>Ga0075365_10001163_pt1 | contig 11550 bp, 9 predicted proteins | sample EndMetdeltDD1765_FD_71387 | JGI IMG/M metagenome (GOLD analysis project Ga0075365, IMG submission 71387) | Populus endosphere microbial communities from Tennessee, USA - Endosphere MetaG P. deltoides DD176-5 | ecosystem: Host-associated > Plants > Roots > Endosphere | place: USA: Tennessee... | reverse complement strand
GGCCATGGCCGCCTGTGAGGCCTCGTCCATGGCCGACGGCTGCTCCGGCCCGCCGCCGGTGTAGCTCAGCTCGGTCGGCTGGGCCGCCGGCTCGGGCTCCAGGTCCGCGGGCTCGATCGTCACCTCGATGTGGAAGATGACGCGCGTGAACTCCTCCCAGATGGAGTTCATGAGCTCCTGGAACATCGAGAAGCCCTCGTTCTTGTACGCGACGAGCGGGTCGATCTGGGCGAAGCCGCGCAGGTGGATTCCCTCTCGCAGGTAGTCCATCTCGTAGAGGTGCTCGCGCCAGCGGTTGTCGATGATCTGGAGCAGGATCTGGCGCTCGAGGTAGCGCATCAGCTCGTCCCCCAGCTCCTCCTCGCGTTTCTCGTACGCGGCGACGGCGTCCTCGGTCAGAACCCGCGTGATCTCGTCGCGATCGGACGTGGTCGGGTCGAGATCCCGCAGATCGACGGTGAGCGGCCAGAGCTGCGCTGCCTGCGTCGCGAGCCCGGCGAGATCCCAGTCCTCGAAGACCTCGCTCGCCGTGTACTCCTGGACCATCCGTGAGATGACCTCGCCGACCTCCTGCCGGGAGACCTCCGACATGTCGCGGCCCTCGAGGATCTCGCGCCGGTACTTGTAGATGACCCGGCGCTGCTCGTTCATCACGTCGTCGTACTCGAGGACGCGCTTTCTGATCAGGAAGTTCTGCTGCTCGACCTTCTTCTGGGCGTTCTCTACCGTGCGCGAGAGCATCTTCGCCTCGAGCGGGTACTCCTCGCCGTGCTCGTCCACCGGGCCGAGCCGGTCCAGGATCTTGTAGATGCGATCGCCGGCGAACAGCCGGATCAGCTCGTCCTCCGCCGACAGGTAGAACCGCGATTCGCCGGGGTCGCCCTGCCGGCCGCTGCGCCCGCGCAGCTGGTTGTCGATCCGCCGCGACTCGTGGCGCTCGGTTCCGCAGATGAACAGGCCCCCGGCCTCCAGAACCTCCTCGCGCTCGCCGGCGCAATGCTCCTCGAAGCGAGGGAGCAGGCTCTCCAGCTCCTCGTTGTAGCTCGCGTCGTCAGGACTGACGCCCAGCTTTCGAAGCTCCGCGCGCGCGAGCTGCTCGGGCTCCCCGCCGAGCTTGATGTCGACGCCGCGACCGGCCATGTTGGTCGCGATCGTGACGGCGCCGACGCGCCCCGCCTGCGCGATCGTCTCGCCCTCGCGTTGCGCGTGCTCCGGCTTCGCGTTCAGGACGACGTGGTCGATGCCCTGGCGCTTGAGCTCGTCGGCGAGCATCTCTGAGACCTCGACCGAGATGGTGCCCACCAGGATCGGCTGGCCCTTCTCGTGGCGCTCGACGATCTCGGCGATGACCGCCTTCCACTTGCCGTTCTTGGTCTTGTAGATCTGGTCGTTGTGATCAGCCCGGATCATCGGCACGTTGGTCGGGATCTCGACCACCGGGATCTCGTAGATCTTCATGAACTCCTGCGCCTCGGTCAGCGCCGTGCCGGTCATGCCGCTGAGCTTGTCGTAGAGGCGGAAGTAGTTCTGGAGCGTGATCGTCGCGAGGGTCTGGTTCTCCTCGCGGATCGGGACGCCCTCCTTGGCCTCGATGGCCTGGTGCAGGCCCTCGGACCAGCGGCGCCCCTCGAGGATGCGGCCCGTGAACTCGTCGACGATCTTCACCTCGCCGTCGATCACCGAGTAGTCGTCGTCGCGGTGGAAGAGCGATTCGGCCTTGAGCGACTGGATCAGATGGTTGACAAGCGTGCCGTGCTCCGAGACGTAGAGGTTGTCGACGCCGAGGAACTTCTCGGCCTTCTCGACTCCCCGCTCCGTGGGCGCCACCGTCTTGTGCTTCTCGTCGTACTCGTAGTCGTATTCGACGTTCTCGGTGCCCCGCTCCTCGCCCAGCGACTTGAGCTTCTCCTTCGCCGGCTCGCCCACCATCTGCTTCGCCAGGCGGGCGAACGTGTAGTAGAGGTCCGCAGCGGCCTCGGGGGCGCCCGAGATGATGAGCGGCGTCCGCGCCTCGTCGATGAGGATGTTGTCGACCTCGTCCACGATCGCGTATGAGTGCTCGCGCTGGACGCAGTGCTCCAGCGAGGGGGCCATGTTGTCGCGCAGGTAGTCGAACCCGAACTCCGAGTTGGTCCCGTAGACCACGTCGCACGAGTACTGGAGCTTGCGGGTCGGCGGCTCGTGGCCGGCCTGGATGACGCCCACGCTGACGCCCAGCGCGTCGTAGATCGGCCCCATCCACTCGGCGTCGCGGCGTGCCAGGTAGTCGTTGACGGTGACGACGTGAACCGGGTTGCCCGCCAGCGAGTTCAGGAACACCGCGAGCGTCGCGGTCAGCGTCTTTCCCTCGCCGGTCTTCATCTCGGCGATCGACCCGTCGTTCAGGACCATGCCGCCGATCAGCTGGACGTCGAAGTGGCGCTGGCCGATCGTGCGCCGGGCCGCCTCACGGCAGAGCGCGAACGCCTCGGGCAGGAGATCTTCGAGCGACTCGCCGCCCCGAGCGCGCTCGCGCAGCTCGTCGGCCTGCGAGCGGATCTCGGAGTCCTCGAGCAGCTCCATCTCCGGCTCGAACCGGTTGATGGATGCGACCCTGCGCTCGTACTCCTTGAACTGGCGCCCTTCCCCGAGCCGGAGGGCGCGATCTATGAGTCCCTTGGCCACTGCGTCTGAGGGTACCGACCGGAGGCCGGCCCGCCGCCTACGCGGTGCGGCGGCGCAGGCCCTCCATCAGCTGACGGGTCTGATGCCGCTTGCGCCGCTTCTCGCGATGACGCTTGACCTGGCGCCGCAGGTCCTCGGCCACCTCGTGGATCGAGTGCAGAACCTCCGGCGAGGCCTCGCGGGCCCGCAACGTCTGGCGCTTCAGATGGAGCGTGGCCTCGACGACCTGGCTGTCCGAGATGCGCGGGTTCTTCTCCTCGCTCAGCTCGACCTCGAGCACCGCGTGTTCGGACACCTGCCGTCCGATGCGGTCAAACCGCTTCTCCACGTGGCGGCGAAGCTCGTCGGTGACCTCCCTGTTCCGTCCCCTGACCTCGATCCGCACGCTCCCTCCTTCCGTTGGGTGGCAGGCTCACCTTCAATCCTACGCCGCAGCGGCCCTCTCGCCAAGGGCTCTTCCGGGTCGCGGAGATGCCGCCAGCGTGACCGCCGCGACGCGCGAGGCTCCGGCGTCGCGAAGCGCCTCGGCGCAGGCAACGAGGGTGGCGCCCGTCGTCGTTACGTCGTCCACGAGAAGCGCTTCGGTCGGGGCCGGGGTAACCGCACCGACGCGCGGCGGATCGGCCAGCCGCTCCGCTCGGCGCCGCCCCACCTGCCGCGGACTCTGCGATCGCACGAGGCACGGAACGAGGCGCAGTCCGGTCCGGTCCGCGAGCTTCCCTGCCAGCGCCTCGGCCGGGTCGAATCCCCGGCGGCGGCGGCGCAAGGGCGCGGGCGGAACGGGGACGATCGCGCCCGTCAGGACCCCAGGCGGTGCCCGGCGGGCAACGAGCTCAGCGGCATCGGCGGCCAGGCCGATCCGGGACCCGAACTTGAGCGCCCCGATCAGCTGGCGGGCAACGCCGTCATACGGCGCCGCCGACCAGACGCCGTCGAGCCCCGGAACCGCGGACCACACGGGGGACAGGCGTCCGAGCCGGGCTTCGCACCGATCGCAGATCCTGCTGCGGAGCTCACACCCACCGCCGCACACCCCGCAAGCCGGCGGCGCCACAAGGGCCAAGATCTCCTCCAGCATGACGCGATCCTCCCAGCCGTTGGATGACGCGTGGCGCGCAAATCGCAACGAAAGCGGCGACGAACCGAGCCGAATGCCGGGCGCCGAGCGCTGCCGGGTGGCCGCGCATGTCGAAAGGTGGATTAGTCATGCCTGCCGTGACTAATGTGCCTTTCGAGGCACCCCTCGATGCCCCGTCCTGCTCACGCCCCACTGGACGCCGCCCCTGGTACTGCCCTGCTGAGCCTCCGCGGCTACTCGAACACGAGCCGCTCGACCGCCGCCGAGTCCGCCTCGCAGCCGATCACGGCCGGCGCGTTGCCGAGCGCCGTATCCGGATCCTTGAGCCCGTGGCCCGTCAGCACGCACACGACGGTCCGCGGGACCTCGCTGCCCTCCGCCACGGGCAGGCCATGCACCAGGAGACCCGCGACCGAGGCCGCGGAGGCCGGCTCGCAGAACACCCCCTCCCGGGTCGCAAGGAGGTGGTAGGCGTCGAGGATCGCGTCGTCGGAGACGGCCGCTATCCGGCCGCGGGACCCCGTCACCGCGGCCATCGCCTCCTCCCAGCGTGCGGGATTGCCGATTCGGATCGCCGACGCGATCGTCTCGGGCTCGGCGATCGGGTGGCCCGCCACCAGGGGCGCCGCGCCCTCCGCCTGGAAGCCGTACAGCAGGGGCGAGGCCTCGGACTCCCGAAAGCCGCGCCACCACGAGGTCACGTTGCCGGCGTTGCCGACGGGAATCGCGAGGGCGTCGGGGGCTTCCCCCAGCTCGTCGCAAACCTCGAACGCGGCGGTCTTCTGGCCCTCGATCCGGTACTCGTTGACCGAGTTGACGAGCTCGATCGGATGGTTTCGCGCCAGCTCGCGGACGATCTCGAGTGCCTGGTCGAAGTTGCCGCGAAGCGCGATCACGCGCGCGCCGTGCATCAGCGCCTGGGCGAGCTTGCCGATCGCGATCTTGCCCTCGGGGACGATGACCGCGCCTCGCAGCCCGGCCCGCGCCGCGTAGGCGGCCGCGCTCGCGGCGGTGTTGCCCGTCGACGCGCAGATCACGGCTTCCGCCCCTGAGCCCTTCGCCCGCGAGACCGCGACCGTCATCCCCCGGTCCTTGAAGCTCCCGGTCGGGTTGGCGCCCTCGAGCTTCAGGTAGACGTGGGCGCCGACCCGCTCCGAGATCACCGGCGCCTCGATCAGCGGCGTCGAGCCCTCGTCGAGGGTGACCACCGGGTCGTCCGGCTCCAGCGGCAGGCGGTCGCGGTACCGCTCGATGAGCGGCCTGGGGCTCACGGCGACCTCACACGAACTCTTCTTCGATGACCCGGATCGCGCGCGGCGTCGCGCGCAGGAACTCGAGCGTCGCGATCTCCTCGAGCGCCGCGAAGAACCGCGATTCGGGGCCCTCGTGCATGACCATCACCAGGCGGGCGTCGTTGCCCAGTCCTCGCTGCACGACGCTTCGCACGGATACCTCGTTGCGGCCGAGGACGTCGGCGATCGCCGCCAGCACGCCCGGGCGATCCGCGACCTCCAGATGCAGGTAGAACGCCGACGGGATGTCGCGCACGATCTCGAGGCGCTCGTGGGCAGCATGGACCGGCGCCTTGCCGGAGATGATCGAGACGACGTCTCCGAGCACCGCCGACGCGGTCTCGATCCCCCCCGCCCCCGGTCCCGACATCGTGATCTCGGTGATCGCGGGCGCCTCCACCATCACTGCGTTGAACGGGCCCTCGACCGGCGCGAGCGGGTGGCCGGAGTAAAGGAAGCAGGGGAACACGCGCACGCTGATCCCGCCGTCGCGGCGCTCCGCCACGCCCAGGAGCTTCAGCGAGAGGCCGAGGTCCTTCGCGTAGGAGATGTCCTCGGGCTGGATCTCCGTGATCCCCTGATAGGCGACGTCCGCGAGCTGTACGGGGGTCCCGAACGCCAGCCGCGCGAGGATCGCCATCTTTGCCGCCGCGTCCGCCCCCTCGACGTCGTCGGTCGGGTCCGCCTCCGCATATCCGAGCTCCTGCGCGCGACGCAGGACGTCCGCGTACTCGGCGCCCGTGCTCGCCATCTCGCTGAGGATGAAGTTGGTAGTCCCGTTGACGATCCCGAAGACCTTGGTGATCTCCGTCGCCGCGAGGCTCTCCTGGATCACCCGGATCACCGGGACCACGCCCGCCACCGCCGCCTCGAAGCGAAGCTCGACACCCGCCTCGCGGGCGACGTCGAAGAGCTCGTCGCCGAACTGCGCGATGAGCTGCTTGTTCGCGGTCACGACGTGTCGGCCGGCCCGAAGCGCCCGCAGCACGTAGTCGCGCGCGGGATCGGTGCCGCCGATCAGCTCGACCACGACGTCCGAGGAGTCCAGGATCTGGTCGAAGTCGCCGTCGGAGCGCCGCAGGACGCCGACGATCTCGGGACGACGGCCGGCGGCCGCCTCGACCGCCGCCGCGCGCTCCTCGACGAGGTCACAGAAGGCGCCGCCGACCGTCCCGCGCCCGAGCAGCCCGATGCGCACCGGATCACTCATTCGACATCGCGCGCGACGAGGTCGTCCCACGTCTCTCGCCGCACGACCACCCGGGCGTCGCCGTCCCTGCAGAACACGACCGCCGGCCGAGGCGCGCCGTTGTAGTTATTGGCCATCGAATACCCGTAGGCGCCCGTGGCCGGCGTCACGAGGATGTCGCCGACCGCGGGTGCGGCGAGCATCGCGTCCGTGATGAGGATGTCGCCGGACTCGCAGTGCATTCCCGCCACCGTCGCGAGCGTGTCCGGGACCTCGCCGGCGCGGTTGGCGACTATCGCCTCGTAGCGCGACCCGTAGAGCATCGGGCGCAGGTTGTCGGACATCCCCCCGTTCACGGAGAGGTACGTCCGGACATTGGGGATCTCCTTCACGGTCCCGATCTCATACGCGGTCACGCCCGCGTTGCCGACGAGGGAGCGGCCGGGCTCGATCAGGATGCGTGGAACGGGGTCGAACACGCGCTGGACCCCTCGCACCTTGACGTCGACGTAGTCCTCGATCGAGGGCGGCTCATCGGAGGAGACATACGCGATCCCGAGGCCGCCGCCGACGTTCAGGATCCGGCACTCCCACTCCGGACCGGTGAGTCCCGCGAGCGCCTCGATCGCGGAGACATAGGGCTCGAGCTCGAAGATCTGCGATCCGATGTGGGCGTGAAGCCCCACGAGGCGCAGGTTCCGCGAGGCCTGCACCTCGGCAATCGCCCTCTCGGCCAGCCCGTCCTCCAGCCCGAAGCCGAACTTGGAGTCGAGGCCGCCCGTCTGAACGTATGAGTGAGTAGTCGGCAGAACGCCGGGAGTGACCCGGATCAGCACGTCCTGCGGGCGGTCGAGCATCGCGTCAAGGCGCTCGATCTCGCCGAAGGAATCGACGATGACGTGGCCGACACCCGATTCGGTGGCGTAGCGAAGCTCGGCCTCGGTCTTGTTGTTGCCGTGCAGATAGATCCGATCGGGATCGAATCCGGCGCGCAGGGACATGTGAAGCTCACCGCCGGAGGCGACGTCGACCGAGAGTCCCTCCTCCTCGCAGAGGCGGTAGATCGCCGTGATCGGCGCCGCCTTGCTCGCGTAGATGACCTCGAAATCGTCCGTCCGCGACCGAAACGCCTCGAGGTACGCCCGGGCGCGCGCCCTGATGTCGTCCTCGGCGTAGATGTAGGCGGGCGTGCCGAACTCGGCTGCGACGTCCACGACGTCGCAGCCACCGATCTCCAGCCGGCCGCGCTCGTTCACGCGGCTGCCGGCCGGATAGACCGGCGACGCCTCGACCGCCTGTCGTTCACTGGTAGCGCTCATGGGGGCGCTCATTGTGACGGCGAAGGCACGATCGTCGCGGTCCCTTGCATACACGACGGCGGCTTCGCCGCCGAACGACACGTGCCTCTGCGTCGACGAAGTCGCGGCCTCGAATAACTTCCGCAGCGCCATGAGCAGGGAGGTAGCCGCCCCGAACGAGATGGGAGTCCACGAAGGACGCCCCTACATGCTCTGGCTCCCGACCCAGTCGCCGCCGTGGCGCGCGATGGTGATCCTTCACGGCGCCGGGTCGCGAAAGGAGAACCACGGCGACTTCGGCCGCGCGTGCGCGGCGAGCGGCTGGGCGGCGCTGGCCTACGACCAGCGCGGTCACGGGGACTCCGAGGACGCGATGAGCCCGGAGGCCCTCGCCGACGTGGGGCGCATGGCCAGGTTCCTCGCCGGCGTCGAGGGAGTGGACGACTCGCGGCTCTGCGTGCGAGGGTCGAGCATGGGCGGCTTCATGGCCATCCAGGCGGCCGCGACGTCCGATGCGATCGCGGGCGCGATCGCGATCTGCCCGGCCGGCGCGCATCACCTGACGCGCGGGCTCGAGCGCGATGACCTCGAGATGCGCATCGACGAGGCCGGCGCGAGCGCGCTGGCCGCGTGGTTGGCCGAGCACGACCTGCGCCAGGCGGTGGAGCTGATGGGCTCCAAGCCGCTCCTCTTGATCCATGCCCGCGGCGACGATCAGATCCCCTCTGACTGGTCCGAGGAGCTTTACGCCCGCGCGGCGGAGCCGCGCAAGCTGATCCTGCTCCCGGGCGGACACCACCGCTCCGCCCAGCACGACGCGGAGCTTCACGGGCTCGCCCTGCGGTGGATGGAGCGAAGGCTCGCCTAGCGCTACTTGAGCTTGCCGACGACGTCGTTCACGGTGTCGTTGACGTCGCCGGTCACCTTGTCGCCGAGACCGGGCTGGCCGACCTTGCCGCCGACGTCGTTCACGGTGCCGGTGACCGTGTCGTCGACGGTGCCAGCGGCGCCACCCACGGGGCCGCCTGAGAGGTTCGTGCCCGCGGTGTTGTCGATCTGGTTGATGGTGTTGGTGACGACACCCGGAGATGACCCCGGTTGTGGCGCCGGAGCGCATGCCGCGCCGCAGTCGATCGGAGGTCCGCCGCCCGGGCCGCCGCCGGGAGGAGTGCCGCCCGGCCCGCCGCCACCGGGGAGGAAGCCGCCGCCGGGACCGAACCCGCTCACGCCTCCGCCGCCGGCTCCACCGGCTCCAGGCCCGCCGGCGCCGATGGGCGCTCCGGGCACGGGAGCGGCTGCGACCAGACCCGGCGCCGCGCCCAGCGCGGCAGCCGCGCCGGCCGGAGTGCCGCTCGTCTGAACGCCTACGAAAGTGCTGCCGGAGCCCGCGCCGTTACCGCCGAACGGGATGCCGTTGAAGGCGACGTAGGTGGCGAGCGAGAGGAAGACGATGACGGCGCCCGCGACCAGCGCCCCGGTCGCGCCGGTGCCCGCGAGGTAGGCGCGCAGGTGCGTCGACCGCGCTGCGTGAGCCTGGGTCTCGGAGAGCGTCGTCATCTAGTCCCAAGAATGGCACGCCACGCCCGGCCTGTGGGCGTTTCATACATGCAATCGGCAGCCTGCGCGAGACCTTTAGCCGGAGCCGAGCGCGCGCTAGGGCAGGTAGCCCATCGGATCCACGGGACTCCCGTTCACACGGACCTCGAAGTGGAGATGGGGCCCGAAGCACAGCCCAGTGCAGTCGCTGTAGCCGATGACCTGGCCCTGGCTCACGCTCTCGCCGACGGACACCGAGATCGACTCCTGGTGCGCGTAGCAAGTGGAGATTCCGCCTCCGTGGTCGATGCAGGTGTAGTTGCCGTACCCGGACTCCACGCCGGCGATGGAGACCGTCCCGGCAGCCGCCGCCTGAATCGGCGTGCCGCTCGGCACCCCGATATCGATGCCCGGGTGGCAGCTCTCCCAGGCGCGCGCCTCGCAGAATGGCGAGGTGATCGGGCCATTGACGGGCCAGATCATCCCGGACGAGCTCTCGCCCTGAACCGGGCCGGCGGGCGCGGTCGTCGACCCCGAGGAGGCCGCGGCGGCCGCGGCGGCCGCCTCCGCCTGCTGCTTGGCCTGGAGCTGCGAGGCGATCTGGGCCGAGATGTCGCTGACGTCGCCCTCGAGCTGATCCTGCGTCTGCTGGACCTGGCTCAGGATCTGCTGGTCCTGCGCACGAGCGTCCGCGAGATCCGCCTGGCGCGCCTCGAGCTCCGCCTGGGCCTGTTCGAGCTCCGCCTTCTTGTCGGCGATGGCGTTGCGCGCGGCGCGGACGCGCTCAACGGTCTCCTTTTCCTCGTTTCGCAGCCGCTTTACGCGGACGGCGATCGAGGTGTCCTGGGACTGGATCCGCTGGAGGTAGTCGTAGCGGCTGAGCAGGTCATTGAATCCGTGGGCGCTGAGGATCACCGTCATCGCATCTGGGTTGTTGGACTCGTAGATGTCCACGAGCCGCTGGCTCAAGATCCGGAGTGAGCGCTTCAGGTGGGCGCGGAGCCGTTCGAGCTTGGCCTTGGCCTCCTTGAGCTCGGCCTCCTTCTTTCGCAGCTGCGTCTGGACGATCGCGATGCGGTTCTGGAGCGTCGCGACCTCGCCGCGGAGCTGGTCGAGTCGGTCGCCGTACTTCTGGATCGTCGAGGACAGCACGCCGGCACGGTCTTTCGCGTGCTGGAGCCGGGCTTGCTTCTCGCTGAGCTGCGCCCGGGAAGAGTCGATCTTGTCCTGGATCGCCCCGATGTCCTGCGCGGGCGCGCCGCCCGCGACGGCGAGGCCGGCCGTCGTCGCCCCGATCGCGCACAGTGCGAGCAGGGTGGATCGGCGATTGGGTCCCGTTCGGTTGTTCCGCTTTCTCATGTCTCGCTCGAGTGCCTACGGGGTTAGCTGACGGGCTAGCGCGGAGGAGACGCGCCTGGCCAGTGAGCTCCGGGCTCGTCGACCATTCGCCCCAGGAAGAATCTGGTTCCCCCGTTCCATCCAGCCGAGAGCGGGATGGACTCGGCACGAATCTGGCGGCGGACCCTAGCACCCGCCGAACGCTTTGCAAGCAGTTCTTAACACCATTTATCCCTGCTGCAACGCATATTTCAGGCGAGATGAACGGATGGGTCCTTCTCCGCTCCAACTCTCAAGCGCCCGGCTGAATCCGCCACGAGGACGGCGACTCGAGTTAGGCGTTGAAGGATGTGATCATCTTGATCGCCTGCTTGACCGCATCCTCGTCGCCTCCCGAGACAATTGAGTTCAGCGTGTAGATCCGCCCTCCGGCGGCTACGACGACAAGCGTGTTTGCCGTACCCGCCTTGGTGCGGGCATAGGAGATCTGGAAGGCCTGTCCGGCCTCGAGATTGAACGGTCCCGCACCGACCAGCTTGAAATCCGGAACCGTGTGGCGAAGCTTGTCTTCGACCTCCTTGCCAACCGCTGAAATCGGCGCGCTGCTCGGTGGCTGGGTGTTGATGATCAACACGCCAGCACCGTTCGTCTGCTTCATCACGGCTAGCGGAGACCCGGGTTGTTGAGAGAGCTCGTCCTGCGACAGGGAGGTCCAGCCCGGGGACAGCTCGAGGGTGAAGGGCGCTCCGGAAGGACCATGAAGGACGTTGCCCGAATCGCTATCGCGGAAGGCGAAGAACCAGACCAGGAAGCCTGCGACCACCAGGAGCGCGATGCCACCCACGACCCACGGCCAGCGCCGCGGTGGATACACGTGCGGGATCGGGGGTGGCTGGGCCTCCACGCGCCGGGCGAGAATAGATCACGGCGATGAGCTACTGCCGATGTCCCCTCCCAGTCGCCCGCCCGCGAGTGCGGGCGCCCCGCGCTTCAGCGATGGCTCCAGGACGCGAAGCGGGAGGCGCATCGCCGCTTTTGCCACGCTCTCGGCTGTGGCGGAGCGGATGATCGCGGCTAACGGCGTCGAGCTCTGCGCGGAGCCCTTCGGCGACGCTGCGGACCCACCGATCCTGCTCGTGACGGGCATGGGCGGGT
>Ga0075365_10001161_pt1 | contig 11560 bp, 10 predicted proteins | sample EndMetdeltDD1765_FD_71387 | JGI IMG/M metagenome (GOLD analysis project Ga0075365, IMG submission 71387) | Populus endosphere microbial communities from Tennessee, USA - Endosphere MetaG P. deltoides DD176-5 | ecosystem: Host-associated > Plants > Roots > Endosphere | place: USA: Tennessee... | reverse complement strand
CGACACGGGCGGTGCCAGTGATCATATCTTCGGGCTGTTCGCCTTGATCGGAAAGCGGTTCTCACCGCGACTGCGCAATCTCAAAGACCGGAAGTTCCACACGTTCGAGAAGAGCGATGCATATCCAACCCTGTCGAACCATATCGGGGCGCCGATCAACACCGCCCTGATTCTCGACCATTGGGACGATCTGCTCCATCTCGCGGCGTCGATCACGACGCGGTCCGTGGTACCGTCTACGATCCTGAAGAAGCTGTCCGCATCTCCGAAGCAAAGCCATCTCGCGAGGGCGCTCCGCGAACTCGGCCGTATCGAAAGGTCGCTCTTCATGATCGAATGGTACTCAAGCCCGGCATTGCGGCGGAGATGCCAAGCCGGTCTCAACAAGGGAGAGGCCGCCCATAAGCTGAAACGCGCTGTGTTCTTCCACGAGCGAGGCTAGATCCGTGACCGGTCGTTCGAAAGCCAAGCTTTCCGCGCCTCGGGGCTCAATCTCGTCGTCAGTGCGATCGTGCACTGGAATACGGTTTATCTTGATCGCGCGGTCACACAGCTGAAACGAGCGGGGCGAGACATTCCTGATACTCTATTGAAACACATCTCGCCGCTGAGTTGGGAACATATCAACCTTACCGGCATCTACACATGGGATGCCGAACATCAGATGCCGAACGGATTTCGATCGCTCCGCCTTCCGGCTAGGCTAAGGAACGCCGCGTAAGTTCTCATTCCGTTCGTCCTTAGCGTACGATTTCGGACTGCTCTTGTTCTGACCCCTCTAAGGAAGCCTCGACCGTGCTATGCGAACCTATGAATGAAATCATTTCCTCACAACAATGACGCGATGGGAAACGCCAAGCATGTTGGCCCTTACATAAGCCTCAGCCCGGCTTGAGGCCCCATCCCCACTCAAACACTCGTTGAAGCCCGCCACGCGATCCTTGCTGGAAGATGCTGCCGCTCTGGGACGGGTATTGGATGCCGCCGACGGTCAAAAACCTGCGGATGAGCTCTGAGCCAGTGATGATGAAGGTGAGCAAGCGCCCTGATACCGTAATCGCGCGTGCCCCAGAGCCATAACTTCAACAAAAGGTTGAACTTGCAGCACTTATCTGTACTCTCGGACCGGGGGAAAATGTACAGGGGGTGACGGGTGCCGAAGTTATGCCTTACGATAGGGGTCTCAAAATCGCCCCCTCTGTCCTATCTGCCTGGCGCAATCACCGTAGCGCACGAAATAGCTGCCTGGGCCAAACAGTCAGGCTTCACGACCGAGACAATAACAGACGAGGGCAATACTTCCGTCACTGTCGGGCGGATCCGGCAAAAACTGCTGGACATGCTCCCGCAGAACGAGGAGGTCGAGCTTTTCATTCTGCACTTCGCAGGCCACGGCTTCCGTACAGGCGCCGAACAGAATGTCTGGCTGCCGAGTGACTGGTATCAGGAGATGCGGGGCATTTCCGTCGAAGGTCTCAAAAGGCAGCTCTATCGGCATGGCATAAAAAGTCTGTCCATATTCAGCGACGCCTGCAGGTCACTTCCTGCCGATATTGAAACTGCAGACATCGCAGTTGATCCGGTTCTTCCACGTGGGCCTTTCGATGCCGCCCAACCCGTTGTCGACCGCTTCAGCGCGGTCATGGACGGCGAAAAGGCATTCATGCTCAAGGGAGATAGAGAGGCCCCTGCTCGCTGCATTTTTTCTACTGTCATGCTGGAAGGGCTGAGCGGCAACCGCGGTGAGGCCTTTGACAAGCATCTTCCTGACTGCGTCATTCCCGAATCTCTTGCGCTCTTTTCGAAAGACCGCATGAAGGAGATCGGGGAACGATACCGATTGAAGTGCTCACCGGATTTTGCGACCGGTATCCCACGAGACCACGCGATCTATTTCCAGCGCGGTAAATCCCCGGGAGGAGACATGCCTGCGCCGAAATGGCCCCAGCCTCCCAAGGATCCGAATGACGGCAACCTGATCGTCGAATTGCAGAAAAAGCTTTCCGATGATTTCGTGGCATATACGATAGGCGACGACTGGGAGTCACACACCCGACAGCGATATATTCGACGGAGCTTTTCGGTTGGCAGAGACTTCCTGACGGACGGTACCAATCTGGTCGTTTTGGGACAAACGCCGAATCGAATCTGGGCTACCGCGTCTGTTCGGCAAAACGCGGGTACCGGCCGACCGAGCGAGTATAGGGTCAGCACCGAAGGTGTAACTGCAGTTCAGGTTCTTATCGAGTTCCACGATGGAGTTGTGGCCTCGGCTGTTGTTTACGAAGATCTGATCACTGTGCTCAGCCGCAACAAGCGGGGTGTGATCGGCTGGACCTGTGTCAATCGATGGATGGCCGTCCAGCCGCAGATCGAAAGCTCGATTGAAGTCATCGCCAGTCTCCAGCTGGGTAACCTGCCGGCTGATAAAGTCGATGGTATTGCGGCCGAACTCCGGGAGATGAAACACGTCAACCCAACCCTTGGAGCCATCTCCAGTTATCTCTACGATTATAGCGGTGACATCGACAGCATCCGTCGGATGGCATATTTCTATTGTTATCACCGTCAGGCCATACCGTTCGACGTCGCTTTCATGGGCCTATTGCCCTTCGACGGGCATCGCTCTGGATTCCGGACCAATGTGCCTGCTGTTGGCGCACGCGAACCGTCGCCTCAAAACGACGCACTTCCCCGCTGGGTTACACGTGCGACCCCGGCCACGCTTGGAGACATCGCGGGACTGTGGCCGTGGTTGCGTCAGGGATGGCAGTTTATTGAAGACCCGGAGCCGGAAGAGAAACTGCCTGCTGAGAGCGTACGCGACGTCATCCCGTTCCTGATGCCGTCACAATTCTCGTCGTTCCGGAAGGAAGGCGCAAACATCCTGATCCGCAAATTCCGCCTGGAGGGTAACGCATGAATGTCTTGATGATACACGGGATCGGGCAAGAGGGTTCGACACAGCAAGAGTTGATCAAGGTGTGGACGGATAGCCTGCAGAACGTGGCGCCGAACCTGCTCAAGGGGTCGGAAATCGACATGGCCTATTACGGAACAACGCTTGCCGATTGGACGACGGGCAAGACGAAAGCGGCCGTGGGGATGGGAGCCGACACAACCGAGGTCGATATCGGCGACGATGACGAGCTGAAATTCCTCGTCGCGGCTATGGGTGAAGCCTTAGCCGAGAATGGTGGCGGCGAAGCCGAAATTGAAGCTGCCCTCGAGGAAGCCGACGACATTGCTGTTCCGATGGATAGCTTTTTCGGCCGACGCCTCGTTGGCCTCGTCCGCGCTCTTGAAAAGATATCGCCCGCGAAGGGTTCCCTCATGCTCCGCGTCGTCAAACAGGGCTATACCTATTTGTCGTCACCCGGCGCGGGCAAAGCTGTAGATGACATAGTACGCCCATATCTGCAGAAGAGCCCTCAGGTTCTGATCACTCACTCTCTCGGCACAGTCATCGTGTTCAAGCTTTTGCGCGAAATGGAGAGACAGGGGCAAAGCGCCAAGATTCCGTTACTTATTACAATGGGGTCTCCCTTGGGATTGGACGCTTTTAAGAAGAAACTCGGCCCTTCCTTCGGAAAAGCTTCCTTCGTTGAACGCTGGAAAAACTTCTATGACCCATCCGACCTTGTTGCATTGGGGAAAGATCTAAATTCCCAGACGTTTGGGCCGGGGATCGAAAATGATGGCACGGTAAATAACACAACTGACAACGCCCACGGCATAATAGGCTATCTGCCTCACAAGGGTGTCGTTGATGCCTTGCAAAAGCTGCTGTAACGGCCAGGGCCGAGGATTTCTTGCAGTGTCCGGCGTAAACACAAAGCATGACTGGTCGAGCCGTGATGCTCAACCAATCTGCCCTTCATCAAGCCGCTCTGCTTTCCGCCCCGGCATCTTCCATAGCCTGCGTGGCCAGTGCCTCCTCGATATCATGCAACTTCCTGCGCTTGTCCTTGAGCTCGTCAGCAAAGGCAAATTCCCCACCCTGCCGTGACTGATAGGACGTCAGCCGGCGTCGGGACTCTTCCAGTCGCTGGCGATAACGTTTCCGCTCCTCACCGAACCCGTCGAGCGCAAGTTCGAGGCCCGAAATCGCCCCGAGCGGCGTCACTGTCACAGGCAATTCGATCTCGTTGTCTGCGCCCGTGCGCTGGAGCAGCGTTTGGTAGTGGTAATTGTCGCCACGGCCGAACTTCTCTGCGAAGTATACGAGATCGAACCCACCTATCCTCGCGATGTAGACCTCCCCCTGTTGCTGTAGCTGAACGAGAGTGAGGATTTCCTTCATCAGCGCTCGTCCAGCTTCCTTGCGCTCGGTATATGGCTTGCCCGTCACGGTCATGGCGAAGCTTTCGCCCGACGTGGCTGCAGCCGTTCGATATCCTGCCCGATCTCACCGATCCGCCGGATCGCCGTTTCGATCTCACGCTCAGCGTCCCGCATTTGCCGGCGAACGGCATATTGGTCGTCTTCGTGGGCGGCCCGCAGCCGTTCCAGCCGAGCGATATCTGCCTCCAGTCCCGCCCTCTGCATCAGCCGCTCGTCGCCGGAAGCGATGGCCTTCGCCATAGCGAACTGGTTGGCGGCACCTTCGTTAAGGTCTTCGAGCCTGCGGATCGATGTGTCACCGCTGGGCGCAGCGGCGATGAACCGGGCCTTGCGCTCGTTGTTATGCCACATGGAGGCGTCCAGCGAGCCTTCCGTGGCATAGGCGTAGATATCGAGCTCATCATGCTGGTTGCCCTGGCGGACGATCCGGCCCTCCCGCTGCTCGATCTGTGAGGGCAGCCATGGCACATCGAGATGGTGGAGAGCCTTCAGGCGGAGCTGGGCATTGACGCCCGTGCCCACCGTCTCTGACGACCCGATCAGAAAACGGACCTTGCCGGCGCGGACATCGCCGAACAACCGCTGCTTGGCTTCGGTCTTCTTGTAATCCTGCATGAAGGCGATCTGCGATGCCGGCACGCCGAGCCGGATCAACTCATCGCGGATGAAGCGATAGGCTGAGAAGCCACGCGATTTCTCGACGTTGATCGTGCCGAGATCGGAAAAGATCATCTGCGCCGCACCCGGCAGATCGAAGTCTTTGCCGTCGGGTCGACGATAGATTGCTTCACCGGTTTCCTGCCAGATCCTGTAGGCATTGCGGATCAGAAGATTGAGCTTGTTGTCTTCTTCGTTCTCTGCCCCCGGCATGACGAAGCGAAGATCGATGGCCGCGTGGCGCCCATCGGTGATGACCGAAAGCAGAATATCGTCACCCGGCTTAGCCGGCCCCTCGCGCTTCTCGATCGCCTTTATCCGACCATCGAGCATTTGCTGATAGGTCTTGAACAGGGCGGTCGGCTTGGCCGTCAGGATCTGCCGACTCCCGGTCGAGATATCAGGCACCTTCACATATTGCCAAAGATCCTGCGGCATCACGACATCGGCGAAGGACCTGAACATGGCGATCAGCTCGGGCACGTTGACGAAGGAGGCAAAGCGGCTGACAGGCTTGTATTTTCCAGATGGCTGGATTTCGAGTTCGGTCGTCGTGTCGCCGAAACAGGAGGCCCAGGCATCGAACTCGTGCAGCCCGCGTTCGGCAAGTGCCTCGTAGCCAAGCAGGCGCTGGATCGAGAACATCTCGCCGAGCGTGTTGGTGATTGGCGTGCCCGACGCGAGAACCAGGGCGCGGCCAGGGTTCTTCGTCTCGATATAGCGGGACTTCACATAGAGGTCCCAGGCACGCTGCGAGCCGTTGGGATCGATACCCTTCAACGTCGACATATTGGTGGCGAAGGATAGCTTTCGGAATTCCTGCGCTTCATCGACGACGATCTGATCGACACCAATCTCCGAGATGGTGAGAAGATCGTCCTTGCGGGTCGCGAGACTTTCGAGCCGCTCCTGCAAACCTTCCTTCAGCCGCTCGAGGCGCTTGCGCGAGACGCGGTCCTCGCTGTCGACCTTGGTCAACAGGTCCTCGTAGAGCTGAAGCTCGTCCTGGATCATCTCCTGTTCGAAGGCAGATGGCACGTCGATAAACCTGAAGGCCGAATGGGTGATGATGATGGCATCCCAGGTCGCGGTCGCGGCGCGCGACAGGAAGCGGGCGCGCTTGTCCTTCGTAAAATTGGTCTCTGAGCTTGCATGTTTATACCGACCGGCGAACTATGCGTGACCTGACGTGTGAGCAAAGACCAAAAATCGGCAGAGATATTCGGTCGGAGCGGTAGCTGCCTCTTGCTGTTCCCTCTAGCAAGGCGAACCGAGTGCAGATACAAAGCATCTCGTCGATGAACATGATAATTTTAGGTGTGACATGCAGGTTGGCCTTAGGATGGGTGCTGCCGTTGATCCCCGTCGGCTAAATTGGGATGGAACAGCTGCGCGTCCCATGGTCTGGACGGCGTGGTATCCCGCTGACGAGAGTTCTATCGCTCACAGACCCTTAGAGAAGTCCTGGTTCAGGAAAGAACCCGTTGCCGTCAATGCGCCGGCAGCTCGCTGGCACAATACCTTTCCGCTGGTTCTCCTGTCTCACGGGACAGGAGCCACGGCGGCGGGATTGGAGTGGCTAGGCTTCCGGTTAGCTCAACGCGGCTTTGTTGCGTTAGCGGTCAACCATCATGGTCACACTGGCTCCGAACCTTATCGCGCAGAGGGATTTCTCTGCATGTGGGAGCGAGCGGATGATTTGAAAGCCATTCTCAATGAGCCAAGTTGGCGTGGTGCGCTGGGCGTAGAAACAGACGAACGGGTCTTCGCTGCTGGCTTCTCGGCTGGCGCATATACAGCTCTTTTGCTGGCAGGAGCCCGCGTTGCATTTTCACAGTTTGAGCCAGACAGCCCAGAGAAGAGTCCGATCCGAGGGCCACGAGAATTTCCAAATCTCGCAGATGAACTGCCAAAACTCTATGAAAACCCGGTTTTTCAAATTTCTTGGGACCGACGACGAACCGACTTTTCTGACAGCAGAATCCGCGCTGCGTTCGCAATTGCTCCAGGCCGTTCTGTCCTGGGCTTCTCGCAAGATAGTCTTCAGGCTATCAACAAGCCTGTCCAACTAGTCGGTGGTTACGAAGACACAGTCGCACCGCCTGGACAGTGCTGCGACTGGCTATCCCAAAACATCCCATACTGCAGGTCTGAGATTTTGACTGGAGGTGTCGGTCACTACACGTTCCTTCCGGAAGGATCGGAAATCGGACTAGAGGCAGCGCCTGAACTATTCATTGACCGAGAAGGCTTGAGCAGAACCGCAATTCACGACCACGTCGCGACAAGAGCTGCAGAGTTCTTCAAGGTGTGAGCGGCACGTCGCTTACAATCAAACTTATCGAACCAAAAACATCTCCGACGGAAGCAGCCCGGCAGCTTGGGCTTGGGCGCTCTACTGTCTATCGCGAGATGCGTCGTCTGGGTATCCAACGGCCGGCCTGATCAAAACGCATCATCGGAAGTTGCAAGAAAGCCGCAACACCTCAGGTTTCAGCTTTCCACTGCCGTTAAGGACTCCAAATCAAACCGGTCATTTGTTATCGCTTTGGTTGAAGAGCGTTGGCGCATCGAGGTAGACTTTGCCTAAGTAAATACCGGTCTCAATCCAGTTTCACCCTTACTGCCGGATAGCGATCTGCTGTCGGCGTATAATTCTGTTCATCGGGTGGCGGCAAGAGACCGGTTTGGCATTGTTACAATGTGCCAGTGCAGCTCCGCTGTCTCAGCTCTTCAGCCGCCCAATAGCATCGCCACACCGTGCCCTTCAGGGGTTTCTCATGCACCATCTTGGTGGACTTCCGAACGGAAGACCAAGACGGTATGTGCAATACACTTCAGGTCCAATGGACAATTATACCCACAACACCTCCCCAGCCGTGGATCGCATGCAGCGGATGTGGTGGCATGAGAGCATTTCAATCCAGTGGCAAAATCCGGCTCAACGCCAACGGCCGCAAGCTCGATGCATGGCTCATCTACAAATGCCTGGCATGCGAAAAGACTTGGAACCGGCCGATTTTCGAGCGGCAGAATGTTCGCGACATCAATCCCGACACCCTTGCAGCGTTGCAGTCCAACGATCCTGAGTGGGTCCGGGCAGAGGCGTTTAACCTGGAACCTCTGAAGCGGATGGCGCAAAGGGTTGATGAGTTTGATGATTACGCCATCGAAAAGGCCACGATGCTTGAAGCTGAGGACTGGACGAAATTGGTGATCGACCTGGTTACTCCTATTCCGACCAGTACACGCCTTGATCGTTTGCTTGCGTCGGAGTTGAGGATTTCGCGCTCGCGGCTTCAGAAGCTGAACGAAGACGGTTTTCTCCAGGCAACATCTGACCGCGCCAACGCAATGCGGCGGCATATTAAAACCGGCACGGTCGTAACCATCGATCTATCCAACGAGTCGGATCGAGAGCAATCGTGGAAGCCTTTGGCGACGGGTGGACCGCTTTAGACGCAGTGGCGGAGGCCTGAAATTCTCAGGCCTTCGTCCATGACGGTTCAACTCTGCCGTTGTTTAGCGGGAAATCAACGCGACGCCCTCCGAATGCAACGATGACTTCTCGGATTTCGTCCGGACGAGCGGTAACCGGTGGTCACTCCCACATTGTCCTCGCCGCGCAAATCTGGGATCACCTATCCATGAGCGAGCAACGGGAGTTTCTCCATGGAGAGTACATTGGAGCTTCTCACGACCAGGAAGTTTGGACATGAGGTTCATAGGCATTGGCCGGATTAGGACACGCGATGTTCCGCTCGCACTCCGATCATTGAACGCACTACAAAAGTCGGTGTCGCTTTATTTAGAAATTCTGTTCAAGACCTGCTCCGGCTTGGAGCTTGCACGCGACGCGTTTTCAGTCGACCGAATTACATCGCCAATCTCCGCCATCGAAGAGCAGATGTATGCTGCCCCGGCTTCCGACAGGTGTGCCTGGAGGGCATCATAAGCATGCCCGCCTCCGGTGAAGCCAATGGATCGCATTCCTGCACGTCGGGCAGCGGTCACACCCGCGACGGAATCCTCGACGACGACGCAATCATTCGGATCGAACCCCATCTGCGACGCAGCAAACAAGAATACATCCGGCGCGGGCTTCGAGCGCTTGACCTGACTTACAGAGAAGACATTTGGAGTGCGCGCCTCAGGATTCCTGTGCGCTCGAGATTGTTGGCCAAGGGCGTCAACTCTGTAGATGACGCCACACATACCTCGTGTCCATAGGTCTTGATCTGCGTTATGGCTTCCGACGTGCCAGCTATCGCTCTTAACTCTGTTGCAAAGCGGCGGTCGCATTCGCGCAGAATATCGTCAACCCAATCATCCCTCAGGTTCAGACCGTGCTCTTCGGCGAGCTTCTGCCATGCCGTCCGATGGGGAATTCCTGCAAAGCGTTCGGAAATAGTCGACGCGGATGTTGGATAGCCCAACTCGGTGAGAGCCTCAGCGTCGACCGTACAAAATATGGCTTCTGAATCAATCAGCACACCGTCACAGTCGAATATCACCAGCATTCCGGCCCTCCTACCTTCTCAGCTATAGTCCATTTGGAGATCAGTTCTTGGTGTTCACCACATGCCGAGACTTAACGGGGCGATTCAGATTTGGCCAGGACCCAATCCAACAACTTTTGTGTTGTTTGAACGGGCTTGGGCCATCGCGGACGAGGATGCCACTGATGGTCCCGGCAAGCAGGCCGATAATTAAGATGAGAAAAAGTCCCATTCGCTGTACACCGAAACCGCGTGATTGCGTGCACCCAACTCTATCTCGATTCCAAACACTCAGACAAATCCACTCACCTAAATAGCCGATTTGGTGACGGTACAACGCTACTTGGCTTCGGAGCGTGACAATGCGTGTCAGGGGACCACCGCTTACGTCGCAATGGCGACGATCCGCCGGTTCAATCTGACAACGCCCACATATTGCTCCCTCAACCGCAATTATATGTCGCCACGGACAGGTTCGTCGATTCAAGGGATTACAGCACGCCCCACGCCCGAAACCTCCCCCTCCCCGTCATCTCGCGCAGGCCGAGTTCCAAAACGATCCGCCGCGCCGCCTGCGGCGTGACCTCTAGCGTTTTCGCCACCATCCCGGCCGACACCAATGGTTTTGCCATCACCAGCTCGACCAGCTCCGGCAATTTCGAAGACGTCCGCCGCCCGTCCAGTTTGCGCTCCATTATGGTTCGCGCCAGCGCCAGCCGGTCATGTTCTTTCAGGCCAAGTTCTCCCGCCGCCAAAAACCCGTGGGCGATGGCCAGCAGCCGGGTTTCCCGATCGCGATGCCGGCGCCGATCGACGGGAATGGTTTTCAGGCCGAAATTGATGGCGGCGAGATGGGCACCGGTGGTGATGCCGGCCTGGCGCAAAATTGAAGCGGCCAACAACCGGCCAAGCCATGGCGCGTGCTGCAGGACAGATAGTTCGTTCCAGGCATCGAGGGCAATGATCGCCTGCAGCACCGCCGGCAACTCGTTGGCCCGGCGCAGCACGCCACGCCATTCGTCGAGCCGCGTATCCTCGTCCCAGTCGAGATCATAGACGAGAGTATCTCGCTCGCGGGTGTCGATCGCAGGCCGGTCGGGGCGTTTTGCGTGTTCGATCGCGGCGTCAGATCGGGCTAGCAGGGCATCGATGGCCACGAGGTCGACGCCCGGGAGATCTTTGACGTCGCCATCATCATCCCCCGCCCCTTCCCGCTCTACCACTTGTGCAGGCTGAATACTGCGGTTGTTCGCAGCGTTGTCAGGACCGTCTGATGGTCCAGGCCACGCCTGGGTTTGTCGCAACGTTCGGATACCCTCTGCGGACAACGCCCAATCCGGCGACTGCCCAGAAATGCGCCGACGGGTGCGGAGCACGTCACGGGCGATGGTGAGTTCGTGGGTTGGCGTGCGGGTATCGCGAAACGCGTCGTGGAGGACGAGGTCTTCGAGATGGACGAGTTCGCCGTCGATCCAGAGCGAGGCGCAGGCATCGGCGAAATTTTGGCGCTCCAGGAAGCCGGCGCCGACCGGCGAGCGAGAAATGCGCTCGTCAAGGCGGGTCCGAGCGACACCGGCGTCGAAAACCGGTCGCATCAGGGCTGTCATGCTGATTTTCGCGAGATCATAAGCCATTGAAATCATGGTAAATGATTTGCTAAACGAACTCTATATAAATATTGTGGTTCGTTACATGGTATGATCGCAGGTTGGAGGTCTAACCATCGATAAGTCTCCCTTATCATCAGTAGAATCGCTTGATTCGCAGTAAATCAATATAGATATATTCATCATTTATATTAATCTATACTTAAGCAACCCTTACAAATGGGATTCCGGTCAACCAAACGCCCGCGCATTGAGGGCGCGCAGGTGGCAATCGTCGCTGGCCCTGAGGACGAAGAAATCCATCCGGATCAATATGGCCGCATCAAGCTGTGGTTCCCCTGGGATCGCAAGGCAAAGAAGGATGGCACGGATACGTGGGATAATCCGGCCCGCGCAGTGCGCAAGGAAGATTGTGCAACGCACAAATTTCGGAGGAATAGGTATGAAATTCGG
>Ga0075365_10001160_pt1 | contig 11561 bp, 8 predicted proteins | sample EndMetdeltDD1765_FD_71387 | JGI IMG/M metagenome (GOLD analysis project Ga0075365, IMG submission 71387) | Populus endosphere microbial communities from Tennessee, USA - Endosphere MetaG P. deltoides DD176-5 | ecosystem: Host-associated > Plants > Roots > Endosphere | place: USA: Tennessee... | reverse complement strand
GCTGTAGCCGGGGATCGTCAACGCACCCTCGTTGAGCGACTTGCTGTCGTCGTACAGCTGGGTGAGATCGAAGTCGGAGACGCGGCCCATGCCCTCACAGCGCGGGCACATCCCACCGAGTCGGTTGAAGGTCGCCCGCTCGGTCTTCGTCTTGCCCTCGCCGCGGTCGACCGTGATGGCACCACTCGCCCGCACCGACGGCACGTTGAAGGCGAACGCCTGGGGCGAGCCGATATGTGGCTTCCCCAACCGGCTGAACAGGATGCGCAACATCGCGTTGGCATCGGTTGCGGTGCCGACGGTGGAACGGGGGTTGGTTCCCATTCGCTCCTGGTCGACGAGGATCGCGGTGGTCAGACCCTCGAGCACGTCGACGTCTGGCCGCGCCATCGTCGGCATGAAGCCCTGCACGAAGGTGCTGTAGGTCTCGTTGATCAACCGCTGCGACTCGGCGGCGATGGTGCCGAACACCAGCGAGCTCTTGCCGGAACCCGACACCCCGGTGAACACGGTCAGCCGCCGCTTCGGCAGGTCGACGCTGACGTCTTTCAGGTTGTTCACGCGTGCGCCGTGCACGCGGATCAGGTCATGGTTGTCGGCGGCGTTCTGCGCCGATGCCTTCGTGTTCGTCGTCCTGGTCTTGGTCACGTGTCCGTCAGGCCTGTGCGATCTTGACCATGTTGCCCGACGGGTCGCGGAACGTGCAGTCGCGCGCGCCCCAAGGCTGGGACATCGGCTCCTGGAGCACCTCGGCGCCCGTCGAGCGAACCTTTTCGAACGTCGCGTCGAGGTCGTCACTGCTGAAGATCGCGGCCTGCAGAGATCCTTGCGTCACGAGTGACAGCAGCGCGTCGCCTTCGGTCTGGGAGAGACCTCCGTGCGGCTGGAACAGGACGATGTCGACGTTCTGCCCGGGAGTGCCGACGGTGACCCAGCGGAAGCCGTCGGAGGCGACATCGTTGCGGACCTCGAGACCGAGCGCATCGCGGTAGAACTCGAGCGCGGCATCGGGATCGTGAACGGGGATGAACATGGTGGAAACGGTGACTGTCATGAGAACGACTGTAGGACCGCGGCCGGATACATGCTTCTCCGATCCTGCTCGGTCCGTCGAGAGAGCGGATTCAGACGTTGACCGAGACGGGGGTCCGCCGTGGCCTGGTCATCACCATGCTCACGCAGGAGGGGATGTTCTCGCTGTCGCTGTGGTCGCGCGCACGGTACTGCGACGGCGTCTCCCCGACGACCTCGGTGAAGCGCGAACTGAACGAGCCGAGCGACGTACAGCCGACGGTGACGCACGCGTCAGTGACCGACATCCCCTGACGGAGCAGAGCCTTGGCGCGCTCGATGCGCCGGGTCATCAGATACGTGTACGGCGTCTCACCGTACGCCGCACGGAACTTGCGCGAGAAGTGCGCAGGCGACATCAGCGCGGCACGCGCCATCGCCGGGACATCGAGAGGCTGCGCATACTCTCGGTCCATCAGGTCGCGCGCTCGGCGCAGGTGGGCGAGGTCGGCGATCTCCTCCGGCGTCATGCCAACGACGGTACCCGACCGGCGCGCCAACGGGCGCCGACTCGTGCAAGGCTGGCAACGTGGCGAAGTACGACTCGCTGTTCCGGTTCCTCTGTGAGTCGGCGGATGCCCCGGTGGTGATGACCTTCGCCGAGATCGAACGGCTGGTCGGGCCGTTGCCCGCCTCGGCTCGTCGTTATCAAGTGTGGTGGTCGAACGAAGCACAGGGGACGCAGCACGTTCAGGCGCGGGCGTGGATGAACGCGGGCCGCGAGGTCGAGTCCGTGGATCGCACCGCCGAGCGGGTGAGGTTCAGCGCGCCCAGTTGGCGCCGAGGGGCGTGACCAGTTCCATCTCGATGTGGCGACATCCAGCGTTCTCGCCGACACGTGATGATCAGCCCTCGAACCAACCGCTGACATCCACGACGAGGTGGGTGTTGAGCTGGGAGTAGAAGCACACCTTGCCGTCGGCGGACACCGGCGCGAGGACTGCGTTGGCCACGGTTTGTCCGGTGACGTAGTTGACGCTCGAAGCGAGCGGGCGAGGGCCGCAGGGGTAGACGGTGATGAAGCCGGAGCCCACCGGATCGACGGCGGTGACGTTCAACGAGACCAGGCCAACGCCGCTCGCGGGCACTCCTGCCGCCCCCGCAATCGTGATCTCGAGGACATCGGGATCGCCGTACTTCTTCTGCGTCACTGGTACCGCGCCCTGCGGCTGATTCGGGCGCGTGTCGAGCACGCGCGTCGGAATCAGCGATGTGAGGCCCGAGTCCTTGGCGAACCAGCCACTCACATCCGCAATCAGGTGAGCGTCCTGCGACGAGTAGAAGCAGACCTCGCCCGAGTTCGACAGTGGGGCGATCACAGCGTTGGCGACCGTCTGCCCCGTGACGAAGTTGAGGTTCGACGCGAGCGGCAGGGTCCCGCACGGGAAGGCGGTGGCGAAGCCCGGGGCGACGGGATCGACGACGGTGAAGTTGATCGACACCGCTTCGGCGCCGGTCGCGGGCACGCCTCCGGCGCCGGTGAACTTGACCTTGAGCGTCGTCCCCGGGCCGTACTTCTGCTTCGTGACCGTCACCGCGCCCTGCGGCTCGCTCGGTCGCGTGTCGAACACGCGTGTCGGCGTCAGCGACGTGAGTCCGGCGGCCTGCGGGAACTCACCGTTGATGTCGGCCAGGATGTGGGCATCGATCGAACCGTAGAAGCACACTTCGCCGTCAGCCGACAACGGGACAACGACCGCGTTGGCGACGGTTTGGCCAGCGGCGAAGTTGACGCTCGATGAGTTCGGTGGTGTACCGCACGGGTAGGCCACGAAGTAGCCGGGCTGGGCCGGATCCACGATCGTCAGGTTGATCGCGACGGCCGCGGCACCCGACTCCGGAACGCCGGCGACGCCCGCGAACTTGACCTTGAGGATCTTGTCCAGGCCGTACCGCTGCTTGACGATCGTGACTGCGCCCTGCGGCTGATCCGGGCGACTGTCGAAGATGCGCGTCGGAGGCAGCGGAACCAGCGCGGGTATGAAGTCGACCTCGGCCTGTCCGGACGCCGCCGCGTTGGGAGCGTTCGGAGCCGCGATCGCAGTCACCGCGCCCGCCGCTACGGACAGTGCCACCGTTCCGGCGCCGGCGACACCGTCGACACTGACGTGGTAGGCCGAACCCGAGCCGCTGACTGCGACGGACGCCGCGCTGAGGTCTGCGCTGCCGTCGAGGTCGATGTCGGAGACGTCATAGCCGGTGACGGGTTCCGAGAAATCGACATCGAACACGACCGGGTTGTCCTTGATGGGATCGCCCTGGCCGTCGGCAGGGATGATGGCCGCTGTGACGACCTTGAAGTCCACGCTGTCAGACGCGGTCACCGGCTCGGCGTACGGATCGTCGGTGACGTGAACCGCGCTGTTGGTGATCGTGCCAGGTTGCGAGCCGGCGCCAACGGTAACCCTGTACTCCAGCACCGCCGGATCGAACACTGGTGCGACGTAGTCGAGGCAGATCGTGGAGTTGTCGTCCAACACCGTGGCCGGATCGCCGGCGGACAGGGCTGCGGTCGCATTCAGACCGGCGAGGTCTTCGACGCCGATCGTTGCCTCCGACGGCAGAGCACCCAGTGCGCCGTACTCGAACGTCATCTCGGGGCGGTCAGCGGAGACCGAGTTGTAGATCCATGCCTCGAAGTCGCCGACCGACGGACCGACGGTGTTGTCGCTGGTGTACTCGAAGGCTCCGTCCCACTGGACGACGGCCGCGCCCAAGCTGCTGACGGTGGCGAGGCGCATGCCGCGGCCGCTGCCGAGCGCCAGCTCGAGATCTGACCAGAGCGGCGCGAACACGCCGTTCGGTGCGGGCGGGTCAGGGATGGCCTGGGGGATCCACGGATCACCGTCGTATCCGCCTGCGAGGGTGACGATGCCGTCTTCCGCGACAGTCAAGTTGGGGGATTCGTCACCGTACAGCTCGAACGGTCCGATCGAGCTGAACGCTGACCCGGCGTCCGTGTCACCGTCCAGGGAGGGATCGAGTGGGATCGACTCGTCGGCAAGGTCGATGAACCCGGCCCAGTTCGCGCACTGCTGGCTGCTGGCCGGCGTCGACGTCACGTAGTCGCCGATGACCCCCACCGCACTTGGCATCGTGAGGTCCCAGGTGATGGTCTGGCCATTGATCACGCCGCCCGCGGTGACCGACGCCGGATCAATGGTCAGCCCGGCGGGGACGGTGTCGACGATGTTGTAGTGGAGGTCGGTATCGGTGATGTTGGGCTCCACGGCGATCTGGTAGTCGATCGTGTCACCAGCCTTGACCGTGTCGACCGATGCCGTCTTGTTGACGTCGTCCTCCGCACGATGCAGGCGGATCGGGAAGTACCCGATGTCGCCCGGCGTCGTCGGCGAGGTGCCGAGCACGCCCGTTCCGTACCAGATGTCGCCGGCTTCGGCGTTGGGCAGGTTCCAGTGCACCGTCACGTCGTACGGATCACCCGCCGGAACGCCACCGGACGGCCCAGCGATACCGGCGTTGTTCAGATCGGTGCCAGGCACGACGCCGGTTGCGAGTAGATAACGGTCGAGAGGATCGACGACGTCACCCGAGTCCTCCCAGTTCTGGATCAGCACCCAGTACTGTCCGGCGATGGGGTCGGCAACATCGCAATGCTCCAGCGCGCTGCCGGTTGCCGATGCGCAGACCTCGGTCGCAAGGCTCGGTGTGCTCCCTGTGCCGACGTACAGGTCGAGGTCGGGCATCTCCGCTTCGAGGACCTCCACGGCGAGGCGGTTGGAATCCGCCGGCACATCGACCACGTGCACGTCGACCTGGCTGAGATCGTCGTACGGATCGGCGTGCGTGGGATCCTCGGCGAGGAAGCCCTCGGTCTGGGTCGCCTTGACCATGCCGAGCACCGATGCCGTGAATCCGGTCAGCTCGCTCGACTGGATGTCGGGCTCCAGCTGCGAGCCGGAGTTGCGACGAGTCTCGATGTCGACGCTGTCGGGCAACACGCCCGACGCAGGCACGACTGCCACCGGCAGGGTCACGGATGGGACATCGACGTCGCTCGGAGTGAGCGTGATCCGGCCGAACAATGTCGTGTCGAACGGCGCGCCGTTGACATCGGCGGAGACGCTGATTGTCATCGCGTCGCCTGGCGATACGGTCGCCGGCGAGAGCTGTACATCGATGTCGAGGCCGGGGTCGGCCGTGAACGAGGCGGTCCAGGTGACGTTGTCGGGTACAGGGGCGTCGGAGTCGTCGGGTACCGTGGCGACTCGTTCCCACTCGCAGACCGAAAGGCACTGGGAGTTGGCGAACGAAGCCGTGTTCAAGGTCTTCGGATCTCCACCCTCGTCGGGGTTGGCGGCGTCGTAGTGCGCACCGGTCTCGTCGAAAACCAGGCCGGCCAGCGCGGCGCGACCGACGTCGACATGGCCGGACCCTTCCTCATACGGGGTGGCTGGGGTGCCGTCGAAATCGAGGACGGTTGTACGCGCAGTCGTCATCAGTGCAGACTGCATCTGCGCTGGAGTCCAGTCGGGACGGGCCTGCGTCAACAGCGCCGCAGCACCTGCGACGTGCGGGCTCGCCATCGATGTGCCGGAGATGAATCCGTATGTGTCAGCCGTGTACGAGTCGTGGGCGAGCGCGGCCAGTACGTCGACACCCGGAGCCGTCACCGACGGCACGATGACGTCCACTGCCCGGTTGGGTCCACGAGAGGAGAAGCTGGCCATGATGTCGCCATAGGCGTCGTCGACAGTGAACGTCGTCCCGGCGATCTTGCCGCTGTGGCCGGTCCCAGCGCTGAGCCAGGTCTTCAACGCGATCGCGTCGTCGCTCGTGATGAAGACACCCGGCAGCGCGTACTCGTCGCCGAGCAGGGAGTCGCCGTTGAGCGTGTCGTTCGTGAGCACGAAGCCAACCGCTCCTTGGGCGGCGACGTTCTCGGACTTCTCGATGCGGCCATTTATGCCCCGGTCGCAGATCACGATCTTGCCGGTGAAGTCGGCTGTATGACCGGAGGTGGTCAGGCACTGCGGGTCATCGATGCCGGCCGCACCGGCGTACACGATGGCGGTTGCGGTCGCGAGCGGACCGGTGACGCCCTTGCCCACGATGTCTGGCAGGGTGCCGTTACCCGTGCTGGTGAGGTCGGTCAGCGCGTTACCGTTGTTGCGGTTGTGGGTCGAAGCGCCCACGGATGTCAGCCATGGCGCATCTGCTGGTGATCCGGTCGTCGATGGCAGTGGGCCATCGTTGCCGTTCGAGGTGGCAACAAAGATGCCGGCTTCACGTGCGCTGAGAAACCCGAGCGTGTCGAAGTCGTCCCACAGTTCGGACGGTGACGAAGAGCCGATCGAGTAGTTGATGACGTCGACCTGATCGGCGATGGCCTGATTGATCGCCGCCGTCAGTCCGGAAGTCGAGCAGCACCCGAGATAGGAAACGATGTTGGCGTGCGGGGCGACGCCGGAGATGTCGAACGTCGGTGTCGTGATCGTCGGGGCCTCGACGGTGACGTCGTTCACGACGTTGCCGCCTGAGGTCGATGACGTGTGCGTGCCGTGCTCGTCGTAGTCGACCGCTGTCGGGTTGATCGCGCCGAAGACGTATGCGCCGATCAGCTTGTCGTTGCAGTGGAACAGGGGGTCGTAGACCTGCCCGGCGATCGGAGTCGGATCGCACACACCGAGGTAGTTGCCCGCGCCGAGGGGGTTGGTGTGGTTGTATCCGTCGTCGCCGACGTCGGCGAACGAGCTGCTCCCGGGGCTGATACCCGTGTCGATCGTGCCGATGATGATTCCCTCACCGTGGATGTCGCTTGGCAACCCGAGCTCGGTGCTCGCGTTCCAGAGCGCCGCTGCGCCCTCCCATTGCGGGCCGACATCGGTCTGGATCTCGCGTTCCTTGTCGGGCGCGACCGACACCACGCCGGGGTCCGCGGCAATCGCGAGCGCTTCCTCTTTGGTGAGGACCGCGGCGATGCCGTTGACCGCGTATTGATATGTGAATTTCACGTCGATGGGGTGGCCGACTGTGCGCTCCATCCGCTGCACGAGCCCCGTCTGCTCCTGCACGAGGTGGCCTTTGTAGGCGCGCACCGCGGAGCTGTTGGTGTCGAGTTTGCCGCCCGCAGCAGCCACAGTCGGCGCAAGTCCGGGCTTGTCGCCCCGATAGCTCGGTATGGCCGGATCGGCAAGGCGGATGAGATAGGTCTGCGGGCCGGGAGCGGCAGCGGCGATCCGCGTGCGATCGGCTTCGCGTACGTCGCCAGCAGTCACCTCGGCCTGCTGCAGGTCATCGACCTCTCGTCCGTCGCCCGACGAGGCCGCCGGGCTCGTCGGAGGATGGGTGGCCGACGCGGCACCGCCTGCTCCGACATCGATCACCGGTGCTGACAAGGTCGATATCGCCACGATCGCCAAAACCCGCGCGCGCTTCATGTGTTGCTGTCCTCCCTGAGCCACTCCCTACCGCCCGAGAAGTTAGCGCGCACACCACGGGGCGAAACCGGACGAATGGAACACTTCTTCCGTGTTGGCTGAAACTGGATCGCCTTTCGCGCATGTGGCGAGCGGCAATCGGAACGCGTGCAACGCTGGGGCATGGTCCGGACATGTGAATCGTCATGGCCCGACATCCAGCGCTCCGCGCCCACTGTTCCGAGAGGCGGCCGGGCGTTGTCGGCTGAGCGGTCGGAGCGCTTTCGCTCGTTGTACCAGGCCGAGGCCGTCGCGATCTTGGGGTACGCGGCGCGGCGAGTCGGCCGGCCCGAGGATGCCGCAGACGTCGTCGCCGATGTCTTCACCGTTGCCTGGCGGCGGATCGACGACGTGCCGACGGGCGAGGCCGCCCGACCGTGGTTGTACGGCGTCGCCCGAAACGTGTTGTCCAACCATCGGAGGGGCGCGTGGCGTCAGGACCGGTTGACCGACCGGCTGCGAGGCGAGCTGCGGGCCATGGCCACAGCGGTTCAGCCCGCCAGTGAGGACGCCGACATCGTCCGGGACGCATTGCGGCGGTTGTCGGCCGACGATCGCGAGCTGCTTCAACTCACGGCGTGGGAAGGCCTGTCGCCCAACGAGATCGCGTTGGCGATGGACGTCCCGGCGGGCACGGTCCGCAGCCGGTTGCACCGCGCCCGTCACCAACTGCGACGAGAGCTTCAGCGTGGCGAACGATGCGCTCCAACCGGACATGTATGCGCCGACGAGCGCCCGCTCGTCACGGAACACGGGGAACACCGATGAACGATCACGAGCTCGACCTGTTGGTTGCCAGTGCGGCAACCGTCTCCGACGACGAGATCGCCCACTGGGTCCGCGATGTTCCGTTCGCCGACCTCTGCGAGGACATCATGACCACGACCGATTTCGAGACGAGTCCACCCGACGCGCTTCAGCTCGACAACGTCCACCGCCTCCGTCCGGCGCGCCGATGGAAGCGGGTCGCCGTGCTCGCATCCGCCGCGGCGTCGATCGCGGCATTGCTGCTCGCCGTCAGCGTCCGCGACGGTGGGCACCAGTCGAAGGCGTGGGCCGCGCCACTCGTTGAGTTCGCGCAGCGGTCGCCGCTGATGCTGATCGACGACAACGCGTGGCGTGTCACCCGGGCCGACGAGTCCAGCGCTGACGAGGGCGAGATGACGTTCGCGGGCGGCGCTCAGAGCGCCGAGCTGACCTGGCGTTCGGGCCCACTTGCCGAGTGGCTCGACGACCGCAAGTACGACGGCATTGATCACGGTCCGCACGCCGTCGTCAACGGGACGGCCGAGGTCGTCCAGTACAACGGCACGCAGACGTTCACCGCGCTGTGGTCGGCGGACGATCGCGTTCTCGAGTTCCGGGTCGACGGCACCACGGCCGACGAGTTCGGTGCGCTGCTCGACCGGCTCGTCGTCGTCGACATCGACACGTGGTTGCGGGCCATGCCGGCGAGCGTGATCAGCGCAGCAGATCAACCGAGCGTTGTCACCGAGATGCTGGCGGGCATCCCTCTGCCGTCCGGCTTCGAAACCGCGACGCTGGTCGACCAGGCCGATGTGAAGGACCGCTACCAGCTCGGCGCCAGGATCGTCGGTGCCGTGAGCTGTGCATGGATCCAGCAGTGGATCGATGCCACGGATGCCGGTGACACTGCGTTGGCGCAATCTGCCGTGAATGCCATGACGACGTCGAGTTCGTGGCCGATCGTGCTGGAGATGAGGGCCTCGGGCGACTATCCGGACGTGTTGCAGACGTACGTCGATGTGATGACCAACGGTGACACGGCCTCAGCCGGAGGCAAGGCGCGCGTGATCGACACCTACCGAGCTGCACTCGGCTGCGAGGCATAGAAGGTGACGTCAGAGGTTGGCGAGTCGGTTCTCAGCGGCACTCAGCCCCGGCTCAGCATCGCTTCGTCATAGTGCTGATCACTCGCGACACGAAGAGCGAGTCTGATGTGAACAGGAGTCTCCATGAACACGACGGATCTCGCCCCGCCGATCTCGCTTCCCACCGGCTTGCACTGGGGTTCGACTCGTCAGGACCCGGCAACGCTCTGGATCACGGGCCCGTCCGGTGCCGCCGTGCTCTCCGTCGGGAGCGCGGCCCGCTCGGCGCTGACGAGCGCTGGTCGACAGGTGACTCTGTTGGAGGGCGAACCGGAGCGCGGCGATGTCGACCACGCCGAGCGCGCTCGTCGCGCCGCGGATGCCGCGGCGACCCTCGTCGACGACGGAGTCATTGCCATCGTTGTCATCGACAGTCCCCGGGTGCGGGACCGTGAGCTCGCGCGGCTCGCTCACGAGGCGCGTGACCTTCCGTTCTTCGAGATCTTCGTGAACACGTTGCCTGGCGCTCGCGCGCCGGCGTCGCCGGCCAACGTCTACGAGGTTCCGCCATTGCCTGATCTGGTCGTGTTCCCCGGCCCGGTCGTCGCCGCCGTGGCGTCGGTGATCGCGCTGGTCTGAGTCCACGTGAACTTGGGAGTGCGGCGTTCGAGGAACGCGGCAACGCCTTCGGCTGGGTCGGTCGACGTCGACATCTCCCGGGCCCAGCGCTGGGCGAGGTCGTCGCTGACCGAGCCGTGCTCGACGATCTCGTCGATCATGGCTTTGCTCGCCTGCTGGGTCAGTTGCGAACGTTCCGTCGCCAGCAGGGTCACGAACGCGTCGAGGCGCTCCTCGGCATCCGCAGGGGCGTGCACCTCGTCGACCAACCCGATCCGCTCGGCTCGCTGGGCGTCGATCAGCTCGGCCGACAACAGCAGGTGCTTGGCGGCGGAGGCGCCGATCAATCGAACGGCTCGCTCCAGCGCTCGAGTCGGATAGACGACGCCGAGTCGCGCCGGGGTGATGCCGAATCGCGCCGTGCTGTCGGCGATGCGGAGGTCGCACGATGTTGCGATCTGCACGCCGCCGCCGACGCACGAACCGCGGATGAAGGCGATGGTCGGCTGGGGCAGCTGGGTGATCGCTGCTTCGGCCTCACGGTTGGCCCGGCTGTACGAGTCGTCCGCTGCGCCGAGCCCACCGATGTCGGCACCCGCGCAGAAGTGGTCACCGGAACCACGGAGGACGACCACCCGCACACCGGAGTCGAGCGCGAGTCGCCGGCACTGCTCGCCGATCGCGACCCACATCTCGAGGTTGACAGCGTTGCGCTTCTCGGCCCGGTTGAGCGTCACCGTGGCCACACCGCGGTCGGCTGTGATCTGAACGAGGTCAGTCATCGCGGAGTCCTGCTTCCAGCCGGATCTCGCCGGCGTGCTCGTCGAGTCGCGGCGGTCGCGACCTCGCCCCAGTGCCGCTCTTGGTCATCTTGATCGGTTGCCCGGCGACGACGAGCGGACGGCTGCCGTCGGGCTGTTCGAGTTCGACGAGCATCTCGCGCGCGGCGACGTGGGGATCGCTCCACACAGCCGCCATGTCGTTCACCGGTCCGACCGGCACAAGACCGCCGAGGAGGCCGACGATCTCGGCGTTCGTTCGTGCGCCGGTCCATCGCACGATCTCCGCGTTGAGCGCGGGCCGATTCGCCATCCGATCGGCGGGTGTGACGAAGCGCTCGTCGTCGGCAAGCTCGGGACGGCCCATCAGCTCGCACAGCCGGCGGAACATCGGCCCGGGTGCGCCGATGCCGCAATTGCCGTCCGCGGTCGGGTAGATGTCGAACGGGGCCAACTGGGGATGCCCGTTTCCGGTCGGTCCGGGAACGATTCCGGTGCACGAGTAGCGGTAGACGGCGCTCTCACTGAGGCTGAGGACTGCGTCGTACATCGCGACATCGACGAACTGACCGACTCCAGTGCGTTGCGCGTCGATGACGGCAGCGAGCACTCCCACCGTGCTGAGCGCGCCACTGTAGAGATCCCCGACGCTCGGCCCGCACTTGGCGACGGTTCCGTCGAGCCCGCCGGTCATGCTGACCAGCCCGCCCATCGCCTGAGCAACGATGTCGTACGCCGGCCAGTCGACGTACGGACTCCTGCCCGTCCGCGGATCGCCGAAGCCGCGGATCGCTGCGTACACCAGACGCTGGTTCAAGCCG
>Ga0075365_10001157_pt1 | contig 11572 bp, 9 predicted proteins | sample EndMetdeltDD1765_FD_71387 | JGI IMG/M metagenome (GOLD analysis project Ga0075365, IMG submission 71387) | Populus endosphere microbial communities from Tennessee, USA - Endosphere MetaG P. deltoides DD176-5 | ecosystem: Host-associated > Plants > Roots > Endosphere | place: USA: Tennessee... | reverse complement strand
CATCACCCATATGTCGGAGAAGAAGCCCAAGCCGCTGGTCGACGCGGTGTTCTTCGGCTCGTCGAGCAATCAATACGGTTCGCCCCAAGCCGAATTCGAGATTCCCTACGGCAATCTCGGTCAGAACGGCCCCTACGGCCAGGTCGCCCAGCGTTACGGTGCGGTATACGGCTACGACGAGCGCGCGATGGCCAAGATCGTCGTGGATCAGCGGTTCAACGCCAACCACACCGAAGGCGCCATCTGGAAGGACAAGCCGCTGACGGTCGACGACGTGCTCGCCAGCCCGGTGATCGCCGACCCGTTGCACATGCTGGAGATTGTGATGCCTTGTGTGGGTGGGGCAGCCGTGGTGGTGGCCAATGCCGATATCGCCAAGCGGTCACGCCACCGGCCCGTCTGGGTCAGGGGATTCGGCGAACATGTCCCGTTCAAAACGCCCACGTACGCGCAGGATCTGCTGCAGACACCGATCATCAAGGCCGCCGACACCGCATTCGGGATGACGAATCTGCGCCGCGAAGACATGGACATGGTGTCGATCTATGACTGCTACACCATCACAGTGCTGTTGAGCCTCGAGGATGCCGGTTTCTGCGAAAAGGGAAAGGGCATGGCCTTTGTCGCCGACCACGACCTGACCTTCCGCGGCGACTTCCCCCTCAATACCGCAGGCGGTCAACTCGGTTTCGGTCAGGCCGGGCTGGCGGGCGGCATGCACCACGTGTGCGATGCAACCAGGCAGATCATGGGACGGGCTGGCGAGTCTCAGGTAGCCGACTGCCACCGCGCGTTCGTCTCCGGCAACGGTGGAATCCTTTCCGAGCAGACCACTCTCATCCTCGAAGGAGATTGAGCAGATGACCACCTTCGAACGGCCGATGCCGGTCAAAACACCTACCACCGCACCGTTCTGGGACGCGCTGTCACAACATCGCATCCGCATTCAGTACTCGCCCTCCACCGACGCGTGGGTGTTCTATCCCCGGGTGCGTGCCCCGCGCACCTTGGTGGGCGATCTGGAGTGGCGGGAGATCTCGGGGATGGGCACGCTGTACTCCTTCACCATCGCTCGCCGGCCCGTCGGGCCGCATTTCGCCGACGCCGTACCGCAATTGCTGGCGATCGTCGAATGGGACGAGGGGCCGCGGTTTTCGACCGAGATGGTCAACGTGGATCCTGCCGATCTGCGAGTCGGCATGCGCGTCAAGCCCGTCTTTTTCGACTATCCCGACCATGACGTCACCATGCTGCGATACGAGCCAGCAGAAGCCTAGGGCCGCAGTTCTTTTCAATGCACGGAGGCGACCGCCTCGTCAATGACGGTGGTCACCGCGTCGGGGTGTGAGATCAGCGTGAGGTGCGAGCCGCCGTCGAAGACCGTCACGTGTGAGTGTGCCCTTTCGGCCATCGCCTTCTCCGACGTCGGGGTGATGATCCGATCACCGCTGCTGATGAAGTACCAGGATGGGATCGTCTTCCACGCCGCGGCCTTGGACGGCGTCTCGAACGCACGTGTTGACGCGGCCCGTTGGGTCGCCCACAAACGGGTCGCTTCGTCTTCGGGCAGATCGTTGCCGAAGTCGTGCAGGAAGATGTCCTTCTTCAGATACAGATCGACGGCTCCGGCCGGCGCACCCGGGTAGGGGAGCTTGTCGAACAGTTGGCCCTCGGGTGTGTGTTTGAGGACCGAGTCCGAGCCACTCAGTGAGCCGTTGGTCTCGCCCACGTCGGGTGCGGCGGCATCGACATAGACGAGAGCCTTCACATTGGGGAGGCCCGCGGCGGCGTTGGTGATCACCGAACCGCCGTAAGAGTGTCCGACCAGGACGACAGGGCCGTCGATCGACTTCACGAAATCCGCGACGTATTGGGAGTCTGTGGTGAGGTCCTCCAGCGGATTGGCGATCGCCCGAACGTCATACCCCTGCTTCTGCAGGGCGGTGACTTCACCATTCCAGCTGGACGCGTCCGCCCACGCGCCGTGGACCAGGACGACGGTGGGCTTCACGGCATCTGGGGCTGACGGCGCGAGAGCACTCGCGGCAGACGTCCCCGTGGTCGGTGACTTCGTCGCCGGTGCGGTGCACGCGACGATCAGCATTCCGATGACTGCGCCGACACATACGAGCGCGGCAAGGCGCAGCAATTTTCGGCGCTCGGCGGCGGCGGGTTTCATGCCAATGAAACTCGCCGATTGCGCCGTCTGCGTCATCCAGGCTGACGGGGGTGGCTGTTCCTGCTAGCTGCAAAGCTGTCGAGGTAGAGTCCTGCGCTTGCTCGACACGATCTGCGACAAGTCGCGCCATCACGGGCTATAAGCAATAGGGTTTCTTCAAAATAGGGGATGTGATGGAGCTATTGGCAGCGCAGCGGGAGTTCACGGCCTACGGGCCGTCGCACCTCGTCGTGCTCGCGTTGTTCGCGATCGGTGCGGCGTTGCTCGTTTGGGGTGGGCGCAGACAGACCGAAGCGCAGGCTCGACTGTTCAGTCGGGGTTTCGCACTCGTCATCCTCGCGATGTTCTTGGTGGCGCTGACGTACAAGCTGATGAGCCCCGTCCTCGACACATCGATACCGCTGCAGCTGTGCGACGTCGCGGAACTCATTGCGGTCTATGCCCTGTGGACACAACGACATTGGGCGTTTGTGCTCACGTATTACTGGTGCCTCGTGCTCAGCTCGCAGGCGTTGATCACACCCGACGTCGGCACGGCAGAAGAAGGGTCACCGGATTTCCCCCACCACCTCTTCATCACCTTCTTCGCGCTGCACGTGCTCGTCGTGTGGGCCGCCATCTACCTGACGTGGGGGCGCAGGATGCGGCCGACTTGGCGCGACTACCGGTTCGCGATCATCGCCACCCTGGTCTGGGGGGCGTTCACCTTCACCTTCAACGCGATCGTGGGAACCAACTACGGCTACCTCAACGGGAAACCGCCCACGGCGTCGGTGCTGGACTTCTTGGGACCGTGGCCGGTGTATCTCCTCGTCGAGGTGACGATCGTGCTCATTGTCTGGGCGCTGATCACCTGGCCCTGGGAGCGGATACGGCGACGTGCCGAACACAGCCAGGCCACCGTCTGAGCCTCAGCCGGCGGTGTCAGACCACCGATTCCCCGGTCGCTGAGAAAATGACGCGGCGGCCAATCTCGACGGCATGGTCGGCGAACCGCTCGTAGTAGCGGCCCAATAGCGTGATGTCGACCGCTGCGGCGACGCCGTGCTTCCACTCCCGGTCCATCAGCACCGAGAACAGGTGGCGGTGGAGGTTGTCCATATCGTCGTCGTCGTCGGCAAGCTGTTCGGCGCGGTTGGTGTCCGTCGACAAGACGACCTGTTTGACGCTGCTTCCCATATCGACGGCGATACGGCCCATTTCGGTGAAATAACCGTTGACTTCCTCCGGCAGCACTTTCTGCGGATGACGTCGGCGGGTGATTTTGGCGACGTGCAGGGCCAGCGCGGCCATCCGGTCGACATCGGCGATGTTCTTCAACGCACTGACCACTGCGCGTAGATCGCCGGCGACTGGCGCCTGCAACGCGAGGACGGTCAGCGCCTGTTCCTCGGTCTTCCTGGCCTGCTGCAGGACGATGTCGTGGTCGGTGATCACCTGCTCGGCGAGCACCAGATCGGCCTGCAGAAGAGCCTGGGTCGCCGATTCCATCGCCTTGCCGGCCGAACCGCACATGTCGGCGATCCCGACCGTCAGGTCGTCAAGTTGCTGATGGAATGCTTGGCGCACGATTAGAGCTTAGGCGTAAACAGGCCGGTAGAGGGTTCTCGCCTCGCCTGACGTCGCCGTGAATTATCTGTGCCGACGAGCGCACTAATGCGATGATCGGTCGATGTACCAGCCTGGCGCGTCGGCCCGCGGAGAGCGACCGGCGCTGGCGTCGCCGGACCTCAACGTCGGCGGCTTCCGCTTCTGGTTTGTGGGGCAGTCGTGGGAATGGTCTGACGAGGTCGCCCGCATGTACGGCTATGAGCCCGGCGAGGTCGTGCCGACCACCGAGTTGCTGCTGTCCCACAAGCATCCCGACGATCGCCAGCATGTACAGGACGCGCTCGATCATGCGCTGCTTTCTCGCGGGTCGTTTTCGAGCCGCCACCGGTTGATCGACACCGGCGGCCTGGTCCACACCGTCATCGTGCTCGCCGACCGGATGCTGGATGACGACGGCGCGGTCGTGGGGACAGAGGGCTATTACGTCGACCTGACCGACACCTTTGATCAGACTCGCCGACAAGCCCTCGACGCCTCGCTTCCGGAACTGTTGGAGTCGCGTGCCGCGATCGAACAGGCCAAAGGTGCGTTGATGCTGGTCTACCGCATCGACGCCAACGCGGCGTTCGAGCTGCTGCTGTGGCGTTCGCAGCACACCAACACCAAAGTGCGCGCGCTGGCAACACAAATAGTGGACGAGCTCGCGACTGTCGACTTCAAGCCTGACGACCTACGACGGTCGTTTGACCACTTGCTGCTGACCGCCCATGAGCGCATCGATCGCGACGTCGATCACTAATGGTGTGGTCAGGCAGCAAATTGGGTACCGAAAATCCAAATATTCGGCGAGCAACAGGTGCGGAGACGTGGCGTTATTGGAAGTGAGTCAGGATGTTCGCGATGCCGCGGTCGTGGTGTCGGCAGTCGGTGAGGTTGATTCGGAGAGTGTCGCCGGCCTCAAGTTCCACCTCGATACCGCGCTGAAACGGGCTCTCGACCACCCGGCTCTACTCCTAGTCATCGACCTTTCGCGGATCACGCATTTCGGCAGCGCAGGCCTCAACGCCGTTCTCGAGTGCCACGAGCACGGCGAGTCCGCCGGGGCGGCCGTCCGCATCGCGGCTCCCAACCCCGAAGTTCTGCGTCCCATTCAGATCACCAAGCTCGACGGCGTTCTTCTGCTTTACCCGAGCGTCCCCGACGCGCTCGAGGGAAATTGATATGAGCCCTGCGGACGGCGAACGCGACAGCGTTGCCGCGGTTTTCAGCGCGGACGTCGAAGTCGGCGCGGACCTTGCCCGGGTGGACTGGGAGGCTACGCCGCTCGGTGCGCCGCACCAGTGGCCGCAGAGCCTTCGGACAGCGGTCGGCATCCTGTTGTCGTCTCGGTTCTCGATGTGGATGGCCTGGGGGCCGGATCTGACGTTCTTCTGCAACGACGCGTATCGGCGAGACACCCTGGCGCGCAAGTACCCGTGGGCGCTGGGGCGGCCCGCCCGCGAGGTGTGGGCGGAGATCTGGGACGACATCGGCCCGCGAATCGACGGCGTCTTGTCCACCGGAGAAGCCACGTGGGACTCTGCGCTGCTGCTGTTCCTGGAACGCTCCGGATACCAGGAGGAGACCTATCACACGTTCTCCTACAGTCCGCTGCGCGACGACGACAACGAGATCGTCGGCATGCTCTGTGTGGTCAGCGAGGGCACGCAGCAGGTGATCGGCGAGCGGCGAATGGCGACGCTGCGCGATCTCGGTTCCGACCCGAGCGTCGTGCGGTCCGAGGAAGAATCGCTCAAGTTCGCCGACCGCCAACTCGCACAAAACCTGCGCGACCTTCCGTTCACGTTGACCTACCTGCTCGACGAGACCGGCGGCGCGAGGCTCGCCGGGTCGAGCGGAATCGAAACCGGACACCCAGCGGCTCCTCGGCTGATTCCCGCCGGCGCCTCCGCGCCGTGGCCTGTCGACGCGCCCGCGCAGGGCGACACAGTGGTGGTGGCTCTCGACGGGCTGCCGAATCTGCCATCGGGGGATTGGCGTGCCCCGCCCATCGAGGCGCTCGTGGTTCCCTTGGTGCAACAGGGCGCCGCTCCCAGCGGCTTCCTGGTCGCCGCGCTGAACCGTTATCGCCCCCTGGATGACGCCTACCGCGACTTCGTGACGCTCATCGCGGGGCACATCGCATCAGGCATCGGTAGTGCCCGAAGCTTCCGGGCCCAGCAGCGCCGCGCCGAAGAGTTGGCCGAATTGGACCGCGCGAAGACGACGTTCTTTTCGAACATCAGCCACGAATTTCGCACGCCGCTGACGCTGATACTCGATCCAGTCGACCAGATGCGGAGTCGCACAGAACTCGATGAGCCGACCCGTCATGAACTGGACTCCGTGTGGCGAAACGGATTGCGTCTGACCAAGCTCGTCAACTCGCTATTGGACTTCTCGCGCATCGAGGCCGGACGCACGCAAGCCCAATTCGTACCGGTCGACATCGCGTCCGTCACCGCCGAATTGGCGAGCGTCTTCCGGTCGGCGGTCGAACGGGCCGGTCTGAGTCTGGTCGTGGACTGCCCGCCTCTCGACGAGGTGGTCTACATCGATCGCGATATGTGGGAGAAGGTGGTCCTCAACCTGCTCTCGAACGCGTTGAAGTTCACCTTCGACGGCAGCATCGCCATCGGCGTTCGTCGGGAGAACGGCGAAGCGGTGATCACCGTGGCGGACACAGGAATCGGCGTGGCGGCCACGGAGATACCTCGGTTATTCGAACGCTTCCACCGCATTGAAAACGTTCGCGCACGATCCAACGAGGGCAGCGGCATCGGGCTGGCTCTCGTCAAGGAATTGGTAGATCTGCACGGCGGCAGCATCGTGGCCGACAGCACCGAAGGCGTCGGGACCACCTTCACGATTCGTCTGCCGTTCGGCGCTGCGAACCCGCCCGCCGGTCATGTCGCGACGGCCGACGCGAGCCGCGCGACTTCGGCGGTGGCCGAACCGTATGTGCAGGAGGCGTTGCGCTGGACCCCCGCCGAGGCGCGCGCAACGGCCGCCACCGCGGTCGCGCCAGGCAGTAACGATGAGGCGGCGGCGTCGCGAAAGCCGATCCGCGTGCTGATCGCCGACGACAACGCCGATATGCGCGACTACCTGACACGTCTGCTGAGCAGCGACGGCTACGAGGTAGGCGCGGCGACAGATGGCCTGCAGGCGCTCGAGGCAGTGCGCGCCACCATGCCCGACATCGTGGTCAGCGACGTGATGATGCCGCAGCTTGACGGGCTGGGATTGGTCGCGGCTTTGCGCACCGATCCGCGCACAGCGGCGGTGCCGGTGCTGCTGTTGTCCGCGCGCGCCGGGCAGGAGGCGTCGATCGGTGGCCTCCAGGCCGGGGCGGACGACTATCTGACCAAACCGTTCGCGGCGGCGGAACTGCTTGCGCGCGTGCGTGCCAACGTCGGGCTGGCGCAAATGCGCAATCATCACGCGCGCTGGCGCACCGCGTTGATCGACTCGCTGCAGGAAGCGTTTTTCGTCTGCGACGAGCATGGGGCAGTAATCGAGATCAACGCGTCGTTCACCGACATCCTCGGGTTCGGCGTCGAGGGTCTGCCATACGAACCCATTCACCCCTGGTGGCCGTCGGTTGAGACGGATCCTGACGCGCACGATGCGACCGCGGCGGGGTTCGCGAATCTGCTGAACGAATCGCGCGGCACGATGACGATTCCTGTCACCCATCGGGACGGACATCGACTGTGGGTGACGGCGGCGTTCAATCACGTCGATGATCCCGACACCGGTCGTCACCTCACGGTCGGAACGTTCCGTGACGTCACCGCCGAGCACTACACAGTGCAACGCGACACTGCGCTCGCAGCTCTCAATCAACAACTTGTGCAAGCAGATTCGCTCGGTGACGCCGTTCGTGCGGCCACCGAGGAGTTCCGCAACGTCTGGTCGGCCCGGCGCGTCATGGCTCTCACCTTCCCGGTCGACGAAACCGATACCGACCCGTCGGACGTCGTGTGCAGCGGTGCGCCGGCGAGGTGGGAACAGCTGACGCCCCGAGCTCGCGAGGTCATCCGTGCACAGCTGGGCGGTGCCCTACTCGCCTCGGCCGCAACAGAAGCCGGTATGGCGGCCATCGCACTGCAGCACCCCGACGGTGTGCTCGTGTTGTTCGTCGAACTCGAGGAGCAGCGGCTCTTCACATCTGAGGACCACACACTGCTTACCGTGTTGGCCGGACGTCTGGGCCAGGGGCTTCAGCGTCTCCGCTACCTCGACCAGCAGCGCGAAACCGCCTTGGCGCTGCAACACGCGATCCTCGGTCCCGATGTATCCGGCGGGTTCGCGGTGCGGTACCAGCCGGCCACCCGCCCCCTGCACGTGGGCGGCGACTGGTACGACGTAGTAAATCTGGACGACGGTCGCGTCGCGCTGATCGTCGGCGACTGCGTCGGGCACGGGCTGGCGGCCGCGACGGTGATGGGTCAGCTCAGAAGCGCCTGTCGCGCATTGCTACTCGAACACCCCAGCCCTTCCGCCGCGCTGATGGCGCTCGATCGGTTCGCCGCTCGACTGGACGGCGCACGATGCACCACGGCGTTCTGTGCGGTACTGAACCCGGACACCGGAGAAGTCGTGTATTCCAGTGCGGGCCACCCGCCGCCGATTCTCGTCATGGCCGACCGCAACACGAAGCTCCTCGACGGCGCCGCGGCCACTCCGCTGGGACTGCAGTATGACCAGGCACGTCCCGAGGCTCGCGCGATCATGCCCGCACGGTCGACGCTGTTGCTCTACACCGACGGTTTGATCGAGCGTCGCCGTGAGCCGCTGGACCAGGGAATACGCCGCGCCACCGATCTCGTCCAGGACAACCGCGACACCGCGCTCGAGGGTCTCGCCGATGAGATCATGTCGCGACTGGCGCCCACCGACGGCTATCAGGATGACGTCGCCGTTCTGCTCTACCGACAACCCGCACCGCTGGAAGTCGAAATCGCCGCGGACGTAGGCGAGCTCGCGTCGACCCGCTCTGCACTGCGCAGCTGGCTCAACCGCGCCGGCCTGGCACCCGAACAGACGATGGACGTGCTGATCGCGGTGGGAGAAGCGGTATCGAATTCGATCGAGCACGGACACCGTGAGCACCTCGATGGCACCGTGAAGCTGCGCGCGACCGCGTTGGCGGACCGACTGCACCTGACGGTGGTCGACACCGGCTCGTGGCGACCACCGCAGCCTGACCCGAATGCCTTCCGCGGGCGAGGCATCATGTTGATGCGCGCATTGATGCAAGATGTCGCTATCGAGCCGAGTGAACATGGCACGACGGTTCGCATGCATACGAGGATCGCGTGATGGCCACCCCACTTAGCGTCCGTACCGATATCGGTGACGACGGCACAGTGGTGGTTGGTGTGACCGGCGAACTCGATATGAGCAATATCGACGTGTTCAGTGCGGCGATCGCCGACGCCATTACACCGGCCTCGCACGACGGCGGTGTGTTGACGATCGACCTCACGGGTGTCGAGTACTTGGACAGCGCCGCCATCGACGTCCTGTTCGGCAACGCCGATCGCATCCGACTGATCGTCAACCCGATACTCATTCCCGTCCTCAAGGTCAGCGGGCTCACCAACGTGATGTCGGTGGAAGCGGGCTAGCCAAACCGCGGCGTCAACCATGAACACCGAAGAGGGGCCGCAGACGTCCGCGGCCCCTCCCGGTTTCCCACCACCTATTCAGGGTTCTTGGCATACCGGAGCAGGAAGGCTGCCGACACGACTCCCGTGCCGACTGCGAACACGCTCCACATGATCAGCGGGAAGACCAGCGAGACGGGGGACCAGCCAATGCTGGAGAACGTGGCGGCGGTGTAGACCAACCAGAACACGCGGTAGATCGACCACAGCGCAGCGATGCCGGTGCTGATCCCGATGACGAGGCTGTACGTGCGGTCGACCTGGTTGATCTGTTCCTGGATGCGGGTGGGGACGATGTTCATTGCTGCTTCCTTAAGTCATGCGCCGCCGGTTTGGCGTCGTCACTGCGGCAAGTACACCGAGCCGTGACGGCTACCGATCCCAAGAAGCGACGCCCGCGGGCCTGACCGTCTGTGGAGTTGCTGTGAAAACCCTGTCAGACCAGCGGTCCAGCAATTGACAGGCGACACTTTGACTGGCTACATATATGCCACGCGAAACGGAACATGTAACGCGCGCGGCTTCTTGTAGGCCGGGGTTGAGGGGCCGGTAGTCCGACAGTGAGTTCTCTGAGTTCTGTATCCACGGAGCGATCGAAGATCGCACACGCCATTCGCGTGCTCGCCGTGCCCATTGTGCTGGGCTGGATCGTCCTCACCGTCATCACCAACGCCTTCGTTCCCTCGCTGGAGAAGGTGGGCGAGGCCCAGGCCGTGTCGATGAACGCACACGACGCGCCGGCCTTCATGGCCATGCAGCGCATCGGTGCGAACTTTCAGGAATTCGACTCCGACAGCAACGCGATGGTCATCCTGGAAGGGGACAAGCCGCTCGGTGACGAGGCCCATCACTACTACGACGAGCTGATCAAGGCGTTCGAGGCCGATACCGCACACGTCGAGCACGTCGCGGACTTCTGGAGTGACCCGCTGACGGCTGCGGGGGCGCAGAGCAGCGACGGTAAGTCCGCCTACGTTCAGCTTTATCTGCGCGGAAACATGGGCGAGACGCGGTCCAACGAGTCCATCGCCGCCGTCCGCGAGATCATCGAGAAGAACCCCGCGCCGCCGGGCGTGAAGTCTTATGTCACCGGCGGCGCGGCATTGAGCGCCGACCAGCGGGTCGCCGGTGACAAGGGCGCGGCCAAGGCCACGCTCGTCACGCTGGTGGTCATCTTTGTCATGCTGCTGATCGTCTACCGCTCGATCGCCACGACGATCCTGATCTTGTTGATGGTCTTCATCGAACTCGGCGCCTCCCGCGGAATCGTGGCGTTCCTCGGCAATGCGGGCGTCATGGGGTTGTCGACCTTCGCGACAAGCCTGCTGACGCTCATCGCGATCGCTGCAGGCACGGACTACGCGATCTTCCTCATCGGCCGATACCAGGAGGCGCGCGGAGACGGCGAAGACCGTGAAACCGCGTACTACACCATGTTTCACGGCACCGCGCACGTGGTGCTGGGCTCGGGCCTGACCATCGCCGGCGCGCTGCTGTGCCTCAAGTTCACCCGCCTGCCGTGGTTCCAGACGATGGCGGTGCCGTGCGCGGTGGGCATCCTCGTCGCGGTCATCGCCGCGCTGACACTCGGTCCCGCCGTCATCGTGATCGGCAGTCGATTCGGTCTCTTCGAACCCAAACGTGCGATCAACTCGCGGGGCTGGCGCCGAATCGGTGTGGTCGTGGTGCGGTGGCCGGGCCCGATCCTGGTGGCCACCTGCGCCCTTGCGCTGATCGGTCTACTCGCCCTGCCGGGCTACAAGACCGACTACGACGGACGCCACTTCATGCCCGAGGACACCCCGGCCAACATCGGCTACGCGGTGGCCGACCGGCATTTCGACAGCGCCAGGATGAATCCCGAGCTGATGATGGTCGAAAGCGATCACGACCTACGAAACTCGGCAGACTTCCTGGTGATCGACAAGATCGCCAAGGCGCTCTTCCGGGTGCCGGGAATCGCTCGCGTGCAGACGATCACGCGTCCCGACGGAAAGCCCATCGAGCACACCACGATCCCGTTCCTGCTCAGCATGCAGGGCACCACGAACCAGCTGAATCAGAAGTACAACCAGGACCGGATGGCCGACATGCTGGTTCAGGCCGACGAGATGCAGACGACGATCGA
>Ga0075365_10001156_pt1 | contig 11573 bp, 13 predicted proteins | sample EndMetdeltDD1765_FD_71387 | JGI IMG/M metagenome (GOLD analysis project Ga0075365, IMG submission 71387) | Populus endosphere microbial communities from Tennessee, USA - Endosphere MetaG P. deltoides DD176-5 | ecosystem: Host-associated > Plants > Roots > Endosphere | place: USA: Tennessee... | reverse complement strand
CGTCGCCGATGGGCGAGCCGGTGCCGAGGTTGCCGCCCAGGGTGGCGGCGTTGCGGATCAGTGGCGAGGCGAACTGTGGCATCAGTGCGAGCAGCACCGGCAGCCGGCCGTCGAGGCGGCGCTCGACCTCGGTCAGCGTGAGCCCAGCGCCGATCCGGATGTGGTCGTCGGCCGCCGTGAAGCCGCGCAGCTCGGGCAGCCGGTCGACGCCGACCACCAGCCCGGCCCGGGTGCCCTTGAGGTTGACGTCGACGCCCCAGTCGGTGCTGCCGGCGACGACCACCGCGTCCTCGTGGTCGTGGAGGAGCTGGAGGGTCTCGGCGAGGGTGGCCGGGCGGAGGTACGCCGCCTCGCCGTCGTGGAGCCGGGTCGTGGCGGGCGCCGGTGCGGCCGCCGTCCGACGCGCGGCGAGCCCGTCGTCCGCGGAGGGGAAGCCCAGCGCGAACGCGGCGTCCTTGATCGGCCGGTAGCCGGTGCAGCGGCAGAGGTTGCCGCTGATCGCGTGCAGGTCGAACCCGTTGTCGCCGTGGTAGTGGTCGCGCGGGCCGGCGCCGTTGCTGGCGGCCCGGCCGGACCGGTAGAACTCCGCGGCCATCGAGCAGACGAACCCGGGCGTGCAGTAGCCGCACTGCGACCCGCCCCGCATCGCCATCTCCTCCTGCACCGGGTGCATCGCGCCCGGCGAGCCCAGCCCCTCCGAGGTGATGACCTCCTGGCCGTCGAGCGCCGCGGCGGGGACCAGGCAGGAGTTGATCGCGGTCCACTCGGTGGCCTGGGACCCGTCGGGCGCGGGCCGCGCGACCATCACCGAGCAGGCGCCGCACTCACCCTCGGCGCAGCCCTCCTTGGCACCGGTCAGCCCGCAGCCGCGCAGGAAGTCGAGCGCGTTGGTGTGCAGGGGCACGCCGTCCAGGTCCCGCTGCTCGCCGTTGACCGTGATGCCAGCCATCGCGCACCTCCCGTCGAACAAGACGATGGGCATGGTTGCTGGTCCCGGGTGGGGAACGGCCCGCTGGTTGTCCATGCGAACAGCCGGCCGCCCGGTCACTCTAATACGGGACCGCCCGGTGCGGCGGTGGGCAATCAACCTGTCGCGCCCGGTCGGGGGTTGACAGGTCACCGCCGCCCGGGCGAGTCGCGGCCGGCACGCCGATGCGGCGGTGGCCGGTCAACCTGTCGGGACGCGTCGGAGGTTGAAAGGTCACCGCCCAGCCGACGGGCGGTCAGGACGGGCGGTCAGGACAGGCGGTCAGGACGGGCGGTCACAGGGTCAGCCCCACGTGCCGGTTGACGTCCTTGTAGAGCAGGTAGCGGAACGGGCCGGGGCCACCGGCGTAGCAGGCTTGGGGGCAGAAGGCGCGCAGCCACATGAAGTCGCCGGCCTCGACCTCCACCCAGTCGGTGTTGAGCAGATAGACCGCCTTGCCCTCGAGCACGTAGAGGCCGTGCTCCATGACGTGGGTCTCCGGGAACGGGATCGCGCCGCCGGGCTGGAAGTTCACGATGTTGACGTGCATGTCGTGGCGCAGGTCGGCGGTGTCCACGAACCGCGTGGTCGACCACGCGCCGTCGGTGCCGGGCATCTCGATCGGGGTGACGTCGCGCTCGTGGGTCACGAACGCCTCGGGGGTGTCGAGCCCGTCGGACCGCTCGTAGGCCTTGCGGATCCAGTGGAACGTCGCCGTGACGTCGCCGCCGTTGCGCAGCGTCCAGGCCGCGCCGGGTGGGAGGAACGCGTAGGAGCCCGGCTCCAGGGCATGCTCGCTGCCGTCGAGGGCCAGGGTGAGCGCGCCGTCGACGACGAACAGCACCCCTTCGGCGCCCGCGTCGGCCTCCGGGCGGTCCGAGCCGCCGCCGGGCGAGACCTCCACGACGTACTGGCTGAACGTCTCCGCGAACCCCGACAGCGGCCGGGCCAGCACCCACAGCCGGGTCTGCTCCCAGCCCGGGAGGTACGACGCGGTGATGTCGCTGAGCGTCCGCGCCGGGATCACGGCGTAGGCCTCGGTGAACCTCGCCCGGTCCGTCGTGAGCGCGGTCTGCGGGGGCAGCCCGCCCCTGGGCACGTAGTAGTTCGACGCCGTGTAGCTCATCGCTCGCCTCTCCTCAGCAGTCGTCCGCGGGGACCATCGTCGGACACGGGTACGCCGCGCAGCCAGGTCTCCCGGACCACGCCGGAGAGCCGGCGGCCGGCGTAGGCCGAGACCGGGTTGCGGTGGTGCAGCTTCTCGACGTCGACGGTGAGCTCCTCCTCGGGCGCGAACCGCACCAGGTCGGCGTCGGCGCCCACCTCGATCCGGCCCTTGCGGGACAGCCCGACCCGGTCGGCGGGCGCGGTCGCCATCCAGGACACCACGTCGGCCAGCGTGTGGCCGCGCTGTCTGGCACCGGTCCACACCGCCGGGAGGCCCAGCTGGACCGACGCGATGCCTCCCCAAGCCTCGCCGAAGTCGCCGCCACCGCGCGCCTTGAGGTCGGCGGTGCAGGGTGAGTGGTCGGAGACGACCATGTCGATGTCGCCCTCGGCCAGCGCCGCCCACAGTGCTTCGCGGTTGGCCGCCTCGCGGATCGGCGGACAGCACTTCAGCTCGGTGGCGCCGTCGGCGATGTGCTCGGCGTCGAAGGTCAGGTAGTGCGGGCAGGTCTCGACGCTGACGTCGACGCCGGCCGCGCGGGCGGCGCGCAGGGCGGGTACGGCGTCCGCGCTGCTCAGGTGGACGACGTGCGCCCGGCCGCCCGCGTCCCTTGCCCGCTCGATGACCAGCGCGATCGCGGAGTCCTCTGCCGCCTTGGGGCGAGAGGCGAGGAAGCCCTCGTAGTGGGAGCCGTCGAGGGCGGACTCGTCGAGAAGGTGGCCGTCCTCGGCGTGCACGATCATCAGCGCGCCGAGCCGGGCGGTCTCCTTCATGGCCAGCGCGAGCTCCTCGGGCGCGAGGTGGCCGAACTCCTCGACGCCGGAGTCGAGGAGGAAGCACTTGAAGCCGAAGACTCCCGCCTCGTGCAGCGGCCCGAGGTCGGGCACGTTGCCGGGCACCGCGCCGCCCCAGAAGCCGACGTCGACGTGCACCTGCCCCTCGGCCACGCGGCGCTTCTCGTCGAGCGCGGCCAGGGTGGTGGTCGGCGGGATCGAGTTGAGCGGCATGTCGACGATCGTGGTGACGCCACCGGCCGCGGCTGCGCGGGTCGCGCTCGCGAACCCCTCCCACTCGGTGCGGCCCGGCTCGTTGACGTGCACGTGCGTGTCGACCAGGCCGGGCAGCAGGACCTCGTCGTCGTCAAGGGTGACGGTCCGCGCGGCAGTCGGCGGGTCGTCGTACGACGTGACGGCGGTGATCCGTTCGCCCTCGACCGCGACGCTGGCCGCGGACTCGTCCCCGTCGACCACAGCCCGACGGGCTCGGATCACGAGGTCGGCGGCCACGCACCAATTCCTACTCCATCCGGAGCGGGCTGCGGTGCACCTGGTCCCCGAGCCAGCGGTCCAGCCGGTCCCCGGAGTCGAGGACCATCGCTTCCGGGCTGGCACCGGCCGCACCGAGGTGCATGACCTGGTCGAGCACTCGGTGCCGACCCAGACCGACCACCGAGTCGAGCTGCTCGACGAGCACGGGGGTGTGATCGCGGTGCACCTCCGTGCGGGCCTCGAGCCGCCCGGGCGCCTCGCCGTACCGGCCGAGCACGACCGTCTCGCGGACCACGACCGAGGCGGTGCCCGAGACGTCGATCCTCGTCGCGCGATGCACGTGCGCGCCGGCGGCGAGCACGAAGGGCTGGCCCAGCCAGACCAGGCGGCCGCCGTCCTCGACATCGATGTGCACGTCCCAGCGGGCCTGGTCGCCCCGCATGGCGTAGGCGACCGTCCCTCCCGGCTCGACGAGCTCGAGGCGCTCGCGTGCGCCGACCCGCACGTGCAGGGTGACATGGTCGCCCGCGAGGAGGACCGCCTGCTCCGGCACCAGCGCGACCCGGCCGGCGCCCAGGGCGAAGCCCCGCAGGTGGCTGGACCGGACCTCAGTGCGGGTGCGGGTGCGCATGGGCGGCCATCGGCCCGGGGTCGGAGGGGACCAGGACACCGGACCGGAACTCGGCCAGCCGCTCCCCGACCCACCTTGTCAGCCGCGCCACCGAGTCGGCGTCGGTGCGGGACAGGGCGACCACAGGACGGCCGCCGCGGGCGTGCTCGGCGTCGCGGACCATGCGCGGCACGTCGACACCAACGTACGGCGCCAGGTCGGTCTTGTTGACGACCAGCAGGTCGGCGCGCTCGATGCCGGGGCCACCCTTGCGTGCCACGTCGCCTCCACCCGCGACGTCGAGGACGAACAGCTGGGCGTCGACCAGCGCCGGGGAGAACGTCGCGGTGAGGTTGTCGCCACCGGACTCCACGAGGACCACGTCGAGCGGTGCGAACCGCTGCTCGAGGTCCTCGACGGCCAGCAGGTTCGCGGTGACGTCGTCTCGGATCGCGGTGTGCGGGCAGGCGCCGGTCTCGACCCCGACGATGCGCTCCTCGGCGAGCACGCCTGCCGAGCGGAGGAACCGGGCGTCCTCGTCGGTGTAGATGTCGTTGGTGACGACGCCCAGCTGCAGGGAGCCGGCCAGCTCGCGGCACAGGGTCGCGATGAGCGAGCTCTTGCCGGTGCCGACGGGGCCGCAGACCCCCAGCCGCAGGGCTCGGGTGTGGTCAGGCACTGAACAACCTCCTGGTCGCGCGGGCATGTGACTGCGCCCAGCCCTCGATCTGTGGGGAACCGGTCGCGGGAATGTCGGTGGTCGCGGTCAGGGTGGAGACCTCGAGGGCCAGCCGGTCCACATCGGGGAGCAGCTCGACGCACCACCCGGTCGCGTCGGCAGGATCGAGGGGCAACAGCTTGAGCGCCGCGGACAGCACGGTCTGGACGTCGTCGTACGCCACGACTCGGGCGAGCTCCTCAGCCGGCAGACCGGCGTGCGCGGCGATGGCGCCGAGCACGAGCGCGCGGGGCGGCTGCGCACCGACCGGCCAGTGCGCCGCCGCCTCGGGCCAGGTGCGGCGGGCCAGGCGCAGCAGCCCCCGTCCGAGCAGGCGGGCGGTGGCACGCATCGCGTCGCTGGGCGTCCGTGCGGCCCACGCCGTCTCGACCGGGTCGAGCAGGAGCCCGGCCACTGCGTGGTGGCGGGCGACCACCGCGGTGGCCGCCTCGGTGCGGGCCACGGTGACCAGTCGGGTCCGGCAGTACGCCAGGAGCTCGCGCGGGTCCAGGCCGTCGGCGAGACCGGGCTCGAGGCCGCCCGACTGGGTGTGCCCGGCCGCCGGCAGCCGGGCGTCGGCCAGGAGCAGGGCGAGAGAGGAGGTCATCTCAGGGCCAGCCTCAGAAGAGGGAGTAGAGCCGGGCCAGCGGGAGCTCGGCCGCGGGCTGGGGCTCGACCAGGTCGCCGTCGACGGTGATCGCGAACGTCTCGGGGTCGACCTGGATGTCGGGCAGAGCGTCGTTGTTGACCATTTCGGCCTTGCCGACGTGGCGGGTCGGGGTGACCGCGGCCAGCCGCCGTCGGAGGCCGAGCCGCTCGGCGAGGCCGTCCTCGATGGCTGCCGGGGCCACGAAGGTCACCGCGTGGTCGCTGCCGTCCGCGACGGCCAGCGTGGGCCGCATCAGCACCGGCTGCGGCGTGGGGATGGAGGCGTTGGGGTCGCCGAGTGCGGCCCTGACCAGAGCCCCACCCTTGATGACGAGCTCGGGGCGGATCCCGAAGAACCGCGGGTCCCAGAGCACCAGGTCGGCGAGCTTGCCGACCTCGATCGATCCGACCTCGTGGCCGATCCCGTGCGCGATCGCGGGGTTGATCGTGTATTTCGCGACGTACCTCCGGGCGCGCTCGTTGTCCGCGGGGAGACCGCCGCCCAGCGGGCCCCTCCTCAGCTTCATCACGTGCGCCACCTGCCAGGTCCGGCAGACGACCTCGCCGATCCGGCCCATCGCCTGCGCGTCCGACGACGTGATGGACAGCGCGCCCAGGTCGTGGAGGACGTCCTCCGCGGCGATCGTCGTGGCCCGGATCCGTGACTCGGCGAACGCCAGGTCCTCGGGCACCCGTGGGCTGAGGTGGTGGCAGACCATCAGCATGTCGAGGTGCTCCGCCACGGTGTTGACCGTGTGCGGAAGGGTGGGGTTCGTCGACCCGGGGATGACGTGCGGCAGCCCGGCCACCTCGATGATGTCCGGCGCGTGGCCGCCGCCCGCCCCCTCGGTGTGGAAGGCATGGATCGAGCGGCCGGCGATCGCGGCCACAGTCGACTCCAAGAACCCCGCCTCGTTGAGCGAGTCGGAGTGCAGGGCCACCTGGAGACCGTGCTCGTCGGCGGCTCGGAGCGCCGCATCGATCGCCGCCGGCGTGGAGCCCCAGTCCTCGTGCACCTTGTAGGCCGCCGCGCCGGCCAGCGCCTGCTCGGCCAGCGCGGCCGCGCTCACGGTGTTGCCCTTGCCCATCAGCAGCACGTTGACGGGCAGCGGGTCCAGGGCTCGATGGACGGTCTGCAGGTGCCAGGCGCCGGGAGTGATCGTGGTGGCCCGCGACCCCTCGGAAGGGCCGGTTCCCCCACCGCCCACGGTGGTGGTGCCGGTGGCCAGTGCCTCGTGCACCTGTGAGGTCGACAGGAAGTGGACGTGCACGTCGACGGCTCCCGCGGTCAGGATCCGCCCCTCGCCGGAGATCACGTCGGTGGAGGGGCCGATGACCAGATCAGGGTGCACGCCGTCGGCGATGTCCGGGTTGCCGGCCCGGCCCAGGGCGACGATCCGCCCGACCCGGATGCCGACATCCGCCTTGACCACGCCCCAGTGGTCCAGCACCACCGCGTTGGTGACCACGGTGTCGGGGCTGCCCTCCGCGCGCGAGACCGTCGACTGCGCCATCGACTCGCGGATCGACTTCCCACCGCCGAACACCGCCTCCTCGCCCCCGAAGGTCAGGTCCCGCTCCACCTCGATCCACAGGTCGGTGTCGCCCAGCCGGACCTGGTCACCGACCGTGGGGCCGAAGAGGGCGGCGTGCTCGCGGCGGGTCAGCTCAGCCATCGACCGGCCCCCGGATCTGGACGCCGGGGACCACGCGTCGCCCGCGCAGTGCCACGACCGCGACCTCGCGCGAGGCTCCGGGCTCGAAGCGCCGGGATGTGCCGGACGCGATGTCCAGCCGGAACCCACGGGTCGCCTCGCGGTCGAACTCCAGGGCCGCGTTGGCGTCCGGAAGGTGCAGGTGCGAGCCGATCTGGACCGGCCGGTCACCCGTGTTGACGATGACCACGGTGGCGCGCTCGTCGGGTGAGCGATCGGCGTTGATCTCGAGGGCGCCGTCGCCCAGCCGGTAGGCACCCGGCCCCTCGCCGGTGCCGCCGGGGGCGATCGGGTCGTGGAGCGTCACCAGCTTCCGCCCGTCGGGGAAGGTCGCCTCCACCTGCACGTCGTGCAGCATCTCGGGCACGCCGGGCAGGACCTGCTCGGCGGTGAGCACCTCGCGGCCGGCCTCCATCAGCTCGGCCACTCCGGCGCCCTCACGAGCCCGCTCGACGACCCAGGTGCTGAGGAGCGCGACCGCCTCGGGGTGGTTGAGGCGTACGCCGCGGTCCAGCCGGTCGCGAGCGACGATGCCCGCGACCGCCAGGAGGAGCTTCTCGGTGTCCCCGGGCGTCAGGTGCATGGAGCGACGCTAGGGGCGATGTGTGACGGGCGTGTTACCTGACCAACGCCGGGTCAGCTGCCGCGGTAGGTCGAGTAGCCGTAGGGGCTCAGCAGCACCGGCACGTGGTGGTGCCGGTCGTCGGAGATCGTGAACACCACGACCACCTCGGGGAAGAAGCCGTGCTCGAAGTGGGTCTCGGTCTCGAAGCGGAGCACGTAGTCGCCGGCGTCGAGCTCGTCGCCGAGCGACCCGATCCGCCCGTCGTGGTCGGTGAAGCCCTCCGCCAGGGGTGTTCCGCTGCGGGTCTCGAGCCGGACCCGGATGCCGGTCGCCGGCAGCCCGGCCGAGGTGTCGAGCACGTGGGTCGACAGCGTGCTCATCCGAGTGCCCCTTCCAGCCGGAGCAGCGCGATCTGGCGCAGGTTGTCGACGGTCTCCGCGCGCTCGGTGTCGTCGTCGTTCTGGAGCCGGCGGTCGAGCTCGGCCAGGATCTCGTCGGCGTCGCGGCCGGCGGCCCGGATCAGGAAGACCCGGTCGAAGCGCTGCTCGTAGGCCGCGTTGCGCTGGGCCAGCCGCGCCGCGGTGTCGCCCGCGCTCGGGTCGACACCGGACTGCTCCTGCTGGGACTGGGCTCCCCCGCGCTCGCCGATCCGCGGGTGGCCGGAGAGCGCCTGGTCGAGCTCGTCGTCGGTGAGCTCGCGGGCCGCCGCGTCCGCGGCGTCGAGCAGCGCCTGCCGGTCGGCGTAGGGCTGACCGCTCAGCACGTCGTCCGCCCAGCGCGGCACGGCCAGGCAGCCGAGGAGCGCCTCGCGATCGATCTCACCGGCGGACAACGGTCGCCTCGATCAGTCCGTAGGGGCGGTCGGCCGCGATGAACACCTCGCCGTTGTTCTCCAGGCCGTTGACCTCGAACCCCGAGAAGTCGACGAGGAAGTGGTGCTTGTTGGGCGCCGTGAACGAGATGTCGGTCAGCCCAGGCCGCTGCTCCAGCACGGCGGTGCCCATCGCGTAGAGCGTCTCCTGCAGCGCGCGTGAGTACGTCGCAGCGAAGGTGTCGAGGACGGTGGCCAGCACCCCGTCGTACGACGCGTTCCAGTCGACGTCGGTCGAGGCATGTCGCCACGTGGCGACGAGCGAGGTGGCGAGGATCCGGTCGTCGGCCTCGGGGAGCGTCGTGAACTCGTCCTTGAGGAAGCCCTTGAACTCGGAGTCGGTCGAGTTGAGCACCGTCAGCTCCTTGACCCCGCTCACGACCCGGGCGCCGTTCCTGCCGACGGTGACCAAGCAGGTACGGACCGCACCACCCCGGCGCACGAACGAGTGGTCGTGGTCGCCGATCCGGTCCCACGCGTATTCCTCCACGCGGATCTCCGCCTCCTCGGCGGCCGGCGTGGCCTCGAGCAGCCGGCCCCCCAGGGCGAGCGCGTAGTCCTCGATGGAGTCGACGCCATGCAGCTTGGCGTAGGCGAACGCGGTGTTCTTCTGGGTGTCGGTCGGCAGCACCTTCGACTGGTCACCGGTGATGTGCGCGTCCCCGAACTCCCCGCGCAGGCTGGTGGACACGTTGAGGTCGCGGATCTCGTGGCGCGGCGTGTCACGGATGATCCGGACGACGCGGTTCTCCGCCTTGCCGTACTGGTTCGCTCCCAGGACCGTGGCCATGCGTTGCACCCTAGTAGGCAGCTCCCCGCTCGGAATTTCCTCGACTGTCGACCTATTTCCGAAGCCGGGAGGGCCGCCTCCGTCGTCTGCGGAGTATTTCCGGCACCTGGTGCCGGAAATACTCGGCAGTCGGCTGCTGGCCTCGCCGGCCGCGTCGCTTCGGAAATGCGTCGACAGTCGAGGAAATTCCGAGCCGCCGGCTCAGCCGCGCGGCCGGGCCAGCGCCCGGAGGGCGGTCTCGTCGAGGCCGCAGCCGGCGTGCACCTCGGCAGCGTCGACGGCGCCGCAGTCGAGTCCGCGGAGGAGGTACGCCGCGAGGGCGCGGGCGGTGGCGGGCTCGTCGGCGATGCCGCCCATCGTGTGCTGGGTGTAGTCCGCCAGGCGGGCCAGCGCCCGCGGGAGGCCGGAGCGGTAGAAGGCGTAGGTCGCGGCGTACCGCGTCGGCAGTTGGGCCGGATGGAGGTCCCAGCCCTGGTAGTAGCCCCGCTCCAGCGACCGCGTCACCAGCCGGTGGTGCAGCGCCCACGCCGCCGCGACGTCGGCCGCAGACCCCACCGGGAGCACGTTGGTCGAGCCGTCGGACAACCGCACGCCGGTGCCCGCAGCGGCCGCCTGCATCACGAGCTTGGCGTGGTCGGCGACCGGGTGCTCGAGCGACTGCTGCTCCGCGGAGATCCCGCAGAACGCCGAGTAGTCGTAGGTCCCGTAGTGCAGCCCGGTCAGCCGCGGCCCGCCCGCGTGCACCATCCGCGCCACCAGCGCCGTGCCGTCCGGCCCCAGGATCGACTGGGGGGTCTCCACCTGCACCTCGAACCGCAGGTCGAGCGCCTGCTCCTCGAGTGCCGAGCAGACCTGCACCATCGCCTCGACCTGGTCGACGCTGGTCACCTTGGGCAGCGTCACCACCCAGCCGTCCAGCGACCCGCCGGCGGAGACGAGCGTGGCGACGTACGACGTCAACGTGCGCAGCGCACGTGAGCGCGTCGGCGCCTCGAAGCACTTGATCCGGATCCCGCCGAACGGCGCCGCCTCCCCGCTGGCCTGGCTCTCCGCGAGGGCGGTCGCCGCACGCACGACGTCGGCGTCCTCGTCGGCCTCGCTCTTGCCGACGTAGCCGTCCTCGAAGTCGACCCGGAGGTCCTCCACCGGCTCGGCCCCCAGCTTGGCCCGCACCCGGGCCAGGAGGTCGTCGTCTCCGACCAGCTCCGCGAACGCGGTGGCATGCTCGTCCAGCACCGCCAGGGCCGTGGCGCCGTACGCCGGCACGAGGCCGGCCTCGTAGCGGTCGGCCGGCACGTAGACGGTGTGGATCGGCTGCCGGCCGGGTCGGTCGCCGGGGTACTGCGACGAGAGGGCCGCGTCCGCCGCCGCGAGCCGGGCGTCGAGCTCCGCGGTCAGCCGCGCCGCGAGGTCACCGGGATCGGGCATGCGGGGATCGGGCATGCGGGGATCGGGCACAGGGTCATCCAACTACAGCCGACCGCGGCTAGCGTGGGGGTGTGTCTCGCCGCGTCACGACTCGTGTCGCCGCTTTCACGGCGCTCCTGACGGTCGTGATGGGCACCGCCGGTGCCGCCGCGCCGGCGCAGCCCCGCCCCAAGACGCCCTACCAGGTCAGCATCTACGCCTCCGCCACGACCGTCGCGGTCGGCCAGGAGATCGTCTTCACCGGGAAGGTCCGGCCGCACGGCCCGCAGGCCCACCTGGGGAAGGTCAAGCTGCAGGTGGTCCATGACCCGGCCGTCGGGTTCGAGACCAGCGCGCTGGACAAGCCGAACCGCTACGGCAAGTACGTGATCGCGTGGTCGGCCACCACCCCCGGGACCTACCAGGTCCGTGCCCGGATCGCCGCCGGCCGCGTCCACTCCCAGGGCTTCAGCGACGTCCTGACCGTCACCGTCGGCTGACGACCGCGGCCCCCGGTCAGTCCGGCGTCTGCGTCGACTCCGCGCGGGTGCCCTCGGGGTCGTCGGTCCGCTCGTCGGACTCCTCGAGGATCGCCTCCGCCTGCGCCTCGGCGTCCTCGCTGCCGCCCGCTGCCTGCTCCTCGGGCAGCAGCTCGGCTCGGCGGTCGATGCGCTCCTGGTCGGGCGACCCTGCGGGCGAGGATCCGGACGAGTCGGTCATGACGCCCAACGTAGCCGCCGGCCCGGGCCCACTGTCGGCGCCGTGAGGAAGACTTGCGACATGTCCACGTCCCCCGGAGCTCCGCACGATGCGCTGAGCCGCTTCAGCGAGCCCACGCGCGCGTGG
>Ga0075365_10001155_pt1 | contig 11575 bp, 13 predicted proteins | sample EndMetdeltDD1765_FD_71387 | JGI IMG/M metagenome (GOLD analysis project Ga0075365, IMG submission 71387) | Populus endosphere microbial communities from Tennessee, USA - Endosphere MetaG P. deltoides DD176-5 | ecosystem: Host-associated > Plants > Roots > Endosphere | place: USA: Tennessee... | reverse complement strand
GTCCTGACCAGCGCCGCGGCGGCGATCATCCGCGCCAGCGGATAGGGGTCCTCGCCGAGGCGGGCGAGCCGGGCGGGGTCGCGGACCGGGCCGGCCAGCTCCCAGACGGCCCGCCTCGTCGCGTCGGTCGGGGCCGGGAAGGTCGGCTGCGGATCGGGGTCCGGCGGCGAGGGATCGTCGCCGCCGGCGAGCGCCGCGCCGGCCGCGCGGCTGCCGAACACGAAGCATTCGCTGAGCGAGTTGGAGGCGAGCCGGTTGGCGCCGTGAAGGCCGGTGCATGCTGCTTCGCCGACCGCGAGCAGGCCGGGCAGCGTCGTCCGGCCGTCGAGGTCGGTTCGGACGCCACCGATCAGGTAATGGGCGGCCGGGGCGACCGGCACCGGTTCGCGTCCCGGGTCGATGCCGAGCGAGCCGAGCGTCCGGGTGATCGTCGGGAAGCGATCGAGCGGGACCGGGCGCAGATCGAGCGAGACAGCGGCCGTCCCGTCGGCGGCCATCCGGTCGATGATCGCCGCAGTCACCTGATCGCGCGGCGCCAGCTCGTCGGTGAAGCGGCGCCCGTCGGCGTCGAGCAGGAGCGCCCCCTCGCCGCGGACCGCCTCGGTGATCAGCCAACCGTCGTGACGCTGACCGGGGAGCGCGAGCGCCGTCGGGTGGAACTGGCAGAGCTCGAGGTCGGCCAGCTCCGCGCCGGCGCCGTGGGCGAGGATCGTGCCGGCGCCGATCGCGCCGCGCGGGTTCGTCGAACGCTCCCAGAGCGCGGCGCCGCCGCCGGTGGCGAGGACGGTCGCGAGCGCGCCGATCGGTCCGCGATCGGTGAGGACCCCGTGGCAGCGCCGGCCCTCCGACCAGAGCGCCAGGGCCGAGGCGTCCTCGAGCACCTCGATCCGCTCGTGTCCGGCGACGAGCTCGGCGAGCCGGCTGGTCAGGGCGCGCCCCGTCTCGGCCCCCCCGGCATGGACGATTCGGCGTGCGGAGTGGCCGCCCTCGAGGCCGAGCGCCAGCTCGCCGCCGGTATCGAGGTCGAACTCGACGCCGCGTCGCATCAGCGCCTCGACCGCGGCCGGGGACTCCTCGACGAGAACCTCGACGGCGGCGGGGAAGCAGAGGCCGCGCCCGGCGTTGAGGGTGTCCTCGGCGTGGCGGGCGGGGGAGTCGTCGGGGGCGATCGCCGCGGCGAGCCCGCCCTGCGCCCGGAAGCTCGCCGTCTCGGTCAGCGGCTTTCGGGATATGACGACGACGCTGCCGCCCGCCTCGGCCGCCTCGAGAGCGACGTGGAGCCCCGCCGCTCCGCCGCCGACCACGGCGACGTCGGCGGTCCCGTTCGATCCCGGCTCATAGGCGTGGCTGGTCGGCAAGGCGGCAGTACCGTATCCGCAGCCGATGGGTCTATATCTCCACCATCCGTCGTCGCTTCGCCACGACACGGGCCCGCATCCGGAGAACGGCGGCAGGATCACGGCAATCGAGGCTGCCCTCGAGGAGGCCGGCTGGCCTTCGCTTCGGCGTGCCGACCCGCCGCCGGCGGAGCGATCCTGGCTGACCCGGGTCCACGGCGCTGGCCACGTCGATGCGATCGAGCAGCTCTGTGCCGCTGGAGGCGGTGCCATCGATCTCGACACGGTCGTCGTCCGCGAGTCGTGGGAGGCGGCGCTGCGCGCGGCCGGGGCCGCCGCCGAGGGCGCCCGGGCGCTGCTGGCCGGCGAGCAGGACTTCGTCTTCTGCGGCCTGCGCCCACCCGGCCATCACGCCGAGTCGAATCGCGCGATGGGCTTCTGCCTGTTCAACAACGCCGCCGTTGGCGCCGCTCACGCGATCGCGGCGTGCGACGCCGCCCGCGTCCTGATCCTCGACTGGGACGTCCACCACGGCAACGGCACCGCGGAGATCTTCGACCGCCGCGCCGACGTGCTCTACGCGAGCATCCACCAGAGCCCGCTGTACCCCGGCACCGGGGCCGCGAGCGAGACCGGCAGCGGCGCCGGGGCTGGGATGACGCTGAACATGCCGGTCCCGCCCGGGGCCGGGGCCGACGAGTTCGTCGGCCTTCTCGAGCACGTCGTCGCCCCGGTGGTGCGACGCTGGCGCCCCGACCTGCTCGTCGTCTCGGCGGGCTACGACGCTCACGCGGCCGATCCGCTCGGGAGCTGCCTGCTGAGCGACCACGACTACGGCTCGATGGCAGCCGTCGTCCGCGAGCTCGGCCAGGAGGTCGGCGCGCCGGTCATGGTCTGCCTCGAAGGCGGCTACGACCGTCGCGCGCTGGCGGGGTCGGTGGTCGAGACGGTCCATGCCCTGGCCGGAGGGCCGCCGGCGGTCAGCGTCGATCCGACTCCGCTCGTCGCGGCGACGGCCGACCGCGTCGGCGCGCTCGACGCCTGGCGCGGGGCACTCTGAGGGCTTCGCCGTCCGCGTCGCTCAGCCGGAGTCGCCGGCGCGGGCGTTCCGCTCCGCCTCGGCCCGGATCGCCTTGGTCTGATCGCGAAGCCAGTCGGCGGCCGCCTGCCGGACCTCGCTGATCGCTGCCGCCGCCTCGGCCTCGAGCTCGCGCGAGTGCTCCTCGGCGGCCCGGGCCTTCGCCTCGGCAGCATCCACCTTCGACTGCACGTCTTTCTCGGCCTGCTTGGCGGCGGCGATCGCGTCGCTCAGCTCCTCCTCGCGGTCGCGCATCCGCTCGGCCGCCGCGGCCTCGGCGACGGCCCGCGCCTGCTCGGCGTCGACCTTGGCCCGGCGCTGCGATTCCTCGCGCAGCTTCACCTTCTCTTCCTCGAGCGCGCGTTCGGCGGCGGTGACGCGCTCCGCCGCCTCGGTCGCCTGGCGCTCGATCTGACCGAGGCGCTCGTGGGACTCGGCGACGGCCGTCGCCCGCGCCTCACGCTCCTGCTGCAGCTCCCGCTCCCGCTCGCCGAGCAGCTCCGAGAAGCGCTCCTCGGCCGCCTTCCGGGCGATCGCCACCTCGGCGTGGACGCGCTCGTCGGCGTCGGCCTCGATTCGGGCGATCCGCTCGGCCGTCTGCTTCTCGGCGGCGGCGAGCGCCCGCCGCTCGAGCTCCCGACGGTGTGGCTCGGCGTTCCGCTCGGCTTCGGCCTCGAGCTCGGCCCGAGCGGCATCGATCCGGCGTTCGATCTCCTCGCCACCAGGTCCTTCGAGCGCCTCCCGGCGGCCGCTGTCGCGTGCCTCGGCCACTCGCGCGTCCGCCTCCTCGCGGGCGAGTTGAAGCTCGCTGCGCAACCCCTCCGCCTCGGCTCCGCTGGCCGCGGCGTCGGGGTTGTCGGCGGCTGCGGCCGCCTCGGCGCGAATCCGCTCGACCTCCTCGCGGACGCGCTGCTGTGCCTCCGCCTTCAGCTTCGTCACCTGGCCGCGCAGCCATTGAGTCGCCTGCTCCCGGGCGCGGGTCTCGACCGCCTCCTTCTCGGCGGCGATCTCCGCTGCGCGCTCCTCGGCCTGCTGGACGCGCCCTTCCGCTTCGCGCAGCCGTGAGGCGAGGTCCTCGATCTCGGCTCGGGCGCTGGCCTTCTCCTGCTCGAGGTTGCGCTCGAGGGCGACGATCTCGTCGTGCGAGCGGATCTCGGCCACCCGGGCGGCGTCGTCGGCTGCGACCCGGATCCGATCGCCGGTGTCACCCGCTTCGTCGCCTTCCGGGGCCGGCGCCGCAGCCGGCTCCTCCTCGGGTTCCTGCTCCTGCTCGGACACTGCTTCGGCGTTCGCATCCGGCTCCGGCTCGGGCTCCGGCTCCGGCCCGGGCTCCGGCTCGGCTTCCACCTCGGCCTCGGCATCCGGCGCCGGCTCCACGTCCTCCTCGAGCGGCTGTTCGGTGCTCGGCGGCTCCGGCTCCCGTCTGCGTCCGGCCACCGGCGAGGGGGGCGCCCACTCGGCGGTCCCGGTGTCGGGCTCGATCACGACCGGGCGCGACTCGTCGTTGTCCTCGCCGCTCGTGTCGGTCTCGGGGACCCTCTCCCAGTCGCCGGTGCCGTAAGGGTCCCCTGCGGGCGGCGCCGACTCCGGGGCGCGCTTGCCGGTCCAGGGATGAACGGCGGTTCCGGGGTCGTCGACGGGCTGCGATTCCGCAGCGGGTTCAGCGTCGCGCTTGCCCTTGCGACCGAAGATCCCTCTCCAACGAGCCATCGGCCGCCGCAGGTTACGCGATCGGAGGCGATCGCCGGACGGCGATTTCACAGGGTCGGCACTGCCACTCCGAGGATCGGCACACGGCGGTCTTGATCGGTCTTTCCGCCGCGCGAAGCATCGATGCGGTCAATCGAACCGGCATCGCGCCGGGAAGGGAGTCAGCGATGTACGCAATGTTCGGTCTCGTCCACTGCCGGGCAGCGAACGCCGCCGCCGGGGTGCGCAGGCGCCTCGCGTCGGAGTCGGGCCAGGGCACGGTCGAGTACGTCGGCCTCGTCCTGCTCGTCGCGGCCCTGATGGGTGGCATGGTCGCCGCCGTCGGCGGCCTCGGCAGCCTCTCCGGAATCGGGAAGGAGTTGGCCGAGGCGATCACCAAGAAGATCATCCAGGGGGTCCAGAAGATCACGTTCGGCGGCTGAGCCGGCGGACCGGCCGCCCGCTCCGGCGGGCGGCCGCCGATCTGGGAGACTCCCCGCGTGGCCGCGGAGGGAAGAAGCTACGAGCGCTCGCCCGCCGAGATGCGCCCGGTCACGATCGAGCCCGGCTTCGTCCGCACCGCGCACGGCTCAGCGCTGATCTCGATCGGCGAGACGCGGGTGATCTGCACCGCTTCGATCGAGGAGGAGGTGCCGCGCTGGCTGCGTGGTCGCGGTGTCGGCTGGGTCACGGCGGAGTACGCGATGCTCCCCGCCTCGACCGGCGAGCGCAAGCAGCGGGATTCGAAGCGGGGACGCCCGGACGGCCGCTCGATCGAGATTCAGCGGCTGATCGGCAGGGCGCTCCGCGTAGTCGTCGACTTCGAGGCGCTCGGCGAGCGGGCGGTCTGGATCGACTGCGACGTCCTCCAGGCCGACGGCGGGACCCGCTGCGCATCGATCACCGGCGCCTACGTGGCGCTCGAGCTCGCGCTCGCCGAGCTCGTCGCCCGCGGCGAGCTCGCATCGCTGCCGCTCACCGGCACCGTCGCTGCGCTCAGCGTCGGGGTCGTCGACGGGGCGTCCCTCTGCGACCTCGACTACGCCGAGGACTCGCGCGCCGAGGTCGATGCCAACGTCGTCATGACCGGTGACGGCGGGCTCGTCGAGGTCCAGGCGACCGCCGAGCAGACGCCGCTCTCACGTGCCTCCCTGGACGAGCTCCTCGCCCTAGCCGAAGGCGGCATCGCTCAGCTCCGCGGCGTCCAGGCGGAGGCGACGGGGGCGTGAGCGGGCGGCCGCCCGGGCGGCCGATCGTGGTCGCCACCCGCAATCCTCACAAGCTCGAAGAGATCGGCGAGATCCTCGCCGGCTTCGAGCTCGAGCCGCTCCCGGACTCGGTCCAGCTGCCGCCCGAGGACGGCGATACGTTCGCGGCGAATGCGCTCGGCAAGGCCCGCGCCGCCCGTGAGCAGACCGGCCGTGCGGCAATCGCCGACGATTCGGGAATCGCCGCCGCCGCGCTCGGCGGGGCTCCCGGCGTCCGCTCGGCCCGTTACGCGGGTGATGATGCGACCGACGCCGAGAACCTCGATCTGCTCCTCGCCGAGGTCGGCCGGACCGAAGACCGCGCCGTCGCCTACGTCTGCGCGATCGCCTACGTGGACGAAGACGGCGCCGAGACGCTTCGTGAGGGGCGCTGCGAGGGGCGGCTGGCCGAGAGCCCGCGCGGGGACGGCGGCTTCGGCTACGACCCGGCGTTCATCCCCGACGATCTCGGCGACGGCCGAACGATGGCCGAGCTCAGTCCCGCGGAGAAGCATGCGATCTCGCATCGGGGACGCGCCACGCGGGCGCTGATGGAAGCGATCGGCCCGGGGCGATGACCACGACGCGGGCCGGGGCGGCCTGGCTCTCGGTCGTCTCCAACTGCGTCCTGATCGTCCTCAAGGTCATCGCCGGCGTCCTCACCGGCTCGATCGCGATCCTGACCGAGGCGATCCACTCGGCGATCGACCTGGTCGCCTCGCTGATCGCGCTCGTCTCGGTCCGCAAGGCCGAGGCGCCGGCTGACGCCGACCATCCCTACGGTCACGAGAAGGCCGAGAACGTCGCCGCCGGCGCCGAGGCGATGCTGATCCTGCTCGGCGCGGTGATCATCGTCGCCGAGGCCGTGCGGCGGCTCATCAACGGCTCCGAGGTCGAGTCGGTCGGGATCGGCATCGCGATCATCGCCGGCTCGATCGTCGTCAACCTGATCGTCTCCGGCTATCTGTACCGCCGGGCCCGCGAGCTCGAGTCGCCGGCGCTCGAGGGTGATGCCGCCCACCTGCGAGCCGATGCGCTGACCTCGGTCGCCGTCCTCGTCGGGCTCGTCCTCGTCGAGGTGACCGGAGAGGCGTCGTTCGACTCGATCGCGGCGCTGCTCGTCGCCGGTGCGATCGTCGCGACCGGCGTGCGGCTGATGCTCCGCTCGGGACGGGTGCTGATGGACGAGGCCCTACCGGAGCCGGAGATGGACCTGATCGAGGAGGTCATCGCGACTGCCCGGCCTCCGGAGATGGCCGGCTATCACCGGCTGCGCGGCCGCCGGGCCGGGTCGCGGCGGCATGTCGATCTCCACGTCCAGTTCCGGTCCGGGACGAGCCTCGAGGACGCGCACCGCGAGGCGCATCGCCTCCGCGACGCGATCGAGTCGAAGTTCAACAACTGCGACGTCCTGATCCACGTCGAGCCCGAGGAGTCGTACCGCCCCGGCGAGGGAACCGGGCCGGGCCGGGAAGGCTAGTTCGGCTAGGTCAGGTTCACGGCCGCGGCGAGGCCGACCGCGATCAGGGTGATCGCGTAGCCGGTGTAGCCGTTGATGGCGACGAGCAGTGCCGCGATCAGGCAGATCGCGACGATCGTGATCCAGGAGCCTCGAGCGAGATCCACGACGCTATTTTCCCGCAGGTGAAGGATGGAAGCAGGCGCGGCCCGCGATGACGGCGACCGATCGGCGTGCCGAGGACCTGGTCGCCGGGCTGATCGAGGGCTCCGGCGGCCTCCGCGCATGTGCGCTCATCTCGCCGGCGGGTGATGTCCTGGCCGCGACCGCCGATGCGGACTGGGCCGGTCAGGCCGAGCGCCTCTGGCGCGCCGCCGCCGACCCTGTCCGCGGCGATGCCGAGCACGTCCATGTGGCGATCGACGCCGGCGAGCTCTTCGCCGTGCGCGGCGAGAGCGCGACGGCGATCGGCATCGCCGACCGGTTCTCGCTTGCGTCGCTGGTCCTCTGCGACCTTCGTGAGGCCCTGCGTCGACTCGCCGGCGGGTTCGGATGATCGAGAAGCCGCACCGCTTCCTCCTCGACCGGGTCAGCTCCTACTCGGAGGAGGGCCGCGCCTATCTGCGTCGCCGAAGGATTCGGAGCCGGCCGTTCGCCCGCGTCCGCTATCCGGGCGGGACCGAGGTGAGGATCGATCCCGACGGCGAGCGCGGTCTCGAGCTCTTCGCCGTCGCTCGCACCCTGATCGACGACGGCGAGTGAGCCTGATCGGGGACCGGAGCGCCCGGGGGGCATGGATCGCGGCGCCGGGGTTGAGGATCACGGATGCCTGCGTTCGATCAGGACGGGCTCGCGCCCGACGAAGCGCGCGCCGTGCGCGCCGCGCTCGCGCGCGACCCTGCCCTCGCCGATGAGCTCGATCTGATCCTCCCGGCGCTGTCGAGGGGCGGGCGGCGGGCGTTCCTGCGCGCGTTCGCCGATCGTTGCGCCGCGGACCGGCGCCCCGCCGGCGCGGTCCTCGAGGCGCTCGTCGCCGCCGCGGCGCGGCGCTGAGCCGGCGCGGGGCGCGGGCCGGCGGCCCGGGCTTCACCGGGAACAGCGCCGCAACCCGCGCGCCGATCCCGACCGAGGAGCACCCCGCCGATGATCAAGAACCGCCCCGACCGCCGTTTCCCGGCAGCCGTGCCGCTCGTCCTCTGCCTGATCGCCTTGCTGATCGCCTGCATCGCGCCTTCGTCGGCGGCCGCCGGGCAGTACGACGTCGTCCAGTGCGATCGCTCGAACCGCGAGTTCGCGGACGCCCGCTTCGACCGGGTCAACGGCGGCGACTACGGCTTCCTCTACCGCTGCGAGGAGGACGAGGATGCAAACGCGCTGCAGATCCGCCCGATCACCGGCTCGCCGAAGGGACGCTACGGGCGGATCTCATGGTTGGCGCCGGCGGGGGCGAGGATCGTTGCCGCCGACGTCGAGGCGCGTCTCCGCAACGATGCGGGCCACGAGGCGCGGCTCTCGTTCCTCGGCGACCGCGGTGAGGAGGTCGGGCGGATCGCGACCGGCCGCGACGGCGCGACCGGCTTCGAGCGCTACGGCCGCGAGCTCGGCGACGGCGGCCGCGCGGGCTTCGCCGCGACGCTCGCCTGCGATGCCCGGAGCGGCTGCCCGTCGAGCGATCGCGCCAAGGCCTGGCTGCGATCGGTCGGGCTGACGATCGACGACCGGCGGGCGCCGGCCCCGGTCGCCGGCGGGTCGCTCAGCTCGCCCGGCTGGCACCGCGGTGCCGGCACGCTCGGTGCCGTCGCCTCCGACGAAGGATCGGGAGTGCGCCGCTTCGAGGTCACCGTCAACGGCCGCGCCGTGCCGCCGTCGCGAACCGTCCCCTGCGACGTGATCGCCGGCACCGCCAAGGTGCGGCGGATGCGTCCATGCCCACCCGCCTATGCCGTCGAGGCCGCCGCCGACACCCGCGCCGCGCCGTTCGTGAACGGCCCGAACGCGCTCCGCGTCTGCGCCTTCGACTACGGCGCCGGCGCCGTGCCCGGTTGTACGAGCCGCACGATCCACGTCGACAACGCGCCTCCCGAGCTCGCCTTCGCCGCCGGCGAGAGCGATGACGACCCGGAGCTGATCCGAGCGACCGCCCTCGATCGTCATTCCGGGCTCGCCGCCTGGTCGATCGCCTACCGGCCGCTGGCCGGGGGTAGCTGGCGCGAGCTGCCGACCCAGCGGACCGGGGGCGAGTTGCGGGCTCGCGTCGACTCGAGCTCGGAGCCGCCGGGGCGCTACGTCTTCCGGGTCATCGCCACCGATGCCGCCGGCAACGCCGCGGCCAGCACCGCCCGCGCCGACGGCAGCGCGATGGTCGTCGGGTTCCCGCTCCGCCACGAAACGCGGCTACGGGCGGCGATCGGCGGCCGCGAGCGGGCCCGGATCGGCTACGGGTCGCGGCCGCGGCTCGAAGCCGTCCTCCGCGACGCGGACGGTGATCCGGCGGCGGGTCAGGAGGTCGAGGTCGTCGAGCGGTTCGTCGCCGGTTCCTCGCTCGCCCCGATCGGACGAACGCTGACGACCGACGAGCACGGTCGCGTCAACGCCCGGCTCTCGCGCGGCCCCGGCCGGACGGTCGCCGTCCGCTACGCCGGATCGCGTCGCTGGCTCGGCTCCGAGGCGAAACCGGTCCGCGTCGCCGTGCGCGGCAGCGCCCGGATCGAGCCGCTGCCGGATCGCATTCGCGCCGGCAGACGGGTCGTCTTCCGGGGGCGGATCGGCGTCCTCGGCGCGGCGCTGCCGAAGGGCAAGCTCGTCGAGCTCCAGGTTCGCGGGGCGGGGATCCGTCGCTACCGGACCGTCGGCCACGCCTTCCGCACCGACCAGCGCGGCCGTTGGCGGATGCGCTACCGCTTCGACCGCTTCTACTCGGAGCCGGCGCGCTTCAGCTTCCGCCTCCGGGTGCCGCGCGAGCGCCGCTGGCCCTACCTCGCTCCGGCGAGCTCGCGGCCGCGGAGCCTCGTCGTCCGCCCGCGCCGCCGAGCGATGCGCTGACCGTGCCGTTGAGCGGTGCACTGACCGCGCCGCGTCGCGGTGCGGTCAGGGCTCGTAGCGGCGCAGGTCCTCACGAAGTCGCTGCTCGTCGACCGGGTCCGGCTCGGGGCCGGCGGCCGGCACCGCCGCCGCCTCGTCGCGGCGCTGGTCGCGGCGCCAGCGCCGCGCGGCGAAGGCGACGAGAGTGGCGCCGGCGAGGACGGCGACGACCGGCAGGATCCAGCCGCCGACCAGGTCGAAGCCGTCGTCGCTGGGGACCGCGAGAACCTCGGGGCCATACTCGTCGACGAGCGCCGCCTTGATCTCGTCCTTGGTCTTGCCCTCCGCGATCAGCTCGTTGATGAAGACGCGCTCGCGTTCCGCCTGAGGGCTGTCCGAGAGCTGCAGAGTCGTGCCGCAGATCGTGCACATCACCTCGTCCTCGATGTCGGGAAGCGAGGCGTTCGCCGCGGCGGCAGCGGCCGGCAGCAGCGCCGCGCAGGCGATCGCCGCGACGAGCGTGACCGTCAGGCGCCTCATTGCCTCACCGTCGCGGCGGTGATCAACGGTGCCACCTGCTCGTTCAGGAACCGCTCGTCCATCGGCCCGCGCTGGATCAGGGCGAGCTTTCCGTTCGGATCGACCAGGAAGGACTCCGGGAAGCCGAGGACGCCGTAGGCCTCGCTGCGGTCGCCGGTGTCCTTGACCATGTCCCAGGTCAGCCCGTACTCGTGGATGAAGGCGTTCGCGTCGACGCTGTTGTCCTCGGAGTTGATGCCGAGGACGACGAGGTTCCCGTCGTGCTTCTTCGCGAACGACTCGATCGCCGGCGACTCCTCCTCGCATGGCTTGCACCACGAGGCCCAGAAGTTGACCAGGACCCACTTGCCCCGGTAGTCGGAGAGGCTGATCGTCCCCTGTCCGTCGAGCCGCTCGATCGGCGCGTCGGGTGCCGTCTGGCCGACCGCGATCTGCGCGCCCCGCTTCGCGATCAGTCCGAATGCGAGCAGCGCGATGAACGCGATCGCGGCGAGCACGGCGATGAATCCGCGGTTCGACATCGGCCGGGAAGGTTAGAGATGGGGTCCCGCTGCCTAGAATGAGCGCCCCCGCGGGTGTAGCTCAATGGCAGAGCACCAGCTTCCCAAGCTGGTGACGGGGGTTCGATTCCCCTCACCCGCTTCGGCGCTCCGGGTCAGTTCGACTGCGACGTCGGGCGGATCAGGATCTCGTTGACGTCGACCCGGTCCGGCTGGGAGACCGCGTAGGCGATCGCCGCGGCGATGTCGTCGGCCTCGAGGGCGCCGGTCGGCTTGTTGTCGAAGAAGGGCGTGTCGACCATCCCCGGCTCGATCAGCGTCACCTTGATGGCGTCGTTCTCGTGCATCTGGCGGAGCTCCTGGCGGAGTGCCTCGCCGATCGCGGTCGCCGCCCACTTCGTCGCCGAGTAGAGCGAGCCCGGCAGCACGCGCCGACCGGCGATCGAGCTGGTGACCAGGTAGTGGCCGGTGCCGCGCTCGAGCATGTGGGGGAGGGTTGCGCGGATCGTGAACGCGACGCCGAGGACGTTGGTGAGGACCATCGCCCGCCAGTGCTCGGGGGTTTCCTCGAGGAAGCCCCGGGCGGCGCCGAAACCAGCGTTGGCGAAGACGACGTCGATGCCGCCGAAGCGCTCGATCGCTGCGGCGGCCAGCGCCTCGACCTGCTCCAGATCGGCGACGTCGCAGGTCTTCACGAGGACGTC
>Ga0075365_10001154_pt1 | contig 11580 bp, 16 predicted proteins | sample EndMetdeltDD1765_FD_71387 | JGI IMG/M metagenome (GOLD analysis project Ga0075365, IMG submission 71387) | Populus endosphere microbial communities from Tennessee, USA - Endosphere MetaG P. deltoides DD176-5 | ecosystem: Host-associated > Plants > Roots > Endosphere | place: USA: Tennessee... | reverse complement strand
CTTTGAGCGAGGCGTATCCAATGGCTTGCAGTGCAGTCTTCGCGCTCACGCTTGGAGGAATGCCATCGATCACTTGAACCAATCGATCTCGACAGTACCTCGCAGACGCTTGTGTGCCTGGCAGCTGAATATGCGCAAACCGCAAAAGTTCATTCAGTCGTCGCCATTCGTCCGCAGTAAGGTCGTACGTCTTCCGAATGTCAGCCGGCCTCACAAAAACAATCCGACCGCTCCGAACATCGTCCCAAGTTGGCGTAACACCAAACTCAAAATAACGTGCGCTTGCGGCCAAAAAATGATCGACGTCAGCGACGGCGTACATGCCAGGCTTGCTCCGCAGCAAAAAGCCACGTTGATGCCAGCGATTCAGCGTCATAAGGTCGACTTTCAACCCTGCCGACAAAGCGCGTCGATAGATATACTGCATTTCATCACCACGTAACCGAGTAGGGGGTAGTGCGCGCCAAAAGGCTCTTCAAGATAATACCAAAATACGGAGGGGCGAGGCCACAGAGGCCTCGCCACACTCCCACGCCAGAACTGCTAACGCAGCCACTCTGGCGCGAATTTCCACGAGCCCAACGGCGTTAGGATCCCGAGTATTTCGCCGGCATGCGCCATCTGCCTAACCACGGCGCTACTGGTACCCAGCAATTCTCCTGCCTCCATCAACCCAAGTAGTGGCGAAGCATCACAACCCACCAGCCGCCTTTGCCAGAACGCATTGAGTTGTGGTGCAACCGTATAGTCGGCGTTCGTGGTCAAGTATGCCAGCCAACAAATTGCATGCATGTAATTTTTGGGTGGATGGCGGTGACCCAGCGAGCAGTAAAGACGACCGCTCCTGTGCCATCTCCTCGGCGCAGTTACATCTACGTCAAACAGACGCGCAATTTCACCTAGCCAGCAAGGCTTACGATTCATTGCGTTGGTTGACCATAGCGGCGAAAAGCGTGGACGACTATCGTGCAGCGCCGACAGCCGTACGTATGGCACTCTGTGCTGAAACAAAAAGGCGTACGCCTCTGAAACGCTCACACCCAGGCGCTGTGCGACCTCCTCGGCGGACAGTGGCGGCATACGTGCCGCACGGCAATCATCCATCCAAGTGGCGATGTCGGTCTCGGCAGAGAGATGACTCCGCAGATACGTTACCAGAAGGTCGTCTGCGATAGGCTCGTTCAGCCCAATACCCAAAACCCAACGAAAGATTGCGTCGTCAGTATATCCGGCGAACCAACTCCGGGGCAGATCAGCCTCGTGCATAAACATGCCAAGCCTCCAAGGAAATATCACCAACGGATGGAGCTATAAAAATAGTACCTGGTATGACAATAAAATCAAAAGAGCATTAAACATGCAAAAACAAAGAATTTATGCTATAATTAGTCCAAAGGAACAGCCCGAGAAAACTAGGTGGGCTTTTATTTATATGACATCACCCGAAAATATTCGAAACATCGCTATTATTGCGCACGTCGACCATGGTAAAACCACGCTTGTTGACGGGCTTCTTAAACAATCACACATGTTCCGCGACAACGCCGCCGAAATGGGCCAAACGCTTATTATGGACAGTGGCGACCAAGAGCGCGAACGCGGTATTACCATTACCGCCAAGCAAACTATGGTCGAATACGACGGTATCAAAATTAACATCGTTGACACCCCTGGACACGCCGACTTTTCTGGCGAAGTAGAGCGCACGCTGAACATGGCTGACGGCGTTCTTTTGATTGTAGATGCCCAAGAAGGTCCAATGCCACAGACTAAGTTTGTACTCGGTAAAGCGCTGGGGCTTGGCCTAAAACCAATCGTTATTATCAACAAAGTCGACAAGCCAAGCTCAAGAATTGCAGAGGTAGAAGACGAAGTTGCCGACTTATTCCTTGAGCTCGCCATTAGCGACGATCAGCTGCACTACCCGGTATACTACGCAATTGGTCGTGACGGCAAAGCATGGGAAGAAGCCCCAGCAGACGCCAGCGCCGACGCCGACTTGACCCCTATCTTCCGTGCAATCATCGACAAAATTCCAGCACCAAGCGTGGACCTCGACGCACCATTCCAAATGCTTATCACCGCGCTCAGCTACGACAATTTCCTGGGCAAATACGCAATTGGCCGTATTCAGCGCGGAAGCATCAAGCGTAACCAGCCTGTTGCACTTATTAAGGTTGACGGCCGCATTGTAAAAAGCAAAGTCGACAAGATTTTTGCCAACCAAGGTCTTGGCCGTGTTGAGGTCGAAGAAGCCAGCGCCGGCGATATCGTGTCACTTGTAGGCGTGAACGAAACCCACATTGGCGAAACCATCGCCGACGCCGAACACCCCGATGCACTGCCTGTTTTGGATATTGAAGCACCGACACTCAAAATTTATCTCGGTCCAAACACTTCTCCTATGAAAGGCAAAGAAGGCCAGTTCACCACCAGCCGCCAAATTGGCGACCGCCTGCAAAAGGAACTAGAAACAAACGTTGCACTACGCGTCGAAGACAACGGCATTGGCTTTTTGGTCAGTGGTCGTGGCGAACTGCACCTGTCTGTACTGATCGAAACGCTTCGCCGCGAAGGCTACGAATTCGAAGTTGGTCGCCCGCAAGTGGTCACCCAACTTATTGACGGGGTAGAACAAGAACCGCTCGAAGAGCTCATTATTGAAGTGCCAGACGAATTTGTTGGCGCCATCAACCAAGAACTCGGCATGCGCCGTGCCGAACTCAAGGAACAGCTAAATACCACCAAGGGTGGCACGCGCCTCACATTCATTATCCCAACTCGTGGGCTGCTTGGCCTGCGCAACCTACTTTTGACCGCCACCAAAGGTACGGTCATTATGAACACCTTGCCACATGGCTATCAGCCAGTTGGTCAAGCTATGCCTAAAACCCGTAACGGCGTATTGATCGCTACCGAAGCCGGCTCAACCACCCCATATGCGCTAGAAGCAGCCGAAGCCCGCGGCACGCTGTACGTCGGCCCTGGCACGCAAGTATATCAAGGCATGATTGTGGGGCAATATAACCGCAGCGACGACCTCGAAATTAACGTGTGCCGCGCCAAGCAGCTAACCAACATCCGTAGCAGTAGCTCTGATGGTGCCGTGCAGCTAACGCCATACACCAAGCTAAGCCTCGAGCAGTACCTCGATTTCATCGAGGATGACGAGTTACTCGAGATCACTCCTGAAAGCCTCCGTATGCGCAAGCGTTACCTCGACCCGAACGAGCGCAAACGCCACCGTAATAAATAAATTGACAATTTACTGTACCGGTTTTTAAATAGATAAGTTGTCGGGTGCCGCCCGACAACTTTTTCGTCAAGTCTGGAGACAGTGTGAGCCGATCAAGTCGCTATTTGCCTCACCAGGCAATGCACCTGGCAATGAGCGCGAGTTCACCCGGAAGCCTGCATTACCTCAGCACCGAACGTGTGCTCGACGAAGCTCGCAACCCGACCTCGACGGCATGCATCACAGCCCTGCACTCGACTGAGGTCGGAAGCCTGCGCCCTCTGGTGTTCATGGTGGTATGGGACGCATCCAACGAAATCACCCGCATCGAACGCCACAGCATCACCGGCTACGAGGAGTTCACCGGCAAGGTCATGCTCCTGTTGGAAGGGTACGAGCGCCCCGAAAGCGTTCTGGGGCAAGGACTCGTTGACCTTGTGAGCCGAGCAGGCCTATTCTCCTGACGAAAGTCGCCCAGGACGTTGCCACATACTGGCGCGCTCTGGGCGACTCGCCTATACTAAAACACATGGAATTATCAGACGAACAATTTGCCGCCATTATTGCCGAAGCAATGGATGAGTTACCCGAAAAATACGCCAAAACACTCGATAATGTTGCGATTGTGTACGAAGACGAGCCCACACCTGAGCAACGCGTTGAGATGAAACTCCGCAGGCACGAGACATTATTTGGTCTCTACCAAGGCATCCCGCAAACAGGGCGGGGGATGGGCTACAACCTGGTGCTGCCAGACAAAATCACCATCTTTAAGCACCCCATCATGCGCGCTAGCCGCGACATGGCCGAGCTTAAAGCGCACGTCAAACACACCTTGTGGCATGAAATTGCGCACCATTTTGGGCTTGATCACGACCGTATCCATGAGCTAGAAGACAACCACAAAAATTGACTTTCTTGTGATAGTCAATTTTAATATCTCTTGCTCCACCCCAACATCGATTGGAGTTCACCCATGGATGTCTTCCAGCTCTGCGCAGCGGTTTTTGCCTCGCTGAACGGAGGTGCGAGGGTCCGCAATGACGGCTGTGTACCCGGCAGTTCCGAAATCGCCCTCTTCCGCGGCGCAAAGTTCATGACCTACACGCAGGAGGAGAGCTTCCCGCACTACATAGACACGGAGGGCTGCACGCCCATCACTCTGATCTCCATCCACCTGCCGGCTGGCGCTGACGGCGCCCGAGCTCGCACCCTGGTCGTGGCGGACCGCGCTTACGGCAACAGTGGACAAGTGGGGGGCGGCGACATTCGTGAAGTCATGGCGGAGCTCCTCAACCGTGAGCTGGTCTCCGACGGCGACGTACGGGCGTGTCTAGCGCATCACGGCGCCATCTCGTAAACACGGCTCGAGCACCAATGCCGTACCCGACCCCTTTTTTGTGGGTCGGGTACGGCACTACACTAGACTTATTCCATAATTTGTGCTATTATTATCTAGCTATAGATTTGAATGCCGAGGCCCCTCGTGGGCGATGCTCTAAACGCTCGCTGTTCTATCTAAGCCACGAGTATTTAGAACATAAGAAAGGCATTCATTTTACTCATGAGAAATAACTCACGCAGCGCTTTTGCGCGCCCAAACAACAATCCTCGTAGCGGTGGCGGCTTTCGTCAAAACGGTCGTCCTGTACGCTACAACGCTCAACGCCGTGGCAACAAAAAAGGCGGCGCCTACATCGATCCTAAAAAATTCATCAACAAAGCTGTTGCTGTAGCCGAGGAAATTCCTTACGTGCCAGAGAACATGTTTGCTGACTTTGCCGTCAACGACACGCTCAAACGCAATATCGAACAAGCCGGCTACACCGCGCCAACTGCTATTCAAGATGGCGCTATTCCAGCAATCATCGACGGTCGCGACGTTATTGGCCTTGCCAACACCGGCACCGGTAAAACAGCAGCATTTGTTATCCCAACTTTGGAACGCATCAAAAACACCCAGAACCGTCCTGCCGTACTCATTATGGCTCCGACTCGCGAACTGGCTTACCAGATTGACGATGAATTCCGCAAGTTCTCACGCGGCATGAAGCTCTACTCGAGCTTGATCGTTGGCGGTATGAACATTGCCCGTCAAATTAGCGACCTCAAGCGCGGTCCTCACGTAGTGATCGGTACTCCTGGTCGCCTGAAAGACCTCGTTAAGCGCGGTGTGCTTAAACTCGAAAACGTCGAAGTTGTCGTGTTGGACGAAGCCGACCAGATGCTTGACATGGGCTTTATTAACGACATTCGTTTCCTTATTGGTCAGCTACCCGAAAAGCGTCAGTCACTGTGCTTTAGCGCCACCATCACCCCTGAAATCGAACGCTTGCTAAGCACGCTTTTGACCGACCCAGTTACGGTGTCTGTCCGTACTGCTGAAACAAGCGAGCACGTCGAACAAGATGTTGTTCGTGCTGACAACAAAGAACACAAAATTGAAGTACTCCAGGAACTTCTTGGAAAGCCTGGTTTTGAAAAAGTGTTGATCTTTGGCGAAACCAAGTGGGGCGTACAACGTCTTGCCGAAACACTTACCAAAGACGGTTTCCCAGCTGAAGCTATTCACGGCAACAAAACCCAACCACAACGCAAGCGCGCCTTGCAAAACTTCAAGGACGACCGCGTTAAAATCATGGTCGCCACTGATGTTGCAGCTCGCGGTTTGGACATTCCAAATGTGAGCCACGTGATTAACTTTGACCAACCAAACAGCTACCAAGACTACGTACACCGCATTGGCCGTACCGGTCGTGGCGGTAAGCGCGGAAATGCGCTAACGTTTATCGAACGCTAGAGTAGCCGTAGCTTTTAAAAGCAGCTCCTTCACCGGGGCTGTTTTTATTAGACATATAACTTATAAAATGGTATGGTATATAAGCGTTTCTGCCCGATCAACGGAAGAAGGGTCTTATGGCCAAAAAGCAAGAGGTAAATGACAGCTATACGCTGCTCAAACGCATCTACATAGGGGCGGCGTTGGCGTTCTTGGTCATCGGCACGGCCTTCACGGCAATCGGCATCTGGTCGACCGCGCGTTTCAAGGCCTGTCAGCAGACTGTCGTTTGCGACAACGACATCATTCCGCCCGTCACCTTCGTGGCCATGGGTTTGATGTCGGTTGTGGTCTGCCGGATGTTCGTGAGCTTCTACCGGCACCTTTCGACTCCCGAGGAGGCATATGTGCCTTTTCGAGGTCTCGGTGTCATGCTTTTGGGGAGCGGCCTGACCTACCTAACGCTCTGCCTGCAGCAGCGTTTCGACGGCGCAGACCTGGAGTACTACCAGTGGCTGGCACAGCGCGGCACGGGTCGGTTTGTGGTCGATCTGGCCCTCAGCACCCTGGCCATCACCATCGGCCTCTGGACAACCTACCACTACCGACGGCCGGTATAGTTACCACTGGGGGAGTAATGCATCAGCAAGGCGCACAGCTGATTTGGGGCGGCATCCTGGGCCTCGTGGGAGGGTTCATCCTGCAGGCCAACGCCAGGTACCTACTTGGCTACGACCAATCCGCCGTCGACACACAGTACAGCACGGCAGGCGCCTGGATGAATATCCTGATGGGTGCGCTGCTGATCTGGGGTGCGCTCCGTGCGATTAGGCCGTCTAGCCAGCCTTCTGGCCTGGCGCTCTGGGCGATCGTGTGGCTCTGCGGCATCTACATCGCCGTACCGCTCCTGCACGCCAAAGGCTATCTCGACTTTTCGTGGTCGAGCGAGCCGCCGATGGCGTACATGATCGGCGCCGGCATCGTCATGGTGGTCACGATCAAACGAATCCGGGGGTAGCACCCCACGTCACGTTGCGTGGCCGGGCGTTAACACGCTCGGCCCGCACTCGCTACAACTCGTCACTATACTGACGAGTTTTTATATGGCCGCGCAACACGCTTTCGCTTATACTGAGTGTAATAGGAGAGATACCATGGAAATCCGGCGACGTCCAACCAAACCAGTTATTATTGTGAGTGTATTGTTTGCACTAGCAGTGCTTGTGGCTGTTGGCACGCTAGGGTACTTTTGGTACCGCAAAACACACACGCAAACAGACACCGCCGCAACGCCGAGCAGTGAATCCATTAGTCTAAACGGCGACAACAGCAAACTAAAAACCGAAACCATCAACACCGCACTCGTCATTCCAAAATCGACCGACAAAGTTGGTGACACTATCAAACTTTCGGTGCTCACCATTACCACGCCCACCAGTTGGCGCACCATTAACGGCAAAAACCTTATCAACACACCCCTGCAAAGTATCTACGCCACAAGTACCAACGATATTTTGGCACAACTTATTATGGTCCCCGAAAGCAAGCCGTCAGACACCGTGCTAGCTACAAACAATCTGAGCGTCTACAACATCACCAGCTGGCTCGCACAAAGCTCGCAAGGCGAAAAAGCCGTTGTTACGCCCGCAATGAAGCAAAAATATATCGCCAATGTTACCAATATGGGTGCGGGTGCCGGCCCAGACAAGAGCGCATGCAACAAGGGCGAAGGTGTTTTTAATATGACGCTGTGCGACGATCTTTTAAAACCGACCGTTGTTTCGAGCGCCGACGGAAGCATGAAAGGCATTGCGTTTCTGAGTACAACACTCGCCCAGGAACCAGGCTACGATCCGCAAGTTATCGTCTTTTTGACCGGCCAGGTGAAAGACCAGCAGCTTATGACATACGGCGCATTTCATCTGCTCGACAACAATTCCCACACCCTAAGCGCAGCCAATACAGATGAGCTAAAGGCCGCTTGGGAATCATACAAAAAAGGCAACGTACCAAACGACACCATGTCCTTGTATCAGCACGTTATCGACGCCGTAAAGTCTATGAAAATCCAGGCCAACTAAGCCCTACATAAATCGTATATCTTTGATTTCATCTGGCAAAAAGCCGGCATCGTGCTGGAAATTTGCCTGCCACTTATAGCCCTGATTGTAGCCAAGGTCTTTCATGAGCTTAGTCGGGGCGTTGCGCAGGTGTAGCGGCACCGGCAACTCTGGATGCTCTTTTGCAGCCCGCAAGGCTTGCTGCATGGCATCTGCCGTCGCACGTGATTTTTCGGCTTTAGCGAGCGCGGCCGCGCAATGAAACAGATTGTATTGGCATTCGGGCATGCCAATTCGCTCGACAGCCAAAAAGGTCGAGACTGCCAAGTTTAGGCCACCATTGCCCGCCAAACCAATATCCTCACTGGCAAAAATAACCATACGGCGAGCAATAAACTTAGGATCTTCGCCGGCCTGGAGCATACGTGCCAGGTAGTACAGTGTGGCGTTCACGTCACTACCGCGCATGCTTTTGATAAATGCGCTGATAATGTTGTAATGCATTTCGCCTTTTTTATCGTAGCCAGGCAGGCGCTTTTGAGCAGCCGTCTTAACGGTCTCAATAGTTACTTTGTCATTCAACTCGAGTGCCAACTCAAGGTTGCCCAGCGCCACACGGGCGTCACCACCAGCCAGTTCGGCTAGGTAGTCAATCGCTTTAGGCGCGACTCTTTTAGCGGCTTTTTCTAGTTTTATGGCTCGTTTGAGAATCGCCACGATATCGTCTTTGCTGTGTGGCTCTAGCACAAGCACTCGAGTACGGCTCAAAAGGGGAGTAATGACCTCAAAGCTAGGGTTTTCGGTAGTGGCGCCAATCAGCGTAATTAAACCGCTTTCGACATGTGGCAAAAACGCATCCTGCTGCGCTTTGTTAAATCGGTGAATCTCGTCCACAAATAGCAGCGTATGTTGACCGAGTTGTTGGTTGGTGCGCGCACGCTCAACAACTTTACGCACATCGGCCATACCAGCGGTTACGGCGCTAATCTCTACAAAGTCCGCGTGCACTTCGCTGGCGATAATTCGCGCTAATGTTGTTTTGCCACTTCCTGGTGGCCCCCACAAAATCAAACTGACTGGTTTTTTGCTTTTGGCAATCTGGCGCAAAATACCATCATCGCCCAAAAGGTGCAGTTGACCGATCACATCATCAAGGTTATGTGGTCGCATTCGTTCGGCTAGTGGAATTTTTATAGAAGTCATCCCTTCTATTATTTGCTATTCTAGAGATATGGACAAGCTTACATCGGCACAACTCAAAGTTATGCGCTACATAGACAAACATCCGACCATCGTGCTCAGTACGATTGACGAATACGGTCGACCGTATGGTACGGTGGTGTATGCGGTCAGTGGCGACTTTGACTCGCGCATGCATATTTACTTTTTAACTAAAAACGACACCACAAAATATCGTCACCTCAGCGCTCGCCCAGCAGTAAGCCTGACTGCGTTTGATGAAGACCACGTAAGTACACTCCAGGCTCAAGGCCACGCCGCCATTGAGCATGAACCACGCATCATTGATTACGTCATGAAACAGCTCACACGAACGCATGCGCATGCCGCCGAATGGCTCCCACCAATAGCCAAACTTCGTGCCGGCAATTACGTGCTCGTGGGCGTCACAATCACTCATGCTCGACTTGCCGAATTTGAAGGCAGATCAATTGGCGCCGAAAATATTTTTACCGAAACCAACTAAGTCCAAAAACAGGAGGCGCATGGCACATACCGAAGATAAGCGAATAAACAAACGCGCCGTATTCACCGAACGACTTCGCCGTATTGTACCGAAGTTTCGGCTCGATATGCTACGCGGACGCCAGCAATCGGTTCGTGTTAATACACTCAAGAGTGATGCCACGCGCGAACGCGCAATTGAGTGGGCGCCGCATTGCTACTGGATTGACGCCGACAAAGCAGCACTCACGCATAGCGAAGACGCCGAAGAAGGCCGTATTTATATTCAAAATGCCGCCAGTTTTATACCGCCATTGGTGCTTAGCCCTAAACCACAAGAGCGTATTTTGGATGTTTGCGCGGCACCAGGCGGAAAATCAAGCCACATTGCAGCCATCACCGGCAACAAAGCTGAACTATGGGTTAACGACAACTCCCGTACACGCCTTAACCGCATGCTCACCAATTTTGGCCGCCTGGGTGTTAAGCCGCAAAATACCACACTCTATTCGATCGATTCTCTCAAACGTCAATTGCCCAACGAGTACTTCGACAAAATACTACTAGACGCACCGTGCAGCGGAGAGGGGATGATCGACATCGATGACCCTAAAGCCCTAGACCACTGGAGCGTTGCACATATTAAACGGTTGCAACGTATTCAAAAAAAGGCCATCACGACCGCCTGGGATTTGCTGCGACCCGGCGGCACGCTCGTATACAGCACGTGTACTATTGCGCCCGAGGAAAACGAAGCAGTTGTTGACTACTTGCTCAGAAAACGCGAAGGCAGCACGCTGCTACCCATTGATTTACCCCTGCCAAACCGCATCCCAACCATCAAAACGTGGAATAATAAAACATTTGTACATGACCTGAGCAACTGTTTGCGGCTGGCGCCGTCGCCCGAAATAGAGGCGTTCTTTGTAGCCCACATCCGCAAGCCCAAAACCTAGGCCACTACCGCATTGGCGCCAAAACGCTTATACTTTGTATAGACCTTTCAATCAAGGAGCGCCAACGACAGATGAACACAGAACCAGAAAGCGGCTTTGGGCTGCCGGAAATTATTATTGTAGTTGTTTTTTTGCTATTTGCCAGCTTTGTGGGTATGCGGATTTACGAAGGATATCTACGGACAACCGGTAATACGCCACGTATTAGTACGTATACAGAATCATAAAAGCGGTGGTGGGTCGCGACGTTTTACCACGACCCACCAGTTCCTCGCCCTCAGCCTTACGGCCTGAGCGTGCTGAGCCGCTCATGGATATCGGCATCAGGGCCCGGAAGACGCGTGTCGCCATAGACGACGTCGATGGCGTCTTCGAGTGCCGCCAAAACGGCCACGCGATCACCATCTGTGAGGTTGGGAAGCGGCCGATCGCCACCGTACAAAACCCAGTCGATCATCTCGACGCAGAGCCGACGATTGCGCGAACCACCCGCATCGAGCCAATCGATTGCCGACGCACGCATGATACTTGCCGCATCATTACTAGCAGCCACAGATTTCTCCAATTGAGTTTTTGCAATGCTGCAATGCCAGGAACTTTGTAACAATACTATGATTTCTTCTTTTTTGGAACCTTGGCACCTTGCTTGCGCGCTTCGCTGAGCCCAATAGCTACTGCTTGCTTGCGGCTGGTTACTTTTTTGCCGCTGCCGGATTTGAGCGTGCCTTCTTTCATTTCATGCATGGTCTTTTCTACTTTTTTGCTGGCTTTTTCGCTATATTTTGCCATCACATGCTCCTTTTACGCCATAAGTGTAGCAATAGAACCTGGCGACTTCTGCGAATTATCTCACGCGATGTATATAGT
>Ga0075365_10001153_pt1 | contig 11581 bp, 10 predicted proteins | sample EndMetdeltDD1765_FD_71387 | JGI IMG/M metagenome (GOLD analysis project Ga0075365, IMG submission 71387) | Populus endosphere microbial communities from Tennessee, USA - Endosphere MetaG P. deltoides DD176-5 | ecosystem: Host-associated > Plants > Roots > Endosphere | place: USA: Tennessee... | reverse complement strand
CAGGCGCCGGCGGACATCAAGCCGCTGATCAACAATTACGAATACACCTCCGGCATCCTGACGACCCACGATTCCTTCTCGCAGACCTATGGCTATTTCGAAATACGGGCTGATCTGCCGGAGCACGCCGGCGCCTGGCCGGCCTTCTGGCTGCTTCCGGAAGACGGTTCATGGCCGCCGGAACTCGATGTCGTGGAGACGATCGGCCAGGCCCCGAACTCATTGATCATGACGGCGCACTCGAATGAAACGGGGACGCACACCAAGGTCACGTCGATAGTGAGTGTCTCGAACCCCGACGGCTTCCACACCTATGGCCTGCTCTGGACGCCGGACAAGCTCGTCTGGACCTATGACGGCGTGCAGGTCGCGGAAACGGCGACGCCGTCCGACATGAACAAGCCCATGTACATGCTGGTCGATCTTGCGGTCGGCGGCTTGGCCGGCACCCCTCCGGATCATCTGGCCACGCCGGCCGAGATGAAGATCGACTATGTCCGCGCCTATACGCTGGACAATGCGCCGGCAAACGCCCTGAACATCACCAGCACCGCCCAGCACAGCACTGCAACGCACAGCAACAGCTTGGCGCACGGCGGCTCCGAGTTCGGGGGCCACGCGTAAGGTCTCGGGAACATGCAGTGTCGGGGAATGTGGAAATGACTGGACCGGCTGGCCTGCGTCCGGTCTTCATGCGCGCCATCGCCGATGTCGGCGTCTTCTCGCTGTTGATCAACGTCCTGCTGTTGGTGATTCCGCTCTACCTGCTGCAGGTCTATGACCGCGTGCTACCGTCCTCCAGCGTCGAGACGCTTGTCTATCTTTCGGCCATTGCGGTTCTCACGCTCGCTTTCCTCGGGCTTCTGGACGCGATCCGCGCCGTTTACACGCAACGCGTTGCGGCGACCCTCGACCAGAAACTGGGCGCCAGCACATTCGCCGTTTCGCTTGGCGCGAAATATGCCGGCGGCCTGTCGCCGCTGCGCGACCTCGCCTCGGTCTGCGCCTTCATCAGGTCGCGCGGCGTGGCGGTGTTGTTCGACCTGCCTTTCGCCCCTGTCTTCCTCGCCTTGCTCTATCTCATCCATCCGGTGCTGTTCTGGGTGACGGTCGCCGGCGCGGCGCTTCTGCTTTTGCTGGTCGTGGCCAACCAGCTTGCCATCGGCAGGAACGACGCCTTGTCCGCGGAGCGTTCGGCCTTGGCCAGCCAGGCGGAACAGGCATTTGCCCGCAATGCGGAGACGCTGCGCGCCATGGGCATGGTGGAGAACGCCGCGCGGGTCTGGGGACGGCACGTGGCGGCAGCGCTCACCTTGCATGACCGTTCCTCGAGTGCCAATGCGATCTTCAGCGGCGCCTCGCGGGCGCTGCGCATGATGCTGCAACTGGCGATCCTGGGCGCCGGCGCATGGCTGGTGCTCAAGGGGCAGATGACGGCAGGCATGATCTTCGCCTCCTCGCTGGTGTCGTCGCGCGCGCTGCAGCCGCTCGACCAGTTGATCGGCGCCTGGCGGCAGATCGCCGACGCCCGGCGGGCGTGGAAACGGCTTGAGACGGCGTTTGCGGCGCGTCCGGCTGAAGCGCGCAAACTGCTCCTGCCCGATCCGGCAGGCGCGATTTCCGTGCAGGACGTCTTCTTCATGGCGCCGAATGCGCAGCCCGGCACCGAACCCATCCTCAAGCGGCTGAACTTCCAAATCGGCGCCGGCGAAGCGTTGGCCATCGTCGGCCCGAGCGGCGCCGGCAAATCGACGCTGGCGCGGTTGCTTGTCGGTGCTGCCCGGCCGACCGGCGGTGCCGTCAGGATCGACGGCGCCGACCTCAGGACCTGGGACGAAAACCAGCTCGGAAAGCATGTCGGCTACCTCGCGCAGGTAGTCGAGCTCTTTCCAGGATCGATCGCGCAAAACGTCGCCCGCTTCGACCCCGATGCGGATGACGCCGCGATCATCGAGGCAGCAGGGCGGGCTGAGGCGCATGAGCTGATCCTGGCGCAGCGGGACGGCTACCAGACATTGATAGGCCCGTCGGACAGAACGCTGTCGGGCGGTGAACGCCAGAGGATCGGGCTGGCGCGCGCCTTCTACGGCAATCCCAGAATTCTCGTCCTGGACGAGCCCAGCACTCATCTCGACGGCACCGGCGAGGCGGCGCTCGAGGCGGTACTCGCCGCCGCGAAGGCGGCCGGCGTCACGATGGTCGTGATCACGCATCGCCCTTCGATTGCCGCGTCCTGCGACCGCGTGATGCTTCTGCGCGGCGGCACGATCGAAGCCTTCGGCCCAAGCAGCGAGGTGCTGCGGCATTCGGTCGTTGGCAAGGGCCTTCCCACGCAGCCGAATACGGTGGTGACAGGGTCATTCGCCACGACGATCCGCACGCATAACATCCGTTTTGGGTCGTAGATGATGGTGGTGCAGAGCCTCGCCTGGGAGGGCAGCCCGCGTACCAACATAAGACGCGTGGCATTCGCCGGATACGCGGCAACGGCGCTGTTGGTGGGTTGCTTTGGCTATTGGGCCGTCAGCGCACCCTTATCCGGAGCGGTGATGACGCAAGGCACGATCTCGGCGACCGGCGGCAACATACTGATCCAGCATCCCGACGGCGGCATCATCGAGGCGTTGCTGGTCCATGACGGCGATCGCGTGCAACAGGCCCAGGATCTGATCGTGCTGGATCCGACAGCCGCGCAGGCCGAGCTCAACCGGCTGACGAGACAGTCGATCGCGCTCAGGGCGGCTGCGGCGCGGCTGGAGGCGGAACGCGACGGGTTGGACAGGCTCGCGCCGATCACCAAACCGGCGCCGGCATCGCTCCAGGCCGATTTCGAAGCCCTGATCCGAGAACAGCAAAAGGAATTCGACGCCAGACTCGCCCGCTTCCGATCGGAACAATCGATCCTCGCCCAACGACTGGCGATGCATCGGCAGTCCGTGGTGGGATTGCAGTCCCAGAAAGAGGCCGTTCGGCAACAAGCCGAAATCGTTAAGAAGGAACTCGGCATCAAGACAAGCCTGCTGGACAAGGGCCTCACCAATCGTACCGAATACTCGCAGCTTTTGCGCAGCGAGGCCGATCTCGTCGGGCAGGCCGGGGCGCTGGAAGCCAATCTGGCGGCGGTCAACACCCAGATCGTCGAAGCCCAGGAGCAGATCGAGCGCCTGACCACGCAACGCGTGGAGGAGGCGCTGACGAAGCTGGACGAGGTTCGTTCCAACCTGGCCGACATCGAGGAACAGATCAGGGCGGCCGAGGCGGTGCTGCGGCGGACGACGATCAAGGCACCGGCCGCGGGCATCGTGGTGTCCTCGACCTACAATGCCAAGGGCAGCGTGATTGCCCGCGGTGAGAAGATCATGGAGATCCTGCCTACGGCACCGGGTCTGATTGTCGATGCAAGGCTGCGGCCGAAAGACGTCGATCAGGTCCGTGTCGGCCAGCCGGCGAAACTGCGATTGTCCGCCTTGAACATGCGGCTCACCCCCGAGGTTTCAGCCACCGTGGCGCAAATTTCCGCGGACCGGCTCGTCGACGAGGCGACGCACGAGCCCTATTTCCGCGTCAAACTCAGGATTGCCGCCGACCTGCCGCCCGGCGTGAAGCCCGAGCAGCTTTATCCCGGAACGCCGGTCGAAGCGTTCATTAGCACTGGCGACCGGACTTTCTTCGAGTATCTGGCGCGGCCGATGCTCGATTCCTTCGCTCGCGCGTTCACGGAGCGGTAGTTGCAGCCGGCCGCGCAATCCGCCGGCCAACCGTCAATGACCGCCATGGTGCAAAGCCGACATTCAGACAATCACCGCACCGCCTCGCGGTGGGTGCCGGGCAGGCGGGTGGCGATCAGCTTGTCGATGCGGCGGCCGTCGAGGTCGACCACCTCGAAGCGCCAGCCTTGCGCGTCGACGCATTCGCCTGTCGCCGGCAGGTGGTGCATATGCGACAGCACATAGCCGGCAACGGTCTCGTAGTCGCGGTTTTCGGGCAGGTCGAAGCCCAGAATCTCGGCCATCTCGTCGGCCTGCATATAGCCGGCGAGCAGCCATGAGCCGTCCTCGCGCTTGACGGCGTTTTCCTCGTCACCGGCATCGAGGTCGGCGCGGAACACGCCGGTGATGGCTTCGAGAATATCGGCCGGCGTGACGATGCCTTCGAAATGGCCGTATTCGTCATGCACCAGCGCCATCGGCACGTCGGATTCCTTGAGTTTGTGCAGCACGTCGAGCGCGTCGGCCTGGTCGTAGACGATGGGCGCGGCGCGCACATGCTTGCGCGGGTCGAGCGTGCGGCCGGCAAGGATCGCGGCCAGCACGTCGCGCGTCTGGACGACGCCGACCATCACATCGACGCCGCCGTCACCCGCCGGCAGGCGCGAATGCTGGGTTTCCATGAGGAGCTTGCGGATCGTCGTGTCGTCGGACTGCAGGTTGATCCAGTCGACCTCGGTGCGCGGCGTCATCACCGCGCGCACGGCGCGGTCGCCAAGCCGCATGACCCCGGCGATCATGCGCCGCTCGTCGGATTCGATGGTGCCGTGATGCTCGGCCTCGGCGACCAGCATCTTGATTTCCTCGTCGGTGACCTTCTCCTCGCTTTCGCCGCGCTGGCCGAGCAGCCACAATATGGCGCGGCCGGAAATGTCGAGCAGGAACACCAGGGGCGCCGAGACGGTGGCGAGGATGGTCATGGCTGGGGCAGCGCGGGCGGCGACGCGCTCGGGATCGCGTAGCGCGATCTGCTTGGGCACCAGTTCGCCGACGATCAGCGAGAAATAGGTGATGATGGCAACGACGATGCCGACGCCGAGCGGATCGGCGACACTTTCGCGCATGCCGGTCGTGGCCAGGAACACGGACAGCCGGTCGCCCAGCGTGGCGCCGGAAAAGGCGCCGGAAAGCACGCCGACCAGCGTGATGCCGATCTGCACCGAGGACAGGAACTTGCCGGGATTGGAGCCAAGATCCAGCGCCCGGCCGGCGCCGTTGACACCACGGTCGATCATCGCCTTGAGCCGTGCCGGGCGCGATGAAACGATGGCGAGTTCGGACATTGCCAGAAGGCCGTTCACACAAATGAGGACGACCACGATAGCGATTTCGACGTATAGCATGAGGGCTCAATAGCATTGCGACGGGTCGCTCGAAAATAGTCCGGCAGCATTTTTAGAAAATGACAGTTCGGGCTGATGAAGCGGTACGGTTACGCGGCGTCGCACGGACCATGCATTGTTAGACCGCTTCCGACCACGGCCCTCTCTTAAGGTACATTTCACTGCGGCTGCTTCAGCACGCCGATGATTGCCTTGCCGTCGGTGAAATAGGGGTCGCCGCCGCCGTTGCGGCCGGTCCTGGTGGCGCCGATCCCGGCCATGTCGCTGGTCGATGCCAGCTGGCCGGCAGCCTTGAGGTCGCCGATCAGGAAGTCGCGTTCGGCGTCGATATCGGGACCGATATGATGGGTGATGGCGCCAGTGTCGTGGCTGAGGCCGACGCCGCGATCGAAGCTGGCGGCACCCAGCCAGAGCGGGCGGCCATCGTCGCCGACCGTATCGGTCTGCCAGAAACGGACGTGATGGCGCCGGTCGGCGCTGTCGCCCACCGGCTTTTCGAAAGCGAGATCCTGGGCGCGTCCCTCGAACAGCAGGCGGCTCATCGGCGCATCGGGATAGGGGCGGGAAAACAACACACTTTCGCCGATGTCGATCGCCGTTCTCAAGGTGACGGCGTCAGCAGTGTCCCAACCGGCAATGGCGAAGGCATGGACCACCTCCCTCTCGGTGCCGACAAGGCCGACATTGATCGGGTCGCCAGGAATGCCTTGCGGCGTGTGCGTCAGCATTTCGAAGCGCTGGTCGCGAAAGCCGCGCTCCCGGAATGTCCAGAATTCCGGCGCCGCGACATAGGCAAGCGCCAGATAAGCGGCCAGCAAGGACGCCAGCCAGATTGTCGCGCGTCGCCGAAGGCTTCGTTGGCTCATGAAGAAGGCTCGATCCGTACGGTATCTGTTGCCTGACAGCCTTTGGAAATCAATGGCCAGGAATGCGCAGCCGGTCTATTGTCAGCCATCGTTTTTGCGCGGGGGCAGGAATGAAGGGGAAACCGACAAGCCGCGGACCGATGGCGTTGACCGCCGACCTTGTCGCGAGGGTCGAGCGCATCGAACCGGATCCCGGCCCCGAGCCTGGAACAGCCGAGCATACCGACGCGGAGTTCGACGGCCTTGTCGAGCAACTCCTGTCGCAATACCGGCCTGAAGCGCTGTGGGTGTTTGCCTACGGCTCGCTGATCTGGAATCCTGAATTCGTTCCTGTCGAGCAGCGCCCGGCCACGGCGCCAGGGTGGCACCGCTCATTCTGTCTGAAACTGACCCGCTGGCGTGGGACCCGCGAATTGCCTGCCTTGATGCTGGCTCTCGACCGTGGTGGCAGTTGCAACGGCATTGTTTACCGGCTGCCGGTGGAAGATCATTTCGGGCAACTCGGCCAGTTGATGCGCCGCGAGATCGATGCCAACCCGCCAACCAACGTGCCGCGCTGGATCAAGGTCCGGACGAGGGACGGTCCGCTGCGCGCCCTGGCCTTCGTCGCCGCGCCAGATGGCAGGGCCTATGCGGGACGGCTGCCGCCGGAGCAGGTTGCGGATACGCTGGCGCGGGCCGCCGGACATTGGGGCTCGTCGGCGCAATATCTGTTCAGGACCGTCGCCAAGCTGGAGGAAAGCGGTATCCACGACCGGAATCTCTGGCGCGTCCAGGATCTGGTGGCACGGCACATCATCGCTACCACCGCTGGCGCCGGGCCTGACTGATCATCTGCTAGCGACAGGCGCGGTAACCGTTCCTGCGGTTCTTGATGTCGAAGTGGAAATGGTTGCGGTGGTCGTAATTGTAGCCGGGGCCGAGCACGGTGGTGAAATACTGGCAGCCGTCGGCGCGCACATTGTTGAGGAAACCGCGCGTGCGGAAGGCGAACAGGCCGGGCTTGCGCACGTCGATGTCGTCGCCATTGTTGAGCTCGATGCTCATCACGTCGAGCGCGTTGCCCTTGCCGTGCTCGGACAAAACACCTTCGCCGGCGATGTTGCGGCAGGAATAGCTCGAGCCCTGGTGGATGGTCTTGACGCCGGAGAAGTAGCGCCAGCGGGCGGAGGGAACGAGTTCGTTCTTCGTCCAGGCGGCGAAGGTGGCGGCCATGTCGCAGGTCAGCGTCGCGGCGGGCTTCATCTCGACACTGCCGATGGCCGTGACTTTTACGGGATAGTCGATGCCGCACTGGCCTTCACGGATCGGCGCGAGGTCGGTATAGGCGACATCGAGGCGCTTCAACTGCTGGCGGCAGTCGACTTCGCTGGCCGGTATCTGCTCGACCGGCGACATCGGCTCATCCATGCGCGGATAGGCGGCCTGCGTCATGTAGGGATTGGACGGAACAAGCCGCTGCATGCCGGTATATTGCGGCACGGCCGCGGTTTGCGCGCCGACATCGACCGCCGGCTGCAGCGACAGCACGCTGCCGGTGTTGCAGGCCGAAACCGCCGCGAGGGTAAGGCCGGCGGCCAGCAGCGTCGCGGGTTTCGATCGGCGCGCGGTGGCGAAAAACACGGCGCGAAATTTGCCGGCCATTGGCGGAATCCTGTCCCCGAACCTGATCCCGATCAGGTTCTACCTTTTGCCTGACCATGATCTTTTCCGAAAACCGGTTTCCACTTTTCAGGATCATGGTCGGATATCCGGCATTTTAACGATCAAGGGTAAAGGAAAACTCAGCGACCGCGTTCACGTCTGCGGCGGAAATGCGGCGGCGATCCTTGAGGACCTACTGGCAGAACGTGCCGCCATGCCTGCGCGGTTCGAGATCGAGGTGGAAGTGCAAGGCGTGGTCGGCGTCGGCGCCCGGTCCGAGCACGGTCTTGAATGGACCGCAGGCGGCCTTGCGCACCGCGTTGAGGAATTTGGCGTCCTTTTCAGGCGGCGTTGGGCCGACCTCGACCTTTCTGCCATCGGACAAGGTGAAGCTGGCGATGTCGAGCGCATTGCCGAAGGCGTGCTCGGACAGTTTCCTGGTGCCGTGGCGCGGACGGCAGACGAAGGCCGATGCCTGGCCGATCGATTTGAGGTCGGCGCCGAGTTCGGTTTTCGCCGCCGGCTGGATGACGTCGGCGGCAAATCGCGCCGCCGCTTCGGCCATCGGGCAGTTGAGCTCGGTGCGGGGGGCGATGGCGATCGACTTGCCAAGGCGCTTCAGCACCAGGGGGTAGGGGATGGAGCAGCCGATTTCGGGATTGCTTTCCGCACTGTGCTCCTCGAATTCGACGCCGAGCGCCTTCAGCCGATCGCGGCAGGCGACTTCCTCGGCGGGCATCTTTTCTCCGGGCCGGTCGGCCGAGCGCGGATCGGGAAGCATTTTCTCATCGCCGGCATCCGCCGGTTTTGGCGGCGGCTGCGGGCCTACGGCAGGAGGCCCAACCTCTGGTTCCGTAGTTTCGGGCCTTTGTGTCGGGATCGGCACCTCGGCTGGCGGCTCCGGCTCGCTTTCCGTTTCGGTTGACGGCTCTCGGGACGAAGGTTCGGGGGCTGACGGCTCGGTATGTGCCTGCTTTGCCTGACGAGACTTTTCCTCATTGAGCTGGTTGGAGGCGTCCGGGGCCTTTGGACCTTGCGTCTTTTGCTCTTCCATCGTAGCGGCGTCGGCCTTTGGCGCGTCCGTGGGACGCGGCTCGGGCACTGGCACCTGGGCGGGCGAGGCCTGCTGCTCCTGCGTTTCCTGCGGCGTCTGCTTTGGCGCGATCTGCTGCTTGCCGCGTGATCTGCCGCGGTGCTTGCTTTTCGGCCTCAATGGCTGGTCCAGACGCTGCGTCGACGACTGATCCATCCGAGGGGACAGCGGCTGGTAATGCCTGTGACGATGTCTGGCGTCGGCCGGCGTCGCCAGCAGAACCGCGGCCGCCAGAGGCAGCGCCAAGATGCAAAGTCGGGAAAAGCTCAGCGTTGCCATCGCTCCGAAACGGCGCCAGCATGCTGAAGTTGCCTGGACGGACGCTTTCCGTCGATCACAATCGGTTACCGCGGCGTTACGCGCCGATCGCTTCGAGGCCTTCCTCCAGCCAGTCGGCGAGCAGCGGCATGCCAAGCAGGTACTTGGCCGTGCGCTTGTTGGCGCGTTCGCGCGCCGCCGTCACGGCATCCACCCATTCCGAGGCGTCGTAGTCGCCGCGGCCGACCCAGGCGAGCGCGACCAGTTCGGCGGCTTCATCGACATTGAGGTCGTTGATCAGCTCGCGCAGTTCCTCTTCGGTCAGGTTTTCCGAGCTTTCCTCGGCAAGGCCGTCATGGTGATGATTGTCGTGCGTATCGCCGTCGAACTCGATCTCGTGTTCGGCGCCGTCGGCATAGTCCTCGTTGACGGCGGCACTCAGCGCCTTGGCCTTGAGGATGAACAGGCGCACGGTGTCGGGGCCGATCGAGAGTTCCCAGTCCTTTTCAAGCCGCCGCTGCACGGGCCGTCTCCGTCAGTCGTTTGCCCGGATGATAGCGGATTTCAGGCATCCGTCACCTGATGTTCTCCACGTGAATTTTTCCGGGATGAAACGCGGGACGCTTAGCGTTAGTGTTGCATTCTCACCCCTCAAGGAGGCTTCGATGCACAAAAGAATGCTGATCCAGGCCGCGACTGCCCTTGTCGCGCTGCAGTTCTTCGCTGTCCCGGTATTCGCGGCGGGCAGTAGCGGTGGTGGCAGCGACCAGACTGTCACCCAGTGCAAGAAGGGAGAGGTCTGGGACAAGAAGAAGAAAAAGTGCGTCGCACCCCAGGAAGGCATGCTGGATGACGACAGCATCTATGATGCCGGCCATGCGCTGGCGATGGCCGGGCGCTATGACGAGGCGATCTCGGTGCTCACCCTTGCCGCCAACAAGCAGGATCCGCGCATTCTGAACTATCTCGGCTATTCGCACCGCCATTCCGGACGTGTCACCGTCGGCCTCGGCTACTACGAGGAAGCGCTGCGCATCGACCCGAACTACACGCTGGTGCGCGAATATCTCGGCGAGGCGCATCTGCAGATCGGCGACCTGGCCGGCGCCCAGCAGCAACTGATGGAAATCGAGAAGCGCACGGGCAAGGGCTCGCGCGAATACGGCATGCTGTCCGAGCAGATCGAGCATTTCATGCGGAGCTGATCAGCCCCCAAAGAGTTACCGAAGCGGCCGCGAGCGATCGCGGCCGTTTTTGTTGCCTCCCGCCTCGTTCGCCGCTTCTTCAGGTGAAAGCGGGGATGATTTTTGCAAAACCGATTTTTGGGCGTGAAAAACCCGCGAAGATTGCTATATTAGGGCAAATTGCGGTGAAACGGTTCCGTTAGCCCGAGGCTGCCGGACCGTTTTCTTTTTGTACCCAACGACAAGGCCTCCCCCGAAACGCGGGGGCGGCGGCAGGAAAGGTCAGGCATCATGAACAAGGTCCCGATGACAGGCGAGGGGTTCGCGTCATTGAAGGAAGAACTGCGCTGGCGCCAGCAGGAAGAGCGGCCGCGCATCATCGAGGCGATCTCCGAGGCGCGCTCGCATGGCGACCTGTCCGAAAATGCCGAATACCACGCCGCCAAGGAGGCGCAGAGCCTCAATGAGGGCCGTGTCAACGAACTTGAGGACCTGATCGCGCGCGCCGAGGTGATCGACGTCACCAAGCTCAGCGGCGACAAGGTCAAGTTCGGCGCCACCGTCGTGCTGGTCGACGAGGACACCGAGGAAAAGAAGACCTACCAGATCGTCGGCGACCAGGAAGCCGACGTGAAGTCCGGCCGCATCTCGATCTCCTCGCCGATCGCGCGCGCATTGATCGGCAAGGAAGTCGGCGACGCCATTGAGGTCAATGCGCCCGGCGGTGCCAGGGGGTATGAGATCGTCCAGGTGCAGTTTATTTAGGACCTTTTGATAATTCTACTCTGGCGGCCGACTAGCGCGGTTTTCTGAGCTTCCGGTGCTCACGTACTTTAAAGTACGCTCCCGCTCCGGTTCTCGAAAACCCCGCTATTCGACTCACCAGAGCGAATTCTGAAAAGGTCCTAGGCTGGCGCTTGTAATTTAAGATTAAGCAGCCTGTCCGCCTCCGCCACTACCTCAGCCGGCGTCAGACGCTCACCAGGCGCGGCCAGCAGTGTCATGGCAAACTGCCCGCGCGGGCCTGTCAAACCCGGCTCCGTCGCCAAAAACACCGCGACCGTCGGCAGGCCGAAGGCGCTTGCCAGGTGGGTCAGGCCGGTGTCGGCGCCGATGACCAGCGTCGAGCGGCCAAGGATGGCGGCGATGTCGGCCAGCGGCGATTTCGGCACCACGACCGTCGACGGCACGGCCCTGGCGATGGCTTCGGCAACAGACTTCTCACGTTCGTTCGACCAGGTGGTGACCGGTGTCATGCCGCGCTTGATCAGCAGGCGGGCGGTTCCGATCCAGTCTTCTACAGGCCATTTCTTGTCCTCGCGGCTGGTGCCGTGCAGCAGGAAGGCGGTCTTTCCGGTGATGGCGGCGAGAGCACCGGGTGGCGGCACGATGCCTGAAGCGAGCGTCGACAGATCGGGCTGGTAGC
>Ga0075365_10001152_pt1 | contig 11583 bp, 14 predicted proteins | sample EndMetdeltDD1765_FD_71387 | JGI IMG/M metagenome (GOLD analysis project Ga0075365, IMG submission 71387) | Populus endosphere microbial communities from Tennessee, USA - Endosphere MetaG P. deltoides DD176-5 | ecosystem: Host-associated > Plants > Roots > Endosphere | place: USA: Tennessee... | reverse complement strand
CGATAGTCGGTGCCGGTGTAGTATTCGGTGATCCAGATGATCAGGCCGGTCACAGCGAGGCCAACCACGCCGCATTCGAACAGCGCCAGACCCGTGTAGCTGACACCCTGGAGCGGGCCGAAGCCGATCAGGTAGTAGATCACGCCGGCCACGCCCACGAGCGACAGCACGCCGGTGGCGATCAGGCCCTTGTACAGCGCGCCCATGATCGACTGGCTTGCGCCGAGCTTCACGAAGAACGTGCCGATGATCGAGGTGATGATGCAGACGCCGCCGATGGCGAGCGGCAGCGTCATCATCGAGAGCAGCGCTGGCGACTTCGCGAAGAAGATCGCCGCCAGCACCATGGTCGCCACCGCGGTCACCGCGTAGGTTTCGAACAGGTCGGCGGCCATGCCGGCGCAGTCACCGACGTTGTCGCCGACGTTGTCGGCAATCGTCGCAGGATTGCGCGGATCGTCCTCGGGGATGCCGGCCTCGACCTTGCCGACGAGATCGCCGCCGACGTCAGCGCCCTTGGTGAAGATGCCGCCGCCGAGACGCGCGAAGATCGAGATCAGCGATGCGCCGAAGCCGAGCGCGACCAGCGCGTCGATCACGACGCGGTCGCCCGGGGCGAGGCCCCGGCCCTGCGTCAGGTAGATGAAGTAGAGCGTCACGCCGAGCAGCGCGAGACCGGCTACCAGCATGCCCGTGATCGCGCCGGCCTTGAACGCCAGTTCCAGGCCGCCCGACAGCGACTTGGTCGCAGCCTGCGCGGTGCGCACGTTGGCGCGCACCGACACGTTCATGCCGATGAAGCCTGCCGCACCGGACAGCAGCGCACCGACCAGGAAGCCGATGGCGACCCAGATGCCGAGGAAATAGACCAGCAGCACAAAGATGACGACGCCGACGATGGCGATGGTCATGTACTGGCGCCGCAGATAGGCCTGCGCACCTTCGGCGACCGCGGCCGCGATCTCCTTCATGCGTTCGGTGCCGGCATCGGCGCTGAGCACCGACGACGTCGCCCAGATGGCGTACAGAACCGAAAGCGCCCCGCAGAGCACGATCACCCACAAAGCTGTCATGGAAGTTGCCTCAAACCCTAGGATGTGTCCCCGATGCGCCGGCCTCGAACGGGCTTTGGCGCGCATGCGAAGGCAATGCACTGAAAAGTGTCAGCGGATGCCCCCAAATCGGCGCGGACCATGCCAAAATCGTTTCGCCGAAGCAACGCCGTGACGGCGAAATGAGCCCTGTATTTTGCCTGCTTTTCTGCGCGAGCAGCATGAAAATCAGGATCAAACCGCTGGAACGGTCCTAAAAGTGGCTGTACGAGCCTCGCGTCAGCGAGATTGCGCGCCCACCCGCGGCGACAAAGCGCGGCGCGGCCGTCCCGTCTCGAATCACGCCGATTGCGGTGGCATCCACGCCCTGCCCCTTGGCAGCGGCCACGAAGGCCGCAAGGCGGCTCTCCGGCACGGTGCAGAGCACCTCATAGTCGTCACCGCCAGAGATCAGCGCTTCGATCGTGGTGAGTTTGGTGGCCAGCCCCACCCTCGCTGCAGGCGAGAGTGGAACTTGCTCAAGCTTGATCTCAGCCGAGACGCCTGACGCCTTGCAAAGCTTGGCTAAATCGCCTGCGAGGCCGTCCGAGACGTCCATCGCCGCGCTGGCGTGGTCACGGACGGCGGCGGCGATGCCGACACGCGGCTGCGGCACGCGGTAGCGCGCAATGAGGGCCTTCTTCGCGGCCGGGCTGCCTGCGGGCGATCCGTGCCGGAGCAGCCCGAGGCCGAGCGTCGCGTCGCCAATGGTTCCGGTGACGAGGATCGTGTCGCCAACCGCAGCCCCTGTCCGCCGCACCATCCGCCCCGCGGGAACGCGGCCGAACGCCGTCACCGAGATCATCAGCGGTCCGGGGGTGGACACCGTGTCGCCGCCGAGCAAGGGACACGCAAAGTGCGTTGCGTCCTCGCCGAGCCCTTGCGCGAACGGCGCAAGCCAGCGCTCGTCCGCTTCGCGCAACGCAAGCGTCAGCACGAAGCCGGCCGGCGTTGCGCCCTTGGCTGCGAGGTCGGAGAGATTCACCCGCAGCGCTTTTTTCGCGATCGTGTCAGGCGGATCATCGGGCAGAAAGTGCACGCCTTCGACGATCGCGTCGGTGGTGACGACCAGATCGTCGCTCGAGCCCTTGAGGATCGCCGCATCATCGACGAGGCCGAACGCGCCGGGATCGCTCGCCAGCGGCACGAAATAGCGTGCAATCAGATCGTCCTCGCCGGACATTCACGAAGCCCTGCAAGTAACATCGTCATTGCGAACGAAGCGAAGCAATCCGGCGCCACAGAGGAAGACTGGATTGCTTCGTCGCTGCGCTCCTCGCAATGACGCAGACATGCTCATTCCGTCCGTGCAAACTCATCCGCGCGGAAGCGGCGGGCGAGCTGGTCGAGCACGGCGTTGACCATGCCGGTCTCCTCGCGGTCGACGAAGGCGTTGGCGACATCGACATACTCGGTGACGACGACGCGGGCCGGCACGTCCTTGCGGTGCTCCAATTCGTAGGCCCCTGCCCGCATCACCGCGCGGATGATCGCGTCGATGCGCTTCAGCGGCCAGCCTTTGGCCAGGGCATCGTCGACCAGGGGATCGAGTTTGGTCTGGTCGCGCACGACGCCGGAGACGACGTCGCGGAAGAACGCAGCCTCGGCGGGAAGATACTTTTCGCCTTCGACCTCGCTGCCGAGCCAGTGGCTTTCGAATTCGGCAAAGATGTCGTTCAGGCCTGCGCCGGCGATATCCATCTGATACAGCGCCTGCACGGCTGCGAGCCGCGCCGCGCCGCGCCGGTTCGCCTTCCTTGCAGGATCGCTACCGGCTTTTGACATCGCGGTGCCGGTCTTTGATCATCTGGTCGAGGCGTGGCTGCAGGCGGCGCTTGATCCGCATCATGACGATGGCGGCGCGTGCCGCGTCGCCGCCCTTGTTCAGGCTGTCGGCGCGGGCACGCTCCCATGCCTGCGCCTCGGTGTTGACGGTGATGATGCCGTTGCCGAGCGGCAGCTTCCGGGCGACGGACAGGTCCATCAGGCCGCGCGAAGACTCCATCGACACGATCTCGAAATGGATGGTCTCGCCGCGAATGACGCAGCCGAGCGCCACCACCGCATCGTAGGGCCGTCCCGCCTTCTCCGCCGCCTCGATGGCAATGACCGTCGCCGCCGGAATTTCCAGCGCACCCGGCACGGTGATGACTTCATGGGTCACGCCGGCCTCGTCCAGTTCGATGATCGCGGCCTCCAGCAACGCATCCTGGATGTCGTCATAGAAACGCGCTTCGACGATCAGGGCATGCGAGCCTGAAATATCGGTTTGATCCTTCAACGGTGCACGGCGTGGATCGGCCATCTTTTGTTCGCCATTTGGTTTATGTGTTGCAGGCGTTGTAGTCCTGCGATCGTACGAATCCAAGGGCCGCGGGCCCTCGGAAACTACTTCATTTCCGTCAGGCGGGCCGCATAGCGCGCCATCAGGTCGACTTCGATGTTGACATCCGTGCCGGCCTGCCAGTCGCGCAGGGTCGTGACCGAGAGCGTGTGCGGAATGATCAGAACGGTGAAGCGGTCCTGATCGACCGTATTGACCGTCAGCGACACGCCGTCGAGCGTGATCGAGCCTTTCGGCGCGATGAACTTTGCGAGCTCGCGCGGGCTGCGCAGCTCGAACCGGGCCATGTCAGGCAGATCGTCCCGCGACACGATGGTGGCGACGCCGTCCGCATGGCCGGCGACGATGTGCCCGCCGAGTTCGTCGCCGATCTTCAGCGCGCGCTCGAGGTTGAGTGGCGTGCCCTGCCGCCAGTGCTTCGCCGTCGTCATGCCGAGCGTCTCGGCAGCAGCGTCCACCTCGAACCAGGTCTTTTCGCCCGCTGTGCCGGACCCGACAACCGTCAGGCACACACCGTTGCAGGCGATCGAGGCGCCGTCGGCGATGGTCGTCTGATCATAGCGGCAGAGGATGCGCAGGCGATGCAGCTGCCCCTGCGCCACCGGCTTCAGGACCTCGATCTCGCCAACGTCGGTGACAATGCCGGTAAACATCAAGTGCGCTCGTACACGGTCAGCGTATCCCGACCCAGGCTCTCGGTAGCACGGATGCGGTAGCGCGGCGACTGCGTCACGGCCGTCAACGGCAGTCCGTCGAGCGCAGCCACCCCATCGGAACCGATCGTCACCGGCCCGCGATAGAGCCAGACCTCGTCGGCGAAGCCTGCTTCGACGAACGACGCAGCCACCCGCGCGCCGCCCTCGACCATCAACCGCGAAATCCCGCGTCGTCCGAGCTCCTTCAGGACGGCGTTGAGATCGACCCCGCGCGCGGTGACCGGCGCATGGATGATCTCGGCCCCCTCGGCCGCCAGCAGCGCCGCGCTCGACGGCTCGCTGCCCGCCGCCGAGAAGATCCACAACGGATGCTGACGTGCAGTCTTGGCGAGGTAGCCGCTGGCCGGCAGACGCAAATGGCGGTCGAGGATCACGCGCACTGGCGAGCGCGGCTCCATCCCGGGCAAACGGCAGTTCAGCTGCGGATTGTCGGCCAGCGCAGTGCCGACGCCGACCAGGATGGCGTCGCTCTGCGCACGGAACATGTGCACGCGCGTGCGCACCTCGTCGCCGGTGATCTGGAACGGCCTGCGACCGGCGGCGCCGATCATTTCGTCGGCCGACAATGCAAGCTTCAACGTGACGTGCGGCCTGCCTTCGGTGATGCGGCGGATATGGCCCGCGTGATCGCGCCGCGCTTCGTCCGCGCAGATGCCGACCGCAAGGTCGATGCCGGCGGCACGGATGCGCGCGTGCCCCTGCCCCGAGACCTTCGGATTGGGGTCGTCCAGGGCGCTGACCACCCGCGCGACACCGGCGGCAATGATCGCGTCCGCGCACGGCGGCGTCTTGCCATGATGCGAACAGGGCTCGAGCGTCACGTAGAGCGTCGCGCCGCGGGCCGCTTCGCCGGCCTGCGCCAGCGCCTGGGTCTCCGCATGCGGACGGCCGCCATCGTGGGTCCATGCGCGCCCGAGCACCACGCCGTCCTTGACCACCACCGACCCCACGGCGGGATTGGGCCAGGTGCGGCCGAGCCCGCGCCGGCCGAGCGTCAGCGCAAGCTGCATGAAACGGAGATCGTCAGAGCTGGTCACGAATTTGATTACGGGGCTGCGCCAGGAACGGGTTTCGACGACGTATTAGCCTCTCGCACCATGCGCCGTCCCGCCTGAATTTGGGGATGAGCTATTCCGGATCAACCACTGGCGGAGCCAGCTCACTTTATTTGCGCAACTGCACCGGCCGTGGCGCGTCATCGTCGCTCGAGAGCTCGCCGAGCACCGCCTCGAAATCCTTGGCCTCGCGGAAATTGCGGTAGACCGAGGCGAAGCGCACATAGGCGACGTCGTCGAGCTGGCGTAGATGCTCCATGACGATCTCGCCGATCGCCTCCGACGAAATTTCCGATTCCCCGCCGCTTTCGAGCTCGCGCACGACCGCCGACACCATCTTCTCGACCCGCTCGGGATCGACCGGACGTTTGCGAAGCGCCACCTGCAACGAGCGCATCAGCTTGTCGCGATCGAACGGCACGCGCCGGCCGTTGCGCTTGAGCACCGTCAGGTCGCGTAACTGCACCCGCTCGAAGGTCGTGAAACGGAAGTTGCAGGTGACGCAGACACGCCGGCGGCGAATGACCGCGGAATCTTCCGCAGGCCGGGAATCCTTGACCTGCGTATCGAGGCTGGAGCAATTCGGGCAGCGCATCAGGCCATGATCCCGGAAAGTGGATGCCGGTTTTCGGACAAGATCATGGCCCTCTGTCGCGCATCGTTGATGGGTTACTGGTAGATCGGGAAACGGTCCGTCAGCTCTTTCACGCGTTGCTTGATCGCCGCCTCGACCAGCGGCGCCTTGCCGTCGTCCGCCTGCGCGACCGCGCTCAGAACTTCCGCCATCATTTCGCCGACCAGCTTGAATTCGGCGACGCCGAAACCGCGCGTGGTCGAGGCCGGCGTGCCGATGCGGATGCCGGACGTGACCATCGGCTTCTCGGGATCGAACGGAATGCCGTTCTTGTTGACCGTGAGCGCCGCGCGGCCGAGCGCCTTCTCCGACACATTGCCCTTCAGCCCCTTCGGCCGCAGGTCGACCAGCATCAGGTGATTGTCGGTGCCGCCGGAGACGATGTCGAAACCTTGACCCCGCAGCGTTTCCGCCAGCGCCTTGGCATTTTCAACGACGTTCTTCGCGTAAACCTTGAAGTCGGGCCGCAGCGCTTCCGCAAAGCACACGGCCTTGGCTGCGATCACGTGCATCAGCGGTCCGCCCTGCAGGCCCGGGAACACCGCCGAATTGATCTTCTTGGCGAGCGCCTCGTCGTTGCACAGGATCAACCCGCCGCGCGGCCCGCGCAACGACTTGTGCGTGGTCGTGGTGGTCACGTGAGCATGCGGGATCGGCGACGGATGTACGCCGCCGGCGACGAGCCCCGCGAAGTGCGCCATGTCGACCATGAAATACGCACCGACGCTGTCGGCGATCTCGCGGAAACGCTTGAAGTCCCAGAAGCGCGAATAGGCCGAGCCGCCGCCGATGATCAGCTTCGGCTTCACCTCCTGCACGCGCTTTGCGACTTCATCCATGTCGATGGTGTGGTCGTCCTTGCGCACCGTGTAGTGCTGCGCCTTGAACCATTTGCCGGAGATGTTCACCGGCGCGCCGTGCGTCAGGTGACCGCCGGCCGCGAGATCGAGGCCCATGAAGGTATCGCCGGGCTGCAGCAGCGCCAGAAACACCGCCTGGTTCATCTGGCTGCCGGAGTTCGGCTGCACGTTCGCAAAATTGCAGCCGAACAGCTTCTTGGCGCGCTCGATTGCCAGGGTCTCGGCGACATCGACAAACTCGCAACCGCCGTAGTAGCGGGCGCCCGGATAACCTTCCGCATACTTGTTCGTCATGATCGAGCCCTGCGCCTCCAGCACGGCGCGGCTGACGATGTTTTCCGATGCGATCAGCTCGATCTCGTGCTGCTGACGCCCGAGCTCGTTCTTGATGGCACCTGCGATCTCGGGATCAGCCTCGGCAAGCGTGGCCGAAAAGAACGTTGAGGGCGCGGAGGCGTTGGCGGATGTGGCGTATGACGTCATCGGCGGGAATATCTCCACCGCCGCGGGTCAATTGGACCGACGGGCGGCTACGGGTGGCGGTTATCAGCGGCGCCGTCCAAGTAGCATATTGGGCCAAAACGACCAAATCCTAGGGGCTCTATAGCCCAACTTATCCAATATGTTGGGGAATGGGCGGGCTCACCGCGCCGGAAGTCAGGATGCCGACAGTTGCCGGCGCACGGCGGCGATCGAATTGCCCACCTCGGCCACGGCGGCCAGCAGGTCCTCCCGCGACACGCCCAGGCGCTGCGCCCACAGGTCGACAGCCGCATCGTTCTGCGTGTCGATCACGGGTTGGGGCCTGATTCTGCCCAGCACAGACGCTACTGTAACAAGCTGGATCATGCGGACCAGAATACCACGCAGGGTGGCCGGCCGCCTCTACCGGTTGCGGGAAGGCTTAACGAGTGGTGTGCGTGGCCAAAACCTTAAGCCGCGAAACGATAGGCTCCGCCCTTCTCGATCGAACGCTTGTAGGCCGGCCGCGCCTGGAATCGCGCGACCCAGGCCGCGAGATCCGGATACGGATCGATCCGTTTCGCCGCCTTCGCCATCTCGCCGACGAAACTCATCTGGATGTCGGCGCCGGTCAGCGTGCCGCCGACCAGCCACTCCCTGCCCTTGAGGGCGCCGTCCACGTAGCCAAGGTGATTGGCGAGTTCACTATCGATGCGCGGATGCAGCGGCTTGCCCGCCTCGCCAAGGCGACCAACGTAAAGGTTCAGCATCAGCGGCAGCATGGCCGAGCCCTCGGCATAGTGCAGCCACTCGGCATATTTTTCGAATTCCGCGCTGTCCGGCTTCACCTGCAAGGCGCCCTTGGCGTACTTGCGCAGCACGTAGTCGACGATCGCGCCGGATTCAGCAATCGTGTTGCCGTTGTCGACGATCACCGGCGATTTTCCGAGCGGATGGACGGCCTTCAATTCGGGCGGCGCAAGCCGCGTCTGCGCGTCGCGCTGGTAGCGCTTGATCTCGTAAGGCAGGCCGAGTTCTTCCAGCAGCCAGAGGATGCGTTGAGATCGCGAGTCATTCAGATGATGTACGACGAGCATGTTTCCCCCTGCATCGTGTTGAGCTTTTGACGGCAACGACCGGCACTATTTCAGACCATTGCCGCAAAACAACCCACGATTTGCTGAGGCGGCCGGCGGTTCGCCGCCCGCGGCCTGGATTTCTAGTCTGTCTGGATGCGCTCCGCCGGCGGCTTCTCGTATTTGGCAATCCGCTCCGCGTTTTTCTCGAGCAGAGCCGCGACATAATCCGACAGCTTCTCGCGAAGCGCTTCGCTCTGCTTCTCGGAAATGCGCGGAATGATCGACCGAACTGATTTCATCGTCATCGAACGTGGAGCCTCGCCCATTTGTTCCATCTTTGATTCAGTTTCGTTCGCAAAGAACGAATCGAGGCGATGCAAATCAGCGCGGCGCAGTCGTTAAGACTTTGCTACGCTTGATCGATCGCCCAAGGAACGAGCAGCGGCGGCAGCGCGTTTGTTTTGCATGCGCAACGAAGATTACGATCGCGAATTGCTCGTCTTCGTCACGTTGTTCTGTGTGGTGTTTGCAGCCGCGGTCAGCGCGCTCGATACAGGTCCATCGACTGCCAAGTCCACCTGGACCGCGACACGCATTGAGCAGCCTGCGCTTGCACCCGTGCGCGTCATCGGCACGCCATTCGTGCCGAACACGAGCCCGAGCGTGCGCTAGCAGCCCGAATAGCGGCGATCCGGCCCTTCATGCATCTCCTTCAGAAACGCAAGTCCGTACTCGGCCAGCGCCCGCGTGTCGCGTTCGCCGGCTGAGCTCAGTTTTTGCAGATAGCCGGTGATCTTTTCGCGCGAACGCGCATCTGTCGAACCATAGGTCCGCAAAACACTTTCAACGACGTCGTTCATGAAAACCCCTCGCCGCAGACCTGCAGCGATGCCGGGATTTAGGGTTCCGCGGCTGAACGGAAGGTGAAGGCGAAGGTGAGCCGCCGTTCAGGAAGCTTCGCAGCCAACACAAAGCAAAACGCACCGGACCCTTTGACGGGCCGGCGCGCAAAAAAGTCTCGGGAAAGTTATCGTTATTGTTCGTTGGGGCCTGCCGGTCTTCGCCGGCTTCGCCCGACTTTCGCAAGGTCTCGAAATTCCGCGCACCAGTCCGGACGGCCCCCACCGTCCGGGATCGGCTTTTTCAGGAATCTCAGAGCCGATAGAGGATCTGGTCGGTCCAGAAGCGCTCGAGGCGGTGCAGCGACTTGTTCAGCGTCGCGAACTCCTCGTTCGAGATGCCGCCGACCTGCTCGACCGTCTTGACGTGCTTGTCGTACAGCGCCTCGACGATGTGACGCACTTCCTGGCCCTTTGCGGTCAGGCGAATGCGAACCGAGCGGCGATCGACACGCGAACGCTGATGATCGAGGAAGCCCATCTCGACGAGCTTCTTCAGGTTGTAGGAGACGTTGGAGCCGAGGTAGTAGCCGCGCGTGCGCAGCTCGCCGGCCGTCAGTTCCTTGTCGCCGATGTTATACAGCAACAACGCCTGCACCGAGTTGATGTCCGAGCGGCCGCGCCGATCGAACTCGTCCTTGATGACGTCCAGCAGGCGGCGATGCAGCCGCTCCACGAGAGTCAAAGCTTCGAGATAGAGAGGCTGCACCTGGGCCTTGCGCGGGTCGCGCTCGACCGCCTCTGCAGCCGTGGCAACGGCTTTCATCATGACACTTCCCCTGTTGTCGTTTTATCGACTTATTCGACGAAACTTTTGTCCCGCCTGATAGGGGCAACGTAGGGGTGGCGTTTGAACATCAGCTTAAACAACAACATAAAGAGAAAATGAATTCGAGACAGTGAACGGATGTTTATCGCTGCAAAACAAGGGGTTTTTGTAATCTTCCGTTGAGCAAGAACGGCCTGTGTTCACCCTTCGTCTTGGCCCCTGTCGCATTCCTGAACATGACCGTTCAAATTCTAAAGCTTCGGGTAAGACTTGGCCGGGAACCCCGTTCAGAACTGGCTAACCACCGTCCTGCCCATTTTTGGCAAATCGTCTTCAACTCTCACGGAGGTCGCTCCATGGCCGCCATCCACGCGAGTATCAGGTAGATCGCAAGCAGCAAGACCTCGAAAATCACCACCACGAAGTTGCCGCCATAGATCAGCGGAAACATCAGCTCGATCACCGCCATCGACACGATCGAGGTGAGCCACACCACGGCGCCCCAGGGCGTGGCAAGCCAGAGCCCGACTGCGGCGACGAGTTCGATCACCGCGAAGTAGATCGTCGCGCTTTGCCAGGCGACCGGTTGATTGAGAAACGCATCGGCGTCATCGCCGATGAAGCCGGTCACCTGCGCCCAGTGATAGAGGCCCTTGAGCATGGCGACGCCGGCCATGATGCGCAGATAAAGAACGAGCCGGCGTGTCCAGACGCCCTCGTCGGCGACCGCGGTCTCCGAACTGATCGGTGCGACCGACCCCGTCTGCAGCTCGCGCGCCTGGTCCTGAGCCGAGTGATCGGTCATTGCCTGTCGAAAACCCCTTCCCGCCCCCTACCGGGGCCGATCGCGCCTGTAAGCACAAATCATGATGGCGGCAAGGCCGAATGTGGCCGTGACGCTCGCCCGGCGGGATGATAAATCTCGCAAAGCTTCAGGAGACATCAAGATGGCGATCAAGTTCGGCCGGCCGATTGAGATGCGCGATGCGCCGCGTTCCGTGCGCCCGCCCGCAACCACGCTGGACATTCCGGTCCGCATGCGACGCAACCGCAGGTCGGACTGGTCGCGACGGATGGTGCAGGAGAACCATCTCACCGTCGACGACCTGATCTGGCCGATCTTCATCATCGACGGCAGCAACAAGCGCGAGCCGATCGCAGCCATGCCGGGCGTGCACCGTCTGTCCGTCGACCTCGTCGTGCGCGAGGCCGAGCGCGCCGCAAAGCTCGGCATTCCTGCGATCGCGACCTTTCCCAACATCGATATTGCGCTGCGGGACCAGACCGGATCGAACATCCTCGATCCGGACAACCTGATCAACCGCGCGAGCCGCGCCATCAAGGCGGCAGTGCCCGAGATCGGCGTCATTACCGACGTCGCGCTCGATCCCTTCACCAGCCACGGCCATGACGGCATCCTGCGTGACGGCATCATCGTCAACGACGAGACGGTCGAGCAGCTTGCCGAAGCTGCGGTGCTGCAGGCGGAGGCCGGAGCCGACATCATCGCGCCGTCGGACATGATGGACGGGCGGATCGGCGCCATCCGCGAAGCGCTCGACGCGAACGGCTTCCAGGACACGGCGATCATGTCCTATGCGACCAAATTCGCGTCCGCCTTTTATGGGCCCTACCGCGAGGCGATCGGCACCGGCGGGCTGCTCAAGGGCGACA
>Ga0075365_10001151_pt1 | contig 11583 bp, 6 predicted proteins | sample EndMetdeltDD1765_FD_71387 | JGI IMG/M metagenome (GOLD analysis project Ga0075365, IMG submission 71387) | Populus endosphere microbial communities from Tennessee, USA - Endosphere MetaG P. deltoides DD176-5 | ecosystem: Host-associated > Plants > Roots > Endosphere | place: USA: Tennessee... | reverse complement strand
CGGTGCATCCTGGCGCAATTCGTCGTTGACCCAGCAGCGCACTCGGGTCCGCGTGCCGTCGAGCTCGTTGGTGCAGGCAAGCCACGGCCCCATGGGCGCGAAGGTGTCGAGCGACTTGCCGAGAAGCCATTGCTGGTGGCGGCGCTGCAGGTCGCGTGCCGTCACGTCGTTGACGATGGTGTAGCCCCAGACATGGTCCAGGGCGCGCGACGGGGTGATGTTGGTGCCGGTCTTGCCGATAACCACCGCCAGTTCGGCCTCGTAGTCGATCGACGAGGAGAGGCCGTTGGGGATGCGGATCGCCGCCTCCGGCGCTATCACGCTTTCCGGCACCTTCGAGAAGATGACGGGAAACTCCGGCACGACCTGCTGCGACGTGCGCGGGCCGCCGGCACCGCTGTTGGCGAACTCGGTGGCGTGGGCGCGATAGTTGAGGCCGACGCAGAAGATGTTGCGCCGCGGCACGGGGATCGGCGCGTCGAGCTTCACGGCCGACAGTGGCAGTGCCGCGCCCGACGGTTTGGGAATAGGCGCGCCCTCGGCCATCGCCTCGACGAGCGCCAGCGCGCCCACGGCATGGGCGCGGTCTCCAAGCGCGAGTGGCGTGACATCGCGTTCGTCGGCGCTCACGCGACCGACATGACGACGTCCCGCCCACCAGTAGGTGGCGATCTTCACGTTTCCTTCCAACCGGCTCGGCGGTGGCCAAGAGCCGGTGCTATTGTTATTTGGTGAAGCCGCGCGCCTCGAATAAAAAAGACGCATGAGACGCGCGTCTCACGGGTTGTGCAAAGGCTAGAACCGAGGTTGCAGCGTGTCAAGGAAGGTCGCCCCTGCACCAACGCACAGCATGACCTTGCCGCCGGGCAACGACGTCAAGGCGCTGACGCAGCGCAAGCTGCTGGCCGCGGCCATGCAGCTGGTGCGGCGCGGTCGCACGCCTGCCGTCGCCGAAGTGGCGCTGACCGCCGGCGTATCGCGCGCAACCGCCTACCGCTACTTCCCCAACCGCAGCACGGTGATCGCGGCCGTGGTCGCCGAGAGCCTGGGCCCGGTACGCGGCTATCAGCCCAGGGCGCGCGACGGCGGGCAGCGCGTGCGTGAGCTCTTCCGCCAGACCTTTCCGCGCTTCAAGGAATTCGAGCCGCACATGCGCGCCGCGCTGCAGCTGTCGCTGGAGCACGAATCGCTGGAGCGCGTCGAGCTGCTCGAGGAGCCGCGCTACCGGCGCGGCTTCCGCCGCGGCCTGCTCGAGCGCGCCGCGTCCCCCCTGCGCCAACAGCTCGGCCGCCGCCGCTACGACCGGCTGATGAAGGCCCTGTCGATCGTCTACGGCATCGAGCCCTATGTCGTGCTCAAGGACATCTGGGGATCGCGCGACCGCGAGGTCGAGGAGATCGCCGGCTGGATGGTCGACGCCATGATCGAAGCGGCCTTGCGCGAGGCGGCGACGACCCGGAAGTGACCGTCAGAACACGACGCGGCTGAGCCGCGGATGGTCGTTGGACGGGCGGCCGGGCGGCCACCGGCACTTGCGCAGCGCCCAGTGGTCACGTGGCGACCGACATTGCGCAAACGCGTCGCCAGCCGGCCATCCTCCGGTCACGCAGACGTCGGTATCGACCGGCGCTAGGCGACCAGAGGCGACGGTGGAAAGAAGTCCGGCCGCACCTGGGCAACGTTGACATAAGCCTGCAGGCAATAGTGCAGCCACCCCCTGATGAAGTCACAGGCGGGCCTGCCGCGATGGATGACCTCATGATGGCACCCGCCACCGCACAGATAGCGGGCCCAGCAGGTTCCACACGGTTCCTGGCGGTGTACGTGCCGGTCCGAGAGCCAGGACTGCCGGCGTGTCCGGTCGAGGCCCTCCGCGACGCTGCCAAGCCGACCAGCCTCATCTTCGACGAATCGATGACAGGCGAACAAGCCGCCCTGGGCAGAGACTCCGAGGTAGCCGGCGCCCGCACCGCACGCGTAAGGCCGATGCGTGCCGCGGTGGATTTCTCGGAGGGCATCGGCGACGTTCGCGAAGGCATATGGGCGCCCTGCTGCCACTTCCGCCTCGAACCTTCGGCCACAAGCGATCATGCCATCGAGCATCACCTGAAGTTCGGTCTCCCCGAGCTCGAGCCCACGGTGAGGCGAACTCAGCATGGGAGAGAAGCCAACCTGGTCGAAACCCAACGTCAGCAAGCCGTCGAGCATCTTCGGCAGGTCAAGGTTGAGCGGCGTCACCGTGACCCGCGCCGAGACCTGCGTCTGACGTTTCTGCCTCAGGAACGGCTCAAGGCGCCCGACGATCCGATCGAATGTCGGCCCGCCGCCAGCTGTCGGCCGCAGGCGGTCGTGCTCCTCCCTGGTTCCGTCCAGGCTGACCGTGACGGCAAAGCCATGCTCTTCAAAGAAGGCGCAATCTTCGGGCTGGATCAGCGTACCGTTGGTCGTCATCGAGAAGGCGACCTGAACCTGCCGGTCCCGCCCCTCAGCGGCGGCATATTCCGTGACCCTGCGAACCAGGCCCCGGTTGACCAGCGGCTCGCCCCCCATGAAGGCGATGTTGACCCGCGTGCCCGGATTCGCCGCGGCCAGGAGCTGCGCGACGGCATCGCGGGCGACCTGCCACTCCATGGATTGCGCGGCCTGACCGAAGGAACCGCCCTGGGCGTAGCAATAGCCGCAGGCGAGATTGCATTTCTGGGCGACCGCGAGCGAGATACTGCGTACGGGCGGGTCGACGAGGACGGAGTCGTCGACATAGGGTGCCGCCGTGCCGAAGAGGGACGCTAGGACCACGTCGAGCCGTCCGTCATCTTGTCCTGCGGCCTGGCGCAGGACAGGCAAAAGAGCGTCGTCGACGTCGTAGATGCGTGATCCGTCGGCCAGCAGAAGATGCCAGCCGTGGTTGCTCTCGAAGATGTGGGCCGATGGGCTGTGCATTCTGTCACCACTGCTAGCTGAAGAATGGAATACCGAGGCCGCTCCTCGCCGCAGCCTCGGCGGCCGCGTGAAGTTCCATCATCTTCGCCCGGCCCCTCTGTATCTCATCCTCTCCCGCCGGCCACTTGCCCTCCGCTTCCGCCGCATAGGCAATTCGAATGTGAGCGAGAATGTCTGCGAAGATCTCCAGGGCCTTCGCAGTCTCGGGAGTCCGGCGCTCGACGACCGGCCGGAGGTAGGGATAGTCATTGCCGCTTCCGGCATAACTGCCGAGGATGCGCTGCATGTTCCGCAACTGCTGGTAGTGTCCGATACCGTCGTCATCTATCCGCGCCGCGAGCTCGTACAGGGCGCGCGGGAACTTCTCCTGCTTCAGGGTACCGAGGCAGCGCCCATATGCGCTCGCCATCCTGCCCTGTGGACGCTCGAGGTCCACGAAGAGCTGAAGCGTTTGCGGGGTCAGGGGTTGCAGCACAGGCACGGCCCGCGTCTGGCGAAACTGCTTCGTCAGTCTGACGATCGGCCGGTAGCGCCATCCCTTGTGGCCGAGACCTTGGCGGTCAATCTCCCACAGCAGCTGATTGACCCACCGCAGGTGCGTCATCTCGCCAACCGCGATAAGCGTCATCTGCTGCCGAACGGCGGCAAGGTCGTCCGCCAACTTCGGGCGCTCTTCACTGCGCACCTCGTCCGGATGCTTCAGGGAAAATAATGCATAAAGATATTGGACGGCCAGGGTGAGTTCCAACGGCGCCAGCTCGTTCTCGAGCTCCTCGACCAAGTCGCCGACGCTGGCATGGGGCTCGTCGTTCACGATGCGCGTGGGTCGATAGTCCCCCTCGATTTCCCGTCCCTCGAGCACGAACGGGAGTGTCTCCCAGATGTTGTTCATCTCGTAGTGATCGATCTGGAAGGGCCGGTTGGCGCCGATGGTGTTGGCGGCTGCCACGTCGCCGGAGGGCTGACGGCGCCGCAGCCAGTCGACATAGGTGACGGCAGCTGCCGGGTCCCTCGGCGCTCCGTTCGGCATACGCTCGGCAGGCTCCGGATTTCGAATCACGACGTCGGGATGGCTCGCGGCCCAGTAGTGGCACGCACAGTCCCGGAAGTCATGATGCCAGGGATTGCACATCGCCTGGGTGAACTCACCGGGTCGGTATGCCTCGTGGTAGACGCCGGCCGGCGTAAGGTAACGCCGCCGCCGGCCCTTGAGCACGATCGGCTTGGCCTTTGGAACACCGTCACGCTGCACGATCCCGATTGTCAGCTCACCTTCAAGCTCCAGGCCGCGCACGAGCCGCCACACGAGATGGCCGTCGTAGTAATTTCCGTCCGCATCCTTCGTCGACAGGCGCACGCCGCCCTGTTCAATCCAGTCGAGATACCAGCGGCCGGCCATAAACATCGTAGAGAGCGGCCCGCGAAACTCGGTCAGCAGATCTTGAACCCAGGCGTCCGGGCTCGTCTCCGGCAGCATCGGGTCGAGCAGGTAGTCGACATAGAGCAGATGCGCGCCCTGCTGATCCGGTATCGTCCCGGGAAGGGGATAGAGCGGCGCCTGCACGAACTGGAAGACGAGCCCCGGAAAGAAGCGACAATCGAGCACCCGGACGTCGAACTCCAAGCCGGGAAAGCAGTTGGCGATCGCGGAGTCCAGTGACGTCGTCACCGGATTGCCGTCGATTTGACGCATCAGCCGGTCAGTCTGCGCCGTCAGGTTGCGTGGTGTGACACCCGGTTTTTTCATGCTTGCTCCGTGGCGTCTTGCGGCTCGCCGTGCTGCTGGAGGAAATCGATGAACGCCATCAACAAGTCGTACTGACGCCAGGTGATCGACAAAGGCTGCATATTGGCGTCGCGAATATAGGGCGGCATGCGCATGTCGTTGACTTGGTCACGAAAGACCCGTGGATCGCGGAACTGCGGATTGGCTTCATCGGCGGGTACCGAAGGGAACTGGCGGAAACGGCCGAACGGCGGCCGCACGATCCTCTTCACGACATCGCCACGCCGCTTGAGGAAATCGATGAGAAGCACCTCGCTGCTCAGCTGTGCATGCGCGAAGTTGGCGGCCGAAGTGTAGGGAAGCGGTAGATTCTCCACCCCGGCCGTAAAGCGAGACGGGTCTTGCGGCGCGAGCACGGGAATCTTGTCGACATAGTCGACGTCCTCCCGGGTCATGCTTTCATCGCCAGCGCGGGGCTTGTCGACGCCCGGCGGCAGACCAGAATGAAGCCAGAACCGGATTCTGTTCTCCTGCAAGGCACGTGCCCGCAAGGCATCGAGATTGAAAAGGCTGACGCTCTCGAAGGCGCGCTCGAAGATATCCAAGACCTCGCGTTTTGCGGCCGGGTAGGTCGTACTGTCGATCTTGATGGCCGGAAGGTCGCGATCGACGATGTCGTGCGCGGCGCTGAACAAAGGCCGACGATCGGGAGCAAAATCCGGCGGACCGACGAGGATGCGCGCCACGGCTCGATGGCGACGGCCGGCGACAGCGAGCGTCGCGACGAGCGAGCCGTCGCACGTATCGTCGACGCAACCCCACGACTGGAAGCTGCCGACCGCGGCACCATCATAGCCGTCCTGAGGTTGAGGATCCTCGAACTTTCCATTCAGCATGACGTATGTCGACCAAGGCGTCTTGGTGTTCAGAATCCGACGCTCGGGCGGAACGATCTCGTGGATGCGCCCGAACTGGATGCCGGGCGCTTCGTAAACACCCGGCATGACCTCGGGCGCGGGCGCGTTTACTGCCGTGGGTGGTCCATAGACATAACCCTTCGGAGGCGTATACCTCACGCGCAAGATGCCACGATCAACCTTCTTGGCGCGTCCGTCGACGATGATTTCGGCCTGTTTCTCGACCGGCCTGACAACCTGCAGATGCCCAAGGGGTATCGGCTTGTCCGGCAGAACGAGTGGTTCCTGGTCCGCGGTATGCGGGCTTATCGCCAGCAGCGGTTGGACCCTGTGGTCGTTTCCTGCGACAGCGACCCGGGCAATGAAGCCGCAGGCAGGATTGGCAGTTCGTCTTGCCGCCTTGATGTTCGCGAGCGTGACCTCGTACTGCAGGTCGGCGGTCGACGCGCCAATGCCCTTCAATGCCTTGGGCGTAAGGGCTATCTCGTAGGACTTCCCCTCAGGCGTTTCAAAACGGCCCCATAGTTCGAAGAACGGCGCAACCGGTCGTATTCCGCCTTGAGCGTCCTTGAAGCTTATCGCGTCAGGCTTGTAGGGGCGGACGCTACCGTCGGCCTGAACCTTCAGAGACACCGCCGGCTCGATCTGGGTAGCGATCGTGTCTTCGCCCGACGCGCTGCGTGCGTAGCGAAAGCTGTCGAGTGGCTGAGTGCTGCTTCCTACCCGCGCGATGGCCATCGACGGCAGGAAAAATAGCTCGAGTAATCTATCCATCTCCCCCCTCCCCCGAGGCGGTCAGGTACGCCACGCGCCCGTCGACCACGTTTCGTCACGAACAGGCTCGTCGAGCTGCGGGACTCTGTGTAGAGGCGGGCTGGCGGTCCGCCCCTCCTCCGGAACCAGGGCCATCGCGTGGCTGAAGACATTGCCGCGGTCGTACTTATGCTTCACCGCCAGCAGCGTCTCGAACCATTCACCCCAATAACGTCTCCGGTAGTCTGCTTGACCTTGCCTGGGATAGGTCTGCGTCGACCGGCCGTTCGAATAGGGCTTGAGGAACGCGACAACGCGATCGAGGTACCTGACCGCCTCCTCGCGCGCACCCTCCGCCACCCAGAAGACGTCGAACTCGATATTGAGGTGGGCATCACGGTGAATGAACGCCGTGTCCCCGACGGCCACGCGGCTGATCGCGCCGCCATACGGTTCGACGCCGAGCATGCTGGACTGGTTGGGCGTCTCGAGGAAGAGCTCGATGATGCCCAGCCACTCATCTTCCTTTATCAGGCGGGCGACCAGGCAACTCACCTTGTCCTCCCGGGCGATGTCGGGAACGTCGGGGATCGCTGGTGCCTCATAGATCAACCACTCTGCAAGCTTCAGGTAGGACCCGACATCGTCGAGGATGGTCGTAGCACCGGGAACGCCGAGAATGGACTTGAGCACCGCCTGGCCGTTTGCACGTGTTCCGTTGAACATGCCCCTGATCATCAGGCAAGGTTCGCCCTTCTGCCATGCCAGGAAGGCCGAATATCCAAGATCGTCCGACTGGCCGCTTACCGTATGCTTATCGTGCAGGAGCGCGAGAACGCGAGCCGCGTTGCGGTTGACCTTGTCTCCTTGAACGAGTGGCCATTGGTACTGGAACCCCCATAGGTCCGATATCTCGTGAACGCGGTAGGTGATCTCCAGGATGACGGCGAGATTGCCGCCCATGCCGCCCCGCAACGCCCAGAAGAGATCGGCATTGCGCTTGGCGTTGGCAATGACGATCCGGCCGTCGGCGAGCATCGCCCTGATGCTGATGACATTGTCGCAGTTGAGGCCGAAGGTGCGGGAAGTGTATCCGTAGCCTCCTCCCCCCACGAAGCCGCCGACGCAGACGTCGTCACAGCCGCCTCCCGGGACGTGCAGGCCATAGGCGTCGAGACAGGCGTTCAGATAACCGAAGCTCGTCCCGCCTCCGACGGTCACCTGCTTCTTCTCGGGATCGACGACGGCATAGCGCATCCGGCTGAGATCGATGACGAAACCGTCGTTTATCGACAGGCCAGCCGTACTGTGGCCACCCGATCGAATGGCGATCTGAAGGCCGTGCTTCTTGGCGAATTCCAGGCAGTGCCTGACGTCGTTGAACACCTCGCAATAGGCGATGATCAACGGATAGCTCTGGAAGACGTAGTTGGACAGCAGGCGGTCAGTGAAATAGGTGGCATCGAACGGCAGAACGACGTTCCCGACGATCGCCAGATCAAGGTTGCGCGCGTCTTCCTTTGTGAACCGATCGCCAATCGATGGCGGCTCCTGCCAGCTTCCCGCCTTTAGCAGCTTTTCTTTGACCCTCTTGCTCGCCCACTTCATGTTGCCCCCCGATCGATTCAAATGCGTTATTTTGTAGTTGGCTCACCAGAAACTACATTTCTCGTGTAGCGTGAGCTCCCGAATGCGCTGTCCCCCAGACAGCTTGTTGAGCAGCGAATGAGCCCGCCGAAAGTCGGGACTCGCGAAGCCTTCGGTGAAACTGGCGCAGAGTGGAGCGAGCCTGTTCCGTGCTTCGCGCACACGGCCTGTCCTGGCCAAGAGCAGTGCCAGGCTCGCGACGGCGCGCAGGTGCCAGTTCCGGGCACCCTGTTGTTCGGCAAACTTGACCGCTTCCTCCAGCAGGTTCTCGGCGCTCTTGAAGGCTGACGGCGCGGCAACAAGCGTCATCTCGCCACGAAGCCTCAGCAATTCCGAGCAGATCCAGCTTTCCTGCGTCGCGTCGACCATGGATTTCGCTTCGGATAGTAGCTTGAGGCCATGGAAGACGTCGCCGGACGCAGCATGTGCCTCCGCGATCAGACTGAGATAGTATGGGTGGTAGTTCATGCCGCCGAGCGCGTTGACGGCCCTGTCGAGTTCCTGCAGCAGGTCCGCACTCGTTTCACCGCCCGCCGCACGGCACACCGCGAGATAGAATCGTGCCATGGCCGCAGCAAGCGGAAAGCCGTGCTCGCGGCCGGTATGATAGGTCTCCTCCGCCAGGCTCCGCACCGTGTTCCAGTTCCTGGCCAGCGCGTTGCGCATGATCCGGAACATCGCCGTCTGAACGAGACTGTAGCGATGGTTGAGTTTCGTGCCGTGTGCGATCGCCCACGTCTCCCGCGCATAGGCCTGCTCCGAATAGCCCAGTACCTCCAGTGTCAGGGCAAGGAAGCTCGCCGCGGTCTGCGCATGATCCGTGCCGTAGGCAAAAGCGGTGGGGCCATCCAGACGAACGTCGTAGAGCTCCAGGGACCGCTCCAGGTCGACACGAGCTTGCCGCGGGTTACCGGTATGAAGATGCACCATCCCGACCGCACGGTGTCCGACCATCCGGTGGAACCGATCCTCGCGCTCCTCGGCAACTTCGAGAAGGTTGCGGGCGACCTGCTCCGCTGGACCGTTCTGGGCACCTACGAAGTAGTAGCCGAACAAGCCTGAGAGAGCCGGAAACAAGGATTGATCGTTGCCGGTGCGAAGGCAGATGTCGCGGGCGCGGCCAAAGGCCTTTCCCGTCTCGACACTGTGAGGTCCCTGCGTGGCACGGAGCACCCCCCCGTGATGGAGCGCCGCCTCGAGCTCGAGCTGGTCACGCTCCATTCCGTCAGTCATGTGGTCGCAGTTACGCAACGCCTGCCGGAGATGCATGCTGGCTTCGGTCGTGGCGGAACGCGAGGCCGCGCGCTTTCCTGCCAGGGTATAATACTGAGTCGCCGCGGCGAAGACGTCCGCCTTCTCCCAATGCAGGGCCAGAACCTCCGGCTGGCCCTCGCAAGTCTCTGCAAACTGCTCTTCCAGGACTTCGGCTATGCGTCGATGGATGTTTCGACGTTTGGCATGGAGCAAGGTGCCGTACACTGCATCCTGCACCAGCGCATGCTTGAACATGCCGACCGGGCCGTCCGCTCCGTCGCGCTGCTCGATCAACTCGGCATCGACGAGCTTGCTTAACACCTCGTTCACCTTGGGTGCCCCGACCCCGGAAACCGATTCAAGAATGTCGAGGCGGAACTCGCGACCAAGCGCCGCCCCGATCTGCGCGATCTCCTTCACGCCCGGGAGCCGATCCAGGCGAGCCACCAGCGAGTCCTGCAGGGAATCCGGTATGGCAACCTGCGTGTCGGACCGGCCAGGCGACGGCGTCATCCGGGATTGCAGAACTGTCTTGGTCAGTTCTTCGATGAAGAGCGGTATGCCGTCGCATTTCGACACGATCAGTTGCGTCGTTTCCGGGGAAAGGCCGGACTTGGCCGCAACATGGTCGACGATCTGTGTGCCAAGCGTCGGACTCAGACGCTCCAGACACATCGTCTGCACGTTGCTTCCTTCTGCCCACGGTGCCTTGAATTCCGGCCGGAAGGTCAGGATCATCAGGATGCGACACCGAACGACCCGAGCGATGATCTCGTCGAGAAGCTCGCACGAAGTCGGATCGAACCAATGAACATCCTCGCAGACGCAGACGATCGGCTCGACCGACGAACGTTCCTCAAGGAGTCGCACGAGTATGTCGAGCGTCTGCAGCTTCCGTCGCTTCGCGTCAGGATCAGGATTGGGATCGCCCGGATCGCGCTGCAGGGACAAGAGCGCAGATAGAATCGGCGCCGCCTCGGCAGCCAGCGCCGGCGTAGACGCAAGAAGCGCCTCCAGCTTGACCCGTTTCATCTCTGGGGTGTCGGTGGCCCCGATCTGCGCCTCGCGCTCAAGCTGTAGGACGACGGGCCTCAGCGGGCTGTTCTGAAGGTGGGAGGACCCGTAGAAAGTGATCACACCATGACGTTGCTGCGTGATGGCATCGATGAATTGACGGACGAGTCGCGACTTGCCGATGCCCGCTTCTCCGGTAACCAGCACGACACGCCCACCACGCTCCGTCGCTTCGCGCCAACTCTCGGCCAATGCCTCGAACTCGGAGTCTCGGCCGACGAAGGGCGTCAGCCCGGCCTCCTTCCGACGAGCCTCGAAACGACCCCGATATCGCCGCTCGGAGACGATTCGCCATGCTTTGATCGGCTCAGGAAAACCGGGGATGGACAGATTGTCCAGAAGAGAGCAGCGGAACAGGGAGCCGGCGAGACGATAGGTGCTGTCTGCGACGACGACGTCGTTCTCTTCGGCAAAACCTTGAAGCCTGGCCGCCAGGTTCGGCGTTTGCCCAATGACGGCGTCGCGGTTGGCCCCTCGATCGCCGACATCTCCGACCACGACCGGGCCGCTCGCGACGCCGATGCGGACGCGTAGCTTCAGCCCCGGCAAGGTCTGGAGGGCCTCCATCTCCTTGACGATTGCAAGCGATGCCCGGATGGCGCGTTCTGCACTGTCCTCGTGGGCCACGGGATAGCCGAAATACGAGAGAATTCCGTCTCCCACATAGCGCGCGACGAAGCCTCCATGCCTTGCAACAATATCGGAACAGACCTGCTCATACTTCGCGATGACGCCTGCCATATCCTCAGGATCGATAGTGGTCGAAAGTCGCGTCGATCCAACAAGATCACAGAACATGACCGTGAGGTGCCGCCGTTCCAGGGGCGTCGGCCTTGCGCTTGTCTCATCCTTCCGCAGTGCCGCAATCGCCGCGCTGAAGCGCCGCCGATGACCAAGCGGTATGACCCCGAGCTCCCTAAGATCCGCTTCCGTGAGTGTCGCCGCGATGTCGAGGGTAATTTCGTTCGCGACGAACGCCGTCGCATACTGCGACAATCCCACCTGATCTAGCCAGTATGCGATTGGTTCCACTGCGCGCCTGCCCCAACGCCCGGTAGACAGGATATTAGCAGACTCGGAATTCATCAATCTGATTTCTACGCTAGGTTGTTTTACTCGTGGCCTTCACTTTCCGCCCGACCCCGGGCCGACTTCAGTGCTTTTTCTCACATCTGCCAAAGTATATGGCGGCCAGAACGGCCGCGGGCACCAGAAAGCCCCGCGCATGGTCAGAACCCGAAGCTGCCAAGCCCCGGATGATCGTCGGGCCTT
>Ga0075365_10001150_pt1 | contig 11586 bp, 9 predicted proteins | sample EndMetdeltDD1765_FD_71387 | JGI IMG/M metagenome (GOLD analysis project Ga0075365, IMG submission 71387) | Populus endosphere microbial communities from Tennessee, USA - Endosphere MetaG P. deltoides DD176-5 | ecosystem: Host-associated > Plants > Roots > Endosphere | place: USA: Tennessee... | reverse complement strand
GACGATCTCGCAGCACGCCTGGCGGAGATCGGCGGCGCCAAGGTCGTGTTCCTCACGCATTCCGAGACCTCGACGGGCGTCGTCGCCGACGTCCAGTCCATGGCGGCCGCAGCGAAGGAGGCCGGCGCTCTCGTCGTCGTCGACGCCGTCTCGAGCCTCGGGGCCGTCCCGCTGGAGACGGATTCCTGGGGCCTCGACGCCGTCGTCTCGGGATCCCAGAAGGCGCTCATGACGCCGCCCGGGCTCGCCACCGTCTCCGTCTCGAACGACGCCTGGGCCGCGGTCGAGAAAGACGCGCCCGGCCGCTACTACTTCGACTGGCACGAGACCCGGGACCGTCAGGAGCAGTTCGACCCGGCGTTCACGCCGGCGGTCTCGATCGTGGTCGGCCTGGACGTCGCGCTGGGGCTGCTCCTCGAGGAAGGCCTGGAGCAGGCGTTCGAGCGCCACACCCGGCTGGGACGCGCCTGCCGGGCCGGGGTTCGCGCCATGGGCCTCGAGCTCTTCTCGCCGGACGACGACCGCTCGGCCGTGGTCACCGCGATCAACGCACCGGACGGGATCGACTCCTCCGAGCTCGTGCAGACGCTGCGCGACCGCCAGGGGATCGTCCTCGCGCCGGGGCAGGGGCCGCTCAAGGGCAAGGTCTTCCGGATCGGCCACATCGGCTACTACGACGTCTTCGACATCACGACCGCGCTGGCCGGCGTCGAGCTCGTGCTCGCCGAGCTGGGCGCGGACATCGAGCGCGGCGCCGCGATCACCGCAGCGCTCGAGGCCTTCGAACACACCCGCGTGTGACCGAGCGCCTCCGGGTCCTCGTCCGCGAGCCGATCGCCGAGGCCGGAATCGAGCTCCTGCGGGAGCAGTTCGAGGTCGACGTCAACGGCGACCTGCCGCTCGAGGAGCGGATCGGGGACTACGACGCGATCGTCATCCGCTCCGCGACGAAGCTGACCGCCGAGGTCCTCGAGCGTGCCGACCGGCTGAAGGTGATCGGACGGGCGGGAGTGGGGGTCGACAACGTCGACGTCGACGCCGCGACGCGCCGCGGGATCGTCGTCGCGAATGCCCCCGAGTCGACGGTCGTCTCGGCGGCGGAACACGCCGTGGGGCTGCTCGTCGCACTCGCGCGGCACATCCCGCAGGCGCACGCCTCGCTCAAGCAGGGGCGGTGGGAGCGCGCGAGCTACGGCGGGATCGAGCTCGAGGGCAAGACGCTGGGCGTGCTCGGCTTCGGGCGGATCGGCCAACAGGTCGCGCGGCGTGCGGTCGGTCTCGGGATGGAGGTGGTCGCGCACGACCCGTTCGTCGCCAAGGATCGCTTTCGCGAGCTCGGGGTGACCAGGGCCGAGACGGTGGACGCCGTTCTCGCCGCCGCCGACTTCCTGACCCTTCATCTCCCGCTCTCCGACGAGACCCGCGGCTCCATCGACGCGGGCGCCCTCGCGAAGATGCGGCCGGGCGCTCGTCTCATCAACGCGGCGCGGGGCGAGCTCATCGACGAGGACGCGCTGCTCGAGGCGCTGCGCTCCGGCCATCTCGCGGGCGCCGCGCTCGATGTCTTCTCAGCCGAGCCTTACTCGGGCCCGCTGCTGGAGCTCGACAGCGTGGTCGTCACGCCGCACCTCGCCGCCTCCACGGAGGAGGCGCAGGACCGGGCCGGCATGATCGTCGCCGAGCAGGTCGCCGCCGCCCTTGCCGGGGGCCTCGTTGCGAACGCGGTGAACATCCCGGCGATCGGCCGGGATGACCTCGAGGTGCTCGGCCCGTTCGTGCCGCTCGCGGCGAAGCTCGGCCGGCTTGCCATGGAGCTGGCCGGTGGTCGGGCGGAGCGGATCGAGCTGACGTACTACGGCAACCTCGCCGACTACGACACCAGGCTCCTGACCGCGGCCGGGCTGAACGGCGCCTTCCAGGGCCGCTTCGAGCAGCCTGTCAACTACGTGAACGCGCCGCTACTCGCGGACGAGCGCGGGATCGAGGTGGTCGAGCAGCGCCGGCGCGCCTGTCGCGACTTCACGAACCTCGTCCGCGTTTCCGTGGGAACGAACGGAGAGCAACTCCGTGTCTCCGGGACGACGATCGGCCGCGACAACCGGATGTGGCTTGTCAGCGCGCTCGGCTTCGAACTGGAGATGGAGCTGGCGCCGTTGCTCGTCCTCTTCCGCTACGACGACGTGCCCGGCGTGATCGGAAAGGTCGGCACGCTGTTCGGCGACGCCGGGGTCAACATCGCCAACATGGCCGTCTCCCGCACCCGGCGAGGGGGCAAGGCGCTGATGGTGCTCTCCGTGGACAGCGAGCCCGAGCCCGGCCTCGTCGAGCGCGTGCGCGCCGAGGGCTTCGACGACGCGCGGCTGATCAGTCTCTGAGTACGCTTCGAGCGTGGAGCCGCGTTGGCCAGAGCCGGTCGAGCGCGTGGCCGCGTTTCTGCGTCAGGGCGGGGTCGAGGGCAGGATCGAGGAGTTCGAAGCCGGCACGCCGACCGCCGAGGACGCCGCGCGCGCCGTCGGCTGCAAGCTCGGCCAGATCGTGAAGTCACTCGTCTTCGACTGCGACGGCTCTCCCGTCGTCGTCCTGGTACCGGGCGATCATCGGGCGGACTCCACGAAGGTCGCCCGGGCCGCCGGTTGCCGCCGGGCGAAGATCGCGGGCGCGGATCAGGTGCGGGACGCCACCGGCTTCGAGCCGGGAGCGGTCGCGCCGTTCCCCCTCCCGAAGGTCTCGAGGGTCTTCGTCGACCGCCAGCTTCTCGTCCACGAGCGGGTCTGGATCGGCGCCGGATCGCCCAGCCACATGGCCACGCTCTCACCGACCGACCTTGTCAGGCTCTCGAAGGCGGAGCAGATGGACGCTGTCTCGGAGGCCGCCTAACATTCGGCTCAGGGAAACCGGAGGAGGCGCATGATCGCTACCGACAAGATCTGGATGAACGGCGAGCTCGTGGACTGGGGCGACGCCAAGGTTCACGTTGGGGCCCACGGGCTGCACTACGGCACCGGGGTGTTCGAGGGCATCCGCTGCTACGACACACCGAACGGGCCGGCCGTCTTCCGCCTGACCGACCACGTGAGGCGCCTCGACGCCTCCGCCAAGCTCCTCTACATGGACCTCAAGTACTCGGTCGAGGAGATCCGGGACGCCTGCCTCCAGCTGATCGGCGTCAACGGGCTCCCCGAGTGCTACCTCCGGCCGTTCGCCTTCTACGGCTACGGCGAGCTCGGAGTCTCGACCGCGGGGAACCCCGTCGAAGTCGTGATCATGAGCTGGCCGTGGGGCGCCTACCTCGGCGACGAAGGGATGAAGAACGGCATCCGTTGCAAGATCTCCAGCTGGAAGCGCGTCGGCGCGAACACGATTCCGCATGCCGCCAAGGCGACGGGCATCTACCTGAACTCGATGCTGGCGGTGATCGAGGCGAACAGGGCCGGCTACGACGAGGCGATCCTCCTGACCGACGACGGCTACATCGCGGACGGCTCGGGCGAGAACGTCTTCGTCGTCAAGGACGGGAAGATCACGACGCCGCCGCTCTCCACGTCGATCCTGCCCGGGATCACCCGCAACTCGATCATCCAGATCGCCCAGGACCTCGGGTACACGGTCGATGAGACGAACTTGATCCGCACCGATCTCTACCTCGCGGACGAGATCTTCATGACCGGCACTGCCGCCGAGGTGACGCCGATCCGTTCGGTCGACGACCAGGAGGTCGGCCCGCCCGGTGAGGTCACGCTCAAGCTGCAGAAGGCCTATCTCGACACGGTGCGCGGCGGCAGCGAGCGCTGGTCGCACTGGCTCGAGTACGCCTCGATCCCTTCTCAGGCACCCACTCCGGCGCAAGCGTGACCCAGGCCACCCGCCGGGTGCCGCTCGCCCGGCCCTGGATCGACGAGCGGGAGGAGGAGCTCGTCCTCGAGGTGCTGCGCTCGGGCCGGCTCTCGCTCGGCCCCACCATCGACCGGTTCGAGGAGCTGATCGCAGAGCGCGTCGGTGCGCCGTACGTGGCAGCCGTCTCCAGCGGGACGGCGGGGCTGCACATGCTCATCCGAGCGGCCGGGATCGGTGAGGGCGACGAGGTGATCACATCCACGCTGTCCTTCGCAGCCTCGGCGAACTGCTTCCTCTTCGAGGGTGCGACGCCCGTCTTCGCGGACGTCGAGCGGCGCTCGTGGAATCTCGACCCGGCGGCCGTGGAGGCGGCAATCACCGAGCGGACGAAGGGCATCGTCGCCGTCGACATGTTCGGCTACCCCTGCGAGCTCGATGAGCTGACGGCGATCGCCGAGCGCCACGGGCTCGCCCTGATCGAGGACTCGGCCGAGGCGCTCGGTGCCGAGTACAAGGGAGACCCGATCGGCTCGCACGGACCGCCCGCAGTGTTCGGCTTCTATCCGAACAAGCAGCTTGCAACCGGTGAGGGTGGCGTCGTCATCTCGCACGACGAGGAAACGTGGAAGCTCGTCCGCTCACTCCGGAACCAGGGCCGTTCGTACGAGGGCGGAGGCTGGTTCAACCACGTGCGGCTCGGGTTCAACTACCGCTGGACCGACGTGCAGGCCGCGATCGGCATCGCCCAGCTCGAGAAGCTCGACCGCGCGCTGGAGCTTCGCGCCGGGGCCGCCGCGCGGTATGGCGAGCTCCTCGGTGGCGTGGACGGCGTCGAGCTGGCGCCGGCGGACGACGCCGACCACAGGCGGTCCTGGTTCGTATACGTCCTCATGCTCGCGCCGGAGATCGACCGGGCGCGCGTGATGGCTGATCTCCGCGAGCGTGGGGTGGACGTCGCCGAGTACGTCCCTTGCATCCATCTCCAGACATACATGCGGGAGCAGTTCGGGTTCGGCGAAGGGCTCTGTCCGGTTGCCGAGGACATCGCGAGCCGGACGCTCGCGCTGCCGTTCTTTCCGCAGATCGAGCCGGACGACCAGGAGTACGTCGTCGAGTCGCTTCGGTCGGCGCTGGCCTAGTCGCGAACGTAGAACAGTTCGCTGGTCATAATCGCGGCATGGCAAACGGCGCGAACCGGATGGTGTTCCTCGGGTTCGGGAAGTACGCCCGGGCCGACAAGATCTACGCGCTCGAGCCGCTGACGGGAGACGATCGCGGCGGCGGCCGCCGGACGCGCGTCTGGATCGAGGGCGTGCCGGACCCGATCATCGCCGGACGGACAGAGCGGACGATCCTGCACGAGATGGGCCAGGAGGCCGCGGCGAACACGCAGATCATCGACAGCGCCCTCGACCTCGCCGAGCGGATCGCGTCGGGGGCGGAGAGCGGGCGGGTCGACCTCGCCGACCTCGGCCGGCGGGCGCGGCGACTGCTCGAGGCGACGGCCAAGCCAGAGGACGACGAAAAGCTCTTTTAGCGCGTGACCGAGGGCCGGGAGCCGCCGCCGGAGCGCGGCCTGTTCGCACGTATCGCGGTGGACATCCGGCCGCTGCGCGAGTCTCGCGACTTCCGCCGGCTGTGGTTCGGGACCGGGATCTCGGCGATCGGGAGCCAGATCACCGCGGTCGCGATCCCGTTCCAGCTGTACGAGCTCACCGGCTCGACGCTCCTCGTCGGGATGCTGGGGATCGCCGCACTCGTTCCGCTCCTCGTCGTCCCGATCTACGGCGGCGCGGTCGCGGACGCCGTCGACCGGAGGCGCATGCTCCTGCTCTCCGACGTCGCGCTGCTGCTCGTCACCGGCGGCCTGCTCGTCAACGCACTCCTGCCGAACCCCAGCGTCTGGTTCCTCTTCGTCGCAGAAGCCCTCGGCACCGCCGCGTACGGGTTCCAGCGGCCGGCCCGAAACGCCCTGACGCCGAGGCTCGTCCGCGAGGACCAGCTGCTGCCGGCGATCGCGGTCGAGGACGTGATCTTCACGCTCGCGCGTGTCACCGGGCCGGTCGTGGGCGGCGGCCTGATCTCGGTGATCGGCCTCGGCGGCGCCTTCGCGATCGACATCGCGACCTTCGGCGCCTCGTTGCTCGCGATCTGGCTGCTGCCGCCCGTCCCACCTGCGCCCGACGCCGACCGGCCAAGCCTCCGCTCGATCGCGGACGGGTTCCGCTACGTCTTCCGGAGGAAGGTGCTCCTCGGGATCTTCGCGGTCGACACGAACGCGATGATCTTCGGGATGCCGCGCGCGCTCTTCCCAGCCCTTGCGGACAGGCTGGGCGGCGGCGCGGGCACGCTCGGGCTCCTCTACGCGGGAACGTCGGCCGGCGCGCTGCTCGCCTCCCTCACCTCCGGGTGGATGATGACCGTCCGCCGCCAGGGGCTCGGTGTCTGCGTCGCCGCGGCCGTCTGGGGTGTCGCGATCGTGTTCGTCGGCTTTGCGGAAGCCGTTTGGGTCGCCATGGTCTTCCTCGCGGCTGCGGGCGCCGCGGACTACGTCAGTGCCGTTCTCCGCTCGAACATCCTCCTCACCGTCACGCCGGACTCGATGCGCGGCCGGCTGTCGGGCATCGAGCTCGCGCAGGTGGCGGGGGCGCCTGAGATCGGGAATGTCGAGGCGGGCATCGTCGCCTCGTTGACGAGTGTCCGCGCCTCGATCGTCTCGGGCGGAGTCCTCACCGTCATCGGCACGGCCGTCGTCGCAGCCCTTCTTCCGACGCTCGTCCGCTACGACGCCCGGCGGCCGCAGGACGAATGACGCTGCCGAAGGATTTCTTCGCGCGCTCGGTCCACGAGGTCGCGCCCGACCTGATCGGGGTCACGCTGCTCATCGACGGCACCGGGGGCCCGATCGTCGAGGTCGAGGCGTACGACCACGAGGATCCCGCTGCACACAGCTACGGCGGACGCACGGAGCGGAACGCCTCCATGTTCGGCCCACCCGGCCATGCGTACGTCTACCGCTCGTACGGCATCCACTGGTGCCTGAACTTCGTCTGCGAGGCGGAAGGCTCGGCGAGCGCGGTCCTGATCCGGGCGCTCGAGCCGGCCCACGGTCTCGACGCCATGCGCGAGCGGCGAGGGCTCGACGACCTGCGCCTGCTCTGCGCGGGGCCGGGCCGGCTCTGCCAGGCGCTCGGCATCACGCGCGCTCACGACGGCGCCGCGCTGGACGAGCCTCCGTTCGAGCTCGTGGACCGGGAAGCGGAGCCGCAGATCGCGACCGGCCCCCGGATCGGGATCACGAAGGCCGCCGACCGACCATGGCGCTACGGCGTCGCCGGCTCGCCGTATCTCAGCCGGACGATGCGATCAGCCGAATAGGCAGTCCCGGCGCGGCCGCCACCCGGCCGCCCCTCGGCTTCTGCCCGACCACCCTCCCGAGCTGCGACCCGCCGACGACGGCCGGCTGAAGTTGGAGCCGCTCGAGCCGTTGCACTGCTCGGGAAACGGGCATCCCGACGACGTTCGGGACGATCCCGAACCGCGGCTTCGCGAGGATCAGCGTCACCTTGTCATAGGCGGAGAGCGTTCCGCGCCTCGGCATCTGCCCGAGGACGACGTCGAGCCGTTCGCCCGGCTTTGCCGGCCGGTAGATCAGGTCATAGTGGAGCGGTTGTGCCGCCAGCCGAGCCGTCGCGTCGTCGAGCGTGTTCCCGACGACCCGCGGCACCTCGACCTCGTTCGGCTTGCACGGCGCCTCCCGCTCCGGCGTCTCGCCCGAGAAGTACCAGACACTCTTCGGGCCGCGGCAGAGGCCGTTGTCGACCAGGATCTTGCCCCCGCGCTGAACGACGTTCTGCGGCACCGCATAGGGGACGCTGGGCGGGTCGAAATACGCAGGCTCCTCCTCCAGGTGCTTCAGCGCGGAGTCCATGAACGACTTCCAGATCAGCGCGGGGAAGGTCCCGCCCGCGACCGCCTCTCCCTCGTACTCGGTCAGCATCGGCGTGAGGTTGTTCGGGTAGCCCACCCAGACTGCGACGGCGAGCTGCGGCGTGTAGCCGACGAACCAGGCATCGCCGTAGTTCTCCGTCGTGCCGGTCTTGCCGGCGGCCGGACGGTCGCTGAGCTGTGCCTTCGTCCCAGTTCCCTGCCGGACGACCCCCTGGAGGATGTCGTTGATCAGGTCGGCCTTCTCCGGGTTGAGCACCGGCTTCTGCACGGGCGCGTTGGCGCGGCGCTTCTCGCCGACCCGGTGAACCCATGAGATCGCACGCGGCTTGTTCCCGAAGATCGAGCCGTCGACGCGGCGGCCACGGTTGGCGAACGTCGAGAACGCGCGCGCCATCTCGAGCGGATTGACCGCCTCGGTGCCGAGGCCGATCGAGAAATAGTCGTTCAGGCGACTCGAGATCCCGAGCTGCTGCGCCTCGCGGCGGACGTTGCGCGGCCCCACGAGCGCCGTGAGCTGCGCGTAGACGGAGTTGTCCGAGTGGATCGTCGCCGTCTTCAGATCCGCCGAGCCGAGGTACTCGTCCTCGTAGTTCGAGACAGGCCAGTACCTGTCGCCGAGAAAGATCGTCGTCGGCTTGGAGACGAACGTCGTCTCGGGCGAGATCCCCTGCTGGAGCGCGGCGGCTAGGACGAACGGCTTGAACGACGAGCCGGCCTGGCGCTCACCCTGGACGGCGAGGTTGAACTGGCTCTCCCGGAAGTTCGAGCCGCCGATCATCGCCTTGATGGCACCGTCCCTCGGGTCGATTGCGACGAGGGCAGCGGCGGGGCCGTTCTCCTCCTTGAGCCAGCGCGCAATCGCGCGGTGACCGAGCTTCTGGAGCTCGAGGTCGAGCGTAGTGTGGACGACGAGCCCGCCGCCGAACACGCCCCGGGTCTTGTAGCGGTCGACGAGCTGCTGGGTGACGTAGTTCGCGAAGTAGCCGCCGGGCCCGCGCGTGTCCGGCCGCGTGATCTTGTTCGGCAGCGGCTCGCGGTCGGCGCGCCGGAACTGCTCGGCGTCGATCAGTCCGAGCCCGAGCATCGTGCGGAGGACGGTGCCGCGGCGCTGTTTCGCGGCGCGGGGGTTCGCGACCGGGTCGTACCGACTCGGGTCGGCCGGGATCCCGGCGAGCAACGCGACCTCCCAAAGGGTCATCTTCTTTGCGCGGTGGCCGAAGTACGTCCGTGCGGCCTGGTCGACGCCGTATGCCCCGTTCCCGAAGTACACGGTGTTCAGGTACGAGGTCAGGATCTTCTTCTTCGACCACCGCTGCTCGAGGCCCCAGGCCAGGGTCGCCTCGCGCACCTTCCGCCCCACCGTGCGGCCGGTGTCGGAGCAGGAGTTCTTGATGAACTGCTGGGTGATCGTCGAGCCGCCCTGGACGACCCCCTGCTGCTGGATGTCCGCCCAGAGCGCACGGCCGATCGCCTTCATGTCCACGCCGTGATGCTCGAAGTAGCGCCGGTCCTCGACGGCGATGATCGCCTGCTTCATCAGCGGCGAGATGTCGTCGTAGTCCACGAGGACGCGGTTCTCCGTTCCGCGCAGGACGGCGAGGATCTTGTGTCCTGTCGAGTCGTAGATCCGAGTGTTGACCTGGTGGCGCTGGCGCGCCGGGTCGCACTTGGGTGCCTCGCTCGCCACGGCCGTGACGAGCCCGAAGGTGAACGACGAGAACGCCAGCACGAAGAGAGCGACCGTGAGGACCAGTAGGCGGAGCTTCCTGATCCTGCGCCTCTTGGGCGGCGCCGCGGGATGTCTGCGGCGGAGCAAACGCAAGATCCGGGGAGTGTAGTGTCGCCAGCCGGACATGGGAGTCTCTGAGCTCACTCGGAACGCCGTCGACGTGCTGCCCGCCGGCGAGCTCGAGCGGAAGCTCGCCCAGGGGCGCCCGTTGCGTGTGAAGCTCGGGATCGACGTCACCGCGCCGGACGTGACCCTGGGAAACGGGATCCCGCTCCAGCGCATGGCTGCCTTCCAGCGGGAGGGGCACACCGGCGTGCTGATCGTCGGCGATTACACGACGAGAATCGGCGACCCGTCAGGGCGCTCGGCGACGCGGCCCGTGCTCTCGGACGAGGAGATCGACGCGAACGCGCAACGCTTCCTCGAACAGGCCTCGACCATCATCGACCCGGAGCGAACCGAGGTTCGCTTCAACGGTGAGTGGCTCGCAAAGCTCGACTTCGCCGAGGTTCTGCGCCTGACCCGGATCGCCACCGTCGCGCGGCTGCTGGAGCGGGACGATTTCTCGAAGCGATTCGCTGCCGGCACGCCGATCTCCGTCTCGGAGCTTCTGTATCCGCTGATGCAGGCGTACGACTCGGTCGCGGTGGAGGCCGACGTCGAGCTCGGCGGCACCGACCAGCTCTACAACCTCTTGATGGGACGCGAGGTGATGCAGGCCTACGGCCTCGAGCCGCAGCTCGCGCTCACCGTCGAGTACCTCGTGGCCTGGGACGGTCTCGGCATGAGCGCGTCCCGCGGGAACTACATCGGCCTCAAGGAGGCGCCGGAGGAGCAGTTCGGAAAGGCGATGCGCATCCCGGATTCCCTCCTCGACCAGTGGTACCGGCTGGTCATGGAGCAGCCGCCTCCGGAAGGTGATCCGCTCGAGGCCAAGTTGGCGCTTGCCCGCTACATCGTCACGCGCGCGCACGGGGATGAGGCTGCGGCCCGTGCCGAGGAGCATTTCACGCGCGTCGTGCGCGAGCGCCAGGCCCCGGACGACGTGCCCGACGTCCAGCTGCCGGACGGTGACCCGGTCCACCTGCCGGCGTTGCTCGCCGAGTCGCTCGGAATCGGCTCCACGAGCGAAGCCCGAAGGCTCATCGCCCAGGGCGGCGTCCGTGTGAACGGAGAGGTCGTCTCGGAGGTGGACGTACCCCGCGCGGACCTCGCGGGTGCGCTTGTTCAAGCGGGAAAACGCCGATTCGCCCGCTTGACAGCGCCCTAGAGGTTGCTACTATTCCCGGGCTGCCCGGACGGGTGGCGTAGGAAGGTCCCTGTCCCGCGACGAACGGAGTGCCCTAGGAGGACGGATACGAACAACACGTTCGGATTCTCCTTGGGCCTCTGGTGCGAGTCAGAGGCTTTTTTGCGTCGCCAGGCAGCGACGGTCTTTGAAAACTCAACAGCGTGCGTGAAATGCCGAGACCTGACCACTTCGGTGGTCGGGCTCAAGTTAACCCGTCGATCCTTCGGGATCGACCTTTGAGCTCAAGCTCAAGGTGAACGAGTTGTTCAGCCGACTTCGGTCGGATTGACACAAGTTCCTTCACGGAGAGTTTGATCCTGGCTCAGGACGAACGCTGGCGGCGCGCTTAATACATGCAAGTCGAGCGAGAACCAGTCCTTCGGGACTGGGGAAAGCGGCGAACGGGTGAGTAACACGTGGGTAATCTGCCCTCGGCACTGGGATAGCCCGGGGAAACCCGGATTAATACCGGATAGCCTTTCGAGCCTTCGGGCTCGTCAGAAAAGGTGGCTTCGGCTTCCGGCTGAGGATGAGCCCGCGGCGGATTAGCTTGTTGGTGAGGTAATGGCTCACCAAGGCTCCGATCTGTAGCTGGTCTGAGAGGACGATCAGCCACACTGGGACTGAGACACGGCCCAGACTCCTACGGGAGGCAGCAGTAGGGAATCTTGCGCAATGGGCGAAAGCCTGACGCAGCGACGCCGCGTGCGGGAAGAAGGCCTTCGGGTTGTAAACCGCTTTCAGGAGGGACGAAGCCACTCGGGTTAATAGCCCAGAGGGT
>Ga0075365_10001149_pt1 | contig 11590 bp, 12 predicted proteins | sample EndMetdeltDD1765_FD_71387 | JGI IMG/M metagenome (GOLD analysis project Ga0075365, IMG submission 71387) | Populus endosphere microbial communities from Tennessee, USA - Endosphere MetaG P. deltoides DD176-5 | ecosystem: Host-associated > Plants > Roots > Endosphere | place: USA: Tennessee... | reverse complement strand
ATACACGGCCATAGACAGTGTAGGTCTGGGCCGAGCCTGTGCCGTTGGAGCTCACCGTATTGCTGCCGACCGTATTGCCCCAGATGCTGGAACGGGACGTGTCCGTGTAGAGGGAATAGCCGATCGTTGCGGCGCCGGGGCCGGTCATCTTGCGCGACGAAGTGGTCGCGCCGCTGCCGAGGCCTTCGTTCAGCCCGATATTGTAGGCGGTGCCGTTGGTGCACTGGACGACGATCGAGCTGGTTGCATCACGGTTGGAGCCGATGACGCCGGTCGAGCCAAAGCTCATGTTGCTTGCCGAGGAAATCTGGCAATCGGCGGTGATGGTCATCTGCACGTTGAACTGAGACGTCGCCGTCTGGGCGAGTGCCGTCGTTGCGAAAAGCGTAAAGAGTGTGGAAAAACCGACGATGAGGCGGGTCATCAATGCTCCTTGGAAAAAAGCGAGGCAGGACGTCTGCACACGCGATGCGTACTGCGCCAAACCTATTTCGGAGTCGATAACGAGCAACTAAGAGTGTTTTATTAGAATTTACATATAACAACCAATAATTGATAAAATTACCTAAGGGATTTCCCGTACATTTTTCTGGGTACGCGAACGGTCGTGCGCATTGCTGGAGGTCGGCGTTGAAATCGCTTTGAAAAGAGCAAGCGTACCCTGTGCTTATTGGGAGGCATGTTGTGCTGAGAGGTCGCGCACCAACTTAAGGCGGGCAAGCTCCAGCTCTGCATCCGGCAAGGCCCGGTGAGCTGGAAACACCGGTTCGGTTTGCGCTATTGCGCCCGCTACAAGCTCTGCGAGCCTTTCCCCTGACAGCCTGTCGCCGACAATCTGTCGCGCGGCAGCGAGAAACACGTCGTCGGACTTCTTGAGCCGTAGCGCATGGCGCGGGAAGCCACCCGCCCGAAGCAATACACTCAGCCATTTGCCATCCCAGGAGGGTGCGCTTGCGCAGAGTTCATGCCCCGAAAGCACGTCCATAGCAGTTGCTGCAACCTGTTCGACGGCAAGTCCCTCCCGCTCCAGTTGCCGGCGTGAAATGCCGTGGATCGCCTCCGCTTTCACACACCAGTCGCTCCAGCCGGGGGCTGGCCGAATGAGGCTGGAATGGCGGCTGCCGTCCTCGAACACCCAGCCGATTTCGATCGGGTAGCTATGTTTGGTGAGGGAGGAAGCCTCAAAATCGAGAAAGACCAGCATCCGGATATCTGCACATTCGAGCGTCTGTTGCGTCAGCTATAGCCAATCGGAATCCCTCACAACAGCCTTATGCGAGATGCAGCGGATGGAGCTCCTGCCTCGTCGCGCTCGCCGGCCGCTGGCGAAGCGGTGCAACATGGACGGCTATGCACGGATTTCATTGGAACACACATTTCTCACTGAGACGACCGCTGCCCGCGACAAGGGCAGCTTTCAGTCCCAAAAGGCAATCTTGCATGGCATTCGACAGTTTCCAGATCTGCAACTCAAGATATTTTGTCGAATACAACGCTAGCCAAAGCCTGCTCTCCGAGATATTCAGAGGGATATCCCGCTTAAGGATTTGGAGAGGAAAATCATGATCATCAACCGCCGTTCCTGGCTTGGCGTTGCCGTTGCAACGGCCGCCGGCTTTCTGTCGCTGACCTCGCTTGCGGCTCCGGCCGTTGCGCAGGAAAAGGTCACCGTCTTCGCTGCCGCCAGCATGAAGAATGCCCTCGACAATGCCAACAAGGCATGGGGTAAAGAGGTTACGGTCTCCTATGCCGCAAGTGGTGCACTTGCCAAGCAGATCGAAAGCGGCGCTCCGGCCGACATCTTCATCTCGGCCGACCTCGACTGGATGAAATATGTTTCCGACAAGAAGCTGGTGAAGGAAGATACCAGGTCCAACTGGCTCGGTAATCGCCTGGTGCTGGTTGCCCCCAAGGATGCCGCCAAGCCGGTCGAGATCAAGCCTGGTTTCGATCTTGCCAGCCTTCTGAAGGGCGGCAAGCTTGCCATGGGCGAGCCTAAGGCTGTTCCGGCCGGCAAATATGGCCAGGCTGCTCTCGAAAAGCTGGGCGTCTGGTCGTCCGTCGAGAAGAGTGTTGCCCTGGCCGACAGCGTGCGCTCCGCACTTGCCTTCGTATCGCGTGGTGAGGCCCCCTACGGCATCGTGTATCAGACGGACGTGACCGCAGATCCGGGCGTCGCCATGGTCGGCAAGTTCCCGGTAGACAGTCATCCTCCGATCATTTATCCGATCGCCATTCTGACTGAATCCAAGTCCAAGGATGCGGCCGCCTATCTCGAATTCCTGAAGTCCGCCAAGGCTGCACCCTTCTTCGAGAAGGAAGGCTTTACGGTCCTGAAGTAACAGGATTTAAGGTCATGGCTCCCGCCTGAAACGGGAGCCATGTTTTTTGGGGACCGCGTTTGGACTGGCTTCATCTGAGTGACGAGGAATGGACTGCGATCAGGCTCAGCCTCTGGGTGTCCGGCGTTGCCATGGTCGTCAGCCTGCCGTTCGGCATCTGGGTTGCCTATCTGCTGGCGCGAGGTCGCTTCTGGGGCAAATCGATCCTGAACGGGATCGTCCACCTGCCGCTCATCCTGCCGCCAGTCGTTACAGGATTTATCCTGCTGGTACTTTTCGGACGGCGCGGTGTTATCGGCGCATTTCTGGACCAATATTTCGGCATCGTGTTTTCCTTCCGCTGGACGGGAGCGGCGCTCGCCTGTGGTATCATGGGGTTCCCGTTGCTCGTTCGCTCGATCAGGCTTTCGATCGAGGCGGTTGACCGGAAGCTGGAGGAGGCGGCCGGTACCCTTGGTGCAAGCCCGACCTGGGTTTTTATGACGGTGACGCTGCCGTTGATCCTGCCCGGTATCATTGCCGGCATGATCCTCTCCTTCGCCAAGGCGATGGGTGAGTTCGGCGCAACGATAACCTTCGTTTCGAATATTCCCGGCGAGACCCAGACACTGTCTGCGGCGATCTATACTTTTACTCAGGTGCCGGGCGGAGATGCCGGAGCCATGCGATTGACGCTTGTGGCGATCATCATTTCTTTTGCAGCGCTGCTTGCTTCGGAATTCATGGCCCATATCGTCGGCAAGAGGGTCAATGTCGAATGACCCTGATCGTTGAAGCCCGACAGAAGCTTGGAGAGTTCAACCTCGATGCCGGTTTTACATCGGAAGGCGGAGTGACGGCGCTGTTCGGCCGCTCCGGCTCCGGCAAGACTTCGCTGGTGCGGGTGATCGCCGGCCTGTCCAGACCAGATCAGGGGCGGCTGATGGTCGATGGCGATGTTTTGCTTGATACGGAAAACCGTATCTTCGTGCCGAAACATCGCCGGCGGTTCGGTTATGTTTTCCAGGAAGGGCGGCTTTTCCCGCATCTTACCGTTCGTCAGAACCTCAATTACGGCCGCTGGTTTGCCGGCATGGGCAGGCAGGTCGATGATTTCGACCGGATCGTCGAACTGCTCGGGATCGAGCTTTTGCTGGAGCGGCGGCCGGGCAAGCTCTCCGGCGGCGAGAAGCAGCGTGTCGCGATCGGTCGGGCACTGCTTGCCGCGCCGAGGCTTTTATTGATGGATGAACCGCTTGCCGCGCTGGACGATCAGCGAAAAGCGGAAATCCTTCCCTATCTCGAACGCCTGCGCGATGAGATGGCCACGCCGATCGTCTATGTCAGCCATTCCGTCAGCGAAGTTGCACGGCTGGCCGATAAGGTCGTGATGATGAAGGGCGGGCGGGTCGAGGCAATCGGCACGCCGTCCGAAATCCTGGGTGGACAGGCGTTTCTTTCCAGCGACAGGCGCGATGCCGGTGCTGTCCTGACCGGCAGGGTGGAGGCGATAGACGATGCGCACCGGCTCGCGACCATACGTCTTTCAGCATCGGAAATCGTCGTGCCCAATGCGCATGTGGAAACCGGCCGCAGTGTGCGAGTTCATATTCCCGAGCGGGATGTCATGGTCGCAACCTTGCGGCCTGAAGGGCTGAGCGCGCTCAATATCCTCGAAGGTCGCATCGTTTCGATCGAGCCTGACGGAGAAGGCATGATGCGTGTCCGGATCCGCAGCGGCGAGGACGATCTTCTTGCCCGCATTACCGCGTTGTCTGTCGAGCGGCTTGATCTCAAGCTGGAAAAAGCGGTCTTCGCGGTAATCAAGACCGTAGCTCTGGAGCGGTAGCGAGTTTTCCGCTGAAAATCAGGCCCGAAATGCCTGCATGGCTTCTCGTAGAGGTCTGCTCAAGTGTTTGTCGCGGCGCACGACCAGACCGAGTGAGCGGTCCAGCCTGGGCGACAACGACCGTATGGTGAAACGGGCGGCGTCCTCCGCTTGGCAAACCGAGAGCCGCGGCAGGATCGCCCAGCCGAGTTCCGAGGCGACCAGTTCCTTGATTGCCTCGACGCTGCCAAATTGCATTGCTGGGCGCGCCGTTTGGCCAGCCGCCCTGAACCATTCGTCGATCGCCTTGCGGGTGTGGCCGCCTTCGTAGAGAAGCAGGGTCCGGTTGCAGAGGGATTCCGCATCGAGCACCTGCGGCGCATTTTTCTCTCGAATGGAGGCGACGGCGACGAGCTCGTCTTCGGCGATCTTTTCCACCTCGAAGGCACGACCGGGGGCGGGTAGGGTGACGATTGCGAGATCGAGCCGGTTGTTTTCCAGATCGCGCAGGATCTCAGGCGTGTTCCCCGTCCGGACGGTGACGTCGAGCCCGGGCATCCGCGCCTTCAGGCGCGTGATGACACGGGGAAGAATGTAGATGCATGCCGTCGCGCCGGAGCCGATGCGAATACGCCCGGCAAGTCCGCTGCGGTGTGGCGCCATCGCCTCCATGGTTTCGGAAACCTGCTTTTCGATCAGGCCGGCATGGACGAGTAATTCTTCGCCAGCGAGCGTCGGCTGCGCCCTGCGACCTACACGCTCGATCAGCCGCACGCCGAAGTGTCGCTCAAGCTGCCGGATCTGCAGGCTGATGGCCGGTTGCGTCAGGCCCGCTCGTTCTGCCGCAGCGGAAAAACTGCCAAGTTCGGCGACGGATGCGAAAGATCGGAGCTGATCGAGGTTCATACTTGCCAAAGTTATTCTTATGGTTTGCATGAGATGCATAAGCTTTATTTTTGATCCAATAAAGGGCAAAGATCGTTCCCATGCCTTTCAGGAACGTCAGATGAATACCCTTCTTCACCCCGTACAGATCACGCTTCATGCCTGCGAGCCCGCAGACATCCCCGAAATCACGGCAATCTACGCCGATGCCGTAACTTACGGGACGGCGAGTTTCGAGCTCGAACCGCCGATGATCGAGGACATGCTGGCGCGGCGCACGGCATTGGTCGACGCGGGATATCCTTATCTTGTCGCGAAGGCCGGTGAGAAGGTTGTCGGCTATGCCTATGCCGGAGCCTATCGCGCTCGGCCGGCCTACCGCGGCACGGTCGAAAATTCCGTTTATGTCCATCCCGAGATGAAGGGCTACGGCATCGGTCGCACGCTTCTGCTGGCCTTGATTGAGGCGAGCGAAACGCGCGGCTTCCGGCAGATGGTCGCGGTGATTGGCGATTCCGGCAATACTGCTTCGCGGCGCCTGCATGAAAGCGTCGGTTTCGAACTGACCGGCATTCTGAAATCCGTCGGCTGGAAACATGGTCGCTGGCTGGATACCGTGCTGATGCAACGTCCGCTCGGACCCGGCGACGGCCTGCCGCGCTAAGACGATGATCGGCGCCGGCACTGTTGTCCTGCTCAGCCTGTCGCAATTCCTGTGTTGGGGCATCGGCTATTACATGATCGGCGTCTTTGGTCCCGCGATCGCGACCGAAACAGGTTGGACGCTGCCGGTCGTTTATGGCGGTTTTTCCGGAGCATTGATTGTCATGGGCCTGTCCTCCGGGCCAGTCGGACGGATGATCGACCGATATGGCGGCAGGCCGGTGATGACCGTGGGTTCGGCACTGTTGGCGGTTGGCTTCTGCGGCCTGGCTCTGTCTCAGTCCCTTGCAGCTTACGGTGCCGGCTGGTTGCTCGTGGGGCTCGCGCTTCGCATGACGCTTTACGAAGCGGCGTTCGCTACGCTTGCACATCTTGTCGGTCGCGCCGCACGCAAACCGATTTCACGGATCACCTTGCTTGGCGGGCTCGCATCTTCAGCTTTCTGGCCCGTCGGCGATCTGCTGGTTTCGGAAATCGGCTGGCGAAATGGACTGTTCGTCTATGCCGCACTCGCAGTCGTGTCGATGACGCTCCATTGGTTTATCCCTGCCGCCGCGGGACGGTTTCCAGAGGCGGGGGTGGAGCCGGCCGTTTCCGAGACGTCCCGCCCTAATCTCAAGACAGCGGCGCTGCTGTTTGCTCTGATGAACACCTTGTCCGCCTTTCTGAATTCTGGCCTCTCGGCGCATATGGTCGCCATCATCGGCGGCTTCGGGCTTGCTGCCGGGATTTCCGTCGGCGTGTCATCGCTGCGGGGTGTCGGCCAGTCGCTTGCTCGCCTGGCCGAGATCGCGGCTGGCAGTCGTGTCGATTCGTTTGTGCTGGGCGTCGTTGCCGCTGCGGCGCTTGTGTGTTCGATCGGCTTTGCGCTGGCGGAAGGATTGGTCGCCGCCATTATCTTTGCATTCGTCTATGGAATTGGTATCGGCCTTTTCACGATCGTGCGCGGCATCCAGCCGCTCGAACTTTTCGATCCACGTAGCTACGGCCGGCTGTCAGGCTGGATGTTGATGCCGGGCTTCATTGCCTCAGCCTTCGCGCCTGTGGTCTATGCGGCCATTATCGAAAGCCAAGGCCAGAAGGCGGCGATAGTGCTTTCGCTGGTGCTCGCGCTCGGGACCTTGGTCTGCGCGATAGCCATGCAACAGTTCCTCCGCAAGCGCGGAGCCACTCCCACTATGGAGATGGATTGACCCGAAGCAGATCGGGGGCAATGTATAGCGCTTGATCTGAGCCTCTGACTCCTTCCCAAGTGAATTGCATGCCCTCCGAAGACCGCCCATCCGGTGACCGTAAAAAGAGCCGCGTAACGCTTCTCGACGTAGCGCAGTACGCCAATGTTTCGCGCGCGACCGCTTCGCTCGTTATCCGCAAGAGCCCGCTGGTGGGGGCGGAAACCCGCGCCCGCGTCGAGGCGGCGATGCGCGAGCTGGGTTATGTCTATAATTTGGGTGCGGCACGACTTCGGGCAGAACGCAGCCATACGGTCGGCGTCGTGGTGCCCAATCTGACTAACCCGTTTTTTGCAGAACTGCTCTCCGGCATCGAATCCGTCATCGATGCGGCCGGCATGGTGGTGATCCTTGCCAATAGCGGCGATCTTGCCGAACGGCAGGACATGGTGATGCGCAGGATGCGCGAGCATGGCGTCGATGGCGTCATTCTTTGCCCCGCCGCGGCCACGGGCACGGATTTCCCCGATCGCATCGAGGAGTGGAAGCTGCCGCTGGTCCAGGCGCTGCGCCACATTTCGGACGATATGGACTATGCCGGTGTAGATTACGCGGCCGGCATGCACCAGGCCGTCGATCATCTCGCTTCGCTGGGGCACCGGTTTATCGCATTTGCCGTTCACGGGCCGATCCACTCGGCCTATCAGGAGCGCATCGAGGGTTTTCGCGAGGCGATGCAATCCCGTGGTCTGGAATCGGATCTGATTGTGCGGGTGCCGGATCAGACAGCTCAGATTCCAGGCTCGGCATCGCTTCTTTTCAAGGGGACGGCAAAGCCGACAGCGGTCATCTGCTTCAATGATGTGATCGCGCTGGGCCTTGTTGCCGGCCTGCACGATTTGGGCCTGAAAGTGGGCGAGAACTTCTCGCTGATCGGCTTCGACGATGTGGCGGAAGCCGAAGTTGTCCGGCCGCGCCTCACGTCGGTGTCGACCGCGCCGGTTTTGGTCGGCGAGAATGCTGCAAAGCTTCTGCTCGACCGTCTTTCCGATCCATTGCTGCCACCTCGCAAGGTTGTGAAGGCAACGCAGCTGCATATCCGCCAGTCATGCGCATCGGTTGGTGAAGCAGTGCTGTAAGAATCTGTTAGTTTGCCGTTGACGTATGATCTAAAAGCTTTTAGATCGATCTAAAAGGATGGCGCAGCAGAGGAGCGGCGCAGTTCGGGCTTCATTGGGCCAGACATATTGGGGAGGTCCCAAGTTGTACAAATTCAATTTCGAGCCGGTGCTTGCCGGGCTCGACAAGCTGCTTTACGGTGCCGTGCTGACAATCCAGCTTTCGGTCGCGGCGATGATCCTCGGCCTGATCGTCTCGATCGTCTGCGCTGCGGCAAAAACCTCGAATGTCGCACCGCTGCGCTGGTTGATCAACGCCTATATCGAGATCATCCGCAACACGCCTTTCCTGGTGCAAATCTTCTTCATCTTCTTCGGCCTGCCGTCGCTTGGCCTGCGCCTGACGCCAAATGGCGCGGCCCTTCTGGCGCTGGTCATCAATTTCGGCGCCTACGGCACGGAAATCATCCGGGCCGGCATCGAGTCGATCCAGAAGGGGCAGGTGGAGGCCGGCACCGCGCTTGGCCTCTCGAAGCTGCAGATCTTCCGCTACATCGTCATGAAGCCGGCGTTGCGCACGGTCTATCCATCGCTGACCAGCCAGTTCATCTATCTGATGCTGACCTCGAGCGTCGTCTCGGCGATCTCAGCCGACGATCTCGCAGCCGCCGGCAACGACCTGCAGTCGGCGACCTTTGCGAGCTTCGAAGTCTATATCGTCGTCACGCTGATCTATCTCGCCATGTCCGTCGGTTTCTCGCTGATCTTCGCTGCGATCGAGAAGGCGGCCTTCAAATATCCGCTGAGCCGGTAAGGGGAGACTGAACCATGCCTCTTATCAGAGCCTTCGGCCCCAACGAATTCTGGATCATCGTGCTCGCCGCACAGTGGACGATCGCACTGTCCGTGATCGCCTTTGCGGGCGGCGGAATAGGCGGCTTGTTCATCGCGCTCGCCCGTGTCTCGGATGCGAAATGGCCGCGCCGCATCGCGACCTGGTTCATCCGCCTCTTCCAGGGCACGCCGCTCTTGATGCAGCTTTTCCTGGTCTTCTTCGGGCTCAACATTCTTGGCTTGGGCATCAATCCGTGGTTTGCGGCGGCTATCGCCTTTACCCTGCATGCCAGTGCCTTCCTCGGCGAAATCTGGCGCGGCTGCATCGAGGCCGTGCCGCCCGGCCAGCGGGAAGCGGCAACCGCGCTCGGCCTGCGTTACTTCAACCGGATGCGGTATATCATTTTGCCGCAGGCCTCGAAGATTGCCGTTGCGCCGACGGTTGGTTTTCTGGTGCAGCTCATCAAAGGCACATCGCTCGCCGCCATCATCGGTTTTACCGAGCTGACGCGTCAAGGACAGATCATCAACAATGCGACCTTCAGCCCCTTCCTGGTCTTTTCCACGGTGGCTGCGGTCTATTTCGTGCTCTGCTGGCCGCTGTCGCTGCTGGCCGGGCGCATGGAAAAGAAATTCTCTCGGGCGACGACACGCTGACGGGACCCGCGCCGGAGGGAGGTTAACCCGGCATAACGGAAGGGTAGGAAAAATGAGCATTTCGAGACGTATGATGATGGCCGCGATCGGTGCCGGCCTGATGGTGGGTGCGATGGCTTCCACGGCCGCCGCACAGACTGTCGACAGCATCAAGGCCGCAGGCACGCTGAAGGTCGGCATGCTCGTCGACTTCCCGCCTTTCGGCATCATGAACACGTCGAACGAGCCGGATGGCTATGACGCCGACGTCGCTAAGCTGCTCGGCAAAGAATGGGGCGTGAAGGTGCAGATCGTTCCGGTCACCGGCCCGAACCGCATTCCGTATCTGCAGAGCAACCAGGTTGACCTGCTCGTCGCCTCGCTCGGCATCACCGAAGAACGTGCCAAGACCGTCGATTTCTCGCAGGCCTATGCCGGCATTTCGATCGGCGTGTTCGGCGCCAAGGACACCAAGGTTGCCAAGCCTGAAGACCTTTCCGGCAAGACCGTCGGCGTGGCCCGCGCTTCGACGCAGGACACCGGCGTGACCAAGGTCGCTCCGGCCGACGCCAAGATACAGCGTTTCGACGATGACGCGACCGCCGTGCAGGCGTTGCTTTCCGGTCAGGTTCAGCTGATCGGCGTTTCCAACGTCGTCGCCGCCCAGATCGAAAAGGCCGCTCCGGGCCGCTTTGACCAGAAACTGCAGCTCAGCCAGCAGGTTCAGGGCATCGCCGTCCGCAAGGGTTCGACCGAGCTTCTGACCGCCGTCAACGCCTTCATCGACAAGGCCAAGTCCAGCGGCGAACTCAACAAGATCCACCAGAAGTGGCTCGGCGCTCCGCTTCCGGATTTTGTGGCGAACGCCAAGAAGTAAGTTAACGCCCGGCGGGTGGTCGCGGTACTCCCCTCTGCCCTGCCGGGCATCTCCCTCAAGGGGGGAGATTGGCAAGAGGCACTGACATCGCTCCAATCTCGACGTCAGAGTTTGGCGAGACGGTGCTAAAATTTGATCTCCCCCCTTGAGGGGGAGATGGCCGGCAGGCCAGAGGGGGTGTTGTCAAGCACAGCGCGCCCGATGACCCAATAAAAAGGAATTCCTCGCATGACCAATCTCCAAACAAATACAGCGACCGCGCAGGGAATTTCCGATCTGGCCGTCCGTATGGAAGGCGTCGAAAAATGGTACGGCGAATTCCACGCGCTGAAGAATATCGAATTGTCGGTGAAGCGTGGGGAGCGGATCGTCATCTGCGGCCCGTCCGGTTCCGGCAAATCGACGCTGATCCGCTGCATCAACCAACTCGAGACGATCAAGAGCGGCAGGATCGTCGTGGACGGGCACGACCTGACCGCCGGCGGCAAGAATGTCGATATCGTGCGGCAGGAAACCGGCATGGTCTTCCAGCAGTTCAACCTTTTCCCCCATATGACTGTGCTCGAAAACTGCACGCTGGCGCCGATGAAGGTGCGCGGCATTGCCAAGGCGGAAGCGGAAAAGACCGCCCGCAAATTCCTGGAGCGGGTGCGCATTCCCGAACAGGCCGAGAAATACCCGGCCCAGCTTTCCGGCGGCCAGCAGCAGCGTGTGGCGATTGCCCGCGCGCTCTGCATGAATCCCAAGATCATGCTGTTCGATGAGCCGACCTCTGCGCTCGACCCGGAAATGGTCAAGGAAGTGCTGGATACGATGATCGATCTCGCCAAGGAAGGCATGACCATGCTCTGCGTCACCCATGAAATGGGTTTCGCGCGCCAGGTTGCCGATCGCGTCATCTTCATGGATCGCGGCGAGATCCTTGAAATGGGCACGCCGGACGAATTTTTCGGCAACCCGAAAAATGAACGACTGAAGATCTTCCTCGGCCAGATTTCCTGACCGCTTTCAAAAAGACGGATCGATTCCATGAAGCCAGATATCCTGCTTGTCGAAAAGATGATGCCGTATGTCGAGGAACGCCTCGATGCGGCCTATACAGTTCACCGCATGTATGATCCGGAAGCGAAGGCCGCGCTCGAAGCGGCGCTGCCGAATATCCGCGCGGTTGCGACTGGCGGCGGCACCGGTCTTTCCAACGAGTGGATCGAAAAACTGCCGTCGCTCGGTGTCATTGCCATCAACGGCGTCGGCAC
>Ga0075365_10001148_pt1 | contig 11592 bp, 12 predicted proteins | sample EndMetdeltDD1765_FD_71387 | JGI IMG/M metagenome (GOLD analysis project Ga0075365, IMG submission 71387) | Populus endosphere microbial communities from Tennessee, USA - Endosphere MetaG P. deltoides DD176-5 | ecosystem: Host-associated > Plants > Roots > Endosphere | place: USA: Tennessee... | reverse complement strand
ACCCTGAGCGGCGCGACCTATCTGAGCGACGAAGCCCGTACGAGAGGGCTCGTGGACGAAGTCGTCGAGCCGGCGGAGCTGATGGATCGGGCGATGGCCGTTGCGAAGACGCTTGCAGCGATCCCCGCAGCGACATTTGCAGCAACAAAAGAACAGATGCGCCAGCGGGTGGCCGACCATATGGCGCAGCACGGCGCGCGCATCGACGCCCGCGTCAATGAGATCTGGGCGTCGCCGCAGACGTTAAAAAGCATCCGCGACTTCGTCGCGCGGACGCTCAAGAAAGCGTAAGGCCTCACCCCGCCTTCAGCGCCTGGTCCAGGTCGGCAATGATGTCTTCCTTGTCCTCGATGCCGATCGACACGCGCACCACCTCGGGCGCGGCGCCTGCCGCCGTCTTCTGTGCGTCGTCGAGCTGGCTGTGCGTGGTCGAGGCCGGGTGAATGATCAGCGAGCGCGTGTCGCCGACATTGGCAAGATGCGAGAACAGCTGCACGCCGGAGACGAGGTTCGTGCCGGCCTCGAACCCGCCCTTCAGACCGAAGGTGAACACCGCGCCCGCGCCTTTCGGACAGTATTTGCGGGCCAGGTTGAAATACTTGTCTCCCGGCAGGCCGGCATAGCTGACCCAGGCGACGGACGGATGCTTTGACAGCCATTCGGCGACCGCCTTTGCATTGTCGCTGTGCTTCTGTACGCGCAGGCCCAGCGTCTCGATGCCGGTCAGGATCAGGAACGCATTGAACGGCGACAGCGCCGGGCCGAGATCGCGCAGGCCCAGCACACGGCAGGCGATGGCGAAGGCGAAGTTGCCGAACGTCTCCTGCAGCTTGATGCCGTGATATTCGGGGCGCGGTTCGCTCAGCATCGGGTACTTGTTGTCGCGCGACCAGTCGAAGGTGCCGGCGTCGACAATGATGCCGCCGATCGAGTTGCCGTGGCCGCCGAGGAATTTCGTGAGCGAGTGCACGACGATGTCCGCGCCGTGATCGATCGGCTTGCAGAGGTAGGGGGAGGCGAGCGTGTTGTCGACGATCAGCGGCACGCCGGCGCTGCGGGCGACGGTGGCGACCGCCTCGATGTCAGTGACCGTGCCGCCGGGATTGGCGATCGACTCGATGAAGATGGCCTTGGTCTTCGGAGAGACGGCGCGCTGAAAGCTTTCGATGTCGTCGCCGTCGGCCCAGACCACTTTCCATCCAAAGCTCTTGAAGGCGTGGTTGAACTGGTTGATCGACCCGCCATAGAGCTTGCGCGCGGCGATGAACTCGTCGCCGGGCTGCAGCAGCGCCTGGAAGACGATGACCTGCGCGGCGTGGCCCGAGGCGACCGCGAGCGCCGCCGTGCCGCCTTCAAGCGCTGCGACGCGTTCCTCCAGCACAGCGTTGGTCGGGTTGCCGATGCGGGTGTAGATGTTGCCGAACGCCTGCAGGCCGAACAGCGATGCGGCATGGTCGGCGTCGTTGAACACGAAAGACGTGGTTTGATAGATCGGTGTCGCCCGCGCACCGGTGGTCGGATCGGGCTGCGCGCCCGCATGGATGGCCAGGGTGGAGAATCCGGGGGTACGCTCGGTCATTAGTTGTCCTTCGTTGTCGACGTGGCTGGCTGATCATTCTGGCGGCGGGATGTTTCGTCAAGGCGAAGGAAGACATCGTTCGTCATTCGCTAATGACGTGCTGCAGGGCAGTGCACAGGTGGGAGGTTTTTTCCCGATCGGGGACGTTCTCGCGACAGCCGGAGATTGGCAGCCGTTGGTCCAAGCCGCGTTGTGACTATTGCTTCTCAGTCGGTTGGCGCGCCTCAGGTGCAACCGGACAGGGCGGTGACAGCGTCGGCACATTGGGCCACAGCCAGTTCTGCCAGGAGCCGCGATTATCGACACAGGCCTCGCTGCCGAACAAATATCGATCCAGCAGGACATTTGAGGCAAGCGCGAGCCCGAAAATAAGGACGAGCGTTGCGATCGCCGGAATGAGCTGCTTGAGGACCGCCATTTTCAATGGACTCCGAGTGAAGGCCGAGCCGTCTTCTTCAGGTCGCTGCAAAGGCAAGGACTATATTTGCAGATCGCGATCTTTTCTGGGCGCAGAGGCGGACCTTCATCATTTGCGCGGGTGCAATCGGTCGCTGCGGCTGGACTGTCGAGCAAGATTTACGCGGACACAAATCGTCGACGGGTGCTAGTCGCGTCGTGCCGCGCGATCGGCCGCCGCCGTGCTGGCGCCGCTGAACGACTCCCGGTCGAGCGAGAGCCGTTGCACGCCTTTCACCGGAACAGGCGCGCGTTTCGAGCTCAGCGTGCGCGAGTTGACGCCCATCCAGGAAATTTCCGACGACAGCCTGCCGTACTCGATCTTCGGACAGCGGTTCATCACCACCTTGAGGCCGGCGGCCTCGATCTTTGCGGCCGCCGCATCGTTGCGCACACCAAGCTGCATCCAGATCACGCGCGGCGGAGGGGTGAGCGACAGCGCTTCATCGACGATCGGCATGACGTGCGCCGAGGCGCGGAAGATGTCGACCATATCGACAGGGCGGCCGATCTCGCGGAGTGAAGCGATGAACGTCTTGCCGAGCATCTGCTTGCCGGCCTGTCCCGGATTGACCGGGATGACGTCGTAGCCGCGCTCGAGCATGTATTTGAACAGGAAGTAGCTCGGCCGCACCGTGTTCGGCGAGGCGCCGACGATGGCGATGCTGCGCACGCTGCGCAGAATCGTCCGGATATAGCCGTCTTCGTAGATCTCGTGATTCATCAGCGGGCTTACTTGTCTTCCCAGCGCGGCTTGCGCTTTTCGATGGCCGCCGAGATACCCTCGGCCGCGTCGCGGGCCATCATGTTCTCGGTCATCACCTCGCTTGCATAGGCGTACGCCTCGGCAAGGCTCATCTCGGCCTGCCGATAGAATGCTGCCTTGCCGATCTTGACCGTATGTGTCGATTTGCTTGCGATCAGGTTGCCTAGCGCAATCGCCTCCGCGCGTTCGGTGCCGTCAGTGACGACGCGGTTGATCAGGCCGATCTCGCGCGCCCGTTCGGCTGCGACCGGTTCGCCGGTCAACAGGATCTCCATCGCCTGCTTGCGCGGCACGTTGCGGGTCAGCGCGACCATCGGCGTCGAGCAGAACAGGCCGATGTCGACGCCCGGCGTTGCGAACCTGGCGGTCGTGGAAGCCACGGCAAGATCGCAGGTCGCGACCAGTTGGCAGCCGGCGGCCGTCGCAATCCCGTTCACCGCGGCGATGACCGGCTTCGGGCATCGGACGATCGCCTGCATCATCGCGCTGCAGGATGTCATGATCTGGCGAAAATACGCTCGCCCGCCGTCCGCATCGCTGCGCCGCGCGGTCAGCTCCTTCAGGTCGTGGCCGGCACTGAACACCGGGCCGTTCGCGGCGATCACGACGGCACGGACGGCATGGTTGGCGCCGATCGCGTCGATCTCCGCATGCAGGGCCGCGATCAACGCCTCCGACAGCGCGTTGCGCGCGGCGGGGCGGTTCAGAGTGAGCAGGGCGATGCTGCCGTGCAACTCGCGGAGCAGCGGCGCCAACGAGGCATCGGCCGTCTTGGGCTTCTGAACGTTCATGGCCGATTTCTTAGGCCCGTTTGGGCGTGTCGCCAAGTGTTTCGGCGACATCTTCGAACCTCCTGATGCGGCTGGTTATTTCGCCGGCCGCGCCGTCAGCGCAACAACGGTGTTGGCGACGTATCGTTGCATGAGATCGGGCGCCGACGCGCCGAACATGCGAATGCGGCCCGTGTGCGCCAGCAGCAGAAGTCCCGCCGCATGGGCAAAGATATCCGCCATCAGCTGCCTTGCCTCCGTGGGGCGCGCACCGAGCGCCTCTGCGGCTGCAGCGATCGGCTGCATCGCATCCTCGAGCGCAGCGTTCAGCGCATGGTCACGCTCCTTGCCCAGGCCGTGCGGCTTCATGCCACCACGAAACAGGTAGAAGCCGAGGTCCATATCGCGGGGGTTGTCCGCGTAGAACCGGAAAAACGCCATGGAGGCGGCGCGAAGCTGATCGGCCGGAGCCCTTGCGCGCCCGGTTGCGCGCTTGATGGTTGCCTCGAGGCTCGTCAGCGAGTTGCGAAGGACTTCGGCGTAGATCGCCTCCTTCGATTCAAAGTGAAAGTAGAGCGCAGCGGGCGTGTATCCCGCCGCCGCAGCGATCGCCCGCAGCGATGCGCCGTCCAGTCCTTCGGCTTCGAAAACTTTCCGTGCAGCATCGAGGATCAGGCCGCGCTTGAGGTCGCTGACAGCCCTGCGCCGGCCGGATCGTGATTGCGTGATCATGGCCCCGTTCAATAACACTTGACGGTTAATCTAACACTGTTAGATTTTTGAACATCGTTAAAATTTACGACCGCCGTACAGGAGGTGTGCCATGACCGTCAGGATCGAGAAGGACGGCGCGGTTTGGACGATCGTCCATGACCGGCCCGAGGCCCGCAACGCGATGGACCCGAAGAGCGCCGACGAATTGACCGCGGCCTTCCTCGCGTTCGACGCCGACCCGAAAGCGTCGGTTGCCGTTTTCCATGGGGCAGGCGGTTCCTTCTGCGCAGGCTGGGATCTGAAATATGCCAGCACGCTTGCCGGCGATAATCCGCTGGGCGATCTCGACATTCCGGTCGCCGGGCCGCGCATCAACGGCGGCGAAATCCCGCGCGGACCGCTCGGGCCGTCACGCCTCGAACTGGATAAGCCAGTGATCGCAGCGATCGAGGGGCCGGCCGTCGCCGGCGGCATGGAGCTCGGTCTCTGGTGCGATTTCCGGGTGATGGCGGCCGAATCCTACTTCGGTGTCTATTGTCGCCGCTGGGGCGTGCCGCTGATCGACGGCGGCACCGTGCGCCTGCCGCGCATCGTGGGGCAGGGGCGCGCCCTGGAAATCATTCTGACCGGACGCCAGGTGCCGGCCGAAGAGTGCCTGCGGATCGGCCTGTGCGAATACGTCACGCCGAAGGGCGGCTCGCGCAAGAAGGCGGAAGAACTTGCGCACGAGATCGCGCGCTTCCCGCAAGTGTGCGTGCGTGTGGACCGGCGCTCGGCCATCAAGAGCCACGGCTTGAGCGTGCGCGACGGGTTGATTCACGAATGGTACAATGGCCGCGAGGCGCTGACCAACGACGGCATCGCGGGCGCCAGCCGCTTCAAGGATGGGCTTGGACGGCACGGCGATTTCTCCAGGATCGATTGACGACACCGTCCATGTCGATCGGGAGGCGATCCGGTGGCGCATGTCGCGTCCAGCTATTCCATTCCACCGAAACGCGATTAGCTGAGGTATTATAGAACCTTAATTTTAAGATGCTGAAATTATTGCAGTATTTTTGCGTATAGAGGATTGACCGCGGACTCGCCGTTCTTTAAGAACCCGCGTCATCCGGGCGCGGTTTTCGCGCCCTTTCGTTTTATCCACGGAACCCCATCATGCAGACGTTTTCGGCAAAGCCCGCCGAGGTCGAAAAGAAATGGGTGCTGATCGACGCCAAGGGATTGGTGGTCGGCCGGCTCGCGACGTTGGTGGCGATGCGCCTGCGCGGCAAGCATCTGCCCACCTACACGCCCCATGTCGACTGCGGCGACAATGTCATCATCATCAATGCGGCCAAGGTCGTGCTCACCGGCCGCAAGCGCGAGCGCAAGGTCTACCACAACCACACCGGCTTCATCGGCGGCATCAAGGAGCGGACGGCGAAGTCCATCCTCGAGGGCCGTTTCCCGGAGCGCGTGGTGGAGAAGGCGATCGAGCGCATGCTGCCGCGCGGACCGCTTGGCCGCCGCCAGTTTGGCAATCTCCGCGTCTATCCCGGCACCGAACATCCGCATGAGGCGCAGCAGCCGCAAGTCGTCGATGTCGCGTCCATGAACCGCAAGAACATGAGGGCCGCCTGATGGCCGAAAGCATGCAATCGCTCGATCAACTGTCGCAGCTGAAGCCCGCCGCACCCGACGCGCCGCGCTACGTCAAGAAGATCGACAAGCACGGCCGCGCCTATGCCACCGGCAAGCGCAAGGACGCGGTCGCCCGCGTCTGGGTCAAGCCGGGCTCCGGCAAGATCACCGTCAACACCCGCGCGTTCGAGGTTTACTTCGCCCGCCCGGTGCTGCGCATGATGATCCAGCAGCCGCTGGTGTCGTCAAACCGCCAGGGCCAGTTCGACGTGATCTGCACGGTCTCCGGCGGCGGCCTCTCGGGTCAGGCCGGCGCGGTGCGTCACGGCCTGTCGAAGGCGCTGACGAACTTCGAGCCTGAACTGCGTGGCGTTCTGAAGAAGGGCGGCTTCCTCACGCGCGACTCGCGTGTGGTCGAGCGCAAGAAGTACGGTCGTGCCAAGGCCCGCCGGTCCTTCCAGTTCTCGAAGCGCTGACGGTTCCTTACAATCTTATCGATTTTGGAAAGGACACCTTTGGGTGTCCTTTCTTTTTGCGTGTCCTTTTCTGACGCCTCACTGCCGGATTGCTTCGAATTTTCGAGAAAAGTTGTGTGACGGTCCCAACGCTTTCCAAAGACAGTGTCGCTAGCGTGTGTGTTGGCTGAGGTGGACAAAGCGGTCCGGCAATCGCCGGTTCGTTTGAAGGACTGTCGTGGGCGCGCATGTCGCTTGATATCTCGACGCTTTACTTGGTGGCTTCGCTGGTCGCAGGAATGCTCGGCGGCCTTCTGCTGTTCTTCTGGCGGCAGGAGCGGATCGCTGCACTCGGCTGGTGGGGCGCGGCCTATATTCTGGGCGGGCTGGCCATAGCGGCCTGGGCGCTGGCAGGGGCGTTCCTCGTTCCCGGCGTCGATGTGCTCCTGACCATGGTGGGCTTTTTCGCCTGCGGCATGGTCTGGAATGCGTCGCGCGTTTTTCATGGCCGCCCGACATCCTGGGCGGGAATGCTTGCCGGCGCGATGGTATGGGCCGCCACCGGGCTCAGCCTGCCCGAAACATCGAGCTTGCGCGTGATCATCGGCGCCGCCCTTGTTGCCGGCTATGCGGCGATGACGGCCAGCGAATTGTGGTCCGAGCGGCGCAAGGAGATGCAGGCCCGGTGGCCCGCGATCGCCTTCCCGGCGATGCACGGCATCGCCTTGATGCTGCCGATCCTGCTGGGCGACTTCTTCCGCGCCGACAGCGGCGCGCTCGACGTGCGCAGCGGCTGGGTCGCGGCCTTCGCCATCGAACTCGTGCTCTACGCGGTCGGCACCGTGTTCATCATCTTCATGCTGGTGTCCGAGCGCGCGGTGAAGGCGCACAAGACCGCGGCCTCGATCGATCCTCTGACCGGGCTGTTCAACCGCCGCGGCTTCTCCGAACTCACGGGCCGCATGATCGCACGCGAGGAGAAGGCAGGCCGTCCGGTGACGGTGCTGATTTTCGACATCGATCACTTCAAGTCGGTCAACGACCGGTTCGGTCATGCGGCAGGCGATGAGATCCTGAAGCTGTTCGCCAACGTGCTCGTCCACACGCTGCGCATCACCGATATCGTCGGCCGCGTCGGCGGCGAGGAGTTTGCCGCCGTACTGCCGTGCTCGATCGAAGAGGCGGTGGGCGCGGCTGAGCGCGTGCGCACCGTGTTCGCGGGCGCCGGTGTTCAGGTCAACGACGCGCCGCTGTCGACCAGCGTCAGCATCGGCGTTGCCGGCGGTCCGTCGGGCACCGATCTCAACGCGATGCTTGCGTCCGCCGATACGGCGCTCTATCGCGCAAAACGCGGCGGGCGCAATCGGGTGGAGGTTGCCGCCGACGAAGAGCCGATGTCGCTCGATCAGCAGCGGCTGCGTGCGGCACAGCAGTCGTCGGCGAAACAGCCGACGGTGGTGCACCACTTCGAGAGCCTCAACGCCTGAATCCTAACCCGCCGTTTACCATTCCGGCTCTAGCATCAATGCATGCTACCGACTCGTACCAATAGCCGTGATCTGTCGCTGGTCTCGCTCGAAGAGATCGCCGTTTCCGCCCGCGCAGGCTTTGCCTGCATGTTTTCCACGTCCGACGAATACGAAGCGGCGCTGATCAGCGAGCGTCGCGCGGAAGGCCGTTATCGCAAGCCCAACCAGTGGCCGGCAATCGCCTTCTGGGGCTGCGCCGTTGCTGCCATCGCCGCGGCGTTGCTGGTGATCCTCTAGTCCATCGAGCGAGCTCTTTGGAAAGCGCACTCAGGCAGGCGGCGTGCCTGCTTGCTCTTCCGGATAAAAATGCTTGAGCACCACGTTGGTGATGGCGATCAGCGGCAGCGCGAGCGCAAGACCCCACAGCCCGAAGAGAAAGCCCAGGAATATCTGCGCCGCGAACAGCGTTGCCGGCGGGATATCGATCGCGTGGCGCTGGATCAGCGGCGTGAGGACGTTGCCCTCGAGGAACTGCACCAGCAGATAAAGGCCAAATGCACCTGCGACAGCGGGCCAGCCGGAGCCGAGGCTTGCGAGCACGATCAGGGTGCCGGCCAGCACCGCGCCGACATTCGGGATGAACGACAGCAGGCCCGTGATGAAGCCGAGAACAAGCGCACCCGGAATCCCGATCAACGTCAGGCCGATCCAGGTGACGACGAATAGCGAGGTCATGGTCATCAGCTGGCCCATCAGCCAGCGGCGCAATGTCTCGCCGACATCGTCGGCGAGACGTGCGGCATTTGCGGCATGGCGCCTCGGCACGAAGCGCAGCGCGCCGCTGCGATAGAGGGTCGGCTGGGCGGCGGTCAACAACCCCAGAAGAATGATGATGAAGACGTTGCCGACCGTTTCGAACAGGCTGGAAACGAACTTCCAGGTTTGCACGAAGATCGCGGTGGTGCCCGATGCGATGGTGCTGGCGTCCGGCAGGTGCGGCAGGTTGGGCGCCTGGCGCGGTGCGTCACCGTTCGCCGTGCTGCCGAAGCTCAGGAAGCTCGTATCGACGCCGCGCTCCTCCAGGAAGCTCTTCACCGTGCCGACCTGCGAGCGGATCGTCGCCGAGAGCGCGGTGGCCTGTTGCGCGATGGTCGCGCCGCCGAGCACGATCACGGTCGAGAACAAGCCGGTAAGGAACAGGCAGACGAGCACGAGCCGCAGCACATGCGTCCCGCCGATCAGGCGGCCGAGCAGATCGCTGAGCGCGACGAGAAAGACGCCGAACAGGACGCCGGAAAACAGCAGCAGGATGGTTGCCGCCGAATGCCAGGTGATCGCGAGCGCTGCCGCGAACACGACGATGCCGCAACCGCCGAGCGCGATCGAGGCGGCAAGCGAGCGCTGGGGTCGCGCCTCAGTGACAGCCTGGTCAGTCACGCGATATGGCTCCCCGATGTCTGTCTCAAGTTGTTGCCGAATGTCGGGCCGCGATCAAGGGCGAATGCCGCCCGCGCATGTCGCCTGAGATTGTGAAGGTGCTGCGAACGTGCGAGACGAACACTATGCGATTCCTGCAGATGAAATGGATCGTTCCGATCGCGCTGATCGCCGTGATCTACGTCGCGGACCAGATTCGCATCGGGCGGCCGGACCACAAGTATCGGCTCACAATTGCCGTGGAAACGCCCGAGGGCGAAAAGTCTGCGGCCGGGATCCTCTCGGTCCGGCCGAACCGCAGCTATGGCGGCACGGGCACCGGCAGCAGCTTTCCGCAGACCAGGGGCGATGCCCTGATGATCCAGCTTGGCGGGGGCAAGAACCTGGTGGTGCTCCTGGCCTATGGCGCCGACGGCTCGAACTTCGACGATACGAGCTTCCTGCCGACCCGGCTGCTCGGCGCAAAGGACCGGCGCGTCAGCTTTCGCGACGTGAAGAACTTTGCCGGTGCGCCGGCTCTGCCAGTCCCGGAGCAACAGCAGCCGGTGTTCGTGACCTTCGCCGATGCGGCCGATCCGAAATCAGCGCGGCGCGTCAATCCGAACGATCTCGAAGCCGTGTTCGGCAAGGGATATCGGCTGCGCGGCGTGTCGCTCGACGTCATCGCCAACGGCTTTTGGCCGATCGATTTCGGTGGCGTGCTGGGTGAGCCGGTGTCGCGCACCATCGAACAGAAGTTGTCCTGGCTGAAGAGCCCCGGCGCTGCTGCAGCGGCGCTGCAGGCGGCGGGCTTGAAAGTCGGCGATGGATTTGCGTCGGAAGCAGCGTTCACCCGCTAGGTAGATTGCCTCTTGCGTGGCCGACACATGTCGCGTGCGCACGCATCAAAACAAAAGGCGCTCCCTGAAGGAGCGCCTTTCGCTTGTTCGACCCGCGCCGTGACAAGCGCAGATCACCCCCCAAAGCCTGGTGATTACAGCGAGTAGTACATCTCGAACTCGACCGGGTGCGGCGTCATTTCGAAGCGCGCCACTTCGGTCATCTTCAGCTCGATGTAGGCGTCGATGAAGTCGTCATCGAACACGCCGCCGTTCTTCAGGAAGCCGCGATCCTTGTCGAGGTTCTCGAGCGCCTCGCGCAAGCTGCCGCAGACGGTCGGGATCGACTTCAGCTCTTCCTTCGGCAGATCGTACAGATCCTTGTCCATCGCCGGACCCGGATCGATCTTGTTCTTGATGCCGTCGAGGCCCGCCATCAGCATCGCGGCGAAGCCGAGATACGGATTGGCCATGGGATCGGGGAAGCGGACTTCCACGCGCTTGGCCTTCGGGTTGGTCGTGTACGGGATACGGCAGGAAGCCGAGCGGTTGCGCGCCGAGTAGGCGAGCAGCACCGGCGCCTCATAGCCCGGCACCAGACGCTTGTAGGAGTTGGTCGACGGGTTGGTGAAGGCGTTGATGGCCTTGGCGTGCTTGATGACGCCGCCGATGTAGTGGAGGCAGGTTTCCGACAGGTCGGCATACTTGTTGCCTGCGAACACCGGCTTGCCGTCCTTCCAGATCGACTGGTGGCAGTGCATACCCGAGCCGTTGTCGCCGTAGACCGGCTTCGGCATGAAGGTGGCGGTCTTGCCGTAGATGTGCGCGACCTGGTGGATGCAATACTTGTAGATCTGCATCTGGTCGGCCATCAGCGTCATCCGGTCGAACTTCATGCCGAGCTCGTGCTGGGCGGACGCGACTTCGTGGTGATGCTTCTCGACCTTGACGCCCATCTTGGCCATCGCGCCGAGCATTTCCGAGCGCATGTCCTGCACCGAGTCCTGCGGCGGGACCGGGAAGTAGCCGGCCTTGGTGCGGATGCGGTGACCGAGGTTGCCGCCTTCATACTCGGTGCCCGAATTGATCGGCAGCTCGACCTGATCGAGCCGGAAGCCGGTGTTGTAGGGATCCGACGAGTAGCGCACGTCGTCGAACACGAAGAACTCGGCCTCGGGACCGAAGAACACGGTGTCGCCCACGCCGCTCGACTTCACCATCGCCTCGGCCTTCTTGGCGATGCCGCGCGGGTCGCGGTTGTAGGGCTCGCCGGTGGTCGGCTCGAGCACGTCGCAGGTGAGCACCAGCGTGGTCTCGGCGAAGAACGGATCGATCGTTGCGGTGACGGGATCCGGCATCAGGCACATGTCGGACTCGTTGATCGCCTTCCATCCCGCGATCGACGAACCGTCGAACATAACGCCTTCCGAAAAGGTGTCTTCCTCGATCATCGACACGTCGAACGTGACATGCTGCCACTTGCCACGCGGGTCGGTGAAACGGAA
>Ga0075365_10001145_pt1 | contig 11607 bp, 9 predicted proteins | sample EndMetdeltDD1765_FD_71387 | JGI IMG/M metagenome (GOLD analysis project Ga0075365, IMG submission 71387) | Populus endosphere microbial communities from Tennessee, USA - Endosphere MetaG P. deltoides DD176-5 | ecosystem: Host-associated > Plants > Roots > Endosphere | place: USA: Tennessee... | reverse complement strand
GCTCTACGGCGACGCCCCCCACCTCGGGTCGATCGCGAAGACCTTCAGCTACCGCGAGCCGTAGAGGCTCGAACTCGGGACTGAACTGCGCCGTAGGCGCACCGATTCAGTCCCGGGTTCGGTTGGGCGTTGACTCAGTAGCGGTACTGCTCGGCCTTGTAGGGGCCTTCGAGCGGGATGCCGAGGTAGTCGGCCTGGTCCTCGGTGAGCTGGCTGAGCTTCACCCCGAGGTGGTCGAGGTGCAGGCGCGCCACCTCTTCGTCGAGCTTCTTCGGCAGCACGTAGACCTTGTTCTCGTACTGCTCGGCGTTGGCGAAGAGCTCCATCTGGGCCAGGACCTGGTTGGTGAACGAGCACGACATCACGAAGCTCGGGTGGCCCGTGGCGCAGCCGAGGTTCAGGAGCCGGCCCTCGGCCAGGACGATCACGGTGTGGCCGTCCTCGAACGTCCACTCGTCGACCTGCGGCTTGATGGTCTCCTTCGTGATCCCCGGCACCCGGGCGAGGCCGGCCATGTCGATCTCGTTGTCGAAGTGACCGATGTTGCCGACGATCGCCTGGTGCTTCATCCGCTTCATGTGATCGGCGGTGATGATGTCCTTGTTGCCGGTGGCGGTGACGAAGATGTCGGCGGTGTCGACCACATCGTCGAGCGTGAGGACCTGGTAGCCCTCCATCGCCGCCTGGAGCGCGTTGATCGGGTCGATCTCGGTGACGATCACCCGGGCGCCCTGGCCCTTGAGCGACTGGGCGCAGCCCTTGCCGACGTCGCCGAAGCCGCAGACGACGGCGACCTTGCCCCCGATCATCACGTCGGTGGCGCGGAAGATGCCGTCGACCAGTGAGTGACGGCAGCCGTAGAGGTTGTCGAACTTCGACTTCGTCACCGAATCGTTGACGTTGATGGCCGGGAACAGGAGCGTGCCCGCCTCCTGGCGCTGGTAGAGCCGGTGCACCCCGGTGGTCGTCTCCTCGGAGACGCCGCGCACACCCTTGGCGAGCTGGGTCCACCGGTCGCCCGACTCGTTGAGGCTGCGCTGGAGCAGGCGCAGGATGACGCCCTCCTCCTCGGACCCGGCGCCCGTTGCGTCGGGCACCTCGCCCTTGCCCTCGAACTCCTGGCCCCAGTGGATGACGAGCGTGGCGTCGCCGCCGTCGTCGAGGAGCATGTTCGGGCCGCTGTCGGGCCAGGTGAGCATCTTCTCGGTGCACCACCAGTACTCCTCGAGCGTCTCGCCCTTCCAGGCGAAGACCGGCACGCCCGCCGGGGCCTCCGGGGTGCCCTCGGGGCCGACGACGACCGCGGCGGCGGCGTGGTCCTGGGTCGAGAAGATGTTGCACGACGCCCATCGCACCTCGGCGCCGAGGGCGACGAGCGTCTCGATCAGGACCGCCGTCTGGATCGTCATGTGCAGCGAGCCCGAGATGCGGGCGCCCGAGAGCGGCTTCGACTCGCCGTACTGCCGCCGCAGCGACATCAGACCGGGCATCTCGTGCTCGGCGAGCTGGATCTCCTTGCGGCCGAAGCCGGCAAGGCCGAGGTCGGCGACCTTGAAGTCGCCTTGTGTGAGGGCAGCCATGAGCGACCCAGTCTAGAGAAGCGTTCCGACACCTCTCCCCTTCGCGGAACAGCGAGCTCGGCGGCGCCGTCCCTACCGTCGCAGGCGTGCGGCCGCCGCCGAGAAAGGAGCGTGCCCATTGGCCGCCTCGCAAGCTCGGCTCCTACGACTGCGCCACCCGTTCCTTGATCTCGTCGAGGGTGCCCATCGGCCCGGGGTCGATCCCCTCCTGGGCGGCGAGCTCGAGCGAGACGAAGGTGCCGTACAGCATCAGGTCGAGCAGCTGCGCCAGCTGGCCCTCGCCCTCGGCCCGGATCTCGTGCACCGAGGCGACCACTTCGTCGAGCAGGGGCTCGGTGACCTCGAAGCGCCGGGCGACCTGCGGGTGCTCGTACTCGTGACGCAGGTTGACCAGCGTGAGCACCTGGCGGGTCACGTCGCCGTGCTGGCCCCAGCCCTGCATCTCGTTGTGGCACAGCTCGGGATGGGAGTTCCAGAACGCGGGCGCGTTGGCGTTCTCGTTCACCTCGGTCTTCCAGCGCATGGCCGCGACGGCGCCGATGTCGCCACCGCCGTGGACGAGCGGGATCGTGCGACCGATGGCCTTGGCGAGCGCCTTGGCCGGGCTGTCGTCGCCGCTGAGCTGCTCACGCCGCTCGCGGAGCTGCTCGACGGCGAAGTCGACCCACTGCTGGGCGCCGGGGAACAGGCCCATCTCCTCGAGCACGATCAGGGGCGGGATCGCCGTCGCGCCGAGGCCGGCGCGCGGCACGGGGATCGACTCGGGTACCGGCACGTGGGGCACGCCCCAGCTCTGGGCCAGGCCCCCGAGCTCGCCGCCCTGGGTGATCACGACGAGGTGCGCGCCCTCGACGGCGGCCGAAGACGCCGCCTCGAGGGTCTCCTCGGTGTTGCCGGAGAACGAGATGGCGAACACGAGCGACGACTCGCCGACGAACGCGGGGAGCTCGTAGCCCTTCGACACGATGACCGGCACCGGCAGGAACGGGCCGGCGGCGGCGACGAGGACGTCGCCGGCGACACCGCTGCCGCCCATGCCCAGCACGACGATGTTCTCGATGCGCTCGCGCTCGGGCAGGCCGTCGAGGCCCCGGGCGCGCACAGCGGCGTCGAAGACCTGCTCGGGCAACGACGAGGCGGCCGCGAACATGCCGATGGAGTCGAGCACCTCGTCGTTCATGCCTTCTCCTCGAAGGTCGGCTGCACCCCGTCGGCCTCGGCCTTCGCGAGGAGGCGCCGGTGCTCGTCGTCGTCGACCGTGGTGGCCTCGTCGATCAGCATGATCGGGATGTCGTCGCGCACCTCGTAGGTGCGCTTCAGGCGCGGGTTGTACAGCACCTGCTCGTCGGCGAAGTAGAGCAGCGGGCCCTTGTCCTCCGGGCACGCCAGGATCTCGAGCAGCTTCGGATCGAGCGCCACGTCAGGCCTCCCCTCGGATGAGTCCCAGCACCTCGGTGGTGCGGGCATCGCAGTCGTCGCGCGTGCGGGCCTCGAGGTTGAGACGCAGCAGCGGCTCGGTGTTGGAGGGACGCAGGTTGAACCACCAGTCGCCGAAGTCGACGGTGAGCCCGTCGAGGCGATCCTGTTGGCCGGCGGCGAAGTGCTCGGCGACGCGCTCGATGACCGCGGCCGTGTCGTCGACCCGTGAGTTGATCTCACCGGACGCGGCCCACCGGTCGAGCGGGGCGAGGAGCTCCGACAACGGCTTGCCGCTGACCGACAGCCGCTCGAGCACGATCAACGAGGCGATCAGCCCCGAGTCGGCGCGGTAGTTGTCGCGGAAGTAGTAGTGCGCCGAGTGCTCGCCGCCGAAGATGGCGCCCGTCTCGGCCATCACCGCCTTGATGAAGCTGTGGCCGACACGGGTTCGCACCGGGGTGCCCCCCGACTCGCGGATCACCTCGGGCACCGACTTCGAGCAGATCAGGTTGTGCAGGATCGTCTCGCCGGGGTGCTTGGCCAGGATGCCCTGGGCCAGCAGGGCCGTGGTGAGCGAGCCCGACACCGGCTGGGCCTTCTCGTCGACGAGGAAGACCCGATCGGCGTCACCGTCGAAGGCCAGACCGATGTCGGCGCCGGTCTCGAGCACGCGCGCCTGCAGGAAACGGAGGTTCTCGACCTGGATCGGGTCGGCGGGGTGGTTCGGGAAGGTGCCGTCGAGCTCCTGGAACAGGTACTCGACCTCGAAGGGCAGTCCCTCGAACACCTTGGGCGCCACGTAGCCGCCCATGCCGTTGGCGGTGTCGGCGACGACCTTCAGGGGCCGCAGCGAGCTCGTGTCGACGAAGGAGCGCACGTGGGCCGCGTAGGCGTCGAGCACGTCGCGCTCGCTCAGCCCGCCGGTGGTGGCGGCCGGCGCGAGGTCTTCCGCGGCGAGCTTCTTGATCTCGGTCAACCCGGTGTCCTCGCCGACCGGCTTGGCGCCCGCCAGACACAGCTTGATGCCGTTGTAGCCGGCCGGGTTGTGGGAGGCGGTGAACATGGCGCCGGGCGCATCGAGCGCGCCGCTGGCGTAGTACATGAGGTCGGTGGAGGCGAGCCCGAGGTCGACCACGTCGACGCCCTGGCTGCTGGCGCCCTCGGCGAAGGCGCCGGCGAGCTCCGGACCCGACGGTCGCATGTCGCGGGCGACGAGGATCGTGGGGGCGCCGGCGAAGCGGGCGAACGCGGCCCCGACCCGCCGGCAGATCTCGGCGTCGAGCTGGTCGGGATAGGTGCCGCGGATGTCGTAGGCCTTGAAGATCAGGTCGAGATCCATGGTGGGCCGGACCCTAGTCGGCCCTTTCGTAGGCCCCCTCGCTCCCCCAGCGCCGGATCCGGAACAGGTCGCGGATCATCCGCAGCGCAGCGGAAGCCACACGCACCGTGGACGATCCGCCGTCGGTGACCTGCACCGGGACCTCGGTCAACGAGAGCCGGTAGCGCTCGACGAGGTGGAGCACCTCGACGTCGAAGGCGAACCCGTCGAGGCGGGTGTGGCCGAACAGGAGGCGGGCGACGTCGCTGCGGAACGCCTTGCACCCGCACTGCGTGTCCCGGTACTGGCCGAGCAGCACGGTGGCGGTGAGCAGGTTGAACAGGCGACTCGACACCCGGCGCAGCACCGACGGGTGGGCGAGCGCCTCGGAGTCGCGGTGCCAGCGGCTCCCGACGGCGACGTCCCACCCGTCTTCGACCGCGACCAGCAGGTCGCGCAGCAGGTGTGGGGGGTAGGCCAGGTCGGCGTCGGTGAAGGCGACCGTACGACCGGTGGCCGCCAGCATCCCGGCCCGGACCGCGGCGCCCTTGCCCCGATTGTGTTCCAAGCGCACGACGCGGGCGCCTGCGGCCGCCGCCACCGCAGCGGTGTCGTCGGTGGAGCCGTCGTCGACCACCAGCACCTCGGGCGCCAGGTCGGCCAGCGCCTCCCGGACGGCGACGACGGTCGCGCCGATGCGCTCGGCCTCCTCGTACGCGGGCAACACGACCGTGAGCCGGTGCTCACCCGGGGCGGCCGGGCGGTCGTGGCGCACGAGCAGGTCGCGCCGCGTGTCGGTGAGCAGCAGGACCCGGTAGGTCACGAACCGCACGCCGCCCGATGCGACGAGCGCCAACGTCTTGGCCACGGCGAGCGGCCACACCGAGGCCAGCGAGACCGTCCAGAGGACGTCGACCGCACCGGCCCCGATCGCCGTCCACACGAACACCCCGGGCTGGCGGACCCACCGGACGAAGGGATCGTCGGCGAACGACACGCCACGGTGCAACAACCAGGAGGCCGCCGAGGCCAGGACCACGGCGAGCACCGCGGCGAGCGGCACGGGCGCTCCCGCCACGCGCGCCAACGCCAGGACGGCGACGTCGAGCAGGGTGACGAAGGAGCTGACGGCCGCGAACCGCCGGAAGCGCGACCTCACCCGGCCGGTGGGGTCCATCCGGGCTCGCCGCCCGCGGGGTGGGCGGCGACGGCGAGGTCCAGGTCGTCGTCGACGACGACCTCATCGTCGTCGCGGGTCCCGAAGCGGGGCACTTGGTCGAGACGACGGCGGGCGAGCACCACCACCGCGGCGATGCCCCCGAAGGTGAGGAGCATCGACAGCCAGTCGATGCCCGTGCGTCCGTAGTGGAGGGACACGTCGTTGCCGGTCGGCACCACGACCATGAGGTTCGGCGCCACCCGGTAGGGGCCGCGCGCGTTCGTCGCCTTCCAGTTGGGGAAGTACGAGGCCTTCACCAGCACCGGGACACCGGGGCGATCGACGTGGAACCGGATGGTGTCGGTGCCGACCTCGATGTCGGAGACCTTGGCCTTGCGCGTGCGCGTGACGTCGGGTGATTGGTCCTCGTCGATGCGCTGCCACGAGTCGGGGCCGCCCGCCGCCCGCATGACGTCCCAGTCCTCGGGGCGCACGTACCAGTCGACCGCCATGTCCTGCCACGTGCGGCCGCCGGCGTCGGCGCCCTTCACCACGGCGGGCTCGGCGGTGAGCGGTTGGACCAGCTCGGCGTCGGCGACCTCGTAGACGTGCCACGCGCCGGTCGACGCCACCTCGGTCAGATCGGGGTTCTGCTCCGCCTCGGCGACGGCGCCGGCCGAGAACGCCATGTAGTACTTCACCCCGAGGAGCTGCAGGTGCCGGACGCCGAGGGTGACGTCGAGGTTGCCGTAGGGCAGGTCGCGCTCGGCGCGTGACGGCGCCGCCGACAGCTCCGACTGGTTGAGGAAGTGGTACGGGGTCGTCGCCGATGCCTCGAAGTAGAGGCCCTCCATCGACCCGATGCAGCCGTCGGTCCAGTACGGGAGGAGCATCAGCGCCATCGGGGTCCCGAACCGGTCGAGGTCGGATTCGTACTCCCACATGGCCCGGCCGCACCCGTGCGACCGGCCCACGCCCTCCATGGCCGTCACCACGTCGACGTACTCGGGGTAGGCGTCCTTGCGCTCGTAGCCCTCGTAGTTCCAGCGAGCCCACGACGGCACGAAGCTGTGGTCGTTCGACTTCCAGACGAGCCACCGGTAGCTGCCGTCCGAGGTGGAGGCGTGGCCGAACGGCAGGGACCACAGGGGGAAGGCCACGACGCAGGCCGTGAGCACGCCGGCGACGACCGGCCCGGCGAGGTGGACGCCCCGGAGGGGACTCCCGTCGCGTGACACGAGCACCGCGACCGCGCTCACCAGCTCGACCACGGCCACCGCCGCGAGGAAGTAGAGCAAGAGGTACCAGAACGGCAGGAGCCGGGCGTTCCAGAGCCGGCCCTGCGGGGCGACCGCGAACAGCACTGCCACCACGCCTGCGGTCGCGGCCAGCCACAGGCCGAACCGCCGGCGGAAGGCGATCGACGTCCCGACGCCCACGGCGGCGAGGGCGATGACCCACGTCATGTCGGCGGGGGTGTCGCCGCCCGCCATCTTCACGGCCCCGTCGACGACGTGGTGCGACGTGCCACCGAGCGCCGTGTTCACCCCGTTCCAGAGGTGGGCGAGGGCGTCGCCGATCCGTCCCGGGAAGAGCAGCTGGAGGTAGTTGGTGAGCTTCTCCCAACCCATGTCGGTCATGTACCGGCGGTTGGCGTAGAAGGGCAGCGCCCAGAACGACGTGACCAGCGCACCTGCGCCCAGGGCCGACACGAACCACCAGATCCGGCGGCGGTTCTGTTGCTCGGAGACGGTGGCAAACGTCGAGTACGCCACCAGCGCGGCGAGCGCCAAGCCGAGCAGGGCCCGCAGCAGGACGAGGACGAGGCCATGCCAGTCGCCGGGCAGGACCCCGAGGAGCACGAGCAGCCCGAGCGAGCTCACCAGCAGCGCCACGACCTCGTAGCGCCACTTGATGTTGAACGCCAGGACCACGGCGGCGGCGACCAGGGCGAAGATGGCCGGGATCAGGTGACAGGTGACGGTGAGGGCCAGCAGCACGGCGGCCGCCGCCCGGTTCCGACCGTTGTCGAGCCCGCGGTGGACCACGCCGAGGAACACCAACGCGAAGGCGAGGCTGATCGAGAAGGCGAACTCGCCAGCGAGCGTCGACGCCGCATTGCCCCCGTAGATGGAGAACGAGCGCTCGAACACGAACGGCACGGTCGCCACCGCGAGCACGGCGGGGTACGGGAACGGGAGCCGGGCCAGGCGGCCGAACGCCCACGCGGCGAGAGGCAGCAGCACGAGGCCGGAGACCGAGACGAGCTTGAACGCGACGTTGTAGTCGACGAACAAGAAGACATCGAGCAGGACGATGAAGAGGCTCGGCACCACCATGTAGAAGACGTAGGCGGGGAAGCCCGCGTACCAGTCCGGGGTCCAACCCGACAGGCGCAGGTGGGGCAGGAGGTGCTCGCGCAGGTACGCCGGGGCCCAGACGTGCGCGCCCATGTCACCGCCGGCCGGCGTGGTGTTGGCCAGCAGGAGCTCGGGGTGGAGCTGGAAGAAGACGAAGGCGATCGAACCGGTGACGAGGAAGGCAGTCACCCAGGCTTCGACGGGGCGCTGCCGAAGCCATGCCGTCAGCTTCGCCACCGCCCCAGCTTGGCATCCCCCAGGTGGGGCAGATGCGTCAGCTGGCGCGTCGGCGTCGCCCGAGGACGCTGACGTCGGCGAGCACGCTGGTCAGCGGTGCGTCGTCGTCGCCCCGGCGCCACCAGCGTCGCTCGCACCGCGAGCACGAGCGCATGGCGAGCTGGTCGGAGAGCCGGATGGCCACGAGTGGTGACGCGCAGATCGGGCACGGGTCGGTCCGGCGAGGCATGTCAGAGGAGATCGGCGCGTGGCGGCTCCGACTTGAGCGAGGGAACCTTCGCCCCATCGGCGGCGTTGCTCCTCCATGCGCCTGCTGAAGATCGGTCTGCTGGCGGTCGTCGCGGCCGTCGTGCTCGTCGTGGGCGGCACCTTCGTGTACATCAACGTCGTCCGGGACGACCCGCCGGAGAAGCTCACGCTCGAGGCCGACACGACGGCCACGGTGCCCGGGGGCGACGCCACCATCGCCGGGAGCTGGACGGCCACCTCCGACGGCAGCCAGGTGGGCTACCGGGTGAACGAGGTCCTGTTCGGGCAGAAGGCGACCGCCGTCGGCCGGACCTCCGACGTCAGCGGGTCGCTCACGATCGAGGGCACCACCGTCACCGCGGCGAAGGTGGTCGCCGACCTCACGACCGTGAAGAGCGACGAGAACCGCCGCGACGACCAGTTCCAGGGTCGCATCATGAACACGGCTGAGTTCCCGACGGCCACGTTCACGCTCACGGAGCCCATCGTCTTCGAGACGGTGCCCGCCGCAGGTCAGACCGTGACCCAGACGGCAACCGGCACGCTGACCCTCCACGGCACGACCACGCCCGTCACAGTCGAGCTGACCGCCAAGTGGGACGGCGGCGACGAGATCCAGGTCAACGGGGAGATCCCGATCGTCTTCGACGACTACGACATCCCCAACCCGTCGTTCGGAGGCATCTCGACCGAGGACCACGGTTCGCTCGAGCTGCTCGTCGCCTTCGCCAGGGGCTGACGAGCGAAGCGTCCTACGACGCGAGCAACAGTGAGATCACCGCGGTGAGGTTGAACCCGACGTGGGCCCACACGGCGGGTCCGAGCCGCCCGTAGCGGGTGGCCAGCCAAGCCGCCACCAGGCCGAAGCCGACGAGGGCGAGGGTGTCGATCGGCTGGAAGTGGATCAGACCGAAGACGACCGAGGAGACCACGATGCCCCCGGCCGGGCCGAGCCGCCGGGATGCCGAGCGCAGCCAGAGTCCCCGGTAGAAGAGCTCCTCGACCACGGGCGCGACGACGACCACCACCAACGTGAGGGCGGCGACGCCGACCGCACCGTGGGCCCGGTCGGCCAGGTTCTCGGCGACGTCGCCCACCTTGCTGGTGTCGATGCCGAACCAGGAGTCGAGGGCGTAGAGCACGGCGGCGATGGCGAACTGGGCGGCGAGGCCGATCGGGACGCCGATGAGGGCATCGCGTCGCTCGAAGCGCAGGCCGAAGTCGTCGCGGAAGCTGCCCGATCCCTTCTGCGACGTTGCCCGCCAGGCAACCCCCAGCAGCGTGATCCACAACGGGAGCTGCAGCAGGGCCACCGCCCAGAGCGGGATGGTGTCGGTGTCCTCGCTCGCCGTGTTGGTCAGGGAGAACGCGAGCCCGGCGACGAGCGCCGAGACGACGAGCGAGGCGATGGTCCCGAGCACGGCGTCGCCCATGCCCCACGGGACACGAGCCTTCGGATGCGCGACGGAGCGCTCGTCAGCGGGCACGGCCGCCGACGTTACCGGTGGAGCTTCAGACCGCTACGCGCCCGAACAGCGGGCGGACAGCCGAGGCACGGCGGTCGGTGCGGGCCCAACCGACCGGGACCGAGAGACCTTCGGCGTGCGCCGGGCACAGGTCGTACTGGTTGGGGTCGGTCTCGGACTCGAGGTCGTCGAGCCACGCCATGCGCGACGCGTAGTCGTAGGTCATGGTTGCCGACGCGCCACTGGCGCAACCCGGCCGGGAGCACTGACGAGCCATGCGGGCACGGTACCGACGCGCTCCCCGGCATCGGTGGATCCACCCATAGGCTGATGCGACATGGACCCCGAGTTGCCGCCTTCCGACCCCGACACCGGGCCTCGGCGACTTCGACGGCCGGCGCCCGGCCAGGGCTGGCCCCGCTGGGGCACGTGGCTGGTGCTGGGCCTCGTCCTCGCCCTCTTCCTCGTGGCGTCGACGATCACCACGAGCTCCACCGACAAGATCTCCTACTCGCAGTTCCTCGATCGCGTGCGCGACAAGAAGGTCGAGGAGGTGTCGATCGACAACAGCAGCCACGACATCGCCGGCACCGACAAGGACGGCACCAAGTTCAAGGTGAGCGGGCCCGAGTCGCTGCCCGATGCCGACATCGCCCTGCTCGAGACCAACAACGTCCGCTACGACTTCAAGACGTCACAGCCCAGCCTGTGGCTGAGCATCCTCCCCTACCTGCTCCCGCTCGTGCTCTTCGGTGGCTTCATCTTCTGGATGAACCGGCGGGCGCAGGGCCAGATGGGCGGGATCATGCAGATCGGGCGCTCCCGGGCCAAGACCTACTCGAGCGAGAAGCCGGGCACGACCTTCGCCGACGTCGCCGGCTACGAGGGCGTGAAGCAGGAGATCAAGGAGGTCGTCGACTTCCTGAAGACCCCCCAGCGGTTCGCCGCCATCGGCGCCCGCATCCCGAAGGGGGTCCTGCTCGTGGGCCCGCCCGGCACCGGCAAGACGCTCATCGCCCGGGCCGTCGCCGGTGAGGCGGGCGTGCCCTTCCTCTCCGTGACCGGCTCCGACTTCATGGAGATGTTCGTCGGCGTGGGCGCGTCCCGGGTGCGCGACCTGTTCCAGTCGGCCCGCAAGATGGGCCGGGCGATCATCTTCATCGACGAGATCGACTCCATCGGCCGCAAGCGGGGCGCCGGCCTCGGTGGCGGGCACGACGAGCGCGAGCAGACGCTCAACCAGATGCTCTCGGAGATGGACGGCTTCGAGTCCACCGAGGGCATCGTGATGATGGCGGCGACCAACCGTCCCGACATCCTCGACTCGGCGCTGCTGCGTCCGGGACGCTTCGACCGGCAGGTCGTGGTGCCGCTGCCGGAGGCCGGCGAGCGGGTCGCCATCCTCGGCGTGCACAGCCGGGACAAGAAGGTGGCCGCCGACGTCGACCTGACCATCGTGGCCAAGGGCACCCCAGGCATGAGCGGCGCCGACCTGGCCAACCTGGTGAACGAGGCGGCGCTCTTCGCGGTGCGTCGCGGCGACGACCAGATCCACATGATCGACTTCGACGCCGCGCGCGACCGGATCCTCATGGGCATGCGTCGCGACTCCATGGCGCTCACCGAGGACGAGAAGGAGGCGATCGCCTATCACGAGGGCGGCCACGCCGTGTGCGCCGCCGTCCTGCCGAACGCCGATCCGCTCCACAAGGTCACCATCCTCCCGACCGGCATGGCCCTCGGCGTCACCATGCAGCTGCCCGAGGAGCGCCACCTCTACCGGCGCGACTACCTCGAGGACGAGCTCGCCATGTACATG
>Ga0075365_10001144_pt1 | contig 11613 bp, 13 predicted proteins | sample EndMetdeltDD1765_FD_71387 | JGI IMG/M metagenome (GOLD analysis project Ga0075365, IMG submission 71387) | Populus endosphere microbial communities from Tennessee, USA - Endosphere MetaG P. deltoides DD176-5 | ecosystem: Host-associated > Plants > Roots > Endosphere | place: USA: Tennessee... | reverse complement strand
GCCGTCGATTTGACATCCTTGCCGACACCCCGAATGGTGTTGGCGCAGGCGGTGAGTGCAAGTGCGCAGGCAAGGATGGCTATCGGCGCGATGCGTAGCAGTTTCATGGGTGGTGTCTCCCTCGACAGATAAATTAGCCCGGCAGCGAAAGCCTGATCGACTTGGTCAAGACGCAAAAAACGAAACCGAATCAAACAGACAGGTTGCTTGTCATCGCCTGTGGGATGATTGCGCGTGAGGTATTAGCCGTCAAGGAACAGCTCGGGCTGGATCACCTGGAACTGACCTGCCTGCCGGCCGAGTTTCATTTTTATCCCGACCGCATCGCACCCGCCATGGACAGAGCGATCGAGAAGGCCAAGACGCAAGGGTACGAGCACATCTTCGTCGGCTATGCCGATTGTGGCACCGGTGGCCTGCTCGACCGCGTCATCGAGAAGCATGGCGTCGAGCGCATGGCCGGCCCGCACTGCTTCGCCTTCTATCAAGGCATCGAAGCCTACGCGAAGGTCGCCGACGACGACATGATGTCCTTCTACATGACGGATTTCCTGTGCCGTCAGTTCGATGCCTTCTTCATGAAGCCGCTCGGCCTCGACAAGCACCCGGAACTGATCAAGGACTATTTCGGCAATTACGAAAAGCTGGTCTATCTGGCCCAGACCGACGACCCGGAACTCGACAAGGTCGCGGAAAAGGCCGCCGCCCTGCTCGGCCTTGCCTATGAGCGGCGCGCGACCGGCTATGGCGACCTGACGGTCGAAATGGCGCAGGCAGCGAAGGTCGCCTGATCGCGATTGCGCTAGCCTGGCCCATTCTCCGCCCTTAGCGCCACCAGCACATCGGCAAAGCTCGTCTTACAGACAAAGCCGAGCCTCTCCCGCAACCGCGAGGCATCATAGACGCGGTCGATGGAGGAAAACATCGTCCAGCCTTTTTGCGCGTAGAGCGCCGGAAAGTCCGGGAAATAGCGCGCGACCACCGACGGCGCATCGGCGATCAGTTCGGCGCAATCATCAGGCCGGAACGGTGTCGGCGCACAGACGATAGAAATGTCGAAGCCAAGCTGCGGCGCTTTCTCCAATGCCGCGACATGGGCTTCCGCCGCGTCTTCCACTGTCAGCCGGCGGAACAGCAATTCGTTCGCCTTGGTGTTGGCATCTGATTGTTCAATCGCATGCGCCATATCGTCGGCTTCGGGAAAGAAGCGGGCCGTGCGCAGCACGACCACCGGCAGGCCATGCTGCAGATGATAGAGGCGGCAGAGATGTTCGGCCGAAAGCTTGGTCACGCCATAGATGTTGCGCGGCTCGGGCGACATCGCCTCGGTCAGCCAGGCGGCCTTGCGCGCACCCCCCTTGAAGCCGTCGCGTATCGCCTGCGAGATCATCAGCGAGGTGGTCGAGGTGAAAACGAAGCGCTGCACGCCGCTCGCCACCGCGGCGTCGAGAAGGTTCAGCGTGCCTTGCACGTTGGTGGCGACGAAATCGCTGTTGGCGCGGCTCTCTATATTGGGCTTGTGCAGCGCGCCGCTGTGAATGATGGCTTCGATTCGATTATCCCCGACCGCCCGCATGACCAGATCGCGATCGGCGATCGAGCCGATCACCTGCGTTTCCACCGAAGGAACAGGATCGAGGCCAATCACCTCATGACCAAGCGCGCGCAGGCGCGGCGCCAGCGCGCTGCCCAGCCAACCCGACGATCCCGTGAGCAAGATTCGCATGCGTCGCACCATGATTTTTGACGGCGACGCTGTTAAGCACGGATGACAGGCGCGAGCGACTCGATAAGGTCAGTCATCGGCCGGCAACGGCGCCGCTCCAGACATCAACTGCCATTTTTATCGACTGCCATTTTAGAGACTCAGGGAGTTCCAGATGATCCTTCGTCCCCTTTTTGCCGCCATCGGCCTGCTCTGCTGCACCCTGCCCGCCCTTGCCGACGGCCAGGTACAGAAGCTGATCACGCCCGCCGACAAGGTCCGCCTCGACAAATATGGCGAGACGCGCAAGGCGGCGCTCGCCGAGGCGAAAGCGGGCAGCCCGGCCGAGGTCAAACAACTCGATGCCTTGCTGGCCAAGCCGCTGGTGTCGTTCTCCGACAAGGACCTGACCGGCAACTGGAAGTGCCGCACCATCAAGGCAGGCGGTTTGAGCCCGCTCGTCATCTATGGCTGGTTCAAGTGCAAGGTGACCGACGACGGTTCCGGCTGGCGGCTGGAAAAGATCAGCGGTTCGCAGCGAACCCAGGGCCGCTTTTTCGACGATGGCGAGAAGCGCGCCATCTATCTCGGCTCCGGCTCCGTCAACAACGATCGGGCAAAATCTTATGGCAGCGGTCCGCAAACCGACCAGGTCGGCTATGCCTTCCGCACCGGTGCCAGCGAATGGCGCGTCGAACTTCCCGCGCCCTACTACGAATCGAAGCTCGACATCATCGAGTTCAAGCGCTGAGCGTGGTCATCAAGATTTAACCCCGTTCCGGCACAAATCCGGCCAGCATGCGGCAGCTGGCCGCGTGCAAGGCAGGAAAGCGGGCCATGTCTTCACCGGTAGCAACCAGCGCGTCGATCGTCGTCGTGACCGGCGGCGGCCAGCATGTCTGGGCCATGATCAACGCAATCGCCGATCGCGTTGGTCCTGTCAGCGTCATCCTCGAAACCCCTGAATCCAAAAAGCAATTGCTGCGTGGTCGGGCTCGCCGCCAGGGCTGGGTCTCGGCCATGGGCCAGCTCGGCACGATGGTGCTGAGCAGGTTGGGCAAGCGGCTGCGGGCCGGCCATAGCGCGCGATTGATTGCCGAGGAGAGACTGGAGGTTGAGCCACGACCAGGCCAGGAGATTATCCACGTAGCCTCGGCCAATGGGCCTGAGTGCCTGCAGGCGATCCAGAAGATCCAGCCAGGCGTCGTGCTGCTCAACGGTTGCCGACTGATCTCGGCCGAGATGCTGCGCAAAATGCCCTGCCCGGTGCTCAACTACCATGCGGGCATCACGCCGAAATATCGCGGCATGAATGGCGGCTATTGGGCCCTGGCATCCGGTGACGCGCAGAATTTCGGCACGACCATCCACCTCGTCGACGCTGGCGTCGACACTGGCGGCGTGCTGAAGCAGGCACGCGGCAGACCGGAAAAAGGCGACACCATCTCCAGTCACGCGCTCCGCCAGGCGGCGTTCTCGCGCGATATCTGCATCGAGGCCGTCAGCGATGCACTGGCCGGAAAACTCACAACGATCGATCCCGGCCTGCCTTCCAAACAATGGTATCATCCGACGATCTGGTTCTACCTCTGGACCGGCCTCAGAACCGGAATCTGGTAGGTCTCATCAGCCCGGAGCCGCACAGGGCCAGACGGCTTTTCGGCACGCCGACCCTGCCGCCGGTGCGCCCCGCGAACGAATAAACACGCCTTTCATTTTACGACATTGAAATGCGTCGCTTTTGAATGCGCGCGCGTCGTCCCATAACAAGCGGGTCCATTGCGCATCCGGCAATGCTCTGAGATCGAGGAGCGAGAATTCATGGCCGATCTTATCGTCGTCTACTGGCGCGACATCCCTGCCCAGGTCATCGTCAAGAAGGGCCGGCAAAATGCCAAGCGCGAGCTGCCGCTGCGCTTCACCGAAGCCATCGACATGTGCGCCATGCGCACCGGCGCCGGCGGTACCGACGACTATCTGGCCGAATGGCGCAAGGCCGATCCGGTTCCGGTCGGCGACGATCTCGAAGCCGAGGTCGAAAAGGCTTTCAAGGACCTCGACACGAAATATGACCGTGAAAGATTGGTCGCTCTGGTCAAGGCGGGGGGCAAAGAAAATGTCTGAGACCACTCCTGTCAAAAACGATGGGCCGACGGTTACCCAGGCCACCCTGGTCAAGAAGGCTGCGCCGAAATCCGACTACAAGCCGGCCGACGTGTCGCCGCAGCGGCGCGTGCAGCGCTCCTTCGCGGTGAGATTATGGTCGATCCGGCATTCGCGTCTGCTCGAATGGTTTTATTCCCGCTTCGCCGACATGTTTCTGCTCCTCCATCCTCTGTGGAGAGGCATCGGCTACGGCCGCGTCGAGGCTCCGATCAAATTCGTCGAGAAGCGCGTCAAGGGGTTCATGTTCGACTGCCGCATGTGCGGCCAGTGCATCCTGTCGTCGACCGGCATGTCGTGCCCGATGAATTGCCCCAAGCAGCTGCGCAACGGCCCCTGCGGTGGCGTGCGTGCCAATGGCAATTGCGAGGTCGAGCCCGATATGCCCTGCGTCTGGGTCAAGGCCTGGGAAGGCTCGCAGAACATGGTCAACTCCGACAAGATCCTGGCCGTGCAGAAGCCGGTCGACCAGTCGCTGCGTGAAACCTCCGCCTGGCTGCGGGTCACCGCGCAGGCGGCTGCCGCCCGTGAAGCCGCCGCCGCACCAAAGACCGGAGCCGCCGCATGAGCGCCCGTCAGCGCGACGAGAACCCGGCCGGCATTCACCTGCCGCTCGATCCCCTGCCCGGCCATTCGTCCCGCGGCCGGCTGGAGCGTGTGCTGCGGCGCGGTGAATTCGCCGTGACGACCGAACTCAATCCCCCCGACAGCGCCGATCCCGAGGACGTCTACAACCGGGCCAAGATCTTCGACGGCTGGGTCGACGCCATCAACGCCGTCGATGCCTCCGGCGCCAATTGCCACATGTCCTCGGTCGGTATCTGCGCGCTTTTGACCCGCATGGGCTATGCCCCGATCATGCAGATCGCCTGCCGCGACAAGAACCGGATCGCCATCCAGGGCGACGTGCTGGGGGGTGCCGCCATGGGTGTCGCTAACATGCTGTGCCTGACCGGCGATGGCGTGCAGGCCGGCGACCAGCCCGGCGCCAAGCCGGTGTTCGACCTCGATTCCATGTCGCTGCTCGAGACCATCCGCATCATGCGCGACAACGGCAAGTTCCTGTCCGGCCGCAAGCTGACGACGCCGCCACAGGTCTTCCTAGGCGCTGCCGTCAACCCGTTCGCGCCGCCCTTCGACTTCCGCCCGATCCATCTCGGCAAGAAGATCGCCGCCGGCGCGCAGTTCGTGCAGACGCAGTATTGTTTCGACGTGCCGATGTTTAGGACCTTCATGCAGAAGGCGCGCGATCTCGGCCATACCGAAAAAGTGTTCGTCCTGTGCGGCGTCGGTCCCCTTGCCTCGGCCAAGACCGCCAAGTGGATCCGCTCCAACGTGCCTGGCATCCACATCCCGGATGCCGTCATCAAGCGGCTGGAAGGCGCGCAGGATCAGAAGAAGGAAGGCAAGCAGCTCTGCATCGACATCATCAACGAGGTGAAGGAAATCCCTGGGATCTCGGGCGTCCATGTGATGGCCTACCGCCAGGAGGAATATGTCGCCGAGATCGTCGATGAATCGGGCGTGCTGAAGGGCCGCCAGCCCTGGAAGCGCGAAATCCGTCGCGACGACCAGATGGTTGCCGACCGGCTCGACCACATCCTGCACGACGAGATTACCGAAACCCAGGTGGATATGGTGAAGACCGCGCATTGATCCGCGCGGAGGATCACCATTCGCTTGATCGAAAAGAGATAACGATATAAAGAACTCTTTATATCACGACGGAGAGATTTCATGACCCGGACCATCGTTGCCTCGGCGACACGAGAAATCATCATCGGCTTCGACCAGCCCTTCTGCGTGATTGGCGAGCGCATCAACCCGACCGGCCGCAAAAAGCTCGCCGCCGAGATGGTCGCCGGCAATTTCGAGACCGTCATCAAGGACGCGCTGGAACAGGCCGCCTGCGGCGCCACCATGCTCGACGTCAATGCCGGCGTCACCGCGGTCGACCCCAACGCCACGGAGCCGGCGCTGCTGGTGCAGACACTGGAGATCGTCCAGGGCCTCGTCGACCTGCCGCTGTCGATCGACAGCTCGGTCACCGCCGCGATCGAGGCGGCACTCAAGGTCGCCAAGGGCCGCCCGCTGGTCAATTCCGTCACCGGCGAGGAAGAAAAGCTCGAAGCCATCCTGCCGCTGATCAAGAAATACAACGTCCCGGTCGTCGCCATCTCCAATGACGAGACCGGCATTTCGATGGATCCGGACGTGCGCTTCGCCGTCGCCAAGAAGATCGTGCAGCGCTGCGCCGATTTCGGCATTCCCGCGCACGACGTCGTCGTCGACCCTCTGGTCATGCCGATCGGCGCGCTGGGTGACGCCGGTCGCCAGGTGTTCGCTCTGCTGCGCCGCCTGCGCGAAGAGCTCAAGGTCAACACCACTTGCGGCCTGTCCAACATCTCCTTCGGCCTGCCGCATCGTCATGGCATCAACGCCGCCTTCATCCCGATGGTGATCGGCGCCGGCATGACCAGCGCCATCATGAACCCGGTGCGTCCGCAGGAAATGGAAGCCGTGCGCGGCGCCAATGTGCTCAACGGCACCGACGAGAACTGCACCAACTGGATCAGGACCTACAAGGACTACAAGCCGGCCGAAGGCGGCCATGCGGTCGCGGCGCCAACGGCAGTCAACGCCCCCGGCGAAGGCGGCGGCAATGGCGGTCGCCGCCGCGGCGGCCGTGAAGCCCGCATGGGTCGGGGGTAAGCGCGCAATCGTGAACCGGACTGCAAACCACGCTGGACCGATCGCATCATCGATGCGGTCGGACGCGTCTGCTTTGCGGTCAGGCGACGCCCAATATGGCGTCGAACAACGCCATTCCCGCCCACGATCCGAATATGCCGGTCACGCCGCCTATGACGAAGTCATCGTCATAGGCGGGCCACAGCCCGTTGAGCAGCAGCACCGCGACAATCGCACCGAGAATTCCGGTGGCCAGATATTGCGGATTGCGCAGCCACGGCCCCTTCAGCACCCGCACCATGGTAAAAGCGGTGAATATGCTGGACAGCAGGAGATCGGACATGATTGGCCTCTGGACCATCAGACAGTCCGCCCAATAGTGAAACGATCCGTTAAACGGTATCGACAATCCCTTCCGAGACACGTGTACGCATGAACTCGCCTGCCAACATTACCGATCCACTCGTGCTGTTCATGCCGTCGGGCAAGCGCGGGCGGTTTCCCGTCGGCACGCCGGTGCTCGATGCCGCGCGTCAGCTTGGCGTCTATGTCGAGAGCGTGTGCGGCGGCCGCGCCACGTGCGGGCGCTGCCAGATCGAGGTGCAGGAAGGCAATTTCGCCAAGCACAAGATCGTCTCCTCCAACGACCACATCTCACCCAAGGGACCCAAGGAAGAGCGCTACGAGCGCGTGCGCGGCCTGCCTGAGCGGCGTCGCCTCTCCTGCTCGGCGCAGATCCTCGGCGACCTCGTCATCGACGTGCCGCAGGACACGGTCATCAACGCGCAGACCATCCGCAAGGATGCCGACACCAGGGTGATCGCCCGCGATACGGCGATCCGCATGTGCTATGTCGAGATCGAAGAGCCCGACATGCACAAGCCGCTCGGCGACCTTGACCGGCTGAAGATCGCGCTGATGAAGGATTGGGGCTTCAAAAACCTCGAATTCGACTTCTACCTGCTGCCGCAGGTGCAAGGCATATTGCGCAAGGGCAACTGGACCGCGACCGCCGCCATCCACAAGGACGCCGACAGCGATATAGCGCGCGTCATCGCGCTTTGGCCGGGCCTCAAGAACGAGGCCTATGGCCTGGCTTGCGATATCGGCTCGACCACCATCGCCATGCATCTGGTGTCGCTGCTGTCGGGCCGCGTCGCGGCTTCGTCCGGCACCTCGAACCCGCAGATCCGCTTCGGCGAGGATCTGATGAGCCGTGTCTCTTATGTGATGATGAACCCGGACGGCCGCGAAGGCATGACGGTGGCCGTGCGCGAGGCGATCTCCAGCCTCGTCGACAAGGTCTGCGCGGAGGGCAATGTCCAGCGCAACGACATTCTGGATTCCGTCTTCGTCGGCAATCCGATCATGCACCATCTGTTCCTCGGCATCGATCCGACCGAACTCGGCGGCGCCCCCTTCGCACTCGCCGTCTCGGGTGCGGTGCGTATCAAGGCCTCCGACATCGGCCTCAAGCTCAACCAGGGTGCGCGCCTCTATATGCTGCCCTGCATCGCCGGCCATGTCGGCGCCGACGCGGCGGCGGTGACGCTGTCGGAAGGCCCGCATCGCCAGGACGAGATGATGCTGATCGTCGACGTCGGCACCAATGCCGAGATCGTGCTCGGCAACCGTGCGCGGGTCGTGGCGGCCTCCTCTCCGACCGGTCCGGCTTTCGAGGGCGCCGAAATCTCCGGCGGCCAGCGTGCCGCCCCCGGCGCCATCGAGCGCGTGCGCATCGATCCCGACACGCTGGAACCAAAATACCGCGTCATCGGCTCGGAACTGTGGTCCGATGAGCCCGGCTTCCTCGACAGCGTGCAGGCGACCGGCGTCACCGGCATCTGCGGCTCCGGCATCATCGAGATCGTGGCGGAGATGTATCTCGCCGGCATCATCTCGGAGGATGGCGTTGTCGACGGATCGCTTGCCGCGCGCTCTCCGCGCGTCACCGCCAATGGTCGCACCTTCTCCTATGTGCTGAAGGAAGGCGAACCGAAGATCACCATCACCCAGACCGATGTGCGCGCCATCCAGCTCGCCAAGGCAGCCCTCTATGCCGGCACCAAGCTTTTGATGGAAAAGCAGAATACCGAGCATGTCGACCGCATCCATTTCGCCGGCGCCTTCGGCTCCTTCATCGATCCGAAATACGCCATGGTGCTGGGCCTGATCCCCGATTGCGACCTCGACAAGGTTTCCGCCGTCGGCAACGCCGCGGGTGCTGGTGCGCGCATGGCGCTCCTGAACCGTGGCTATCGCCGCGAGATCGAGGAGACGGTGAGCCAGATCGAGAAGATCGAGACCGCACTGGAACCGAAATTCCAGGAGCATTTCGTCTACGCCATGGCGCTGCCCAACAAGGTCGACCCGTTCCCGAAACTGTCGGCGGCGGTGAAACTGCCGCCGCGCAAGACGGTGAGCGAGGACGGCATCGCCGGCGACGCCACGCCGCGCCGACGCTCGCGCGAAGGCCACGCGGCAAGGCGTAGCCGCGAATAGACGCGACCTTCACAGGCCATCTCGAACCTCAAACTCATTTGCATGCAAATGTTTCCGGATCGAACCGATCTGGAAACCAAACCGCTGTTTTCGCGAAATCCATCCGATACATGGCAGGCGCATTTACCCCGCATCGAACGGCGGCCGAGGACAATCCTCGACCCCCGCCGTTCTTCAAGGGAGATGAAAATGTCGATGTTCGAAAATCTCGGCCGCTTCGGTGTGACCATCAGGCAGAACCACGCCAGGAACAAGGCGATCCGCGCGCTGAACAGCCTGCCGGCGCATGTCCAGAAGGACATTGGCTGGCCGGCATCGCCGCCCAGCGATCCGCAGGCCGCGCTCACGTCGCTGCTTCTGGGCACGGCGCGCTGATGACCTTTGCCGACAAATGCAAATTGCTCGGCAGGCGCCGGGGATCTCGGAAATCCCTGGCTGCCACCAGCAACCGGCTGCGCGCGGCCTTTTTGCCGCGCCGCTGACGTCGGCGGCGCCGATCACACCGCCGTGTGGACAGAGCGCAAAACTTGACATTTCGGGTGAGCGTACGATCTTCGGAGCTAGTGGAGGTTTCTCTTAGTCGGCTGCAGCCGAAGTTCGTGTATCCGCATGCCAAGTTTCAAAAGCCACGTCGTGTCCTTCGTGCTCAGGTACAGCCGCAAGAAGGCGTTTGCCAGCCCGGAAAACCTGCAGCGCTGGATAGCGGCCGCGCGCAAGACCGAGGATCACCGTCCGCCGGCCTCGCTGCATCAGCGTTTTCACATCCAGACACGTACCATCGACGGATTTCCGGTCTACGAAGTCGCACCAAGAGCAGGCGAGCAAAAGCGGATTCTCTACCTGCATGGCGGCGCCTATGTCTTTGAAATCACGCCCTATCACTGGCACCTGATTGCCGAAATGGCCGACCGGCTGGGCTACGGCATCACGGTGCCGATCTATCCCATCGCCCCGGAGCACGATTTCCACGCCATGTTCGGCATGGTCGGCGACGTCTATCGCCAGATGCTCGACGAGGCCGAGGCGGAAGACATCGTCTTCATGGGCGACTCCGCCGGTGGCAACATGGCGGTGGTGCTGACAATGATGGCCGCCGAAGAAGGCTTGCCCCTGCCCTCGCGCCACGTGCTTATCTCGCCCGGCCTCGACATGTCGCTTTCCAACCCCCAGCTGTTCGAGGCAGAGCGCAACGACCCCTGGCTCGGCATCCCGGGCGGTCTCGAAGCAATCCGCATGTACAGCGCCGGCATCGACCGCAGCGACTGGCACATCAGCCCGATCTATGGCGACCTGTCGGTGCTGCCGAAAACGCTGCTTTTGACCGGCTCGCGCGATCTCTTGACGCCCGACAATCTGATCTTCGCGCAAAAGGCGCGGGAAGCGGGTGTCGAGGTTGATGTCGTCCACGAGGAAGGCATGTTCCATGCATGGCCATTGATCGACATGCCGGAATCGCGACGCGCGCGACAGCACATCGTCACGTTCCTCGGCGAGAGCCTCTCACCGGTCAGGCAAGATAGGAAAACGAGATTTCAAGCGCCCTCCGCCGAGGCGGCGGAGTAGCGCTTTCGATCCGACGACAGATCAGAACTTGCCGGTTTCCCGGAACACTTCGAAGGTCGCGCGGATGTGGTCGGCGACGGCCTTGACCGGCGCGCTGGCGTCCGGCGCCACCACCATGGCAAGATTGTAGGTGCCGATATCGGGCATGCCGTCCTTGGGGCAGAGCTCGACCATGTCGTTGCCGAGGAATGATCGCGGCAGCGGCGCGACCGCGAGGTCGGCCATGATCGCGGCGCGCTGGCCGGCCGTGTGTGCGCTCATATAGGCGACGCGGTAGTTGCGGCCCTCGCGTCCCAGCGCTTCGAGCGCGCCGGCACGCCAGGCGCAGCCCTCTTCCCACAACGACACCGGCAGCGGTTCGCGCAGATGCGCGCAGCCGCCCTTGGCGCCCGCCCAGACGATCGGCTCGGTCAAAAGCACCTCGGCGCCGAGCGCGCTGGTCTTGTAGGAGTTGGTAAGAAGTGTGATGTCGAGCGCCCGGTCGTCCATGCGCCGGCGCAGATTGCTGCTCTGGTCGATGGTGACGTCGACGGCGATCGAGGGATGCGACTGCGCGAAACGCTTCAGCACATGCGGCAGCACGCGTTCGCCGTAATCATCCGGCGAGCCGAGCCGCACCACCCCGACAATCTCGGGAATGATGAACTTCGACACCACCTCGCGGTTGATCGACAGCAGCCGGCGGGCATAGCCGAGCAGCATCTCGCCATCCGTGGTCAGCGACACGGAACGCGCATCGCGCGCGAACACCGAACGGCCGAGAATGTCCTCCAGCTTCTTGATCTGCATGGAGACCGCGGACGGTGTGCGGAAGACGGCATTGGCGGCAGTGGTGAAGCTGCCGGTCTCGGCAATCGCCACGAAAGTGCGCAAAACGTCGAGATCGAGGAGCGGCAGTGGATGATTGAGCGGGGCGTTCATGGGAAGCGACCTTCAATTTTTCTGATACAAAGCATCATTCCATTTCGTTTGATTGAACACCGGATCAG
>Ga0075365_10001143_pt1 | contig 11614 bp, 10 predicted proteins | sample EndMetdeltDD1765_FD_71387 | JGI IMG/M metagenome (GOLD analysis project Ga0075365, IMG submission 71387) | Populus endosphere microbial communities from Tennessee, USA - Endosphere MetaG P. deltoides DD176-5 | ecosystem: Host-associated > Plants > Roots > Endosphere | place: USA: Tennessee... | reverse complement strand
CTCCGAGTGGCACCGCATCCTCGACATCAACCTCACGGGCGTGTTCCTCGGCATCCGCGCGGCGGTGAAGCCGATGAAGGCCGCCGGCCGTGGGTCGATCATCAACATCTCCTCGATCGAGGGCATGGCGGGTACGATCGCGTGCCATGGTTACACCGCCACGAAGTTCGCGGTCCGCGGGTTGACGAAGTCAGCGGCTCTGGAATTGGGGCCCAGCGGAATTCGCGTCAACTCGATCCATCCCGGCCTCATCAAGACGCCCATGACCGAATGGGTGCCCGACGACATCTTTCAGACGGCACTGGGTCGCGCCGCCGATCCGCGCGAGGTCTCCAATCTCGTCGTGTACCTCGCCAGTGACGACTCCAGTTACTCGACGGGCTCGGAGTTCGTCGTCGACGGCGGGTGCACCGCCGGGCTGGGGCACAAGGATTTCTCCGCCGTCGAGGTCGAACAGCAGCCCGAGTGGGTGACGTAGCGCTGATCGTCGGCGCGGGTCCCAATGGACTCGCGGCGGCGGTCACCCTTGCGCGCGCTGGTCTTTCGGTCACGGTGCTCGAGGCCGCCGAGACGATCGGCGGCGGCACCCGTACGGTCGAGGCGATCGTCCCCGGACTGCTGGTCGACTCGTGCGCGGCGACGCATCCCATGGCGGTCGGTTCACCGTTTCTGAACGCACTCGGCCTGGAGCGGTATGGGCTCGAGTGGCGTTTTCCCGAGATCGATTGCGTGCATCCCCTCGACGACGGCACCGCCGGCGTTTTGTACCGCTCCGTCGAGCGGACCGCGGCCGGGCTCGGCCGTGACGGTGGGCGGTGGCGGACCCTGTTCGCGCACAACGAGAGCCGCTACGAGGCGCTGTCCGACGATATTTTGAGACCCCTGCTGCGGGTGCCGCGCCATCCGTTCACGCTCGCGCGGTTCGGACTGCCCACCGTGCTGCCTGCCTCCGTGCTGGCCAAGACCTTCGCGACGGAGCAAGCCCGGGCACTCTTCGGAGGCGTTGCGGCGCACACCTTTCAGCCGTTGGACCGGCCGCTGACGTCGGCCATCGGGCTGGGCATCCTCACCGCCGGGCATAGCACCGGATGGGGCGTTGCGGCCGGTGGCTCGCGAGCCATCACCGACGCGCTGGCCGCGTTGCTCGTCGAACTGGGCGGACGCGTGGAAACCGGTGTCCGCATCACGTCGGCTGCCCAGCTACCGGCCGCCGACATCACGATCTTTGACCTCGACCCACCTGCGGTCACGACAATCCTCGGCGACCGGTTGCCGTCGCGGATAGCCAAGGCGTACCGGCGTTTCCGATTTGGGCCCGCGGCGTTCAAGGTCGATTTCGCCGTCGAAGGTGGCGTGCCGTGGAGTCACCCCGACGCACATCGCGCGGGCACGTTGCATCTCGGCGGCGACTTCGCCGAAGTCGCGCACGGCGAGAAGGAACTGCATGCCGGTCACATGCCGGAGCGGCCGTTCGTCCTGATCGGCCAGCAATACCTGGCCGATCCGCAGCGCTCGGCCGGTGACGTGCATCCGCTGTATGCCTACGCCCACGTGCCGAACGGATACACCGGCGATGCGACCGAGCAGATCTTCGTGCAGATCGAGCGGTTCGCCCCGGGATTCCGCGACCGCGTGGTCGGCTACGAGGTCTGTTCGGCGACTGAGATGAGTACGTACAACACAAACTACGTCGGCGGCGACATCAACACCGGAGCCAAAGACATTCGCCAACTCGTCTTCGGTCCACGAATAACGCTGTCTCCGTACAGTCTTGGTGTGCCTGGAATGTACATTTGCTCGGCGGCGACGCCGCCGGGACCGGGCGCACACGGCATGTGCGGCTTCAACGCGGCGCAGTTGGCGCTGAAGAAGCTGGCCAGAAAGGGTGACCACCGATGAAGAGCGTCGTGATCGACACGCCGGGACAGGTGCGCGTGGAGACGCTGCCGGATCCGACATTGCCCGGCCCCGACGGTGCCGTCATCGAGGTGCGGTCGGCGGCCATCTGTGGTTCGGATCTGCACTTCTACGAAGGCGACTACCCGCTGGGGGATCCGGTGCCGCTGGGACACGAAGCGATCGGCACGATCGTCGAGATCGGTCCCGACGTCCGCACATTCGCCGTCGGTGACGACGTGCTGGTCTCGTCCGTCGCTGGCTGCGGATCCTGTGCCGGGTGTGAGACCCGCGATCCGGTGACCTGCGTGAGTGGTCCGCGGATCTTCGGCGCCGGCGCGCTCGGCGGGGCGCAATCGGAGCTGTTGGCCGTGCCCGCCGCGGACTTCCAGCTGTTGCGTATGCCTCACGACATCGACGCCGAAGAGGCGCTGCTGCTGACGGACAACCTCGCGACGGGGTGGGCGGCCGCGCAGCGCGCTGACTTCCCACCCGGCGGAACAGTGGTGGTCCTCGGCCTCGGGGCGGTCGGTCTGTGCGCGGTACAGAGTGCGCTGACGCTCGGTGCGGGTACCGTCTTCGCCGTCGACCCCGTCGAAGGTCGACGGCTCCGAGCTGAACGGCTCGGCGCGACGCCTCTGGAACCGCCTGCGCTGCAGGCAGTTCAGGATGCGACTAGTGGACGTGGTGCCGCAGCGGTGATCGATGCGGTCGGCAGCGACGGGTCGATGACCGACGCGCTGAACCTCGTCCGGGCGGGCGGCACCGTCTCGGTCGTCGGCGTGCACAACCTGGAGCCGTTCCCATTTCCCGCCACGATCAGCCTGATTCGCAGCATCACGCTGAGGATGACCACCGCGCCCGTCCAGCGCACCTGGCCGGAATTGGTCCCGCTGCTGCAGTCGGGTCGGTTGGATGTCAGCGGCATCTTCACCGACACGATGCCGTTGGCCGATGCCGCGGCGGCCTACGCCGCGGTGGCGGCGCGCACCGCCGACTGCGTCAAGGTGTCGCTGACTATCTGACGTGCAGCACTAGCGGGTTGATCGCATGTACCTGGTGCAGGTGATCAACCCGTCAAGCACGCTCGATCTTCAGGTAGTCGAGAATCGCAGCGCACACCGCTTCGGGCTGGTCGACCTGGAGGAAGTGCCCGGCGCCGGGGATGGTCTGCACTCGGCTGCCCGGTGGCAGGGCGTCGATCACCCCGGCGAGATAGCCGACCTGTACCGCACCGTCCTGCTCACCGTGCAGCACCAGCACCGGGGTGAGCGGAAGCCGGAACCGGAAGCGATGCAGGCCCGCATACGGGGGCGAGGCGCGGGTGAAGCGGATCATCGCGCGGTAGTACGCGACAGCGGCTCGGCGATGCGCAAGGGTCGGTAACGCCGCGAGGGCGCGCGCCACATCGTCGTCGACGTCGGTGCCCGGGGGCGACCAGTCGTTCCACAGTCGCGGGATGACCCGATGCAGCATGCGCTCCGGAAGGAACGGGAGCTGGAAGAAGAGCACATACCAACTCCTGCGGAGCTGGATGCCCGACATACGCAGGTTCTCCGCGAGGCTGTGCCTCGAGTTGTCGAACGCTCGCAGGGGCGGAAGTGCCATCGAGACGTACGCACCGAACGGCGATCCGGCGTACGCCGCGAGGCCGTTGGCCGTGAAGCAGCCCCAGTCGTGGCCGATCAACACGGTGTCGGATCCGCCGCCGAGATGCTTGTCCAGGTCGATGAGGTCGCTCATCAACGCACCCAGGTGGTAATCGTCATCGGGCGCGGGGCCGGTGGGCGCATAACCTCGGGTGAACGGGGCGACAACGCGAAATCCCTTGGCCGCCAGCATGGGTGCGAGCAGTCGCCAGCTGTGTGCGCTGTCGGGAAAGCCGTGAACGCACAGCGCCAGCCTGCCGTCGCGTGGGCCCCAGGTGAGGGCGGTCATTCGCAGGCGGGGGAGGTTGAATTCGACCATTTCAGGCTCGGTCACATCTTGACCATACAATATTTCATAAGTGTATTGTGATGGCACGACCCGGCAATGGAGGGAAGTGCAATGAGCTTCGACGTGGTCATCAACAACGGCCGGTACTTCGACGGGACAGGTGGTCCGTCCGCGGTGCGCAACATCGGCATCCAGGACGGCCGTGTCGCGGTCGTCACCGAGAACCCGATCGACGGCATCGAGGAGATCGACGCATCCGGGCAATGGGTGATTCCGGGCCTGATCGACATCCACACCCACTACGACGTCGAACTTCTCAACGGGCCCTCGCTGTCGGAATCGCTGCGGCACGGCGTCACGACGGTGGTCGTCGGATCGTGTTCGATCTCCACGGTGCACGTCGACGGTGTCGACGCGGGCGACCTGTTCGGACGCGTGGAGGCCATTCCTCGCGAGCACGTCATCGCCGCCATCGATCAACACAAGACCTGGTCCACCGCCGAGGAGTACATCGAGGCGGTCGAGGCTCGTCCGCTCGGACCGAACGTGACCGCCTTCATCGGTCACTCCGATATGCGCACCGCCGTCATGGGACTCGAGCGTGCCACGACGAACGAAGACCAGCCCACGAAGGCTGAGCTCGCGACCATGGAGCGCTGGCTGTCCGAGGCGCTCGACGCCGGTTTCATCGGACTGTCGTCACAGCAGTTGCTCTTCGATCGGCTCGACGGCGACGTCTGCCGTTCCCGCACGCTGCCGTCGACGTATGTGAAGCGTCGCGAGATGCGACGGCTCACCCGGCTTGTCCGCGAGTGCGGCCGAGTGTTGCAGAGCGGGCCCGACATCCAGCACCCACCGAAGGTGGCAGCGCAATTGGCACGGTCGATCGGCGGGCTGCGCCGCCCGCTGAAAATCAGCTTCCTGGCCGCCGCCGACGCCAAGTCGAACCCAATCGGATACCGGATCCTGACCGCAGCGGCCCGTCTCATCAACGCACTCGGCGGCGACTTCCGGTGGCAGCATCTGCCGGTGCCGTTCGAGGTCTACGGCGATGGCATCGATCTGGTGATCTTCGAGGAGCTGGGCGCCGGCGCTGCGGCACTGCACCTGCGCGACGAGCTCGAACGAAACGAGTTGATGCGCAACGAAGATTACCGCCGCCGATTTCGCAAAGAATACGATGACAAATTCAGTATCGGTGCCTGGCACCGCGACTTCTTCGACGCCGACATCGTGGCGTGCCCAGACTCCTCGCTCGTCGGCAAGACGTTTGGTCAGCTCGGCCTCGACCGTGGAGTGCATCCGGTCGACGCCTTCCTCGACCTCGTCCTCGAACACGGACGCTCACTTCGGTGGCGCACGGTGATCTCGAATCATCGGCCCAAGGTGCTCAAGAAGTTGGCCGTAGATCCCGGTGTGCAGGTCGGCTTCTCCGACGCCGGTGCCCACCTGCGCAACATGGCTTTCTACAACAGCGGGCTCTGCCTACTGCGCCATGTCCACCAGAGTGTCGAAGCGGGAGCACCGTTCATGACTGCCGAACACGCGGTGCATCGCCTGACGGGTGAACTGGCCCAATGGTATTCGTTGGACGCCGGACTCCTGAGAGTGGGGGACCGTGCCGACGTCGCTGTGATCAATCCGGACCACCTCGACGAATCGCTCAATGCGTATGCCGAGGAATCCGTCGAGCAGTACGGCGGGCTGAGCCGGATGGTCAACCGCAACGACGACACCGTGGCCGCCGTTCTGGTCGGCGGTCGGACAGTGTTCCGCAAGGGAGTGCCGACCGACATCGTCGGCAACGTGCGCACCGGCAGCTTCCTGCGCGCGGGCCGCAAGATCGCCGCGCCCACACAGCCCGCGGTGGCCGTCAGTGGGTGACATCGACTACTCGAGGTTCGATCCCGAACTTCGAGCGCGTGCCCGATTTCTGCCCAAAGGTTATGCGCTGCAGCGGGGATTGGCGCGACCGCGTGCCCTGATGAAGGTGGCTGGAGCGGTTGGTCGTATCCGTGGAGTCGAGGTGGCCGACGTCGCACCCGGCGTCAGGGTGCGCATCCATCGACCCGCCGGAATCGACGAACCCGGCCCCGCGATGTTGTGGATCCACGGCGGCGGCATGGTGATGGGCAATGCCGCACAGGAAGACGCGTTCTGCCGCAAGCTCGCCAACTTCACCGACGTCACCGTCGCGGCCGTGGATCACCGGCTGGCACCTGAGCACCCGTATCCCACACCGCTGGAGGATTGCTATTGGGCGTTGCGATGGCTCGCTCGTCAGACCTGGGTCGACTCGACACGGATCGCCGTCGGGGGTGCGAGCGCGGGCGGCGGATTCAGCGCGGCCGCAGCCCAGCTCGCACACGACCGCGGTGACGTCAAACTCAGGCTGCAGATGCTGGTGTACCCGATGCTCGACGACCGCACCGGCGCGAACGGCGACGGGGGACGCGTCATGTGGTCGGCCGACGACAATCAGCTCGCATGGCAGTGGTACCTCGCCGGTGCCGATCCGACAGCCGCGGTTCCCGCGCGGCGGACCGACCTGTCGGGACTGCCGCCGACTTGGATCGGCGTCGGTGATCAGGACCTCTTTCACGCAGAGTGTCTCGAATACGCCGCGCGTCTGCGCCATGCGGGTGTGCCGGTGCATGTGGAGATCGCGGTCGGAGCCTTCGACGCATTCGACCTCATTGCCACGAATGCATCGGTGTCCCAACGCTTCTTCGCCAGCCAATGCCGAGCCTTGCGTGCGGCTCTCGTCGACGACCACGTGCATTCCTGAGGAGTCGCAATGCCACGACACGAAGCCCTCGACCTGACGCGTCGGGTCCTCAAACATTTCGAGAACGACACCCTCGACATCACCGACGACGTGTGGCGCGAACCCCGGCACACCTACGTCGACCAGGAGCGCTTCGATGCTGACCTGCAGATGTTGCGCAGCGTGCCTCATGTCATCGGCTGGGCGGGCGAAGCCGCGACGCCGGGGGCCTACACCACCAAAGACGTGATGGGTGTACCGGTGCTGGTGGTCCGCGGGAAGGACGGTGTGCTGCGCGCGTTCGTCAACGGCTGCGCACATCGCGGTGCGCAGGTGGCCGATGATTGCGGGAAGACACGGATGTTCACCTGCCCGTATCATGGCTGGGCCTACGGACTCGATGGCCGGCTGACGGGTGCACCGGCGCGCAAGATGTTCTCGGGCGCGCTCGACGGGCGAGGACTGACTCCGCTACCGATCAGCGAACGCGCCGGGCTGATCGTGGTGGGACTGTCGGCTGACGTGGATGTCTCGTCCGCACTCGAGGAGATATCGACACCGTTGTCGGACTACGGCTTCGAGCACAATCACCACGCGGAGACCCGGCGTTTCGACATCGCATGCAATTGGAAACTCGCCGTCGACGTGAACTTCGAGGGCTACCACTTTCCCTACGTGCACGCCGACACCCTGGACCCACTGGCGTCGAACAACTCTGTCTATGACATCTACGGCCGAAACATTCGATGGGCATTCCCGTTCCGCGACATCGTGCAGTACCGCGATACACCCGAAGCAAACTGGCCGGACCAGTTCTTCGGGACCGTGGTCTACGGTTTGTTTCCCAGCTGTGTGCTGATAGAGGCCCCGGGCACATCGCAAATGCTGCGCGCGTATCCGGGTACCCGCCCCGGCGAGACCGTGCTCTACCTCTCCATCGGGGCGCCCAAAGAGATCACCACCGACGAGGAACGGGCCTGGTACAAAATGGGAATCGATGGAGCGGCCCAGGTACTCGACGGTCAAGATTTCCCGATGGCGGCGGCCTGCCAGCGCGGACTCGAAGCCGGCGTCGACCATGTGTTGTTCGGCCGTAACGAACCGCTGTTGCATCACCTGGCTTCTGTTCGGAACGAGTCGTTGGTAGCGGTTGGGAAAGGACCGAGATGAGCGCAGGGCAGCCGATCACCCCCTTCCCGATCGCCGTCGATCAGGCCGAGCTCGACGACCTGCGTCGTCGGCTGGATTCCGCGCGATTCCCCGCCGAACTGCCAGGCAGTGGGTGGGATTACGGAACCGAGCAGACGTTCCTGCGCTCGGTCGTCGACCGATGGCGCGACGGATACGACTGGCGGGCAACCGAAGCTGAGCTCAACGAGTGGGGATCGTTCGTCACCACCGCCGCAGACCAGCGGGTGCATCTGCTGCATGTCCGGTCCGACGCCGCCGACGCGATCCCCCTGGTGCTGGTGCACGGGTGGCCGGGATCGATCGTCGAGTTCCTCGACGTGCTGCCGCTGCTGCGCGAGCGTTACCACGTGGTCGTCGCCTCCATGCCCGGCTACGGATTCTCTGGTCCGACGACCCAGCGCGGGGTCGACGTCGCCAAGGTCGCCGCCGCGGTCGCCGACGTGATGGCCCAACTCGGCTATGACCGATACCTCGCCCAGGGCGGGGACTGGGGCGCAATCGTCGTGCGACATCTCGGCCAACATCACGCCCCGCATGTGGCCGCCATTCACACCAACATGCTGTTCGCACCCTTCGACGGCGCCGATGCCGACGCGATGACAGGGGTGACGGAAAGCGAGCTGGCAGCGATGGTTTCGTCCGCACAACGCATCACGGATGGCACGGCCTACATGGACATCCAATCAACGCGGCCGCATTCCCTTGGCTTCGGGCTCGACGACTCACCGTTGGGCCTGGCCGGTTGGATTCTCGAAAAGTTCCACGCCTGGTGCGACGTTCGCGAGGGCATGCCGATCCGCACCGACCGCCTCATCGACAACCTGATGATGTATTGGCTCACCGGCACCGCGACGTCGGCGGCGCGGCTGTATTGCGAAGCGACGCGGGCAGGCAACTCGGCGCTGAGTGAGTGGACCGGACGGGTCGACGTCCCGACGGGGTACGCCGTCTACCCGTACGAACTTCTGCAGACGCCGCGCGTCTGGGGCGAACGGCGTTACAACTTGGTGCATTACAGCGTGCAGGACCGCGGCGGGCATTTCGCCGCGTTCGAACAGCCGCAGCTCTTCGCGGCCGACGTGAACAATTACGGCGACGCTCTGCGGAAACTCGGAGTGTTCTAGACGCGATGGGATTCCTCAAAGCGGATTCACCGGCGATCGAGTATGAGTCGTGGCGCACGGGCAGTCGTTCGGAGCGGCTCAAGCCACTCGTGCGGCACATCGCCGAGCGGGGGATGGGCAACCCCGATGTGCTCTATGCGGTGTACGCGGTGAAGATCGTGCTCTTCATCCTTGGTGGTTTCTGCTTCGCGATGGCCACCAAGGGGATCGACGGATGGGGCAACGTCGCGTCGTGGTGGAGCGAGCCGATCGTCTTCCAGAAGGTCGTGCTGTGGGCATTGTTGTTCGAGGTGCTCGGGCTGGGGTGCGGATTCGGCCCACTGACAGGGAAATTCAAACCGCCGATGGGCTCGGTGCTCTATTGGTTGCGCACCGGAACCCTGCGGCTGCCACCATGGCCCGACCGAATTCCCTTCACCGCCGGTGATCGTCGAACTCTGTTAGAAGTTCTGCTCTATGCGGGCCTGCTGTCCTCAACGGTGTACGCCCTGCTGTCCGATGGCACCGGACCCGCTCCTGCGCTGGACACCGACGTCGGGTTGCTGCCGACTTGGAACATCGCGCTGATCGTCGTACTGCTTGCCCTCGCGGGCATTCGCGACAAGCTCATCTTTCTCGCCAGTCGCGGTGAGGTGTACGGCGCGCTGACGGTGACTTTTCTCCTGCCCGGCGTGGACATGATCGTTGCGGCGAAGCTGGTGATGATTGCGATCTGGATCGGCGCCGCGACGTCGAAGCTGAACCACCATTTCCCGTATGTCGTCGCGACGATGATGGGGAACAACCCGTTGATCCGTTGGCGATGGCTGCGCAAGGCGCTATATCGCCGATTCCCGGAAGACGTGCGGCCCAGCATCATTCCGCAACTGCTGGCGCACGGCGGCACCGTGATCGAGATGGGTGTGCCGCTGGTGCTGTTCTTCTCGCACGGCGGCGTGGTAAGTGCGGTGGCCGCGACCGTCATGGTCATCTTTCATCTGGTGATCCTGACGGCGATCCCGCTGGGTGTGCCGCTCGAGTGGAACGTCTTCATGATCTTCGGCGTCGGATCGCTGTTCGTCGCGCACGCCGGCGTCGGCGTCGGTGATCTCGAGCACCCGTGGCTCGTGGCGGCGCTGATGGCCGTGATCGCGGTGGCGATCGCGCTCGGCAATTTTCATCCTCCTTCGGTGTCTTTCCTGCCGGGGATGCGCTATTACGCAGGCAACTGGGATATCTCGACGTGGTGTCTGACCGAGTCGGCGACGGAAAAGATCCACGCGCAGGGGATCGGCCTCGGCAAGCTGCAACACAAACAACTCGAACAACTCGTCGGTCCGGAAAACGCCGAGATCGCCATGTACCGCGGCCTGGCTTTCCGGGCGATGTACGCACACGGCCGCGCGGTCGTGACGCTGTTGAATCGCGTGATGCCACCGGGACGTGACACCGACTACGCCGTGGTCGAGGGCGAAATGGTGGCGGCGTACGCGCTCGGGTGGAGCTTCGGCGACGGGCACCTGCACAACGAGAACCTGGTTCGGGCTTTGCATGCGCGCTGTCATTTCGAACCCGGCGAAGTCCGCATCCTCATGATCGACGGTCAACCCATTCACCACCAACGGCAGGAATACCGCCTCGTCGACGCCGCGACCGGAGAATTCGAGCGCGGAACGTTCGACATCGCCGATCTCATCGTCCGTCAACCGTGGCAGGACGACGTTCCGCTCAAGGTGACGAGCTCAGCGACCGGCGCCGGGAGACCGTGAGCGCGCCCGGTCCGGTGAACACCAGGAGCAGGAACACAAAGCAGTACAGTACCGCTGCCTCACCGCCATTGACGCTGGGCCAGAAGCTGTCTGGGAAGTGCATCCAGAAATAGGCGACCGCCATCATGCCGGAGGCGAAGAAGGCGGCCGGCCGAGCGAACAGGCCGAGTGCGATGAGTCCGCCGAGCACGAGTTCCAGCACGCCGGCCCACCACATCGGCCAGGAGCCCACCGCGGCTGGTGACCCCGAAGGCCATCCGAACAGCTTGGCTGTCCCATGTGTCATGAACAGCAGGCCGACCAGGATGCGAAACACGCCCAATGCGGTCGCTGCCGCGGTCGCTGATCGCAGGCTGGCGGGAATCACTGAGGTCGCGGTCATGTGTCCATCGTTGGTCGGACCAGGACCCGCGTCACGTCACTCATAGACGATTCAAATGTTTGTCTTCCGTGTGAGTATCCGTCGCCAGCGCCTCGCAGTTCTAGATTGGATGCATCGGCAGAACAACAACTTTGGAGGATCTCCTCATGAAGCGCGCAATTGTTGTTGGGCTTGCGGCTCCCGCCATGGCGATCGCCCTGCTGACGGTGGTCAACATGACCGCCGCCGGATCGGCAGGACCGTCCGAGGTCGCTGACACCGTTGCGACACTCGAGGCCGACGGCTACAACGTGATCGTCAACGGTGCCGGCATCTTGTCAGGCTGCACTGTCACTGCGGTCCGTCCCGGAGCGCCGACCATCGCGGACACGGTTTACGTCGACGTCGCGTGCTGAGCCGCCGCCGCGACGGTGGGCAGCCGCACACTGAAAGCGGTTCTGCCAGAATCAGATCGAGCCTCTATCGTTCCTCCGTGTGCCTCGACGATCGAGGCGGCGATCGACAGGCCCAATCCGAAACTGCCCGCCTCACGCGACCTCGACTTGTCGGCGCGCACGAACCGCTCGAA
>Ga0075365_10001141_pt1 | contig 11632 bp, 8 predicted proteins | sample EndMetdeltDD1765_FD_71387 | JGI IMG/M metagenome (GOLD analysis project Ga0075365, IMG submission 71387) | Populus endosphere microbial communities from Tennessee, USA - Endosphere MetaG P. deltoides DD176-5 | ecosystem: Host-associated > Plants > Roots > Endosphere | place: USA: Tennessee... | reverse complement strand
GCCTGACGGGGTGCCAGCCACACCGACGCGCCTGCGCTTCCGCATTCGATCTCCGCGTGGATCGCGCTCGCGACGGCCATCGAACTGATCGGGAGAACAGGCCAGCCAAGGAGAGATGCTGCGGGACCGAATTGCCTCACCGTCCGCCGAAGCTGGGTAACGAGGAACGGGTAGGCGTCGTCGGCCAGCAGACCAATGCGGAGACTGACACCACCGAAGCGTACGATCCGTTGCTCGGCGAGATACTTGTGCACGGCATATTGCGACTGCGAGACCGCGGCGGCGAGGACAGTCCCCGTAAAGATGAATTGCGTTCCGCAGCTCTCGCTCGCTTCGGCCCAACGCGACGCTGCTTCCACGTGGGCCCGCTGAGCTTCGACCGATCTGTCGTTCGTGCTCCACGCGCAGTAGACGACTGAGTCGAGATCGCGTACGCAGTCGGTCGGGTCGTCCTTCAGAACATCGATTCTCAAGGCCGGATCCTCGCTTCGCGACGAGAAGGCATCAACGTCAAATCCTCCTAGACGAAAATGCTCGACCAGAACCGAGCCGAGTGCACCTCGAGCACCCACGATGCCGATCCTGCTCACGAGGGCAAGCTTGCGATCCGGTAGGCGTTGGCCATCGCGGTAAACGTATGAGACCCGGCCCACACCTTGGGAAGCGACGTGGCGTCGACGATGCGCACAGCGGGCGCCGCGCGCAATTGTCCTTCAAAGCTCACGTGCGTGCCCCCCATCGGGAGACCCGCGCCAGAGTGGTAGCCCGAGCCGGGAGCCGGTGCAAGCACGACTCCGGGAATCGCATGCAATCCGACTCGCGAGGTCTGGGCATTGACACGTCGCGTCACGGCGACTGCCCGCTTCCATATTCCGCGCTGCGCCTGTCGGGTGACCCATGTTCTGCCGGCGACGTGCCGGAGAAGAAGTGAACCGCTGACAGACGAATCGAGGAAGCCGATCGCCGCGTTGACGCGCTCCCCGAGGCCGCTCGCGCGTTTCAGCGCGCGTCCGAGCGTCGGCGACAGCGTCGCCAAGCGTTCGGCGTATTCAGGATTGCTGTCATAGAAGCTCAATTGGAAGTCCGTCGGACCGGAGACCTCACTGAACGCCATCGCCTGTGACGCCGTGTATGTCGATTCATCACCATGTGCCGGATTCAGGTTGAGGAATCCAGCGTAGAAGACGGCGCTATCGCGGACGCGGATCACGCCGGGCGCAAGCCCCGAACGCTGTAGTAGAGCGGGTGAGGCGATCGGGCCGGCCGCGAGAAACACACGTTCGGACAGGATCTCGTCGTTGGTCATCTCGAGTCGAACAAGGCCATCTACCGGCACGATTCGAGCGACGGGACCCGCTACCAGCCGGCACTTCCCGGAGGCAGCGAGCCTCGCGATCTCCTCCCCGGCGGCAAAGAAGAGATGCTCGGGGCAGCCGGTGAGACACCGGCCACAACGAACGCAGTCGCGTGCCCGCAACGCCAGACGCGAATGGCCGAACAGGACACCTTCCCGCTCAGCTTGCAGCCGATGGACGATGGAGGCATAGCGCGTCGATTGGGGTCCCGCCGTCGTCCCTTCGATCCACGGGAATCGTGTCGAAGTGCGGTCCTGACAACCGACTACGTCCATGTTGCTGAGGAGCGCCGAGTAGCCGGCAGCAATTCCATCGTAAACCGGTGCGAGTTCCGGCATGTCGTGACGTGAGCGGACGAGAATGCCTGCGCCCCAGATATTCGAAAGACCGCCTCGCGCACTCGACGCAGGGAGCTGTGCACCATCGCTGCTCGAGAGCCACGCCCGCGGGTACTGGAAGACTCTCGCGCGCGAGTCTTCGCCTTTCATCGCGATAGTGGACGCCTGGCTCACAGTGCCCCCGTCGAACCGTGGATCCACTCCGAAGTCCACCACGATCGGGATCCTCCCTGCGTGAATGATCCCCAGTGCGGCGGCATAGCCGGATGGACCGCTACCTATCACCACGTCAGTAGCGACATCCATCAACCGCACTGGAGGAGCGTAACAGGGCCCTTCGAAAGTCAAGGTGCCCGTACCGCCGAGCGTCACCGCCATCCACAACGCGATGACGTTCCGTCCACACGACATCGTGCGTCGAAGCCCACACGGCACGACTCCTCGTTCGCTCGCGCGCTCACACGTCGGTCGGCGTGGCTCCCCGTCGGAGATACACGATCGCGGCTCGCACGGGCGAGCGGCGCCACAACGACGGAGGCAAGCGCCGTAAGTCGTCTGCAAGGCTGACGGCTACTGCCGCGGCGAGCATCGCGACCACTGCAACGGCCAGCACGATCCCCCGGCGGCCGATGTGCACGTCATCCCACAACGGAGCGAGCAGGCTCGAGTACTCCGCCGAATACCAGCAGAGCGGCTCGTAGCGATAGCTCTCCTCGATGCACCGGAGCGCGGATCCAGGAGTGATGTAGAAGATGACGCCGATCACGGCGACCCACGACGAGAGTGTGGCGACCGCGACCAGGACGGCCCGACGAGCGGGGCTGAGCCGCCGTGCCCGTGCCATCCCTTCGGCGAGAGCGAACGCCCCCGGAACGCACCCGAGCAGGAAGAATCGAGGTCCGAACGTGACGCCGCCATACCAAGCCCACCACTTCGCGTAAAGCGGCACGAGCGCCAAGACGAAGACCGCAAGGCAGGTGGCCCAGTCCCGAACGTCGTCACCCAACCGCCTGACGGCCAGCCACATCGCTGGGATGTAGAAAACCAATCCGCGACCGAGGGAGAAAAGAATCCCGATCACGCCAAAGATCAGGGGATGGTTGAACCCCGAGACGTAACCCCAGGGCAGCAGTGGGCTGTTCACCGCGAGACCGGCGTCATACTTGGACAGCGCGAAATGCCCGTTCGAATATGACGCTTCGCCGACGACGATCGCGGCCGTGATCGCCAGCGTGATGATTGGCGCGATCGAACGGCGTCTGATTGCGAGCACGAGTGACATCACGATGAGGCCGGGGATCTGAGCCGGAACGTTCGCCACACCGATCGCGACGAGGAACCATCCGGCACCCCGGCCGAACGCGGGCCGCTCTGTGAGCGCCGCGAGCAGTCCGGCCGAGACAAGGAGTGCTGAGAAGAACTCGGTGTTGAATCCAACGAGATAGACGATCAGCATCGAGCAGAACGAGAAGATCTGGAACAACAGCGCAATACGGAGCCCGCGTTGAAATCGCAGACTTCTCGACATCCAACCGGACCAGACGACCCACAGCAGCAGCCCGAAATGGTCGATCATCCATTGTCCATGCCCGAGCGCTTCAGCGGCCCGATAGAGGGGCACAACGATCAGCGGATGGATGACCGAAAAGTGGATGTCGGGCCAGACGCCGTGGGCGAGTTGCTCGACCATTCCGGCGCGGATGGGGTCGTCGCCTCCGAGGTTCGGACGCTGGATGATCAGCACCAACGTTTGGAGTGCGATGACGATCCACAGAATCCAACGCTTCAGAGCCCGGCCTGCTCGGCCCGCCAGGCCCTGTTCGATCTCCTGGCGGACGCCGAGCTGGGCGGCCTGGCTCACGGTACCCAGCTCGACAGCTGCTGCGCGGCAAACGATCGATAGATCTCAGCTGGTCGGCCGGCCCGTGCCTCGCCGTCGTTGCGCGCGGCCGCAAAGAGGTACTGACCCAGATCCCGCGCTCGCTCGGCGAGGAGGTCGGACAGCGCCGAGACATCAGCAAACGAGCCGGCGCCATGGTCGTGGACATCGGCGGTGAAATGCTCGAACACGCCGAATCCACAGAACTGCAGCAAGTGCACTAACTCGTGCCGCGTGTATTCGCGGTTGTGTCGTCCATATGGCCCGTAGCCGGAGTACGGGTCATAGACGTTGGCACCCGCCATGAGTCGAGCGACATTTTCGAGTCGAGCCACATTGGGAGTGCTCACCACCAGCAGGCCACCAGGCTTCAACACGCGCTTGATTTCGAGGAACGCGACCACCGGATCGATCAAGAGGTGTTCGAGCACCTCGCAGAACACTACGACGTCGAACGAATCCGTCGGAAAAGGGAAGTCCTCCGTCTCGACGTTCAGCGAGTAATAGTCGAATATCCTCTCTATCGAGGCCTCGTCAGTTGGCCCACGATACGAGACAGTCTGCGAGAAGACTCCCTGAGCATTTGGATCAAAACTGTTGGTCATCGTGACGTGGAGGTCGGTGAACTCCCGCAGGAGGACCGTCGTAAAGTAAGGATTGGAGCCGATCTCCAGGGCGCAGCCCTTCTGGTCTCGCACCAGGTTCCAGGTCAGGAGGAATCGTTCGAAGTCCTCGCGGAGATACGCGTCGAGTTCGGTCGGCGGCGCGTTGTCGATCGACACTGATTGCAACAATTGCAGAACCTCAGCGCGAGTCCATCCGACCGGGAGGGGCGTCGGACGTCGAAATCCAACGTCGAGGTCAGACGCAGGAACAGCTTCCGTTTCACGACGACCTCTCACCCGATCTTGAACACGACGCGCGTTCTGCCCAATTCTCCGAAAAATCCTGGAGGAGGCGCTCATTTGCATAATACTATCACCTCAATGCTCAAGAGCCTGAAGTGTCCTGGCTCCAGACGTGCGTCATGCGATCGAACGAGCACAATCCGTGGGTGATATTGTGCACAAGGGCCCACGAATGCACCTGATCTATGTAGGTCGGGGCATTCGGATCGAGAAAGGTAAAACCATCGGGAAACTGACCGGAATAGCCGTTCAGAGTCGGAATATTGAGGTGTTGCGAAATCATCATCGCATCGATGGTCACTTCATAGTAGGGAGCCCCTGAGGAATCGGTCACATAAAACGAACGACACCCTGACGGCGGTGACCCAGCTTCGACAAGCGCCTTGATCTGCTCGGAACGGTCGATCTGTGACGTCTCGCCCAGATTCAACTGCTCGAGTACGACCACAGCCAGGAGCAACCCGACGACAAGTCCGAGACGACGTGACGAGGGTGCGCTCGATGCGCGGCGATCGAGCACACAGAGCGCACACGAGATGGCGAGGACAGCGCACGGACCGGCAAGCAGCGCGATCCGATCGATCGCACGGATGCCGATCGCGCCGGGCACAAGAGTCCACGGGATCCGCCACAGGCTCCCGAAGCTGAATCTCACGGGCAGCAGGATGAGCGCGATCGTCGTGATCCCGAAGGCGATGGCCGAATCAGCGAACGTACCCCCACCGCGGCGACGCATGAACCACGCAAACCCCACGGAGGCAAGCACACATGCCATCAGCACAGGCGTGATCGCCAGCGAGACCTCGTTGTTCGCGAGACGAGGCGTTGCCAGCATGGCTCGCATCGTCGATCCCCAGACGTAGTTCGTGCCGCCCAGGTTCACGATGTCGAGCGGACGCGCTGCGTAGAGCATCGCGTCCTGGTACCTCCGGCCGCCCGACGAACGGAGAATCGGTAGATATGTGATGACGAACGGCACCATCGCGACAGCGAATCCAATGACAAATGCGCAAATGACGGCAGCGCGGTCACGGAGGGCAGTAATAATGCCACGAACCCTCAACTCCGGGAAGCGCAACGCGGCGAGGATCACCGTATAGATGAGCGCGGCACAACACGTGAACCACGCGATGTAATACGTCGAAAAGAAGAGCAGACCCAGGAAGATGCCCGCTCCAGTCGACCACGCCATCGCCTGCTTGCGCTTCCGAGCATGCATTCCCTGCCACACGAGCAGCAACAACACCGGGACCCAGAACAACGAGTACAGCTGGAGGTGCCCAGACTTCACGTACAACGCATTGGAGAAGACCAGAATTGTCGACAGCGCTGCCGATCTCATCATGGTGAACCGAAACACTTGTCGACACAGGATGAACGTCGCAACGAATCCGATGAGACACATCAATACGAAGGTCCATTGAAATGCAAGGAACTCGTCCATTCCGCTCGCTCTGAGGGGGAGATAGAATACCTCATTGAGCAGGAATGTGTCAGAATATCCGAGAACTCCTTTGGTGGGATAGAAGAACTCCGGACTGGTCCATGAGACACGTCCTCTCAGCACTTCGAGCCAGTGTTCGTGACCGTAGATCTGCAGTCGAGCATCACCAACATTTCCCATGATCTTGTCGAAGCCGCTGGTGAACGCCGAGCGGAAGAAGATGAGAAGTCCCGGTAATGAGAGCAGAAGTCCGGCGTAAATGTCCCTCAAGCGGACGGCTACTAGTCCGTTTGCGGGATCCGAGGATTCTGCTGTGACAAGGACCTCATCAAAACGGTTCGATGACGACCTCAACAATGTCATTCGGGGTCCGATCATGCCCTCGACTTGGTCAGCCAACGGACTCCCGGCTCCAGACGCCTGATCGGAACGCGCTCACTCACGGACGAGTAAACCAAGATGCAGAACACGGCACGAATCCCGTCTCGCCAACCGATCTTCTTGCCTTCGGCATATGTCCGAGCCGAATACGAGATTCCGACTTCGTAGATTCGCCAATTTCCCCGTGCCACTTTGGCGGTCATCTCCGGTTCAATGCCGAAGCGATCTTCTTCAAGCTCGAAGGAGTCGAGCACCTCGCGCCGAAACGCCTTGTAGCACGTCTCCATGTCGCTGATGTTCAAGTTGGTGAACATGTTCGAGAGCGTGGTCAGGAACTTGTTGCCGACCGAATGCCAGTAGTAGAGCACCCGATGGGCCCTGGTCGTCAAGAATCGCGAGCCGAACACAACATCCGCTTTGTTGTCCAACAGCGGCGTCATGATCTGGCTGTAGTCGTTGGGATCGTATTCGAGGTCGGCATCCTGAACGATCACGAACGGCTGCGTCGCCTCTTTGAACCCGCGCCGAATCGCTGCGCCTTTCCCACGGTTCTCCTCCTGACGAAGGAGCCGAATGCGTGGATCGTGGATTGCCTCGACGATCTTCGCTGTGGCGTCCGTCGAGCAATCGTCGACGACCAGCAATTCGGCGGTGTACGGCGAGTGCAACACGAGCCCGATGATCTCCTCGATCGTGTCCTCTTCGTTGTACGCGGGCATCACCACCGAGAGCAACTGGACGTGCTGAAGCGGAGGTTCTGTCGATGACATCGCAGCGATGATAGCTGGCCGACTCCCGCCGCGAGAGTGGCCCCGCCCTTCTTCAGTCAGGAATCGACGGGGACTGCCGGTGCCTCCGACCTACCTCGGAACCGGTCGACGAGCAGTGCGATCTCGTTCTCGGGCCAGAAGTCGGTCTCGCGGACCTGGGTCAGACCGATGAACGTGAGCAGCACGACGATCGGCAGGATTCGTGTTGGCCACATGCCGAGCGGGGGTGTCCCCACAGTGAGCGCAGCAGCAACTACAACTGTGGCGACACCGACGGCGGTTCGTCGCCGCAACACGACGCAGGCGAGCGGGACCAACGTGAGCAGTGAGTACATCCAAGCGATCGGCAAAGCAACCACGACGAGCCAGACGATCGGCCAGAAAGAGTCCTTGATGCGGATTGCCACGGTGACGGCTGCCGCAACCAGAAGCGCAGCGACGAGTGCCTGCGAGATGTTGTGCTTGTGCGCGAGGTTGAGGATCGACGCGTTATCGGGTCGATCGGCATTGACGGAGATCGCATCGGCCCCTGCGCCCAAGTATGCCGACCACGTGCTGTGGAAGAGCAGCACAGGCACAACGGACAAGGTGGTCATGAACCCTGCGGTCCAGGCCACCGTGCGCCACCGCCGCGTGAAGAGGAACGGTAGCACCAGCAACAGACCGCTGGACTTCGGCGCAGCCGCGAGAGCTAGCCCAACCGCAGCCATCAACGGATGGTGCCGGTAGCGGTAGGCGATAGCCACGCCGAGGCCAATGACGGGAACCGCATTGCCGATTCCGTACGCGCCAGGAAACGTTGCGGCGATCGCGAGTCCAATCGGGATTGCGTGCACCAAGCGAACCCCTGCGAGGTGAACGGTTGCGATCAGAGCCGCGATCATGAGTATCGACCACGCTGTCAGTGCGTTTTCATAGCTCAGCACACTGAACGGCAACATCAGCGCGATCATCGTTGGCGGGTGTGGATTGGCATTCTCGACGGGCCAGGCGGGGGCCCCGATGCGATCGATCAGAACTGACTGGATTCCGTACGGATCTTGCCCGTGCCGCAGAACCTTGGCGCTCGCGTAGTCGAGAAGGATGTCCGTCGGCACTGATTTGCCGGCCGTCTCGTGCAACAGGGCGTTCACCGGGCCCGCGTCCGCTGCCATTCCAGCACTCTCGTCCGGCAGCGTGAGGGGGCGGACGAACAACGCCATGCAGAGTACGACAACCCCATACACCCCCAGGACGATCGCAACCTTTCGCATCCGGACGACAGTACCGTGTGTCCGATCTCAGGTCGGGCCAAGGCACGCGTCGTGGTCGAACTCGAATCACTCGTCACCTTCAGTTCGACGATGGCGGTTCGATGATCCTGCTGTGGTCAACGGGTCGCACTCACGGTCGGCATCGTGGGCAAAATCGCGACCGGCCGCTACCCGGACCGTGGCGCCGCCATCCACACCTTGGCGACGGTGTCGTATGAGCACAGGCCATCCTCGGCTCTCGTGTCCGCCACCCACGTGCGCACCTTGGCAAAGTACTCGGGATCGCTCATATCGAGCAGAATGTAGCCGGGCGGGTATTGGCCCGAGTATCCGTTGACGGTCGGTATCCCGAAATGAACAGCCAACACCATGGCGTCGATGTTGGCGACGAAAGAGAGCATCTCCCTGTCGATGATGAAGAACGCTCGACAGCTCTCGGGTGGTTGTGGTGCCTCGCGGAGCCTCTTGTTCTCGATCGACCGATCGATTCCTGCAAACTCGCCGACGTTCAACTGCTCGACGACAGCCAACACAAGCAGCAGGGCGAGTCCAACAGATACCGCCTGCGATCGTCTGGCAAGCGGGCGCCGAGTTCGCTGGGCAATCGCGAGACCCAAGGCCACGGTCAGGCAGACGATGGGCGCGATCACTATCTCGACCCTGTCGATCGCACGAATTCCCTCGACACCGGGCATCAGCACCCACGGAACGCGCCACAAGCTGCCGACACCGAACCTGATCGGGAGCAGTGCGAGAACCAGCGCCGTGACGCTCGCGGCGGCGCAGAGGCGAGTCAAGATCGCGAGCTCAGTCGAGCGCCACATGCGGATTGCGAAGACCATTGCGCCCGCGGCGAGGATGACCAGTACGGGTGTGACGGCGAGGCTCGTCTCGGTGTTCGTGAGATGCTCCACCGGCAGATGAGCGCGAACGAGGGAACCCCACACGTAGTTCGAGCCTCCAAGGTTGAGCACATCCCGCGGTGTTGCGGCGTAGGTCATCACCTGCTCGTACGTCCGACCACCGGTCGATCGCAACACCGGCACGTACACGATGAGAAACGGGACCAGCCCGACGATCGCCCCTCCCAGGAAACCGAGCAGGCCGGAAAGCTTCGACCGGGCCAAGTCGACGCATCGCCGCCACCCTGCACTCCTCAACTGCAGCGGCAAGAAGACGAGCGCGAACACGACCGCAGCGAGCACGATGAACCAGGCGATGTAGTACGTCGAGAAGAGGATCAACCCAAACAGCAGGCCGGCGATGGCTCCCCAGAACGATTGCCACCATCGACCCGGCGCGCGCGCCACACGCAGCGCGAGGAGCAACAGCAGGGGGAACCAATACACCGAGTAGAGCTGGGGGTGAACGGACACGATGTTCAGGTTGTTGGCGAACGCAAATGCCGTTGCCAGGGCGAGGCTCACCCCGATCCCGAGGCCCAGAACTCTCCGGCAGAGGGTGAAGAAGCCGGCAAACCCCACGAGCGACAGGAGGATGACGGTCCACTCAAAGGCCAGGAACGAATCGAGCCCAAGAGCCCTCATCGGCGCATAGAAGATTTGGTTGAGGAACAACGTGTCGGCGTAACCGAGTGTGCCCTTCGCGGGGTAGAAGAAGTTCGGACTGGTCCACGAGACGCGGCCGCGGAACACGTTGACCCAGTGCTCGTGGAGCACGACCACCAGGCGGGCGTCCGCGCCATCGCCACCAATCCTGTCGAACCCGGACGTGATCTCATCGCGGAAGAACACGACGCAACCCGGAATCCAGCAGATCACTGCCTGCACCGTGACCGGCAGACCGCTGAATCCGCGGGCAACTCGTTCCAAGAATCGGCCGAATGGGCGGCCGCCGACTTCCGCCTCGATCACGCCCGCGATTTCGTCAGGCTCTGCACCAATGGCTCCAGCTTGCGAACCGGAACACGTTCCCCGATCGGGGAGTAGACGAGGATGCAGAACACCGCACGAATACCGTCGCGCCAGCCGATCTTCTTGCCTTCCGCGTACGTGCGCGCCGAGTAGGAAATGCCGACTTCGTAGATCCGCCAATGCCCCTTGGCCACCTTGGCCGTCATCTCCGGCTCGATGCCGAAGCGGTCCTCCTGCAACTCGAATGACTGCAGCACCTCGCGTCGGAAGGCCTTGTAGCACGTTTCCATGTCGCTGATGTTGAGGTTGGTGAACATGTTGGAGAGGGTGGTCAGGAAGCGGTTGCCGACCGAGTGCCAGTAGTAGAGCACTCGGTGTGCCCGCGTGGTGAGGAATCGCGAACCGAACACGACATCGGCGCGGCCGGCGAGGAGCGGTTCCATGATCTGGCTGTAGTCACCGGGGTCGTACTCGAGGTCAGCGTCTTGGACGATCACGAAATCCTGTGTCGCCTCGGCGAACCCACGACGTAACGCCGCACCCTTGCCCCGGTTCTCGGGCTGGCGCAGCAGGCGAATTCGCGGATCGGCGATCGCGTCGACGATCTTGACCGTGCCATCCGTCGAGCAATCGTCGATCACGAGCAGCTCGGCGGTGAACGGCGACTGGAGAACGAGGCCGATGATCTCGGCGATCGAGCTCTCTTCGTTGTACGCCGGCATCACGACCGAGAGGCGCTGGACGTTGTGGGTATCGGACTCGGCCGGCGACATCGGCGCAACGATAGCGGTCGGACGCAACCCGCAACCAGTAGCACGTCGTCTCGAGTGAAGAGCCGATGAACCGTCGACGACGGCTCGTCAGTCGCGGTCCATGGTCACGTTGTAGCTGCGGTGCTGACCGGCGCAGTCGCCAGCAGTGATGGTCTCGGTGTAGGTGCCCTGCATCTCGGCCGCCTGCACCACTCCGTCCACGACGGTGACCGCCGTGGTCCTCAGCGCGAGCAGATACGTGGATGGCTGGTCGACGCTTGCGCATTGCGGGCTCTTGGCCAGCTCGAGTGGTCCGCTGTTGACGTATGTCGTCCCGTCGAACGTGAGCGTTCCGCTGACGCGATCACCACTGATCGCCAGCGGCTCGGCGATGGTGATGGACAACGGGGCGAGGGTGCTGCAGAGGGCCAGCGTGCATTCCGCCGGTGCCAACGTCGCGGTGTACGCGCCGTTGGGGTTGGCTGCGGCGATCGTGGATGCGCTGAGCGGGAACAGCCCTTGCATCGCGGCGACTTGCTGTTCGGCCGCAGCCTGCGCGGCCTGCGCGGCGGCCACGTCGGAAGAGGCCTGGGTGGCGGCCGCCTGCGCGGCGGCTTGGGCCGCGGCCGCGTCGTCGGCCCTCCCCTGCTTCTCATTCGTGAGGTCGGCCTTGGCCTG
>Ga0075365_10001140_pt1 | contig 11636 bp, 9 predicted proteins | sample EndMetdeltDD1765_FD_71387 | JGI IMG/M metagenome (GOLD analysis project Ga0075365, IMG submission 71387) | Populus endosphere microbial communities from Tennessee, USA - Endosphere MetaG P. deltoides DD176-5 | ecosystem: Host-associated > Plants > Roots > Endosphere | place: USA: Tennessee... | reverse complement strand
CGAAGCCCATGGTGCGCTCGGAGTCCGGGTAGAGCCGGCTGCGCGAGTCGAGGACGTACGCCGCCGGCGGGGTGCGGTCGACCGCGGACCCCGCCGCGACGACCGCGGACGCTCCGTCGCCGAACAGGCCGCTGGCGACCAGGTTGGGGACGGACACGTCGTCGCGCTGGACGGTCAGGGAGCAGAGCTCCACGGCGACCAGGGCGGCCACCTGGTCCGGGTGACCCACGAGGTAGTCCGCCAGCCGCGCGACCCCCGCGGCTCCGGCGACGCAGCCGAGCCCGACCAGCGGCACCCGCTTCACGTCGGGCCGCAGCCCGACGACGGCGGCGATCCGGGCCTCCAGCGACGGCACGGCCAGGCCGGTGACGGTGGCGGAGATGACCAGGTCGACGTCGGAGGGCGTGAGGTCGGCTGCCTTGAGCGCGTCCTGCAGAGCCCGGGCACCCAGCTCGACCGCGTGCTCGATGAACAGGTCGTTGGCCTCCGTGAACGACTCGATGGCGCCGTACTCCTCGATCGGCAGCGCCGTGTGCCGGAACTCGACGCCGGCGTTGCCGTGGAAGCGGCGCATCAGCCGCTCGTCGAGGCTGCGGTGCGCGATGAAGCCCGCGAAGGCGTCGGTGATCTCCGCCTGCGGGTAGCGGTGCGACGGCAGCGCGCCGCGCACCGCCAGGATCTGCGTGCTCGGACGGGTCATCGGCCCAGCCCCTTCCGGACGACGCCGCCGACCAGGTGCCTGACCAGGCGTCTCGAGATGCGCCCGTCACCCAGGCCGAGCTCGACCAGCTCGTCGAAGATCGCGCCGTCGCGCCGGGCGGCACGGATGCCACCCTCCACCAGGACCGGGCTCTCGGCGAGGCGGGCCGCCGTCCAGGTGTGCTTGAGGTGACGGCCGAGCAGGATGTTGACCGAACGTCGGTGCAGCGCTCCCGCGCGGCTCAGGTCCTGGGCCCGGACCGCCTGCGCGACGGCCCGGCCGGCCGTGATGCCGGTGGCGACGGCGTAGTAGATGCCCTCGCCGGTCATCGGGTTGATGAGGTGCGCCGCGTCGCCGGTGAGCAGGATCCGCCCGTCCGGCTGCTCCCAGCGCCACGACGACAGCGGCAGGTGGTGCGCCCTCCAGTGGTCACCGGTCCCGACACTCCCGGGCAGGAGCCGTTCGAGCTGGTCGAGGAGCAGGGCGCGGCTGGGCGGGTCGTCGGTCCGGTCGGCGGGGAGCAGCTCCCCGTACCCGACGTTGGAGAGCCCGTCGCCGCGGTCGAACGCCCAGGCGTACGACGGCTGTCGCCGGTCGCCGTAGCGGATGACCTGGGTGCCGACCCGGTCCGGTGGCGTGGGTGCGTAGCCGCGGATCGCGAGCGCCCTCTTGCCCTCCGCGAGGCCGAGGTGCTCGCGCAGCACGCTGTGCGCACCGTCCGCGGCGATCACGACCGGGGCGCGGTAGCGACCGTCGAGGACCACGGCGTCGCCGTCGGCCCCGACCTCGCCGACCCGGTGCCGGGCGAGGGTCGCGCCGGCCGCGACGGCGCGCTCGACGAGGCGGGCGTCGAAGACCTCGCGCGGGATCACGTACACCGGCCGGGCCATCGGCCTGGCCACGGACGACGAGCCCCGGGCGAGCTCGAGGCGGGTGAGTGGTGTCCAGCCGTCCTCGATGCCCTGCACCCCGACGCGCGAGAGCCGGTCGAAGACGTGCGGCGCGATGCCGTCCCCGCAGGACTTGTCGCGCGGGAAGTCGGCGCGGTCGAGGAGCAGGACGCGTAGCCGCCGGTCGGCGTGCAGCGTGCTGATCGCGGCCGACGACCCGGCCGGGCCGGCGCCGACGACGATGACGTCCCAGTCCTCCGGCTCGCTCATCGGGCCCACACCAGCATCGCCACGTCGACGAGCGCCATCGCGATCGCGGCCCGGAACGGGGTGCGCCCCGAGGTCACCAGCGCCACCAGGGCGAGGCCGCCGACGACCACCAGGGCGACGGTGGCGACGGTGGACCCCACCGACGAGCCGAGCACGATCACCACGGTGGCGGACACGAGGACCGCGGCGGCGAGAGCCGACGACCAGCGCGCGCCGAGCCGGTGCGGCATGCCTCGTACGCCGGTGGCCGCGTCGTCCTCGAGGTCGGGCAGGACGTTGACCAGGTGGGCCCCGACGCCGAGCAGCGCGCCCGCGGCGACCATCCACCAGGGCGGGAGCTGGTCGGGGTTGTCGACGAGCGAGACGAACGCCGGCAGGGCACCGAACGCCAACGCGTAGGGCAGCCAGGACCAGACGGTGGCCTTGAGCCCGAGGTTGTAGGCCCAGCCGGAGGCGACGGTGACCAGCTGGACCGGGCCGGCGACCAGGCCCGCGGCGAGGGACAGCGGCACCGTCGCGACCACGGCGACGGCACAGGCGGTGCGGACGACCCTGATGTCGAGCTCCCCGGTCGCGAGCGGCTTGTCCGTCCGGCCGACGGCCCGGTCGCGGGACGCGTCGACGAGGTCGTTGGACCACCCGATGGACAGCTGGCCGGTGCCGACGGCCGCCACGACGAGCAGCAGGTCGAGCGGCCCGAGCCCGACGGCCCAGCCGAGCAGGCCGGCGAGCAGGGTCACCGCGAACGCCGGACCCGGGTGGGCGGCGCGCAGCAGCGTGACCGGGTGGGTCATCGCTCGCCCACGGGACTCAGGTCGAGCAGCTCGTGCAGCACGGGGGCATTGTTGCGGGTCGCCGAGCAGGTGAGCGGGTGTGCCTCGTCGGAGCGGAACGCACGGACCCGGAGGGCGTACCTCTCGCCGCGCACCTCGAGGACGACGGTGGTGGCCTCGTGGTCGTGGGCCCGCGAGACGAACCGCACCGCGTCCCTCCCCGGTTCGCCGAGATGCCGGCGCAGCGCGATCTCGGCGTACTGCACGGAGTTGCCGACACCCGAGCGTCCGCGCAGGTGGTCGAGCGGGAGCCGTCCGGCCACGAGGTCGTGTGCCACCCCGGACACGTTCGCCTCGTCGAGGCGGCCCAGGTAGAGGCCGTCCGGCAGCACCAGGGCGTTCCCCGCGAACCGGTCGCCGCCGATGTGCGAGACCTCCCACGTCTGCGCCGGGTGGGTCCTCGCCAGCGCCGCGGCCACCGGGCGGCCGCGCTCCGCGCAGCAGGTGTCGTGCTTGCCGTGGGTGCACACCGCGAACACCGTCTCGTCGAGGGGCGTCAGGCCGGGTGACCGCCCGGCACCGAGGGCCTCGATGTCGAGGTCGTGCACCTGGTGGACGTCGGTGAGGACCGTGGTCTCGAGCCACGGCGTGTGCTGGTGGGCGTACGCCGCGAAGACCCGGAGGACGTCCGAGCGCTGCTGGCGGCCCGGACGTCGCACGAGCAGCACGCGGACCCGGGCGGCCGCGGCCCGCGCCGCCAGCTCCTCACCCAGGCCGTCGGGGAGCCGGGCATCGCGCAGCGCATCCTCGCCCCACGGGCCGTTGTTCTCGAGCAGCAGGAACGCGCGCACGGTCGACGCCGTGCCCGCCAGCGACTCGTCGCGGCCGAGGCTGGCCGCCGCGCAGCGGAACTGCTGGCTCACTCCGACCCGAGGATCTCGAGCAGCCCCTCCCGCACCAGCCTCCGACACAGCACCAGCCTGCTCTGCTCGTCCAACGGCAGGTCGGCGGGGCGGAGCTCGCCGCGGGCGCGCACCTCCTCGAGGGCCGGGCGCAGCCACGCGGGCATGCCGACGACCCGGTCGCCGAGCAGGACCTCGACCCTGTCGCCACGGTCGAGCAGCACGCACGGGTGCCCGGGCCGGCGGCGCAGCCGTGTGGTGTCGGCGAGGTCCCCGAGGGCGACGACGTCGGCCAGCCCGCCGGGCAGCCGTGGTGGCCGCCGGCCGAGGAAGCGGCGCACCTCGTCCTCGACCGCGATCTTCGGATCCACCCCGCGGAGCTCGTCGGCGACGTCGTGCAGGTGACGGCCGAGCTGGTGCGCCAGCGCCTGCGGGTCGTCGAGGTAGCCGGCCGGCAGGTGCTCGTCCGGCACCTTCGCGGCGAGCTGGCTGATGGCGCGGGTGACCAGCCCGCGCCAGGTGAGCTGGTTGACGCCGATGGTGATGTGCAGCGAGATCGTGTCCTGCGTGCGGGCCGCGTGCGGCGTACCCGTGGGCATGTACATGACGTGGCCGGGCTCGAAGACCGGCTCCTCAGGACCGTCCTGGCCGTGGATCTCCCACTGCTTGCGGCCGGCCGTCTGCAGCACGAACACGTCGTGGGTGTCCTGGTGCACCGCGAAGCCCTGGGCACCCACCGGGGTCAGGTAGGCGTTGGCCTGGCACGGGTGGCCCAGGGCGAGCTCCAGCTCGGCGATGAGCCGGGTCAGGGGCGGCCAGTAGCGGTGCAGCCCTTGGAAGACCACCGTGGCGCCGCCCTCGAAGAGCGCGAGCGCCTTGCGGCTGTCGACCAGGCCGCTGAGCGACCGGCCGGCGAGCGTGGCGGGCCGGGTGTACGACGACTCGGGCAGCACCTGGCCGTCCTTGACGAGGCGCACCGACGGGGTGCGGATCGCCGTCGACGTCAGCAGGTGGTCGGCGTCCTCGAGCGAGAGGTAGGCCCCGAGCTCGGCCGGGTCGACCAGGTGGTGGTGGACCCGCGACGCCCAGACCTTCTCGACGAAGGTCTGGGCGTCGCCGGTCAGCTGGTCGAGGACCGACACAGCAGTGGTCAGGACGCGTCGCCGTCCGTGGTGTCGGTCGCGTCGCCGTCGGTGCCGTCGGCGTCGCCACCGTCGGTCCCGTCCGAGTCGCCGCCGTCCATGCCGTCGGCGTCGCCACCGTCGGTGCCGTCCGCGTCACCGCCGCCCATCCCGCCGTCGGCGGGGGTGGTGGTCATGTCGTCGTCGCTGAGGGGCTCTTCGTCGCTCATTGGTGCCTCCTGATCGATGGGGGTTTCCTGCCGCGCAGGTACCCGTGGCGATCATGGCGCACACGCGGTCGCGCCGTCAGGGCAGCAGCCCCCGGCGGCGGGCGATCGCGGCTGCCTCCGTGCGGCCGGCAGCGCCGAGCTTGGCCAGGATGTTGGAGACGTGGACCGAGACGGTCTTGGCGCTGATGAAGAGCTGCTTGCCGATCTCGCCGTTCGACCGGCCCTCGGCGACCAGCGCGAGGATCTCGGTCTCGCGCGCGGTGAGGGTGTCGGACGGCCCGTCGGACCCCCTGGCCGGAGCCGAGCCGATCGCCTTGAGCTCGTCGAGCAGCGGCCGGGCGCCCAGGGCGTGGGCGGCCTCGCGGGCGAGGTCACCGACCTCGCGGGCACCCGCGGCGTCTCCGGTCGCACGCAGGATGCCGGCGAGCGTCGTGCGCACGGCAGCGAGCTCGTGCACGTGACCCATGTCGACGAACAGCTGCTCGGCGTCCCGCCAGGCGTCGACGAGAGCGTCCTGCGGCGGAGCGTCGGTGCCGGTGAGCCAGCGGGCGCGCAGCGTCTCCGCCTCGAGCCGCTTCATCCAGGCCCGGCCCTCCGGGCCCCAGTGCCCCGACGGGTCGGCGTACTTCTGCAGCACCGTGTGCCCCTCGGTCAGCAGCCGCTCGACCTCCTCGAGGTACGACGCGCGCTCGGCGGCGCTGAGCCGCGGCATCCGGTCCGCGATCGCGCCGGCCGTCGTCGCCGCGAGGCGGATCCGGGCGCTGAACCACTCGTGCCAGATCTTCCCCAGCAGGGCGACCACGTCGCGGTAGACGTCCAGGACCGCGTGCGGGTCGTCGGACCGGGCGGCCTCGACCAGCTCGGCGTGGGCGGAGTGGATGGCCACGCCACCCTCGTCCTCCCAGAACCGGCGCAGCGCGCGGGCGCGCGCACCGACCTGCTCACCGCGGGCGGTGTCGACGAGGAGACGCACGCTCTCGAGCAGGGCCGCGGCCGTGGTCGGAGCGTGCTCGCCGGTGACGTCGGTCAGCTCGAGGACCTCGTCCCACTGGCCGGTCACGTAGAGCACCCACGACAGCTGCCAGCGACCCTCGAAGCCGTACGGCGCCCACGGCAGCCCGGCGGCCGCGGCGGTGTCCATCGAGCTGCGGAACCAGCGCTCGGCGTCGGCGTACTCCGCCCAGTCCTGGTAGGAGCGGCCCATGAAGAACCTGGCCCGCATCTCCGCGTGCACGGCGCCGGTGGCGACGGCGCGCTCGACGGCATCGGCCAGGGCGCTGCGCAGGCCCTCCTTGGGCCCGGCCTTCTTGAGACCGGAGAGCGTGGTGATGACGTCGGACGCGAGCTCGTGCAGGTCGAGCCGCTCGGCGACGGCGAGCGCGTCGAGGCCGACGGACTGCGCCTCCTCGTAGCGGCCGTAGCCGGACAGGATTCGCGCGTGCACGGCGAGCACCTTGGCGCGCAGGCCACCGGCGTCCTCCGGCAGCAGGTCGACCGCCTGCTGCGAGACGGTCAGGGGGTCCTCGTCGGGCTCGGTCACGAAGAGCGCGTCGGCGCGGGCGGCGAGCATCCGGCTGCGGGCGGCCGGGTCACCGTCGGCGGGCACCATCGACAGCTGCTCGGCGAGCAGCTTGGCCGCCCGAGCCGGCTGGCCGGCGTTGGTGACGGCCGAGGACGCGGCGACCGCGAGCTTGGACACGTCACCGGTGAACCGCTCCCGGCGGCCGGCGTCGGCGAGCAGCTCGAGCGCCTGCGAGTAGTGGTGGGCGGCCTCGTCGGGCCCACCGACGGCAGCCGCCTCGTCGCCCGCGCGGATGGCGGCGGACAGCGCGGCGTCGAGGTCGTTGGCGAGCCGCGCGTGGCGGGCGAGCTCCGCGGCGGTGCCGGGGGCTCGGCCGTCGGCCAGCGCCGCGGCGTACTCGGCGTGCAGCCGGACCCGCTCGCCCGGCAGCAGGTCGTCGTACACCGCCTCGCCGAGCAGGGCGTGCCGGAAGGAGTAGCGGCCGTCTCCGGCGACGAGCACGTTCATCTCGACGGCCTTGCGCAGCGCCTCCTCCAGGTGCCTGGCGTCGAGTCCCGACACGACGGCGAGCAGCTCGTGGGCGACCTTGCGGCCGGCGACGCTGGCGACCCGGACCGCCTGGCGGGCGTGGTCGTCGAGCCGGTCGAGGCGGACCAGGAGGACGTCGGCGAGGTCCATCGGCAGGCTGTCGTCGGAGAAGCCGGCGGCGCCGACGAGCTCCTCGACGAAGAACGCGTTGCCCTCCGCGCGGCCGACGATCGTCTCGAGCTCGCGGTCGGACAGGCCCGCGGGCGCGATCAGGTGGACCAGCGCACGCACGTCGTCGTCGGGCAGCGGGCTGAGCTGGAGCCGCTCGACGCCGCGCACCCGGGTCCACTCGGCGACCTGGCGACGGAGGGGGTGCCGGCGGTGCAGGTCGTCGGAGCGGTACGACGCCACGACGGTGACCGGCCCGTCGAAGGGCCGGGTGAACAGGAAGCTGAGGAGGTCGCGGGTGGACTGGTCGGCCCAGTGGCAGTCCTCGACCACGACGAGGAGCGGACCCTGCTCGGCGACCGTCTCGAGCAGCGCGTGCACGGCGGAGAACAGATCAGCGCGGTCCACCTTGTCGGACTCGCCGGACGGCTCGGCGCCGGAGTCCGGGCTCATCACGCGTCGGCCGGGCCGGAGCCGGGAGAGCGCGGGGTGCTCGTAGGTCACCTTCTCGACGAGCTCGGGCAGCTCGGCCTCGAGGCGCCCGAGGACCTCGGAGAAGGGGAGGTAGGGCAGGGCGCTGTCGCCGAAGTCGAGGCAGTGTCCGGCCACGACGCGCCAGCCCGCGTCGACGGCGAGGTCGCGCAGCTCCATCAGCAGCCGGGTCTTGCCGACGCCGGCGTCCCCGGACAGGACGACGTGGGAGCGCGTCCGGTCGTCAACGGACGAGACGCCGAGCGACGAAGCAAGCTCCGTCAGCTCGGCATCTCGGCCGACCAGGGTCCGGCTTGGCTGCGCCACGCCGTCCATGATCCCTTGTTCAGTTGTCAGCAGTGCTGCCGTGGTCACCGCTTCTTCGCGACCGGGCGGCGGATCAGCTTGCTGCGGCGCTTGCCGCGCACGTGGTCCTTGGCACGGCTGCTGCGGTACTCGATCTCCGCGGCGATCATGTCGGGGCTGTACATGGTGGCCTCCTCAGGCTCTCTCGACGTTGGATCGAGAGTCGTCCTCTGAGGTAGGCCCTCACATCGGGAAGGTGCCTTATCTCTGCCTGAGGTAGGCGTGGAGTGCCTTAGCCGGCGGCTGGCCGGTGCGGCTGCCGATCTGGATGAAGACGGCGAAGATCTGCCCGTACGCCGAGGACTCGACCATCTGCTCCAGGAAGAGCGCCGAGCGGCCCGGCAGGCGTCCGCAACCCGCGTCGGGGAACGTGCAGACGTAGCGGTGGACCGGGTTCGCGTCGTCGTAGTAGTCGCCCCAGACATCCCGCTTGGTGACGGTCAGGACGAGCCGCCCGTCGGGTGCCCAGCGGGAGTCCAGGCTCGCCTGCTTCTTCCTGAGCCCGGGGATGATGGTCCGGCCGGTCTCCAGGTCGAGGACCTTGACCCGGGTCTCGGTCGGGTAGGCGACGTACCGCCCGTTCGGGCTGAAGGTGCCGAAGCCGACGTTCGGCACGCTCTTGATCACGTTGCCGTCCAGGTCGCTGAGCAGCGCCGGGCCCTCGTCCCAGTCGATCGACAGGACCCGCCCCTGGCTGACGTCGACGAGGAGCCGGCCGCCGTCGGGGTCGCTCGGGGGCGGCAGAGGGACGTCGGTGACCGTGGCCTCCCCGGCCTGCCAGCTGAAGGTCGACGACGCGTCGTCGAGCACCTGGCCCACGACATAGGCGCGCTCGCCGTCGACGGCGAAGACGCGGGAGCCCCGCCTGACGTACGGCCCGAGGATCTTGGCGTGCGCGACGGTGTCGTAGCCGACCAGGCGGGTGCGGCGCTTGTCGCGCTTGGTCCAGTACGCCGTGTGGCCGAGCGGGTCCGCCAGCGGGATGCCCAGCGCGTGCTTCTCGACCTCGCCGACGGTGCCGTCGGCGGCGATCTCGAGCAGCGGGCCCTCGACCTCGGCGCCCTCGTCGCCGTACACCCACGCCATGGCGATCGCGCTGTCCGCGGTGGCCGCGACCGAGAAGAGGCCATCCCGGAACTCGTCCCAGTACCTGACCTTGGTGCCGTGGAAGCGCAGCTTGACCTTGCGGTAGTCGGGTGGCTCCGGGACCTGGACGTAGGGCACGTCGAGCCCGGTCCACGAGGCCGTGGCGCGGTCGTCGTCGACGCCCTGGGCGGTCGACGGCACGCAGGCGATGCCGGCCAGCAGTGCCGTGGCCACGAGTAGCTTCATCGGATCCCTCACCCCGTGTGCTGGATCGGCCTCCCGCCGATCCAGGTGCCCGCGACGAGCGGGACCCCAGGACGATAAGCCAGGTGGACGTGGCTGGGGGCGTCGATGAGGGAGAAGTCCGCCCGTTTCCCGGGGGCGAGCACGCCCACGTCGTCCCGGTCGAGCGCCTGGGCGCCCATGGCGGTCGCGGCGTGCACGGCCTCGGCCGGCGTCAGGCCCATCTCCCGCACCGCCAGCGCGATGCAGAGCGGGACGGAGCTCGTGTACGACGAACCGGGGTTGCAGTCGCTGGCGAGGGCCACGCGCACGCCGGCGTCGACCAGCCGTCGGGCGTCGGGATAGGGGTGCCGGGTCGAGAACTCGACGCCCGGCAGCAGCGTGGCGATGGTCCCGGAGTCCCGGAGCGCGGCGATGTCGGCGTCGTCGAGGTAGGTGCAGTGGTCGACGGCGGTCAGGCCGAGCTCGGCGGCGAGCTGGACGCCCGGCCCGGTGCCCAGCTGGTTGGCGTGCAGCCTGCCGCGCAGGCCCTTGGCCGCGCCGGCCGCGAGGACCGCGCGGGCCTGCTCGGCGTCGAACGCCCCGGTCTCGCAGAAGACGTCGACCCAGCGGGCGTAGGGCGCAGCAGCCTCGAGCATCGGGCCGGTGACCAGGTCGACGTAGCCCGCCGGGTCGTCGGCGTGCTCGGCCGGGACGACGTGGGCGCCGAGGAACGTCGTCTCGTCGGTGAACTGCTGGGCGACCGCCAGGCTCCGCGCCTCGTCGAGGACGGTCAGCCCGTAGCCGCTCTTGATCTCGACGGTGGTCGTGCCCTGTCGGTGCATCTCGGCGACGTGCCGCGCCACGTGCGCCGTGAGCTGCTCGTCGGTCGCCGCACGGGTGGCCGCGACGGTCGTGCGGATCCCGCCGGCGGCGTACGGCTCCCCGGCCATCCGGGCGGCGAACTCCTGCGCCCGGTCGCCCGCGAAGACGAGGTGGCTGTGGCTGTCGACGAACCCCGGCAGCACCGCGCGGCCGCCTGCGTCGTACCGCTGGTCGGCGGCCGGGGCGTCCGCGGCCTTCCCCACCCAGGCGACCTTGCTGCCGTCGACGACGAGCGCGGCGTCGGTGACGAGCCCGAGCAGTCCGCCCTCGTCCCGGCGCTCGGGGTCGTTGGTGACCAGCTCGCCGATGTTGGTGATCAGGACGGCCATGTCGTCTCCCCGACCACCCCGTCGACGACCACGTGGGTGACGTCCGCGCCGGTGGCGGCGAAGACCGCCGTGTTCTCGTCGGCGCCCGTGTCGGCCGTCCGTGGTGATCGCGTGTCGATGGTGACCAGGTCGGCGGGCTCGCCGACCGCGATCCGGCGACCCTGGGTGCCGATGTCGAGCAGCTCCGCGGCGCTCCAGTGACCGCGCTCGCGGGTGGCGAGGCGCTCGTCCATCTCGAGGCCGCGCAGCTCCTCGAACGGGTCGATCACGGCATGGCTGTCACTGCCGATGCTCAGCCGGCAGCCGGCGTCGTACAGCCGCTTCGCGGGCCCGATGCCGTCGGCCAGGTCGCGCTCGGTCGTCGGGGTGATGCACACGTTGGTGCGCGTGCCGCCGAGCAGCGCGATGTCGTCGTCGGTCAGGTGGGTGGCGTGCACGACCGTGGTGCCGGGGCCGAGCAGCCCCTCGTCGTGCAGGAGCCGGGTCGGCGTGACGCCGTACGCCGCGAGGCAGTCCTCGTTCTCGCGCGGCTGCTCGGAGAGGTGCACGTGCAGCGGCGCGCGGCCGCGGAAGACGTGCAGCTGGTCGCGCGGGACCGCCCGCACCGAGTGGATGGCGGCCGGCCCGTCGCCCGCCCTTGCGGCCCACTGTTCGGCGGTGCCGTCGCTGTAGCGCACCTGCACTCCTTCGACCGGTTTGCCGAACCCGCTGCTGAGGTAGCAGGTGTCGAGCAGCGTGAGCCGGATGCCCGCGGTGCGCGCCGCCTCCTCGAGGGCCGCACGCATGGCGTTCGGGTCGTCGTACGGCGTCCCGTCGGGCCGGTGGTGCAGGTAGTGGAACTCGGTGACGCTCGTGTAGCCGGCGCCGACCATCTCGCGGAACGTCGCAGTGGCCAGCGTGCGGTAGGTGTCCGGGTCCAGCCGCCCGGCGACGTCGTACATCTGCTCGCGCCAGGTCCAGAACGTCCCGCGTCCCTGCTGGGTCCGTCCGCGCAGGGCACGGTGGAACGCGTGGCTGTGGTCGTTGACCAGGCCGGGGATGGTGAGGCCCGGCAGGCGCGCGGGAGTTTCATCGGCCGGCCGATGAAACTCACCCTGGGACGACGAACCTTTGTCGTCCAGGCGTGAGTTTCGTGGCGAGACCTTCGTGAACCGGCCGTCCTCGATCTCGACC
>Ga0075365_10001139_pt1 | contig 11639 bp, 12 predicted proteins | sample EndMetdeltDD1765_FD_71387 | JGI IMG/M metagenome (GOLD analysis project Ga0075365, IMG submission 71387) | Populus endosphere microbial communities from Tennessee, USA - Endosphere MetaG P. deltoides DD176-5 | ecosystem: Host-associated > Plants > Roots > Endosphere | place: USA: Tennessee... | reverse complement strand
GGCGCCGGCCCCAGCGCCCACGGCTGCGCCCACCGCGCCCCCGGCTGCGCCCACTCCCGCGGCGCCCGCACCCGAGCCGACACCCGCGGCCCCGGCCGCCGGCGGGCTCACCCTCGTCGAGGTACGCCGGCTGTGGCCCGACATCGTCGAGGCCACCAAGACCCGGCGTCGGGTGGCCTGGATGATCCTGACCCAGAACTGCCAGGTGGTGGCCGTCGAGGGCCGGGTCGTGACCATCGGCTTCTCCAACGCCGGCGCGCGCGACTCCTTCGTCTCCGGCGGCTGTGACGAGGTCTTCCGCCAGGCGGCCATCGACATCGTCGGGGCCGACTGGAAGATCGAGACCATCGTCGACCCGGGCACCCAGCCGGGCGGCCACGCCGTCGCGCCGGCCGCACCCGACGCCCCGCCCGACTGGGCGGCGCCGGCCGCGCCGGCCCCCGAGCGGCCCGGCCCCGACGCGATCGCCCTGGCCCGCGAGGCCGTCCAGCAGACCCGACCGGCCGGCCAGGGCGAGCCCGCGGCCCCGCCTCCGGACGCCTACGACGCCGACGCCGACGCCCATCCCGACGACCTCGACGACGAGGCCGACGGGGTCGGCGCCTCCGAGCTGCTCGCCCGCGAGCTCGGGGCCCGGATCGTCGAGGAGATCCGCCACCAGTGACCGTCCATCCCCACGACCACCTTGAGGTGACCCGATGACCCAGAACCCGTTCGACGCGCTCGGCGGAGGCGGCGGCTTCGACATGAACGCGCTGCTCCAGCAGGCCCAGCAGATGCAGGCCCAGCTCCAGGAGGCGCAGGAGCGCCTCGCCGAGACCACGGTCGACGGCACCGTCGCGGGCGGCGCGGTGACCGTCCGGGTCAGCGGCGTCGGCGAGCTCGTCGGCGTCGAGATCAAGGCCGGCCAGTTCGACGGGGCCAGCGCCGACGACCTCTCCGACCTCGGCGACATGATCGTGGCCGCCTACCGCGACGCGAAGGCCCAGGCCGACGCGCTCGCCGGCGAGACCCTCGGCCCGCTCGCGGGCGGCCTCGGCGGTCCCGGCGGCGAGCCGGGCGGCGGTCTCCCGGGCCTCGGACAGCTCGGGTTCTGAGTTGTACGAGGGCGTCGTCCAGGACCTCATCGACGAGCTCGGCCGGCTGCCCGGCGTCGGTCCCAAGAGCGCGCAGCGGATCGCATTCCACCTGCTCCAGGCCGACCCCGTCGACGTACGGCGCCTCGCCGACGTGCTGGTCGAGGTGAAGGCGAAGGTGAAGTTCTGCTCGACCTGCTTCAACGTCTCCGAGGACGAGCAGTGCCGGATCTGCCGGGACCCGCGTCGCGACCCGACGGTGCTGTGCGTGGTCGAGGAGTACAAGGACGTCGTCGCCGTCGAGCGCACCCGCGAGTACCGCGGCCGCTACCACGTGCTCGGCGGGGCGATCTCGCCGATCGACGGCATCGGGCCGGAGCAGCTGCGCATCCGCGAGCTGATGACCCGGCTGGCCGACGGGACCATCACCGAGACCATCCTGGCCACCGATCCCAACCTCGAGGGCGAGGCGACCGCGACGTACCTCACCCGGATGCTGACGCCGCTCGGGTTGCGCGTCACCCGTTTGGCGAGTGGACTGCCGGTAGGCGGTGACCTCGAGTACGCCGACGAGGTCACCCTGGGACGAGCCTTCGCAGGGAGACGATCCGCAGATGACTGAGATGACCGACCGGCTGTCCGACTCCGCCACCGAGGAGTTCGCCCAGCAGATCGCCGACCAGGTCGAGAGCTTCCTGGTGGCGCTGCAGGCGATCTCGCGCGACGAGGAGGGCGGCGCCGCGATCTCGCTGCTGCTGCTCGAGGTGAGCCAGCTGCTGCTGGCCGGGGCCCGGCTCGGCGCCCAGGCCGACTTCGAGCCGGCGCAGGAGTACCAGCCCGACGTCGGGCCCGACCCCGATCTCGACGCGATGCGCCTGCGACTCGCCACGCTGCTCGACCCGGTGGACACCTACAGCTACGTCTTCGACCCCTACGTGCCGGAGCTGGACACCGCCAACCTGTCCGACGAGCTGACGGCCATCGCCACCGACGTCGCCAACGGCCTGCGCCACTTCCGGCGCGGCGACGTCGCCGAGGCCCTGTGGTGGTGGCAGTTCTCCTACGTCTCGTCGTGGGGGGTCAGCGCCAGCACGTCGCTGCGGGCACTGCACTCGATCGTCACCCACTCCCGGCTCGACACCGACGACGGGCTCGACGCCGAGCAGGTCGCCGCCGCGGATGAGATGCTCGCCGGCCGGGAGATCACGGGCCGGTAAACTCGGGTGCGGTCGCCGCGCGAGGAAGCGCAGGCTCAGACCCGTCGTACACACCGAACTCCGAGGAAACGCCGTGGGCATTGTCGTGCAGAAGTACGGCGGCTCGTCCGTCGCTGACGCGACCGGGATCAAGCGCGTCGCGCAACGGATCGTCAACACCCGCAAGGCCGGTCACGACGTCGTCGTGGTCGTGTCCGCGATGGGCGACACGACCGACGACCTGCGGGACCTGGCCGAGCAGGTCACGCCGCTGCCGCCGCCGCGCGAGCTCGACATGCTGCTCACCGCGGGCGAGCGGATCTCGATGGCGCTGGTCGCGATGGCGATCGCCCAGCTCGGCCACAAGGCGCAGTCGTTCACGGGCTCGCAGGCCGGTGTGATCACCGACTCCGCGCACGGCAAGGCGAAGATCATCGACATCACGCCGGGCCGGATCGAGGCGGCCATCGCCGACGGCGCGATCGCGATCGTCGCCGGCTTCCAGGGCGTCTCTCAGGACACCAAGGACATCACGACACTCGGTCGCGGCGCCTCCGACACCACGGCGGTGGCCCTGGCGGCAGCGCTCGGCGCGGACGTCTGCGAGATCTACAGCGACGTCGACGGCGTCTTCACCGCCGACCCGCGGATCGTGAAGACCGCCCGCAAGCTCGACCGGGTCTCGACCGAGGTGATGCTCGAGATGGCCGCCTCGGGCGCCAAGATCCTCCACCTGCGGTGCGTCGAGTACGCCCGCCGCTACGACATGCCGGTCCACGTCCGCTCGTCCTTCTCGCAGAAGGAAGGCACCTGGATCATCCCCGACCAGCAAGCAGGAGAAGAGCCCATGGAGCAGGCGATCATCGCCGGTGTCGCGCACGACCGGAGCGAGGCCAAGGTCACCGTCGTCGGGGTGCCCGACAAGGTCGGCGAGGCGGCGCGGATCTTCGAGGCGCTGTCCGCGGCCGAGGTCAACATCGACATGGTGGTCCAGAACGTCTCGGCGGCCGCCACCGGCCTCACCGACATCTCCTTCACCCTGCCGCGCACCGACGGCCAGTCCGCGATGGCCGCGCTGGCGCGGATCCAGGACGAGGTCGGCTACGAGAAGCTGCTCTACGACGACCAGATCGGCAAGGTCTCGCTGATCGGTGCCGGCATGCGCTCGCACCCCGGCATCACCGCCCGGTTCTTCGCCGCCCTGGCCTCGGCCGGGGTCAACATCGAGATGATCTCGACCTCCGAGATCCGGATCTCGGTGATCGTCGACGAGGCCCAGGTCGACGCCGCGGTCCAGGCCACGCACACCGCGTTCGACCTCGACGCCGACGAGGGCGAGGCCGTGGTCTACGGCGGGACCGGCCGATGACCGGCCTCAGCATCGGCGTCGTCGGTGCGACCGGCCAGGTCGGCGTCGCGATGCGCCAGATCCTCCAGGAGCGCAACTTCCCGGTCGAGCAGATCCGGTTCTTCGCCTCCGCCCGCTCGGCCGGCAAGGTGCTGCCGTACGCCGGCCCCGACGGCGTGCGGAACGTCGTGGTCGAGGACTCCGAGACCGCCGACCCGACCGGCCTCGACGTCGCCCTGTTCTCCGCCGGGGCGACGGCGTCCCGGGCCCTGGTGCCGCGCTTCGTCGACGCCGGCGTGATCGTGGTCGACAACTCCAGCGCCTACCGCAAGGACCCGGCCATCCCGCTGGTCGTCTCCGAGGTCAACCCCGAGGCCGCGGCCGAGGTGATCGCCGCGGGCCGCGGGATCATCGCCAACCCCAACTGCACCACCATGGCCGCGATGCCGGTCCTGAAGGTGCTCGACGACGAGGCCGGCCTGGTCCGGCTCGTGGTGTCGACCTACCAGGCCGTCTCCGGCTCCGGCATCGCCGGCGTCGACGAGCTGGCCACCCAGGTCGCCGCGGCCGGCGACAAGGCCCGCGAGCTGGCCTACGACGGCCAGGCGGTCGCCTTCCCCGAACCGGACAAGTACGCCCGGACCATCGCCTACAACGTGCTGCCGATGGCCGGTGCGCTGGTCGACGACGGGTTGAACGAGACCGACGAGGAGCAGAAGCTCCGCCACGAGTCCCGCAAGATCCTCGGCCTGCCCGACCTGCGCGTCTCCGGCATCTGCGTGCGGGTGCCGGTCTTCACCGGGCACTCGCTCGCGGTGAACGCCGAGTTCTCCTCGCCGCTGTCGGTCGAGCGCGCCCGCGAGCTGCTGGCGAGCGCGCCGGGGGTCGAGCTGTCCGACATCCCGACGCCGCTGCAGGCCGCGGGCCAGGACCCGTCGTACGTCGGGCGGATCCGGCAGGACGAGGGCGTCGACGGCGGTCGCGGGCTGGCGATGTTCATCTCCAACGACAACCTCCGCAAGGGCGCGGCGCTGAACACCGTGCAGATCGCCGAGCTGGTCGCCGCCAGCCGCTGATCAGTCCCGCGCGGGCTCGATGACCGCGGTGGTCACCCAGTGGCTGCCGGCGTAGGTGGTCGCCGAGACCAGCGGGATGACCAGCAGCATCCACCACGAGTCGAGCTGGTCGATGAGGAACAGCAGCGCGACCACGGCCAGCAGGCCGACGGCCAGGAAGCTGGTGCTGGTCGGGTCGGGGACCTGCGACCAGCGCAGCAGCGCGCCGCCGAGCAGCACGGCCGCGACCAGGATCGCCAGCACCATCGGGTAGCCCGCCTGGCCGCACGAGGACGTGCCCTGCACGGCCTCGCAGGTGCGCTCCCCACCGGCGGTGAGGGCGACGGCGAACAGGCCGACCACGATCCCGGTGGCCACCGCGGCCGCCAGGCCGGTCAGCCACGGCTCCCGGGGCCCCCGCGGCTCGCGGGGGGCCGCTGGGGCCGCTGGGGCCGCCACGGGCGGTCCGGGGTCGATCTCGTCGGCGAACAGGGCCGGCGCGGGCTCCGCCTCCGGGACCGCTGGCGGCACCGGGTCGGGTGCCTGCGGTACGGCGACGGGCGCCAGGACCTCCGTGGGCGCGTCGTCGGAGGTCGCCTCGTCCTCCACCGTCGGAGCTGCCGTCGGAGCTGCCGTCGGAGCTGCCGTCGGAGCTGCCGTCGGGGCTGCCGTCGGAGCTGCCTGCGGTGCTGCCTCGCGGGCGGGCTTCGGCGTACGCCGGCGCCGGAACAGCGACGGAAGCTCCAGGGACGGCGCGTCCGGCTCGCGGTCGTCGTCTGACATGCCGGTCAGTGTGTCAGACCTCTCAACGATCACCCGACGTTTGCGCCGTGCCCTGATCGGTCATCGTCTCCGCGGCACGGCCGAACTGCTCGGGACAGCGGCGAGGGATCGATCGCCTGGGGGGCGAGCAGTTGAGCGAGCAGAAGGACGGGACGGTCGTGGAGACCTTCCCGGTGAACACCTGGTGGCGCAACCGGATCGGCACGACCGTGCTGCCGGAGAAGTACGCCGACCGGTCCGCGGCCGCCCAGCACGGGTCCCGGGAGGCGCGCGAGCGCGGCCTGGACCACGTGGTGACGTTCACCGGCAACCGGCGGCTGCGCGCGGTCCGCGACCCTGAGGTGGAGCGCCCGGGAACGACGGAACCCTGGGCCCCTCGCGGTGACCCAGGGTTCTCGGGATCGTCATCTGGTCGGGCTGACAGGATTTGAACCTGCGGCCTCTTCGTCCCGAACGAAGCGCGCTACCAAGCTGCGCCACAGCCCGAACATGAGCGTCGGCCGAAGCCGGGCTCACAAGCACGGGAGCATACCGGAGCGGGTCGGGTCGCTCCCAATCGGGATCAGTCGCGGGGCACCAGGGTGAGCAGGGTGGCCTCGGGACGGCAGGCGGTCCGGATCCGGGCGTAGGGGCTGGTGCCCAGGCCGGCCGAGACGTGCAGCCAGGCGGAGCCGGCCTGGCCGGGCCGCGAGGCCGCGGGATGGCGGTGCAGCCCGCGGGCGCGGGCCGGCTCCAGGTCGCAGTTGGTGGTCAGCGCCCGGCCGCCGGGCAGGCAGACCTGGCCGCCGTGGGTGTGGCCGGCCAGGATCGCGTCGTACCCGTCGGCGGCGAAGCGGTCCAGCACCCGCAGGTACGGCGCGTGCGCGACCCCGAGCCGCAGGTCGGCCACCGGGTCGGCGGGACCCGCCACGTCGTCGAGGCGGTCGTAGCCGAGGTGCGGGTCGTCGACGCCGGCGAAGGCGATGGTGGTCTCGCCGACCTGCACCTGCGCGCGGGTGTTGGTCAGGTCGACCCAGCCACGGTCGGTGAAGGTGTCCCGCAGCTCGCGCCACGGCAGCTGCGGCACCTCGGTGTGCCGCTTGCCGGTGTCGGGGAGCAGGTAGCGCACCGGGTTGCGGAACGACGGCTCGAAGTAGTCGTTGCTGCCCATCACGAAGGCGCCCGGCACGTCGAGCAGGGGGCCGAGGGCCGCCACGACGGCGGGTACGGCGCCGCGGTGGGCCAGGTTGTCGCCGGTGTCGACGACCAGGTCGGGCCGCAGGTCGCCCAGCCCGGCCAGCCACTCCAGCTTGCGGGTCTGCCCGGGGGTGACGTGCAGGTCGGAGAGGTGCAGCACCCGCAGCGGCCGTCGGCCGGGGGCCAGCGCCGGCACCTCGACGCGCCGCAGGACGTAGCGCCGGGCCTCGTCGGCGGCGTACGCCGTCAGGCCTGCGCCGGCGAGCGCACCGGCTGCCAGCAGGCGGGGGAGAACGCGGGCGGGGGGCACGCGGCAAGGCTGCCACAATGGCCTGCATGAGCTCCCTGAAGGACCGCCTGCGCGCCGACCTGACCACCGCCATCAAGGGTCGTGACGAGGTGCGCTCGTCGACCCTGCGGATGGTGCTGACGGCGATCACCAACGCCGAGGTCGCCGGCAAGGAGGCCAAGGAGCTCACCGACGACGACGTCGTCGGGGTGCTCTCCAGCGAGGCCAAGAAGCGCCGCGAGGCGGCGGTCGCCTTCGAGGACGGCAACCGTCCCGAGATGGCCGCCAAGGAGCGGGCCGAGGCGGCGGTGCTGGCCGACTACCTGCCGCAGCAGCTCGCGGTCGAGGAGATCTCGGCGATCGTCACCGCGGCCGTCGAGCAGGTCGGCGCGGCCGGCGAGGGCATGAAGGCGATGGGCAGGGTGATGGGCGTGGTCCAGCCCCAGGTCAAGGGCCGGGCCGACGGCGCCGCCGTCGCCGCGGAGGTACGCCGCCAGCTCGGCTGAGCCTGCTCAGCGACCGCCGCGACCGCCGCGGCCACCCCGGCCGCCGCGGCCGTCGCCGCCACTGCTGGACGGCGGCGGCGCCACGCTGGTCACGCCGGCGCCCTCGACGGCCTCGGGGTAGACGAAGTCCTCGTCGGCGTACAGGTCGAGGGTCGCGCTCATCGCGTCGCCCCAGATCGGGGCGGCCAGGCCGGAGCCGGACACCGTGCCGATGGTCTGCGGGCCGAGGTCGACGCCGGCCAGGGGCTGGGGGGTGCCGGCCTGGTTGGCGCCCGCGATCATCGCGGCGGCGGCCATGGTCGGGGTGTAGCCGGCGAACCAGACGGCCCGGCCGACCTGCGTGGTGCCGGTCTTGCCGCCGGCGTCGCGGCCGAGGTTCTCGGCGGAGGCGAAGCCGCCGCTGTCGAGCACGCCGCTGAGGACGTCGTTGACGGCGTCCGCGGTGGTCTCCTGGAGCACTCGCGTGCAGGTCGGGTCGTAGGTCTTCAGCACGTTGCCCTTGGCGTCCTCGATCGAGGTCACCGGGCGCGAGTCGCAGTGCAGGCCGCGGGCGCCGAAGGTGGCGTAGGCCTCGGCCATCTCCAGCGGGCTGGCATCGGCGATGCCGAGGGTGAACGCGGGCACCCGCTCGGCGCCGGCACCACCCTCGCCGCCGGTCGGGCTCTCCAGGTCGACGCCCATCGCCTTGGCGAGCTTGAACGGCTCGCAGATGCCGGTCTCCTGCTCCAGCTGGGCGAAGTAGGTGTTCACCGAGAGCCGGGTGCCGCTGTACATGTTCATGGTGCCGGAGCTGGTCGAGTTGCCGACCGACCAGGTGCCGTAGCCGTAGGGCTCGCCGTCGCAGTCCTCGAAGTTCTCCTCCGGGATCTCCATCTGCTCCTGGGCGTTGAACGACGTGCTCAGCGGCAGGCCCTGCTCGAGGGCGGCGGCCAGGACGAACACCTTGAAGGTCGACCCGGGCTGGAAGCCCGCCGAGCCGCTGTACTTCTGGTTGATCGCGTAGTTGAGGTAGGTCTGGCCCTGGGACCGGTCGCGGCCCATCGGCCGCGACTGGGCGACCGCGCGGACCTCGCCGGTGCCGGGCTCGACCATCGCGAGGCCGCCGATGGCCTGGGCCTCGGGGTAGACCGCGTCCTGCACCGCGGCGTTCGCGGCCTTCTGGAAGCGGAGGTCGAGGGTGGTCCGGATGGTCAGCCCGCCGGTCTCCAGGAGGCGCTGCCGCTCGGCCTCGGTCTTGCCCAGCGACTTGTCGTCGCGGAGGTACTCCAGCACGTAGTCGCAGAAGAACGGGGCGGTCGAGGAGGTGCAGCCGTTGCTCTTCGGCTGGACGTCGAGGCCGAGGTCGCGCTCCTTGACCTTGTCGGCCTTCTCCTGGGTGATGACGTTGAGCGAGGCCATCCGGTCCAGGACCACGTTGCGGCGGGCCAGGGTGCGGTCCTCGTTGTCGGTCGGGTCGAGGGCGTCGGGGCTCTGGACCATGCCGGCGAGCATCGTGGACTGCTGGAGGTTCAGCTTGCGGGCGTTGACGTTGAAGTAGTGCTTGGCCGCGGCCTGGATGCCGTAGGCGCCGTCGCCGAAGTAGGCGATGTTGAGGTAGCGCTCCAGGATCCAGTCCTTGGAGTGCTCCTCCTCCAGCGCGATCGCGTAGCGCAGCTCGCGGAGCTTGCGGGCGTAGTCGGTGGCGGTGGCCTCCTGGCGCTCCTTCTTGGTGGAGGCCTGGGTGACCAGGGTCTGCTTGACCAGCTGCTGGGTGATCGACGAGCCGCCCTGGACGGTCCCGGAGTTGGCGGCGTTGGTCACGAAGGCGCGCAGCGTGCCCTTGAGGTCGAGGGCGCCGTGCTCGTAGAAGCGGTAGTCCTCGATCGCGACGATCGCCTCGATCATGGTCCGCGAGATCTGGTCGAGGGAGACCTCGACGCGGTTCTGGTCGTAGATCGTCGCCATCACGTTGCCCTGGCTGTCGAGGACCTGGGTGCGCTGCGGCAGCGTCTCGGTGTCGAGCTCCTCCGGCAGGTCGTCCATCGCCTCCGCGGCGTTGCGGGTGCCGACGCTGAGCACGCCCGCGAACGGGATCGCCAGCCCGGCCACGATCACGCCCATGACGGCGGAGACCGCGACCATGACGGCCACGTGGGAGAGGACGCGACCGGCGCCGAGCCGGTCGCCGCGCGGTGAGGACGGCATGGCGACCAGGGTACGGGAGCACCGGAGCGCGGCCCGAGTCCGCGATCGCCGGCGTACCCCGGGGGCGGGATGACTAGAACGGACTAGTCATTTCGGACTAGGCAAGTTGGACCATGTGTGTCTGCTCGAACCTCTCAGACTTCTTTAACTTTTACCGAGAGGGAATCACCGGGTGCAGCGCGTCATGGGGACGCGATCTGGCCCGGACGATGTGGGGACATCAAACATGTGGGTTGAGGACTGGACGCCGCGCGCTGCCTGCCGGACCGCTACGCCGGACCAGCTGTTCGTACGGGGTGCCGAGCAGAACAAGGCCAAGCAGCTGTGCTCGGGTTGCCCCGTGCGCACCGAGTGTCTCGCCGAGGCGCTCGACAACCAGATCGAGTGGGGCGTGTGGGGCGGCATGACCGAGCGCGAGCGCCGGGCGCTGCTGCGCCGGCGCCCGAACGCCTCGTGGCGCTCGGTGCTGGAGACCGCGCGGGAGCAGGGTGGCGCCAAGCCGTCGCCCGTCACCGCGCCGGTCAGCTGAGCCGCTAGCCCTTCGCGAGCAGGGCGCCGACGCGCCGCAGGCCCTTGAGGTCGTGCACGTCGGTGGCCAGGGCCGGCACGACGGTCGTGGGCACGTGCGGGTGCGCGGCCGCGAACCGCTCACGCAGCACGGCCTCGCGCTCCGCGGTGCGGACCCGGTCGGCGTGCAGCCGCAGCAGGCCCGCCGTCACCGACGTCGGCTGACGCTTGCGCAGCCGGGCGGCGGCCGCGGTCGCCTCCTCGGCCGAGAGCCGTCCGCGCGGCGGCGGGCTGGCCCGGTTCACGACCAGGCCGGCCAGCGGCATCCGGTCCTCGCCGAGCCGCTCGACGAAGTACGCCGCCTCGCGCAGCGCGTCGGGCTCGGGCGCGGCGACGACGAGGAACGCCGTGCCGTCGGCCTGGAGCAGCGCGTAGGTCTTCTGCGCGCGGGCCCGGAAGCCGCCGAAGACGGTGTCGAGCGCGGCCACGAAGGTCTGCACGTCGCGCAGCACCTGGCCGCCCAGGATCTTGGTGAGCGCGTTCGTGATGATCCCGAAGCCCGCGCTCATCAGCCGTGCCGGACCCTTCGCCGGCGCCAGCATCAGCCGGATGAACCGGCCGTCGAGGAAGCTGGAGAGCCGCTCGGGCGCGTCCAGGAAGTCCAGGGCGGAGCGGGACGGCGGAGTGTCCACGACGATCAGGTCGTAGCTGCCGTCGCGGCGCGCGTCGGCGTCGATCTGGCCGAGCTTCTCCATCGCCATGTACTCCTGGGTGCCGGCGAACGAGCTCGACAGGGCGATGTAGAAGGGGTTCTCCAGGATCTGCCGCGCCTTCTCCGGGGTGGCCTGGCTCTCGACCACCTCGTCGAAGGTGCGCTTCATGTCGAGCATCATCGCGTCGAGGCTGCCGCCGGCCGCCGGGTCGACGCCGGTGACCGGCCGGGGCGTGTTGTCCAGCTGCTCGATGCCCATCGACTGGGCCAGCCGCCGGGCCGGGTCGATGGTCAGCACCACGACCTTGCGGCCGCGCTCGGCGGCCCGCAGGGCCAGGGCCGCCGACGTCGTGGTCTTCCCGACCCCGCCGGAGCCGCAGCACACGATGATCCCGGTCGAGCGGTCGTCGAGCAGCGCGTCGACGTCGAGGGCGGGCGCCGCGCCCGATCGGGCGGCGAGCGGGCCGACCCGGGCCCGGGAGCTGCGGGGCGGGGTCATGCCAGACCCTGCTCGCGCAGCCGGGCGGCCAGGTCGTAGAGGCCGCCCAGGTCGATGCCGCCCGCCAGCAGCGGCAGCTCGTACGACGGCGCGTCCAGCTCGGCCACCAGGGCCCGCTGTGCGTCCTCGAGCGCCCGCCGCTCGGCGTGGTCGCGCCCCTCGGCCGCGAGTCCGTCGACGAGGGTCTTGGTGGCCTCCACGCCCGCGGCGACCAGGTCGTCGTGCAGGACGGCCTTGTCCAGCCTGCCCGCGGCGACGGCGACCAGGTCGGCGTCGCCGCGGGCAGGCTGGACAAGGCCGTCCTGCAC
>Ga0075365_10001138_pt1 | contig 11652 bp, 9 predicted proteins | sample EndMetdeltDD1765_FD_71387 | JGI IMG/M metagenome (GOLD analysis project Ga0075365, IMG submission 71387) | Populus endosphere microbial communities from Tennessee, USA - Endosphere MetaG P. deltoides DD176-5 | ecosystem: Host-associated > Plants > Roots > Endosphere | place: USA: Tennessee... | reverse complement strand
GCTGCCCGAAGGTGAGCACCTGCGCATTGTTCGAGAGCACGGAGCGCTCGACCGAGAAGCTGTCATGCGCCGTGACGGCGCGGATGCCCGGCACCTTGTTCGCCGCGATCGCGACTCCGAGGCCGGTGCCGCACACGAGCAGCGCGCGATCGGCCTCGCCGCGGGCGACACGCTGAGCCGCCTCGATCGCAACGGTGGGATATGCGGTGTGCCCGTCGGCGCTCACGCCCACATCGATGACGCTCTCCACCCGCGGGTCGTTCTCGAGGTCGGCCTTGAGGGCGTTCTTGTAGTCGTAGCCGGCGTCGTCGGAGCCGACGACGATGCGGAGTCCGGTCATGAAGGGATCCTGTCTGTTCTCGTGCGCGGGTCTGGGAAGCTCAGGCGTCTCTTGCGCCTACGGCGGTGACGATCATCGCAAGGGAGATCGCGCCCGGGTCGGCGTGGCCGACGCTCTTCTCCTGATGCGGTCGTGCGCGGCCCATGCGGGGGACGAGGTCGGCGGTCGCGTCAGCGGCCAAGGTCGCCGTCTGCGCCGCGTGCCGCCACGCGTCCGCCAGGTCGCCGTCTGCAGGTGCACTGAGAGCCTGCGCGAACGGGATGGCAGCGTCGAGCATGGTCTTGTCTCCCAGTTCCGCCTTGCCTGTGCGCTGGATCGCGTCGACGGCCGCAGTGACGGCGGCGGCCGCATCCGCCTTCGTCGGCACCAGCTCGTCACCCAGGCGTCGCGCAGCCGTGCGCAGCGCCAGACCCCAGAGGGCGCCCGACGTCCCGCCGGCTCGATCCGCCCACGCTGATCCCGCCGCCTCGAGCACTCCACCCACTCCGGCGCCGGCCGCTGCAGCGGTGCGGGCGGCTTCGGCGGCGGCGGCAGAACCGCGCTGCATGCCGATGCCGTGATCGCCGTCGCCGGCAACAGAATCCAGTGCGCCCAGGTCCGCGACGCTGGCCTCGATCGTCGCCGCAGCGACCGTGAACGCACGAGCGACCGCGGGAGCGAGAGCGCGGGATTCCTCGGAGGCGGACGCCCGCATCGCGCCGAGAGCACTCGCCTCGGCGTCGTCGTCGAGGTCCTCGCCCGCGTCCGCGACCACGGCCGCCTTCCGGTATCCGGGCGCAGCCGCCGGCGCGCGCCACGCCGCTTCGAGCTCGTCGGTCAGCCAGGTCAGCGTGAGCGAGACACCCGCCATCTCGAAGCTCGTGACGAACTCCCCCACCTCAGGCTCCACGATCTCGATTCCGTGATCGGCGAGCAGTCGAGCGACCGCGTTGAAGAAGACGAAGAGTTCTTCGCCCTTCACCGAGCCGAGCCCGTTCACGATCACCGCGACCTTGCTCGAAGCATCGTCGGGCGCTTCGAGAAGGAGCCGCTCGACGAGCGTGGACGCGATCTCGTCGGCCGACGCGATCGCCCTCTCGTCGAGCCCCGGTTCGCCGTGGATGCCCATCCCGAGACCCATGCGGCCGGCAGGGATCACGAACAGCGGATCGTCCGCGCCGGGGAGGGTCGCCCCGCCGAACGCGACGGCGATCGTGCGCGTGCGCTCATTCGCCTCGATCGCGAGGTCGGCGACATCGTTCAGGTCGCCTCCCTGCTCGGCTGCCCACGCGGCCGCCTTGAAGACGACGAGATCTCCGGCGACCCCGCGGCGTCGGTGGGCCTCCTCCCGCGAGGCACTCGAGATGTCGTCAGTGACGGGGATGCTGCGGCACGGGATGCCCTGCGCCCGCAGCTCGTCCTGAGCCTGGTCGAAGTTGAGGACGTCGCCGGCGTAATTGCCGTATGCGAGAAGCACCCCGGCCGTTGACGCGACGGCGCGCGCGGCGCCGCTGATCTGCTGGGCGGACGGCGACGCGAACACGTTGCCCATCGCGGCGGCATGGGCCAGACCGCGACCGACGAGCCCTGCAAACGCCGGATAGTGCCCGGATCCGCCGCCGACGACGACGGCGACCTGGCCGTCCGGAGTCCGCTGCCGGCGCGCGACACCGCCATTGACACGACGAACGACGGACGCGTGTGCCGTGACGAAGCCGGTGATCATCTCATCGCGGAACGCGCCCGGCGCGTTGTGAAGGTAGCTCATGCGGCCCACTCTCATTCGGCTGAACAATCCGTCGTCCCCGTCGGACGCGACATCGCGTGGGAACTGAATGTTATTTGTTATGTTACGGCGATATAGATAACACTAATTACGTTATCTTCACACGTCAAGACTGATTCGGAGGAGCACGGGCCATGACGGATCTGCGTTGGGATGAGATCGATCGGCGCGCGGTCGACACCGCTCGGGTGCTGGCTGCGGACGCCGTGGAGAAGGTGGGCAACGGCCACCCCGGTACGGCGATGAGCCTGACGCCGGCTGCCTATCTGCTGTACCAGCGGGTCATGCGCCACGACCCTGCGGACACGCATTGGCTGGGGCGTGACCGGTTCATCCTGTCGGCGGGCCACTCATCGCTGACGCAATACGTCCAGTTGTACCTGGGCGGTTTCGGGCTCGAACTGGAGGATCTGAAATCGTTGCGGACATGGGGGTCGCGGACGCCCGGCCACCCCGAGTACGGCCACACCGACGGCGTGGAGATCACCACCGGCCCGCTGGGACAGGGACTGTCGTCGGCGGTCGGGTTCGCCTATGCGGCTCGCTACGAGCGGGGCTTGTTCGACCCCGGGGCCGAGGCCGGAAAGTCGCCGTTCGACCACTTCGTGTATGTGATCGCAGGTGACGGGGACCTGCAGGAGGGTGTCACGAGCGAGGCCTCATCCCTGGCGGGGCATCAGAAGCTCGGCAACCTGATCGCGATCTACGATTCGAACCAGATCTCCATCGAGGATGACACGAACATCGCGTTCACCGAGGATGTCGCCCAGCGTTACGAGTCGTACGGCTGGCACGTGCAGACCGTGGACTGGAAGCGGACCGGCGAGTACGTCGAGGATGTCGCCGAACTGCACGCGGCGATCGAGGCGGCACGGGCAGACACGGCCAGGCCGTCGTTGATCGTCCTTCGCACCATCATCGGATGGCCCTCACCTGGTAAGCAGAACACCGGCAAGATCCACGGTTCCGCACTCGGCCGCGACGAGCTCGCCGCGACGAAGCACGTCCTCGGTTTCGACGTCGAGCGATCCTTCCACGTCGACGAGGATGTGATCGCGCACACCAGGACGCTCGCCGCCCGCGCGGTCGAGGCACGCGCCGCCTGGCAGGCGTCGTTCGACGCGTGGGCGGCTGCGAACCCGGCCCGCAAGACCCTGCTGGACCGGCTCGAAGCGCACGCGCTCCCCGACGACATCGAGAAGTCGATACCCGTCTTCGAGGCCGGCAAGGACGTCTCCACCCGCGCGGCGTCTGGAACCGTGATCAACGCGCTCGCCGCGCAGCTCCCCGAACTCTGGGGCGGATCCGCCGACCTCGCCGAGTCGAACCTGACCACCATCACGGACGCGACGTCGTTCATCCCGGCCGAATGGTCGACTCACGAGTGGGCGGGCGACCCCTACGGCCGCGTGCTGCACTTCGGCATCCGCGAGCACGCGATGGGCGCGATCGTCAACGGCATCAGGCTCCACGGTCTCACCCGGCCGTTCGGCGGGACGTTCCTGATCTTCAGCGACTACATGCGCCCGGCGGTGCGATTGGCCGCGCTGATGGACATCCCGTCGATCTTCGTCTGGACGCACGACTCCGTCGCGCTCGGGGAGGATGGCCCCACCCATCAGCCCATCGAGCAGCTCGCGACGCTTCGTGCCATCCCGAACCTCACCGTCGTGCGGCCCGCCGACGCGAATGAGACCGCCGCCGCGTGGCTGGAGATCGTCCGCCGCCAGGGCGGCCCGGTCGGGATTGCACTGACCCGCCAGAACATCCCGGTGTTCTCCCGCGGCGAGGGCGAGGCATCCGGTGACGTTCTCGCGTCGACCGATGGCGTCGCCAGGGGTGCGTACGTCCTCGCCGAAGCCTCGAGCGGCACCCCCGACGTGATCCTCATCGCGACCGGGTCCGAGGTCCAGCTCGCCGTCGCAGCGCGGGAGATCCTTGCCGCGGAGGGCGTGGGTGCCCGCGTCGTTTCGGCACCGTCGCTGGAATGGTTCGCCGAGCAGGACGACGCGTACCGTGAGAAGGTGCTTCCGGCCGCGATCAGAGCGCGCGTCTCGATCGAAGCCGGCTCAGCGCTGTCGTGGCACTCGATCGTCGGCGACGCCGGCCGTTGCGTCGCGATCGACCGATTCGGAGCGTCTGCCGACCACCAGACCCTGTTCGAGATGTTCGGCATCACGTCCGATGCGGTCGTCCTGGCGGCCCGCGAGAGCATCGAGGCAACTCGGAGAGCATCGAGCTGACCGGGCGCACCCTCGGCCTCGCCCGTGTGGGATCGTATCGAATATAGGATTGCGGACACCGCGCCCGTGACCGACTTCTGGAGCCACATGACCTCGCCAGCCATCCCGGAGTCCGGCACAGGCCCGGTAGAGCGCCGGGTGCTTCGCGATCGCGTCTACGACCTGATCCTCGAGATGCTCATGCGAGGTGACGTGCAACCGGGGTCGCGGCTGGGGATCGACGTCCTCTCACGCGAGCTCGATGTCTCTCCGACGCCCGTACGGGAGGCGCTGGTGCAGCTCGAGCGGACGGGACTGGTGTCGCGTGAGGCACGCCGAGGTTATCGCGTGGCGGCGCCGCTCACCGTGGATCAGGCACTCGAGATCTTCGACGCGCGGCTCGTGATCGAGACCGGGGCGGCAGCACTGGCCGCGCCGCACGCGGCGGAGTTCATCGACGAGCTCGCCGCCGCGGAGGCGCGCCATCACGCCACCGCCGACGCGGTCCTCGCCGCTCCCGACGACTCGCCCGAGATGCGCGATCGGCTCATCGAGTACTTCGAGGCGGACTGGGCGTTCCACATCGTGATCCTCAAGCACAGCGGCAATCGCCATCTTCTGGAGATGGCGGAGTCTCTCGGCACGCACATGCATCGGCGCCGCCAGACCATCGCGACTCAGAACAACGATGTGCGCCTCGCCGTGACCGAACATGACGCGATCCTCGGCGCGCTGCGCCACGGGACGCCGGATTCGGTCGTCGAGGCGATGCGCACCCACCTATCCAACGTCCGCGAGCGCGCCGTGACGGCAGCGACCGAAGCCTCGATTCCTCGCCCCTGACACGCGAGGGGTTCGATACACGACGCGGCCGGGCGCTGGCCGCTCGCAGGTGTCAAGGCTGGGTGTCGAAGGCGCTCCTGCCGGCGTGCCAGTGCGGGTGATCGCCCCTCCGACGGGGATCGAGAAGATTTCCCTTGCGCCATTTTATATTTTCTATAGAATCTTTTTAATCGCCTCTGCAGCGCGGAGGATCCACCCACGACGAAGTGCGCATCAGATGACACAGACCACCCCGACCTGGCAGCTCGCCAGCTGCGTGCTCGGGCTCGCGGCCACTGACCGGTTCGGTCTCTCTGCCGCCGCAGCCGGCCCGGACTTCTGGCGAGACCAGCTCGCGGACGTGGCCGCGGAGGGCTTCGACGCGGTCGAAATCAGCGACGCGTGGCTGCGCATCGCCGATATCGGCCCGCGCGGACGACGCGAGCTCCGCGACATCGGCGCCGAACTCGGGCTCGACATCCCTGCGGTTCACATCCAGCGCGCGAGCGTGATCGACCCCGAGGATGCCGAGCAGAACCTCGCCTATCATCACCTCGCCATCGATGCGACAGCCGAGATCGGCGCGAGCGTCTACTCGACAGGACTGCACTACCCGTTCAACGAGGCGCAGCGCGCGGCACTGTGGTTCTGGACCGCGCAGGGCCCGAAGGACCCGGACGACGCCGCTATGCGTGCACTCGCGGTGGAGCGCATCCGTGAACTGGGCCGCCACGCGGCCGACGTCGGCCTTCTCGTCTCGCTCGAGCTGTACGAGGACACCTATCTCGGCACCGCCGAGAGCGCGGTGCGGTTCGTCGAGGAGGTCGGACTCGACAACGTCGGCCTGAATCCCGACGTCGGCAACCTCATCCGACTCCACCGTCCTGTGGAGTCGTGGCTCGAGCTCTACGAGCGCACGCTGCCCTACGCGAACTACTGGCACGCCAAGAACTACTTCCGCGACGAGTCCGCCGACGGCACCGACATCTTCTCGTCGCCGAGCACGCTGCGCGATGGCGTCATCAACTACCGCCAGGTGCTCGAGATCGCACAGAGCGTGGGCTACCGCGGCATCATCACGTGCGAGCACTACGGAGGCGACTCCCTCAGCGTGTGCGGCGAGAACCGCCGGTACCTCTCCCACCTCATCAGCCGCATCGAGGACCGCGCGGCGCCGATCACCCTCTCGGAAAGGACGGCGTAGCCGTGACAGATCTCAAGCCCCGCATCGCGCTCATCTTCGGCGACCCGGCAGGAGTGGGCCCGGAGCTCGTCGCGCGGCAGCTGTCCCGCCCCGAGTCCATCGCCGAGGCCGAGGTCTACCTCATCTCGGACGAGCAGGAGCTGCGCGACGCGATGACCGATGCCGGAGTGGACTTCGAGTGGTCAACCGACGTCACGAGCGGCCTACCGGTGCTGGTGGACAACTCCGCCGAGCGCCCCACCACCAGGTTCGTCCGCCGCGAGGCCACCCGTGAGGGGGGCCTCTGGGCGATGGCGAACCTCCGCCGCGCTCTGGAGATGGCCAAGGCAGGCGAGATCGACGCGATCGTCTTCGCACCGCTGAACAAGTCGTCGCTGCACCTCGCCGGCATGACCGAGAACGACGAGATGGCATGGTTCGAGACGGTCCTGGCCGACGGAACGGCCGCCACCGAGCTGAACATCCTCCCCGAGCTCGTCACGGGCCGGGTGACGTCGCACGTCTCCATTGCGGAGGTGGCCGAGAACATCACCTTCGACCTCATCGTCGAGCGCGGCGTTCTGCTCGAGGAGGTGCTGAAGGGCCGCGGCATCGACAAGCCGCGTATCGGGGTCTGCGCGCTCAACCCCCACGCCGGCGAGAACGGCAAGTTCGGCCGCCACGAGATCGACATCATCTCCCCCGCCGTCGAGCAGTTGCGCTCTCGTGGGGTCGACGCATCCGGCCCGTTCCCCAGCGACACGATCTTCATCCACGCCCGCGACGGCGAGTTCGACGGGGTCCTCACGATGTACCACGACCAGGGGCAGATCGCCGTGAAGCTCCTCGGGTTCGACCGAGGCGTCACGATGGCCGGCGGACTGAGCGTGCCCGTCTGCACTCCCGCCCACGGCACCGCCTTCGGCATCGTCGGCGAGCGCAAGGCGAGCACCGGCGCGTACGAGAACGCCTTCGCCACCGCGATCGGCGTCGGCGCCCGCATCCGTGCCGCGCGCGCCACCAACGTCCCTTCCTGATCCCGCACCATCCCCTCCCCGAAAGGCAAGACAATGAAGTCCAAGATCACCACCGTCGTCGCGACAGCCGCCATCAGCACTTTCGCCTTGGCGGGCTGCTCCTCCGCAGCCGGAGCCGGCGGATCCGCCGAGGGCGAGTTCCAGCCGTCGGGCAAGGTCACGATGGTCGTGCCGTTCGCCGCAGGCGGTGGCTCGGACACCTCGGGCCGCGCCATCGCCGCCGGACTCGAAGACGTCACCGGCGTCAACATCACCGTGGAGAACCGCGAGGGCGGTTCCGGCGCCGTCGGGTACTCCTACTTCCTCAGCCAGGAGGGCAAGGACAACTACCTGCTCGCCTCCGAGACCGCGATGCTGGCGCTGCCTCTCACGCAGGACGTCGAGTTCGACTACACCTCGTTCACTCCGATCATGAAGCTCGGTGACGACTTCACGCTGCTGGTCGTGCGCGACGACAGCGAGTACGAGACCTGTGATGAGGTGGTGGATGCCGCCGCCGACGGCCGCGTCGTCGCCGCGGTGTCGGGTTCCACGAGCCTCGACGAGATCGTCTTCACCCTCGTCGAGAAGGATCAGGACGTCCAGTTCGACCGCGTCCCGTACGAGTCCGGCGGCGAGGTGCTCGCGGGGCTGCTCGGCGGCTTCGTCGACATCGCCTCGCTGAACCCGAGCGAGGTGCTCGGGCAGATCGAGTCGGGCGACCTGCGTGCCCTGTGCGCGTTCGCGGACGAGCGCTACGAGTATGACGCGCTTGCCGACATCCCCACCGCGGCCGAGCAGGGCATCGACGTCGCCTTCGCGCAGTTCCGCGGTTTCATCGCTCCCGGCGGCATCACCGACGAGGCGCGCGAGTATTGGATCGCGGCTGCGGAGGAGTATGCCGAGAGCGACGATTACGCCGCCTACATCGAGGACAACCTCATGCAGGCGAACATCGCCTACGGCGACGATTTCGTCACGTACCTCGAGGGCAACAACGAAGACTTGAAGGCTGTCTTGCAGTGACCACAACCCTTCAGCGCTACAACGTCATCGCCGACGCGGTGCTCGCCCTCCTCGGGGCGAGCGCCGTGTACGGCGGTGTGATGTACGGGCTCTTCGATGAGGCCGGCCTCGTCGCGGCCGGGTTCCTCCCGGCCGTGTGCGGTGCCGCCATCGTGGTCCTCTCGGTCGTCGACCTCGTCCACCAGCTCACGCGCAGGCCCGAGATGGAGACGATCGCCGACGAGGTCTTCGAGGCGATCATCCACGACGTCCCCGACACGACCGACCGGCTGCAGACAACGCCCGAGCTCGACATCTTCGGGCGTGACCAGAAGACCCGCAACCGCCAGCTGGTGCTCGTCATCCTGGCGCTGGTGATCTCGATCGCGCTCGTACCTCTCCTCGGCCTGCTGTTGTCGCTGGCCCTGCTCATGGTGTTCGTCTCGGTCGTCGTCGAGAAACGGGGCATCATCTCCACGCTCGTGATCACCGCCGTCACGATCGCCGTCTTCTATTTCATCTTCGCGGTGTTCCTCAGCGTCCCGCTGCCGCGAAGCTTCCTGGGGGTGATCTGACACCATGCTCGACAACCTCATTCTCGGTTTCCAGACCGCACTGACGTGGGAGAACCTGCTCTGGTGCTTCGTGGGCGTATTGGCGGGGACCATCATCGGCCTGCTCCCGGGCCTCGGCTCGACGACGGGTGTGGCCGTGCTGCTGCCGCTCACGTTCGCGCTCGAGCCCGTCACCGCGCTCATCATGCTCGCGGGCATCTATTACGGCGCCCAGTACGGCGGCACCATCACGTCGGTCCTCATCTCGACACCCGGTGAGGCCGCGAGCGTCGTGACGACGCTCGACGGCTATCAGATGGCGCGGAGGGGTCGAGCGGGGGCCGCCCTCGCCATCTCGGCGATCGGCTCATTCATCGCCGCGATCCTCTCCCTCGTATTGCTCATGACGCTTGCTCCCCCGCTGGCGCAGCTCGCGGTGGGATTCGGCCCCGCCGAGAACCTGGCCATCATGATCCTCGGGCTCGTGATCGTCGTCACCTTCCAAGGCGGTGCCTTGATTCGCGGTGCCCTGATGGCCGTCCTCGGGCTGCTGATCTCGACCGTCGGCGTCGCCTCGGGGTTCAGCACTGCGCGGTTCACGTTCGGCGAGGTCAACCTGCTCGGCGGAATCCCGTTCGTCGAGGTGATGATCGGCCTGTTCGCCCTCGGCGAGGTGCTCCGACAGATCCGGATCGGCGCCGCCGCCCCGATCAAGGCTCGCTTCCGCGACATGGTCATCTCCCGCAAGGAGATCATGCAGAGCGCTCCTGCCATCCTCCGTGGGAGCGGCGTCGGGTTCGCGCTCGGCATCCTGCCCGGTGCCGGCTCGACGCTCGCCTCCTTCATGGCCTACGGCATCGAGCGCCGTGTGTCGAAGAACCGCGCCGACTTCGGCCGCGGCGCGATCGAAGGCGTCGCCGCTCCAGAAAGCGCGAACAACGCCGCAGCGAATGCCAACTTCGTCCCGACGCTCTCGCTCGGCATCCCCGGTGGCGCCACGACCGCTGTGCTGCTCGGAGCCTTCACGATCTACGGGCTGCAGCCGGGCCCGTTGCTGTTCGAGACGCAGCCCGAGCTGGTCTGGGGCCTTCTGGTGTCGTTCTTCATCGGCAACGTGCTGCTGCTGGTCCTGAACCTCCCGCTCGCACCGGTGTTCGCGCAGATGCTGAGGATCCCTTACGGATACCTGTACCCGATCATCCTTCTGACGAGCATCATCGGCGCGTACTCGGTCTCGAACAACATGTTCAGCGTGTGGATCGTGGTCGTGTTCGGCATCATCGGCTGGATCATGAAGGAACTCGACCTGCCGGTCGCGCCGCTCGTGCTCGGCCTCGTGCTCGGGCCCCTCTTCGAGAAGTCGCTCGTGCAGACCTCCGCACTCAGTGAGGGCAACTTCGGCGTCATGGTGCAGAGCCCCGCGGCGCTGGGCGTCCTGCTGTTCGCCGCCGCTCTGATCGTGGTCCCCCCGGTGATCGGCAACATCCGCAAGCGCCGCGCGCGGGCGGTCTCCGACCGTGAGTCCAACTCCCCCATGTGACGACAACCGGGCTGCACCGGCCGCGCACCCTCTCCCGAGGCCGTGCGCGGCCGGTCGCTTTCCGCGACGGCGCGTCGACGCCTGGTGCGCGTGCGCAGATCGGATGGGCGCCTCGTCCCCAGCGAGCCGGGGCACGGCTTGCCCTGCGATGAATACCCCGGCCCCCCGCTTGGGAGTCCCCGCGGGGACGTCTGATCGTCCGCCGTAGTCGCTTTTTTCGGGTTGCACCTGTCTCAAAGCGCCGTGCTTGTCTTGTCAGGCGTGGCAGGGATGCTGGTGGCTTGCAGCCGACGAGGTTGTGAAGCTCGGTGAAGGTGACCTATGACGGGGCAGAGTATGCGCAGATTTCAGTTGAGCTCGTCAGATGCCCGTGACGACTCCGCGCGCATCTTGATGAGCAGGAGGTGATACTCCTCCCCGTGCAGGGCGACCCACCGGTGGCGGGTGCCCGCATCATACGAAACCGAGTCTCCGGGGCCGAGTTCGCTGCTGCCATGGTTGTCGAGATCGAGAAGCACATGTCCGGAAACGACGTAGAGAAGCTCGTCGACCTGGTGAACGTAATAGTCCCCCAGGTCAGCGTTGGTTCCACGGAACTCGATCACGTCGAAGGCGTTTCCGGGGGCGAGCATCCGGGCTTCAGCCTCGCCCACGATGCCACGCAGACCTTCCGCTGCGCGCTTGAATCGTGGCCGACCAACGCTTTCACTTCCTTCGGTTGCCGACAGCAACTGGCTCTGGCTCGTTCCGAGTGCCAACGCAATCCGCTCAAGAGAGATCATGCTGGGCCGGGTGAGACCGCGCTCGAGCTGGCTGAGGAAGGAATGCGACAGGTTGGCACGGCCGGCGAGTTCCACGAGCGTCAGGCCGGCGCGACGCCGGAGTGTCCGGATATGCGCCCCGACGCTCCGGGCTCCACCATCCGTGATGGTGTCCGTGGCGCGGGGACTGCTCATCACGAGGGGTTCCTTCGACGTGCATTGGGGATCGGCGTTGGGGAGGGCTCCGGTGCTTGTTGATGCCCAGGCAACCCTACCGGCCGGGGAATGCATCTCATGAGAGCTCCCGCACGCGCGCGGCGCACTCGGCGAGAGCCTCCGCCACACGCTCCTCTTCGCCGTCCCCCGCCGCCGCCGACAGATCCACGGCGCTGAACACGCCGGAGGCCAGCATCCGCCGTGCCGACATGGTCGCACGATCTATGC
>Ga0075365_10001137_pt1 | contig 11653 bp, 11 predicted proteins | sample EndMetdeltDD1765_FD_71387 | JGI IMG/M metagenome (GOLD analysis project Ga0075365, IMG submission 71387) | Populus endosphere microbial communities from Tennessee, USA - Endosphere MetaG P. deltoides DD176-5 | ecosystem: Host-associated > Plants > Roots > Endosphere | place: USA: Tennessee... | reverse complement strand
GCGACGCTTGCAGCGGCAGAAGGACGTCGCGCTGATGCTCATCACCCACGACATGGGGGTGATTGCACAGATGGCCGACGACGTGGCGGTCATGTATCTCGGCCGCATCGTCGAGTTCGCACCGGTGATGCGGCTGTTTGCTGATCCACAACACCCGTACACGCGGGCGCTGTTGCGCTCTGTGCCGGACATGCGGGCAGTGCCGCGCGAACGCCTGGCGACGATCGGTGGCGCGGTTCCGCATCCCAGCTCACGCCCGGTTGGTTGCGCATTCCATCCGCGCTGCCCGGAGATCATCAGGGGCCGCTGCGAGGTCGAAGTGCCGCCGGACATTGCGTCAGGCAGCGCCGGCGCGAGCTGCTTCCATGCCATCGCCGGTGCGGCGCCCGCTGAACGAGCCGGAGTCGGCGCATGACCGTGCTCGACGTTGAAGGGCTCTCCAAGGAGTTTCCAATTCGCAGCGGATTGCTGCAGCGAGAGACCGGCCGCGTGCGCGCGGTGCAGGACGTCAGTTTCTCGATCGGGCGGGGCGAGACGCTGGCGCTGGTCGGCGAGAGCGGTTGCGGCAAGACGACGGTGTCGCGCTGTATCCTGCGCGCGCTGCCGCCGACGGCCGGCTCCATCCGCTTTTCGCCGCAACCGGGCGTCTCGATCGACATGGCGCCGCTGTCGCGCAAGGCGCTGCGGCCGCTGCGACGGCACATCCAGATGATCTTCCAGGATCCCTACGCATCGCTCAATCCGCGCATGATGGTCGGCGACATCATCGCCGAACCGCTGTACGTCAACGGCGTGCCGCCGGCCGAGCGGCGTGAGCGGGTGCGAAAGCTGCTCGACCTTGTGGGCCTGCCGGCGGCGGCGCGGACCCGTTTCCCGCATGCCTTCAGCGGCGGGCAGCGCCAGCGGGTCGGCATTGCGCGCGCGCTCGCGCTCGAGCCCTCGCTGGTCGTCGCCGATGAGCCCGTATCGGCGCTCGACGTCTCGGTGCAGGCGCAGATCATCAACCTGCTGCTTGAATTGCAGGACAAGTTGCGCCTCTCGATGCTGTTCGTCGCGCACGATCTCGGCGTGGTCCGCCACGTCAGCGATCGGGTCGCCGTCATGTATGTCGGGCGCATCGTGGAGGTCGCGCCGACGATCGCGCTGTATGCGCGGCCGCGGCATCCCTATACGGAAGCGCTGCTCGCCGCCGTACCCAAGCCTGATCCCGCCCTGCGCGACGCCATCGCCGCGCCGCGTGGCGAGATTGCCGATCCGGCCAATCCGCCCAGGGGCTGCGCCTTTCATCCGCGCTGCCCGCACGCGGTCGACCGCTGCCGTGTCGAGCTTCCGCCGCTGCGCGAGGTCGCGCCCAAGCAATTCACTGCCTGTCATCGCGCCGACGAGCTGACGCTTGGCGGCGTTGCCTGAAGCAAAGGAGAAGCGTGATGCGTTCGATCCTGATTGCCGCCTCGATGCTGCTGGCGGGCGCGGCTGCCGCCCAGCAGCCTGCGGATCTGTCGAAATCCGGACTGGTCGGCAACCTCGAGACTCCGACCATTGTCACCGACACTGCGCAGTGGCCAAAGCAATTCAGGGAAGCGCCCGAGCTCGCTGCGCTGGTGAAGGCCGGCAAGCTGCCGCCGGTCGAGCAGCGCATTCCGCAGGAGCCGATGGTGCTGAAGCCGCTGCGCAGCGTCGGCAAGTATGGCGGAACATGGCGGCGCGGCTTTCTTGGACCCGGCGACAGCGAGAACGGCAATCGCGTGCGCTCGGGCGACAAGCTGCTGTTCTGGGACGAAAGCGGCACCAGGATCACCCCAAGCGTGGCGAAGGGCTACGAGATCAGTGAGGACGGCCGCAGCACGACGATCTTCCTACGCAAGGGGATGAAGTGGTCGGATGGCGCGCCGTTCACGGCCGATGACTTCGTGTTCTGGTTCGAGGACATGTACCAGAACAAGGATCTCGTCAAAGCACCTGCGCCCGAGTTCTTCGCGAACGGAAAACCGGGGCGGCTGCGCAAGGTCGACGAGACCACCGTCGCGTTCGAGTTCGACGATCCGCACTTCCTGTTTCCGAGCCAGCTCGCCGGCGACACGCAGGTCGGCGGCGGACAGTCGCGGCTGCAATCGGACGAGCGCGAACTCGGCCTCTATGCGCCGGCGCACTACCTGAAGAAGTTTCTGCCGAAATACGCCTCGGTCGAGGCACTGAACCAGCAGGCCAAGGCTGCGGGCTTCGACAATTGGGCGCAGATGTTCAAGATCAAGTCGGACTGGCGGCTCAACCCGGAGGTCCCGACGCTCTCGGCATGGCGCATGGTGCAGCCGATCAACGGACAGATCTGGCTCCTGGAGCGCAACCCCTTCTTCTGGACGGTCGACACCGCCGGAAACCAGTTGCCGTATCTGGACAAGGTGCAGTTCACCTTGGCCGAAAACCCGGAGGTCATCAACCTGCGCGCGATCGCTGGTGAATACGACTACATGGAGCGCTTCATCGATCTCGCAAAGCTGCCCGTATTCCTGGAGAACGCAGAGCGCGGCAAGTACAAGGTTCGCCTCGATCCGGGATTCAACGGGTCGGATTCGGAGCTGAAATTCAACTTCGCCTATCGCGCCGATGCCGAGATCCAGAAATGGTTCGGCAACGCCGACTTCCGCCGGGCGCTGGCGCTCGGGATCGATCGTGAGCAGATCAACGAGGCCTTCTTTCTTGGCCTCGGCGTAACCGGCACGCCGATCCCTGCCGATATCATCGCGGAGAGCCCGGGCAAGGAGTACCGCCAGAAGTGGGCGACGCTGGATATCGCCAAGGCGAACGCGATGCTCGATGCGATCGGCCTGAAGAAGAAGGATGCCGAGGGTTTTCGCGTGCGCACCGACAATGGCGAGCGTCTGCGTCTGCAGATCGACGTGGCGCAGACGTTGTCGCCGACCTGGCCGCAGCAGGCGGAAATGATCGTCCAGCAATGGAAGGCGATCGGCATCTACGCCGACATGAAGCTGTTCGAGCGCAGCCTCTTCTACACGCGGGTGCGTAACGACCAGAACCAGATCGTGCTGTGGAGCAACAACGGTTCGGAGAGCATGTTCCTGTATGCCTTGCCGGTGCTGCCGGTCGATCCGCAGTCGAGCTTCGGTGGCGCCGCCTACGCGCAATGGTATGCCAGCAACGGCGCCATCGGCATCAAGCCGACCGATGCGGCGCTGCTGAAGGGTTTTGAGATGTTCCGCTCTGCGACGAACAAGCCGCCGGAAATGCGAAACGAGGTCGCAAAGGAGCTCTGGAAACTGCTGGTGGATGAAGTGTGGTCGATCGGCCTCGTCGGCCAGTCGCCGGCCTATATGGGCACACGCGTCGTCAACGAGCGGCTGGAGAACGTGCCTGCGCGAACCTGCGTGTCGCAGCATTGCCGCACGCCGTGGAGCGGTCATCCGGAGCAGTGGTTCTACAAGTAGGGATAACGGCGGAGCGCGACGGATGGCGTTGAACCGGCGTTCGATCGTGGTTGGCGGCATGGCTGCGCTCGCCGCGTCCGGACTCGTGGCGGACGCGAGCGCTGCGGAGCCGTTGAAGGTCGTTGCCTTCGCCGGCGCCTCGAACTGGCCGTTCTGGGCCTGCCAGCAGGAAGGCTTTTTTGCGCGAGAGAATATCGACGTGACGCTCGCGTTCACGCCGAATTCCGTCGAATTGGCGCGGAACCTGATGGCAGGAAACTATGACCTCGCGCTGTCCGCCATCGACAATCTCGTCGCCTACAACGAAGGGCAGGGCGAGGTCGATCTCGGCGCGCCTGCGGATTTCATCGCACTGTTCGGTATCGACAACGGCATGCTCAGCGTCATGGCTTCGGCCGATATCGCCGATATCAAGGCGCTGAAAGGCCAAAGCGTTTCCGTCGACGCAATGACCACCGGCTTTGCCTTGGTGCTGCGCGAGGTGCTGGCCCGCAACGGCCTCAACGAGAGCGACGTCACCTGGGCCAAGGCCGGCGGTGGTGCGCAGCGTCTTGAGGCGCTGTTGAAGAACGAGCACAAGGCAACCTTGCTCAACACGCCGCTCGATCTTGTCGCCGAGGCGCGCGGCTACAGGCGTCTGCTCCGCGTGCGCGACATGCTTGGCGCCTATCAGGGCATTGCGGCCTGGGGCCGGCGCGGCACCATGAAGGAAAAGACCACTGCCTTGCAGGGTTTCGCGCGTGCCTTCCATGCGGGCGTGCAGTGGATCGCTGATCCCGCCAACAAGGAGCAGGCCATCACGCTGCTGACGGCGAAAATGAGCGGCATGTCGCGGCCAGCCGCTGAAATGGCCTATGAGCGCCTGCTCGATCCCGTTGACGGCATATATCGGGATTTGCGCATCGATCGGGCGGGCCTGAAGGCCGTGCTCGATCTGCGTTCGAAATACGCGCAGCCGCGCAAGGAATTGTCGGACCCCGAGCGTTATATCGACGCGGGCTTCCTTGGCGCCGCCTTGCGATAGCCACCGCCGATTACTTGACGGCGTCGGCGCCCGCTTTCGCGACCTGGCCGTCCTGCGGCTGGGTGCCGCCGGACGCGCCGATGGCGCCGATGACCTTGCCGTTCAGGACAATCGGAACGCCGCCTTCGGACCAGACCGCGCCAGTCAGCGAGAACACGCTCAGATCGTCTTGCGACACTCGATCGGCAAACGCTTTGGTCGGTCGGCGGAACAACGCGGCCGAGCGCGCGCGGGCCTGCGCGATGGCGGCTGAAGCGTATTGCGTGTTGTCCATGCGCTCGAAATAGACCAGATCGCCGGTCGGCTCGACCACGGCCACCGCGTAGAACCAGTTGTTCTTCCTGGCCTCGGCGATTGCGGCTGCTGCCGCGGCCTTGGCCTGATCGATGGTGAGCGGGGTCCCGTAGACGACGGGTGCGGGCGGCGTCGCAGGTTGCTGGGCGATGGCGGGGCTGGCGGCTACGCTGAGAGCGAACAGAAGCCAAGCCGCGAGGCTGAGACGATGCATGTTGATCCTCCCATTGGCCCCGGAGGGCTGCCGAGTGGCGTGAACATTGCGCCGTTTCAGCCTTGCTGCAAGGCGGACAGGGGCTTTTGAGGATCAGCTATTGAGGATCGGCGAGGGGCTTCGGCATTTTCATCGTCATCACCGGGCCGCACCGAAGGCGCGAGACCCGGTGGTCCAGCTCTCTTGTCGAAAGATGGATGACGCAGTTGCGTGGGAGCGCCTCAGCGCTGCAACTCACGTCTTCGCGTTGACGTTGACGCTTTCCCGCAGCTTGATCCAGGCGTGCCGCACGTTTTCCGTCACCGTGTTCCAGTTCGCAGCGGCGACGTCCCAGTTCACGATCTGGCGAGTCTCGATGCCGGTGGTGCTGCTGGCGACTGAGGAGCTCGCCCGCACGTCGTGCAGATACACGATCCCGATCGTCAGCACGCAGCCCAGGACCATTCCGATAAACGTGCGCATATCCCTCTCCATGAACGAACATTCAGGCTTCTTGCGAAGCCTATCGGAACAATAACGCGCGGGGAATTTGTCGGTTCCGTGTTCCCGTCATGGCGAGGGCATAGCCGTTCTTCGAACAGTTGTGGCGCGCAGTGCATTGCGTTCGAAGAACCGCGTCGCTTGGCTTGCATTGATCGTGAGAGCCATCACTCAGCCGCGTAAGCGCCATCATCCGGACCACAAACGGCGACGACCCGGTCACTCCGGCTGGATGCCTGCCTCGCTGATCATGCCGTTCCAGCGCTTGATGTCTTCGGTGAGCTTCACCTCGAACTCGTCCGGGCCGATCCACATCAGCTGACTGCCGATGCGCGCCGCGTGCTCCTTGACCTCCGGATGATCGAGCGCCTTCTGCAGCGCGCCTGCGATGGTGCGCACGATTTCCTTGGGCGTGTTGCGCGGCGCAAGGACGCCGGACCAGGTCGAAAGGTCGACGCCGGGCGCGGTCGTTTCATGGAATGTCGCGACCTGCGGATAGGCCGGATTGCGGTCCTTTGAGAAAAACGCCACCGGTTTCAGCTTTCCGGATTCAATCAGGGGACCCGCGCTCGGGACGTCCGCGACGATGACCTGCACGTTGCCTCCGAGCAGGTCGGCAAGCGCCTGCGGCGTTCCGCGATAGGGCACGCCGATCACGTCGATCGCCGCACGCTTCTTCAACAGCTCGACCGCGATCTGCCCGCTCGCATTTGCGGTGCCGATGTTGATCTTGCCCGGATTGGCTTTTGCGTAAGCGATCAGTTGCGGGAGCGTCTCGATCCCAAGCTCCGGACGCGCCACGAACAATGGCGAACCGCTATAGAGAACCGCAACTGGCTCGAAATCCTTGACCGGATCGTAGGGCACTTTCTTGTACAGAAACTGAACGGTCGTATGAGGGGAGTTTGTTGTGAAGAGCAGCGTGTAGCCGTCGCCCCTGGCGCGCGTGACAGTTTCCGTCCCGTTCATTCCGTTTGCGCCGGGACGATTCTCGACCAGAAATTTCTGGCCGAGCTGGCTTTCGAGGTGCCTTGCAAAGATCCGGCTGAAGGCATCGGTGGCGGTCCCCGCAGGGTAGGGCACGACCAAGGTGACGACCGTTGTGGGGTAGGCTGCCGCCGCGGCGGCACCCGCCAGCAGCATCGCAGCCAGCAGGGCCAGGCAGGCCCATCGTCGAGACGTCAATCGCATGTCCTGTTTCCCCCACGTGTTTTTCTGTACTGGTGTCCGAGCGTGGTGCGAAGCATAGCGAACTTCGGATGCGGGACACCAGTGGCTACGGTTCATCGATGATCGCGACCGCGCGGCACCAGCCGGCGGACGCGCGTTCGATCTTCACCGGGAAGCACGACACCGTGAAGCCGGTGGAGGGGAGATGCTCGAGGTTGTGCAGCTTCTCGATATGCGAGTAGCCGATGTGACGGCCGGCTTTGTGGCCTTCCCAGATGATGCTCGGGTCCTTCGTCTCGGCATATTTCCTGGCCGTGAACACGAACGGCGCATCCCAGCTCCAGCCGTCGATGCCGGTGACGCGCACGCCGCGCTCGAGCAGATACATGGTCGCCTCGTAGCCCATGCCGCAGCCGGAGTTCACATACTCCGGCTTGCCGAACTTGGCGCCGGCGGATGTGTTGACCACGACGATATTGAGCGGCCGCAGCTCATGGCCGATGCGCTTCAGCTCTTTTTCGACATCGGCGGCGGTCGCGACATAGCCGTCCGGAAAATGCCGGAAGTCGAGTTTGACGCCCGGCTGGTAGCACCACTCGAGCGGCACCTCGTCGATCGTCCACGCCTTCTGCCCGTGGTTCATGGTCGGGTGATAGTGCCACGGCGCGTCGATATGCGTGCCGTTGTGCGTGGAGAGCTGCACCCGCTCCACCGCCCACGCCTGGCCGTCCGGCAGATCCTCAGCCTTCAAGCCGGGGAAGAAGCGCAGCATGCCTTCCATGCTCTGCTTGTGGTCGATGTATTCGATGATCGGATGATTGCCGGGCGGATCGGACGGCACGTCATTCTGCAGCGGAATCGAGATGTCGATCAGTCTGCGCGCCATGGTGGTTTCTCCCTGAAGATTGTTAGAATTCTGCCTCACCACGAGGGTCTAGCTCTGCCGCTCGACCTTGTTCCTCAGCACGCCGATCTTCTCCACCTCGAGTTCGATGGTGTCGCCGTGTTCGAGGTAGCGGCCGATCTCCAGGCCGCAGCCGCCGCCGACAGTGCCCGAGCCGATGAACTCGCCCGGCATCAGCGTCTCGTCCTTGGTGACATGGGCGATGATCTCCTCGAACGGAAACAGCATGCCTTCGCTGATGCTGGAGCAGCGCACCTCGCCGTTCACGCGCGCTTCCATCTTCAATTTATACGGATCGCCGATCTCGTCCGGGGTGACGATCCACGGGCCCAATACGTTGCCGCCGTCAAAGCTCTTGCCCTTGGCGGGACCGAGCCTTCCATCCATCTCGATCCGCTGCGCATCGCGCGCCGAAAAATCGTTGAAGATGGTATAGCCGAAGATGTGGTCCTTCGCCTTCGATGCCGGGATGTTCGCGCCCTTGTTCTTCGTGATCACGCCGAATTCGAGCTCGTAGTCCATCACCTGGCTGTAGCGCGGCCATTTCACCGTGGTGTTGGTGCCGCGCACGCTGAAACGGTTGGTGATGTAGTAGATCGGCACCTTGCGATAGACCTCCGGCAGTTCGCCGAGCGGCGAGGCGTCGATCCGCGCCAGTTCCGCCATGTCGCCCTTGGCGCGTGCGGCGAGCCGCAGCTGGCCCTTGGGCGCCTGCAGGATGTGCAGGGGGAAGGACATTCCGTCGCGCATCTGCCGCGGCTCCGGGATCGGGGCCAGGATGTCCACCGCGGATACATCCGACGACAGACTGGCATCGCTCCCTGATTTCGCAAATGTCTCGCGCGCGGCGTCCAGCGCCTTCTCACCCGCGTCGATCAGCGAAAGCATTGATGCGAATGCCGGATTTGCGGCGCCGGCGCGCTCCGCCGCGCCAGCGAGATCGAACACCTTCGTGTCCTTCGCATGCACGATGCCGACGCGCTCGGCGCCGCCTTTTCTGAATGTCGCGAGCTTCATCGGCGCGTCTCCCTTTGCGGTTGTGCTTGTCGTCCGGCTTGCGCGGAACGAAAATATATGAAAAAGAAAAATATCGATAATTGAAAAGCCGTGTCAAGCGCGCAGGATTTTCCGGGAGGATCGGATGAAGTTCAGGACACTAGTGGCCTCGTTGTGCGCAGCGCTGTTTGCGAGCGGCGCTGCGGCCCAGCAGAAGGTGCAAATCGGCTGCACGGCGACGGGCGATTGCGCCTCGGCCATGGTGGCGATCGACGAGGGCATCTTCAAGCGCCTCGGACTTGAAGCGGAAATGGTGCTGATCGGCATCAACTCGAACATCCCGGCAGCGTTGCTGTCCAATTCGATCCAGATCGGCGGGCCGACCTCGTCGGTGTTCCTGCAGGCGGTCGACGGCGGCCTGGATCTCGTCGCCGTCGGCGGCGCATCGGCGATGAACGAACGCACCGCGAATCTGGTCGCCGTGGTCGGTCGAACCGGCGTCAGCCTCAAGGAACCAAAGGATTTCGTCGGCAAGAAGGTCGGCGCACCGGGGCTCGGCGCTTTCCTGCATGTGCTGTTCGTCAAGTGGCTGATGGAGAAGGGCGTCGATCCGAAGAGCGTGAACTTCGTCGAGGTCTCGTTTCCGACCATGAACGATATTCTGAAATCGGGCGCCGTCGACGCGGTGTTGGCCGGCGAGCCCTTCATCACACGCATGAGCAACGCAGGCACTGGCACAGCCGCGTTCCGCTACCTGCAGGAGCTCAATCGCTCCGAGCCGGTCATTTTCTATGCGGCTTCGCGCGACTGGGCCGAGAAGAACCCGGAGACAATCAAGAAATTCCGCGAGGGCATTGCGGAGGGCGCGAAGATCGTGAATTCCAATCGTGACAAGGCGGCGGAATCGATCTCGAAGTTCTCAAAGCAACCGCTGGACATCCTCAAGATGTTTCCGCCCGCCTTCTCGCAGCCGGAGCTGAGGGCAGCCGATCTCGGCTGGTGGGTCGACGTGATGAAGCAGCAGAAGCTGATGCAGAACAACGTCGATGTCGCAAAGCTGATCCTGAAGTGAGGTAACGATGCCGCCCCGCGCCCTGGCCAGATCAGCGGACGAGACCCCCGCCGATACGCTGAGCGAGCGGGCGGCGGCCTTGATCCAGCGCGACATCCTCACCGGCCGCTTTCCACCCGGGTCGCGGCTCGGCATCATGGATCTTGCCGAGGGTTACGGCATGGGCGCAACGCCGGTGCGGGAAGGGCTGTCGCGGCTGGTGGCGCGGCAGCTCGTGATCGCGCTCGGCCAGCGCGGTTTTCGCGTGGCTCCAGTCAGTGAGGCCGACCTGCGCGACATCACCTGCATGCGCGTCGTCGTCGAGCAGCAGGCGCTGAGCCTCGCCATGAAGCTCGGCAAGGACGACTGGGAGGCCGGCATCATCGCCACGCTGCACCGGATGCAGCGCTATGTCGAGCGCACCGGCTCGAAGTTCACTGAAGGCGCCGAGGAGTTCGATACGCTGCACAAGGGTTTTCACACCTCGCTGCTGGCCGCCTGCGGCTCGCCACGGCTGCTGGCCGCGCACTCCGACCTCTACGATCAGGCCTATCGCTATCGGCGCGTCATGATGCGCAAGTTCGAAAGTGGCAAGCAGTTCGTGCAGGCGCACCGCGATCTTGCCGATTGCGTGCTGGCGCGCGACCAGCGCCGCGCGCCGGCGATGCTGGAGCAGCACCTGAAGAGCACGATCGAATTCGTCTATCCGGACAGGAAAGGTCGCAAGTCATGACGTTGGCGGCCCAGAGCGTACGACCCGTTCCGGCCCCCACGAGGCCTGCCATGATCACCTTCGCCAACACGACGATCGAGCTTGGCGGCAAGGTGATTGTCGAGGACCTGAACTTTTCAATCGGCAAGGGCGAGTTCGTCTGCATCATCGGCGCGTCCGGCTGCGGCAAGACCACCGCGCTGCGTCTTGCCGCGGGCCTTTATCAACCCTCAGACGGCAAGGTCACCTTCGACGGCAAGCCGATGAGCGCGCCGCGCCGCGACATCGCGATCATCTTCCAGGACTACGGCAAGGCGCTGCTGCCGTGGCGCACCGCCGCCGGCAACGTGTCGCTGGCGCTGGAAGCCGCAGGCGTGCCGTCCGCCAGGCGCGCGCCGCGCATCGCCGAACTGCTGGCCAAGGTCGGACTGCCGGATCATGCCGGCAAATACCCGGCGGAAATGTCCGGCGGCATGCAGCAGCGGCTGCAGATCGCGCGATGCCTGGCGCAGGATCCGGTCGCGCTGCTGATGGACGAGCCGTTCGGCGCGCTCGACGCCATGACCCGGCAGGGCCTGCAGGATGAGGTGCTGTCGCTGGTCGCCGCCAGCGGCGCCACGGTGCTGTTCGTGACGCACGATCTGGAAGAGGCGATCTACCTCGGCGATCGCGTCATCGGCCTCTTGCCGCACCCGGGCCGCATCGGCATCGAGGTGAAGGTCGACCTGCCGCGGCCGCGCGATCAGCTGACCACGCGCGAGCAGCCGGAGTTCCTGGCGCTGCGACGGGAGCTGTTCGACTTCATCAAGCGGAGCGAGGGCAAGCATTGATCTCGTCCGACACCTGGAAAGGCCTCGCGCTGCCGGCGGCGCTGATCGTCGCCGGCGAGATCGCCGGCCGCATGGCCAACCTCACGGACATCGACTCGCTTGCGCCGCCAAGCGCGATCGTGACCGCGTTCCTCGGAGCGGTCGCCGACGGATCGATCCTCACGACCACGCGCGATACGCTTGCCACCGCGTTCACCGGCCTTGCCATCGGCGGCTCGATCGGGCTGTTGATCGGCGTCATCCTCGGCTTGCTGCCGACCGCCGACCGGCTGATGGAGGTCACCATCGAGTCGATCCGGCCCATTCCGTCGATCGCCATCCTGCCGATCGCGCTGATCGCGCTGGGCTTCGGCTATCGGCTCGAGATCGCCATCGTTTCGTTCGCCTGCATGTGGCCGCTGCTGATCCTCACGCGCGCGGCCGTACGCGGTGTCGAGCCGCGATTGATGGAAGTGTCGCGTGCGCTGCGGCTGACGCCGAACGCGCGCATCACCAAGATCGTCATCCCGGCGGCGCTGCCGCGCATCTTCGTCGC
>Ga0075365_10001136_pt1 | contig 11658 bp, 13 predicted proteins | sample EndMetdeltDD1765_FD_71387 | JGI IMG/M metagenome (GOLD analysis project Ga0075365, IMG submission 71387) | Populus endosphere microbial communities from Tennessee, USA - Endosphere MetaG P. deltoides DD176-5 | ecosystem: Host-associated > Plants > Roots > Endosphere | place: USA: Tennessee... | reverse complement strand
TGCGTGACGGTGTCGACGATCTGGCGGATCGTCCGGGGATCGCCGGCATGCAACTGGCGAACGGTTGCCGCCAGATGCAAGGGATCGGGTCTCGCCAGGGCAGCATCCTCGTCCAGCGGGAAGGACGAGAACCACAACACCGGTCCGTCATCCGGTTTCATGTAGCCGAAGAAGGCTTTCCTGCCGAACACCATATGCATCAGGCCGTCGGTGGACTCGACAAAGGGCAGTTCCGCCACGCCGCCGACGCCGGTCAGTCCAGTATAGACCGGATCCGGGGAGGCCGGAAAACAGACGCGACGGACGCGCGACCAGACGCCATCGCAGCCCGCGAGCCAGGCGGCATCGACGGTGACGCCATTGCCGAAGGCAAGGCGCACACAATCAGGCTGGTCTTCGATTTCGGCGAGCGCATGGCCAAAACGGATGTCGGCGCCAAGCGCCAGCGCCTCATCCAGCAGCGCGCCGAGCAGGTCCGAGCGCCGCAACGTGACGCTTTCGGCGCCGGCCTCGCGCATCGATAGCTGCTCGTCAAGATGGATGAGCCGGCGCCCGGCGGCGTTCATGATCTCGAAGCCAAGGGTGCGAATGCCCAGCGCGCTTACCCGCTCGGCGAGCCCAAGCGCACGCAGCGCGTTGATGCCGTTGGGGGCCAGAGTGAGGAAGGCGCCTTCGCTCAACGCTTCGCGCGACCGCGCCTCGAACAGGCGGACGGCAAGCCCCTGCCGCCGAAGCATGACGGCAAGGGCCAGCCCGGCAACACCGGCGCCAATGATGGCGACCGGCAATGCCGAGGGGGTGGTGACGGCCATGGTCACAGGCCGTAGATGGCGATGCGCACCAGCACCGCCGCGGCGGCCAGCGCCACGAGCAGGATGCCGAGGCCGATGGGGGAACCCCAGCCATACCATTCCATCGCCAGCTTGGCGTATTTGAATTCATCCTCGTGGGAGAGAGGGGTACGTTGTTGAATCAAGCTCATTTTTTCACTCCTTGTCGGCGGCCGGCTCTTGCCTTGTCGGTGCTACGGCCGCATATTGCTGCGATAGTCTAAATGTTAGACGGATTGATAGTTAGATGATCGAAATAAATTCGTCAAGCAGGTATCGCGACGAAATCGCGGCCGCGATCGGCCTTGCCGTGATGCAATGGCAGGACGCCACGCAGGCCTATGACGAGGCGGTGGGGGCGAGGCTCGGGCTGAACATGGCCGAGCGCCATTGCATCGGACTGCTCTATGGCGGCCCGCAATCGGCCGGCGCGATCGCGACCGCGACCGGGCTGACGCCGGCCGCCGTGACGGCGCTGATCGACCGGCTCGAGGCACGCGGGCTGCTGACGCGCACGCGCAGCCTCGAGGACAGGCGCAAGGTGGTGATCGAAGCGACCGAGGCGACGCGGGACCTGTCGGCGCGCTATTACGGCGCCATCGCCAAGGAGGGAGAGAAGGTGATCGCCACCTTCAGCGACGCCGAACTCGCGACCATATCACGCTTCGTCAACGCCGCGCTCGACCTGCAGCGCGCCCAGCTTGCGCGGCTGAAAGCCGAGGGGTCGGACACCTCAGGGCGATAGGGGCGCATTTTTTGTTCGCGGCGTTACCGCAATGTCGGCGGGGAACGCGACTATTTCGGCTGGACCCCATAGACGGCCAGAAATGCCTCCACCGAGGCATCCGCGTGCCGTTCCAGTTCGGCTTTGGAGCGCCGGTTGCTTCCCGTGAACATGGCTTCATTCATGGGGATCCAAAGAAGCATTCCAAAAAGATGGCTGGCTGCCAGATAGGGATCGCTGGTCTGTATCAGTCCTCGATCGGTGAGCTTTTGAAAGCAGGACGCCGTCGAGGCAAGCATGCGCTCAAAACCTTTTTCGTACCAAGCGCGGCCAAGCTGCGGCATTCGATCCGCGTTGGCGATGATCAAGCGCCGCAGCTTCAACAACTCTTCGTCCATGAGAACCGCTATCAGACGTCGGGCAAGCTGCTGCAGGCCGCCTTCCATGAATTTCGCCTCGGAAAGCAGCGTCGTCACGGACTCGATAATATCGTTGACCTGGCCAGCGGTTGACAGAACGACTTCGCCGAACAGCGTCTCCTTGTCGGTGAAATGCTTGTAGACGGTCTGCTTGGAGGCCCCCGCTTTGGTAGCGATTTCCTCCATGCTGGTCCCGTCATAACCCTTGCTGATGAACGCCGCCGTGGCCGCCTGGATGATCTCGCGATCCTTGCGTTCCGATCTGGTCTCACCGTCGATTTTCAAGGCGCTCTCCTGGCCAGTACTAGACGGTACCGTTCCCGCATGGTAGCCATGAAACGGTACTGGACTGACTAGTACCTGTCAACGAAGGCAAGGCTTAGACCGATGACCAAGATGATCTTCATAAATCTGCCGGTGCGCGATCTGCAGGCGGCGACCAACTTCTATCTCGCGATCGGCGGCACGCTCAATCCGCAGTTCTCGAACGACCAGGCCAGCTCGATCATGTTCTCCGACTCGATCGGGGTGATGCTGCTGACGCACCAGCACTACGGCCAGTTCACGACGCGCCAGATCGGCGACGCCAGGCGCGACAGCCAGATGCTGATCGCGCTCACCGCCGGCAGCAAGGACGAGGTCAATGCCACGATCGAGAAGGGCGTGGCGGCCGGTGGCCGCGCCGATCCCAACCCCGCGCAGGACCTCGGCTTCATGTTCAACCGCCACATCGAAGACCCCGACGGCAACGTCTGGGAGTTCCTGTGGATGAACCCTGCCGCCATGCAATAGCCCCGCGGATCAAAGCGTCCAAAGCGCGTCGCGTTGAAACGGATTCATGCGACGCGCTTTGCGTTTTAGACCGTCGCCGGGTCGAGCGCCTTCTGGTCCTTGTGGCGCGCGACAATCGCCTCGAAATCGGCGGTCTGGAAGGCATCGCGCAAGGCGTCGAAGGACGGCAGCACGAAATAGGCGCGCTGGAACTTGTCGATCTCGTAGCCGGTGCGCATCACCATTTCCAAGTCGAAAGGCACGTGATGGGCGTCCTTGCCCTCGACGGCGAACTGCAATTCGGTGAAGGACGACATCAGGCCGGCGCCAAAGGCCTTCAGCGGCTGGCCGGCCTCCTGCATCAGGCCGTATTCGGCCGTGTACCAGTAGAGCCGGGTGATCATCTCGTCGCCGCCGAGCGCGATGATGTCGCCGGCCTTCTTGCCGTACATCTGCATGAAGTCGGCGAAGACCGGCTGCGACAGCACGGGCACGTGGCCGAAGAAATCATGGAACATGTCCGGCTCGACGATGTAGTCGAGCTCCTGCCTGGTGCGCAGCCAGTTGGTGACCGGGAAGCGGCGTTTGGCGAGATGGTCGAAGAAGGGGGCGGCGGGAATAAGACCCGGCACGGCAACGATCTCCCAGCCGGTCAGCTTGCGCAGCTTGGCGCTGACGTCCTCGAAATCGGGAATGCGGTCAAGCAGGCCAAGTTTTTCAACACCGTCGAGATAGGAATGATGGGCGAGCTTGCGCGTCAGCTTCGTCTGGCGATCGCACAGAGTGCGCCACACCGCCTGTTCCTCGTCGCTGTAGTCATAACCCTGGGCCACGGTGAAATCGGCACGGCAGACCGAATAGTCGCCGCGCAACCCCTGCGCCGCGCAATCGCGGGCATATTCGGCAACACTCATCGTCGTCATGGTTTTTCTCCTCGCAAATCGGCAATTGCAGACGTGTCCATAGGATAACCGGATTTGGCGAGGCAATTCGGTTTTGATGATGGCTCATCAGCAATGTTCGGGATAATATTCACTCACAATCCGCATCCGAGGAGTGAAAATGCCTCAATTCGATGATTTCGAGATCAAGATGCTCGATGTACTGCAACGCGACGGGCGCAAGCCTGTCTCGGAACTGGCGCAAGAGATCGGCCTGTCGACGACGCCATGCGCGCGGCGCTTCGAGGCGCTGCAGGATGCAGGCGTCATCAAGGGTTTTGCCGCGGTGATCAGCCGCCGCGCGGTCGGCCTGACGGTCGAGGTGTTCATCCAGGTGCGCCTTGTCAGCCACAGCGATGGCTCGCCGGAGAAGTTCATTGCCGCGGTGCAGCGCATGGACGAGGTGTCTTCGTGCTGGACGATGACCGGCGACCACGACTTCCTGCTGCATGTGATGGTGCCTTCGGTCGACGAGCTGAACGCCTTCGTCATGCACCGGCTGATGCGGCTCGACGGCGTGCGCGACGTCCACACGCAGCTGGTGCTGCAAAACATCAAGGGGCCCGGCCACGTGCCGCTCGCGCATCTCAGGAAGTAGCGCCATCTCCAGCGCTCCTGCGGAAAAGCTGCACGCAAACTGCTGAAACGGGCCAATTGGGCGGCTAGATCGCCGGCCAGCATATGCGGACCAACTGCCTAAGAGGTCCGCCATGAAAATCGTCCTGATCAATCCACCGCACACAGCCATCGGCAGCCGGGTGCCGGACGATCATTTGCCGCCGCTTGGCCTGCTGGCGATCGGCGGCCCGCTGATCGATGCCGGCCATGATTTGCGGCTCGTCGATGCCGAACTCGGGCCGATGCCGCTCGAAAAGGTGGTGCGCGACGCCCTGGACTGCTTTCCGGACTTCGTCCTGATCGGCCATTCCGGCTCGACCTCGGCGCACCCGACCGCCTTGCTGATCGCCAAGATGATCAAGCAGCGCGAGCCGGCGACGATCGTCATCTATGGCGGCGTCTTCCCGACCTACCACTGGCGCGACATATTGGCGGCGACCGACGTCTTCGACTTCATCGTGCGCGGCGAGGGCGAAGCGACCGTCGTGGCGCTGGTCGAGGCGCTGGAAATGCACCAGCCGCCGGCGAGCGTCGCCGGCATCGCCTTCCGTGACGATCTGCGCCGTCCCTTTGCCACGCAGGGCGCCATGACCATCGCCGATCTCGACGCTTACCGCGTCGGCTGGGAGCTGATCGACCACAGCCGATATAGTTACTGGGGCGGCAAGCGCGCCGTGGTGATGCAGTTTTCGCGCGGCTGTCCGCATCTGTGCAACTATTGCGGCCAGCGCGGTTTCTGGACCCGATGGCGGCACCGCGATCCCGTAAAATTCGCCAAGGAGATCGCCTGGCTGCACCGCGAGCACGGCGTCAAACTGATCAACCTCGCCGACGAGAACCCGACCGTTTCGAAGAAGGCGTGGCGCGCCTTTCTCGACGCGCTGATCGCCGAGAACGTGCCGGTGCTGATCGTCGGCTCGACCCGCGCCGACGACATCGTGCGCGACGCCGACATCCTGCATCTCTACCGCAAGGCCGGTGTCATCCGCTGGCTGCTCGGCATGGAGAACACCGACGAGCAGACGCTGCAATTGATCCGCAAGGGCGGCAGCACCTCATCCGACCGCGAGGCGATAAGGCTGCTGCGAAAGCACGGCATATTGTCGATGGCGACCTGGGTGGCCGGCTTCGAGGATGAGGGGTTTCGCGACCTGTGGCGCGGCTTTCGCCAGCTCATCGCCTATGACCCCGACCAGATCCAGGCGCTCTATGTGACGCCGCATCGCTGGACGCCGTTCTTCCGCATCGCGCGCGACCGCAAGGTGATCCAGAAGGATGCCCGGCTGTGGGACTACAAGCACCAGGTGCTGCAGATGACGCGGCTGAAGCCGTGGATGCTGTTCTTCAGCGTCAAGCTCATCGAGCTCGCCGTGCAATCGCGGCCGAAGGCGCTGGCGCGCATCCTGTTCCACCCCGATCCCGAGCAACGGCATTCGATGCGCTGGTACACCAAGATGGGCCGCCGGGTCTGGTTTCGCGAGGTCTGGGGTTTCCTGGCCCGTGATGGCAGGGTGAAGGACGGTCCGACGCTTGCCGAATTCTGGGGCGCGCCGCAGGACGCGGAGGAGGAATCGATGATCGTCGCGCGACAGCCGCGCAAGCCGGAGCTTTCCGCCTCCACAAATAGCGGGCTGCCGGCCAGAAGATTAGCCGGCTGAGGCCGACTAAGGCACGATCAGCGTGCCGGCGCCGTGTTCGGTGAAGAGTTCGAGCAGCACCGCATGCGGCGTCTTGCCGTTGAGGATGACCACGCCTTCGACGCCGCGCTCGATCGCCTCGATGCAGGTCTCGACCTTGGGGATCATACCGCCCGAGACCGTGCCGTCCTTGATCAGCGCCCTGGCCTCGGCGACGGTCAATTCGTCGATCAGCTTCTTGTTCTTGTCGAGTACGCCCGGCACGTCGGTAAGGAACAAAAGGCGCGAGGCCTTGCAGGCGCCGGCAATGGCGCCGGCGAAAGTGTCGGCGTTGATGTTGTAGGTGTGGCCGTCGCGGCCCGGCGCCACCGGCGCCAGCACCGGGATCATTTCGGAGCGGGCCAGGAGGTCGAGCAGCGTGCGGTCGACCTCGACCGGCTCGCCGACGAAGCCGAGATCGAGCACGCGCTCGATGTTGGAATCGGGGTCGATCATGGTCTTGCGCGCCTTTTCGGCGAACACCATGTTGCCGTCCTTGCCGCAGAGGCCGATCGCCCATTCGCCTTCGGCGTTGATGAGCGCAACGATCTCCTTGTTGATCGAGCCGGCCAGCACCATCTCGACGATCTCGACCGTCTTCTGGTCGGTGACGCGCAGGCCGCCCTCGAACTTGGATTCGATGCCCATCTTGGTCAGCATGGCGCCGATCTGCGGCCCGCCGCCGTGAACGACGATCGGGTTGACGCCGGACTGCTTCAGCAACGCGATGTCGCGGGCGAAGGCCTTGCCGAGCTCGATGTCGCCCATGGCGTGGCCGCCATATTTCACCACGACGGTCTTGTGTTCGTAGCGCTGCATGTAGGGCAAAGCGCGCGACAGCAGGGCGGCCTGCATTTCGGCGGTGGCGGCGATGTCCGTCATCGGGCGGTTCCCTGGCTTTTTGGTTTATGCATGTCGTTGCTCCAAAACCGCCGGGCACTTTTGGGCGACATGCATCAGGTAAAGACGGCGGCGTCTTAGCGGGATTTGGCCCGGGGGGCAAATGGCATTGCTGTCATATTCGCCGCGTTCACGGCCTCGTCATCATGACGGCACCATCAGCGGCGCCCGCCGTTTCAGCCAACCCGAAAGCTTCTCCATCTGCGCGGCGAAGGACAAAAGCGTCTCCTCGTCGCCCGGGCGCCCGGCGGCCTGGATGCCGAGCGGCAGGCCGGCCTCGGTGACATGGACGGGCAGCGCGATCGACGGCTGGCCGCTGACATTGTGGATTGCCGGCCAGTGCGTGAACAAAAGGCTCTTGTCCATCAGCTGGCCGAACAAGGGTTTCAGCTTGAGCAAAGACGTCAGGTGAAGCTTGTCGAGAAGGTTTTCGACCAGCTCATCGGTGCCTTTCGGGTCCATGGCGCCGCAGGCGAGCGGCGGGTGCGCGATAACAGGCATCAGCACAGCGTCATATTGCGCGGTTTCCTCGATCATCCGGCGCGAGGCGGCATGTAGCCGCTGCAGGCCGGCATAGATTTCGCCGGCCGAGACCATTTCGCCCAACCGGCCGAGCACCCGCGTGGCGCGCTCGACGTCGCCGGTGACGGGACGGCCGACGCGCAGCGCTTCGGCCCGCAGCGTGCCGGCGACGGCGGAAGCAACCGTCCTGCAGAAGTCGGCCATGAAATCGCGGCCGATGAAGGGCAGGTCGATTTCCACGGTGGTGTGGCCGCCCTCGCGCGCAAGCGCCACAGCCGTGTCGAGCGCTTTCATCGTCTCGGCCGAGATCGGCAGGCCAAGCGGCGACTTGCGGTAGACGGCCAGGCTGAGCTTGCCGGGATCGCGCGCGGCGGCGGCGGCGAACGTGCCCTTTGGCGGCAGTGCCGCATAGGGCGACAGGGAGTCGGGACCGTGGGTGAGGTCGAGCAGCAGCGCGCTATCGCGCACCGAGCGGGTGACGGCATGATCGACCACCATGCCGTACCAGCTTTCGCTGACCAGCGGCGTCAGCGGGATTCGACCCCGCGAGGTCTTGAGGCCGACCAGGCCCGTGCAGGCGGAAGGCACGCGGATCGAGCCGCCGCCATCGGAGGCATGCGCCACCGGCACCACGCCGGCAGCGACGAGGGCCGCCGCGCCACCCGATGAGCCGCCGCTGGTGTGGCCGGTGTTCCAGGGATTGCGGGTGATGCCGAAGGCCTTGGATTCGGTCATCAGCCGCAACCCGTGCTCCGGCGAAGTCGAAGTGACGATCGGGATCAGCCCGGCGGCAAGGTAGCGGTCGGTCATCAGCGAATTGACGTCGGGCACCGAGGCCGGAATGCGGCTGCCGCCATGCGAGGGCACACCCTTGATGGCGATGCCGAGGTCCTTGATGGCAAAGGGCACGCCGGCCAGCGGCAGCGAGCGGTCCATGGTTTTCGCCCGCGCCCGCGCGGCCTCGTAGAGCGGCTCGGCCGTGGCATTGATTTCAGGCCTTGAGGCCTCGGCGCGCGCGATCGCCGCTTCGGTCAACTCGATCGCCGACAGTTCGCCCTTGCGCACCAGACCGGCGAGGCCGGTGGCGTCTTCTTGCCACAGAATGCGTTCGACCGACATCGGCGCCTCCCCGTTCCCGCCAAGCTAGCCAGCGGCTGATCCCTTGGCAATCGAAGCCTGCGCCAGCACGCCGGACTTTAGGTGCACGGAATATTCCAGCGTTGCAAATACAACGCAATCGCCTAACTTGGCGCACATGACGCCGCAGGACATCACCAAGCTGATCGTCCGGACTTCGATGAAGGATCGGGCAGCGTTCGATCTGCTCTACCGGCAGACCAGCGCGAAACTTTTCGGCGTGTGCCTTCGTGTATTGAACGACCGGGGAGATGCTGAAGAAGCGCTGCAGGAAGTCTTCGTGAAGATATGGACGAAGGCGGATCGTTTTGCCGTCTCCGATCTGAGCCCGATCTCCTGGCTGGTGGCAATCGCCCGCAACCACGCGATCGATCGCGTCAGGGCACGGCGCAAGCCTGCCGCCGATATCGATGCCGCGCTCGAGGTGGCCGATCCGGCACCGGGACCTGAAGCGATGGTGGTGGCGGGCGACGAATCCGTACGCATCCATCATTGTCTCGAGGAGCTGGAGAAGGACCGGGCGGCGGCCGTCCGGGGCGCTTATCTCAAGGGCGAAAGCTATGCCGAACTGGCGGAGCGCCACGGCGTGCCGCTGAACACGATGCGTACCTGGCTGCGCCGCAGCCTGATGAAACTGAGAGAATGTCTGGAAAGATGACACTGGCAGAGGACAACGGACCGGAACGTGGAGGCGACGAGCTGTTCGCCGCCGAATACGTTCTCGGCGTTCTGCCGGCAGAAGAGCGGCAGATCGCGTCCAGGCGCGTCGACACCGACACCGATTTCGCGCGGCTCGTCGATGGCTGGGAGGTTCGCCTGTCGCCGCTGGCATCAGCCTATGCCGAGGTCGAGCCGCCGGCTTCGGTGAAGGCGGCTGTCGACCGCCGGCTGTTTGCATCGACCGCCGCCACTCCGGCCGAGGCCCGTGCCGGCCTGTGGTCCAGCCTCGCCTTCTGGCGCGGCCTTGCCGTCGCTGCTGTTGCAGCGCTGGCTCTCTATATCGCCGTGCCCTATGTCAATCGGCCGGCCGAACAGCCGCAGGCGCGGCTTGTCGCCTCGCTGGCGGCCGACGGCAGCGATGTAAAATATCTCGCCGTCTATGATTCCGAGCGGCATGACGTCAGCCTTTCGCACGTTTCCGGCACGCTTGCTTCCGGCAAGGACTTCGAACTTTGGATGATCGAAGGCAAGAACGCACCGGTCTCGATGGGCGTCATCCCGGCCGGCGCGACCGCGCATATCGGGGTCTCGCCCGCCACGCAGCAGAAGCTGGCGCAGGGCGCGGTGCTGGCCGTCAGCCTGGAACCGGCCGGCGGCTCGCCGACGGGACAACCGACCGGACCGGTGGTTGCCGCTGGCGACCTGAAGGGCATCTGACCTGCTGCATCTCGCAGCGAATCCGTTTCCGGAATTTCCCAAATATATCTTATGTAACACCTGCCTAAAATAGGTGTGCGTGCCGGTAAGAAGGTGCGCCATAAAATCTCTTTGCCCGAGCGAAAAATTCAAAAATCCAAAAATATTCTGAAACTCGCGCGTTTGTGTTGCGTATCTCCTCGCGTCCCCAAAAATGGGAAGAGAAAACCGAGGAGTTTGAACATCATGCGTAGATACGCCACCCTTTTGCTTGCCGGTACGATCGCTGTTTCCGCGCTTGCCACCGCCGCCTATGCCGAAAACCCAATGGTCGGCGGCGCCGCCATGTATGCCCAGAAGAACATCGTCGAGAACGCCGTCAATTCGAAGGACCACACCACGCTGGTCGCCGCCGTCAAGGCGGCCGGCCTGGTCGACACGCTGCAGGGCGCCGGTCCGTTCACCGTCTTCGCGCCGACCAACGAGGCCTTCGCGGCACTGCCGGCCGGCACGGTCGACACGCTGCTCAAGCCCGAGAACAAGGACAAGCTGACGAAGGTCCTGACCTGCCATGTCATCGGCGCCAAGGCGATGGCGGCGGATGTGGCCTCGATGGCCAAGGCCGACGGCGGCACGCACAAGGTCAAGACGGTCGGCGGCTGCGAGCTTTCCCTGAAGGCCGAGGGCGGCAAGGTCACCGTTACCGACGAGAACGGCAATGTCGCCAATGTGACGATCGCCGATGTCGAGCAGTCCAACGGTGTCATCCACGTCATCGACAAGGTTCTTTTGCCGAAGATGTAACAAGGGGCCAGCCGCGGACGAACCTGCGGCAAGAGCTCTCCGCCGATTGCGTCGTCCCGCCCCCTGATCCGCAATCGACACGCACGCTCCGCGCCGCCCACAGCCAACTGTGGAACGGCGCGGAGTGTCGTTTGGGGGCAACCGTCACCGGCTTTTGATTTTGGCGTGGCGGTATAGTTTGGCAAAAGGAACAACCGGAGGAATGGTCATGAACCGTCGCGACTTTCTTTTGAGCGGTGCCGCCGCCCTTGGCGTCGTCGGGGCCGCCGCAACCATGCTGCGCATGGGCGCTCCGCAGCCCGCGCTGGCGGCCGAAAAATTCGAGATCACCAAGACGGATGACGAGTGGAAAGCCATCCTGTCGCCTGCCGCCTTCGACGTGCTGCGCAAGCAAGGCACGGAATATCCGGGCACCAGCCCGCTGCTCAACGAGCACCGCAAGGGTATCTTCGCCTGTGCCGGCTGCGACCTGCCGGTCTACCCCTCTGAGACGAAATTCGATTCCGGCACCGGCTGGCCGAGCTTCTGGCAGGAGATCGCCAACGGCATCGGCAAGACCGAGGACAGGTCGCTCGGCATGACCCGCACCGAGGTGCATTGCCGCCGCTGCGGCGGCCATCTCGGCCACGTCTTCGACGACGGTCCGGCGCCGACCGGCCTGCGCCACTGCATCAACGGCGTGGCGCTGACCTTCAAGCCGGCCACGGCCTGACGAAATTCGACCGGAAACGAAAAACTCCGGGTCTTGCGGCCCGGAGTTTTTTGCGCGGTCAGAGCTTTTCGGGCGTGGACTGGAGGAGCTTCCCGAAACCGCTGCCCACGTCTGTGTTTCTGTCTTGACGCAATTCCTGTGGGAAAACCGCTTCACACTTATCCTGGAATTGCTTAGTGCCCGCCACCTCCGCCACCACCGGGCGCGGCCGGCTTGTTGATCAGCATCGTGAACAGGCCGAGCGTCGC
>Ga0075365_10001135_pt1 | contig 11661 bp, 11 predicted proteins | sample EndMetdeltDD1765_FD_71387 | JGI IMG/M metagenome (GOLD analysis project Ga0075365, IMG submission 71387) | Populus endosphere microbial communities from Tennessee, USA - Endosphere MetaG P. deltoides DD176-5 | ecosystem: Host-associated > Plants > Roots > Endosphere | place: USA: Tennessee... | reverse complement strand
AAGGCGCGTGCGAAAGGCGACTTCCAGCAGTTCGTTAAAGGCAGAGGAAAAGAGATTTGAATGCCGGACCGAGTCTGATCTATTTTGACTGATCATCCGCGCCATGTATGTCGAGACATAGTCGCAGTGTCTCCAAGCGGAGACGAAAGCCTTGATTTCCATGTCGACCTGGATCATGGGCTCAAACGTCGGCTCGCCAGCCAGGTCATGTTGAACAGGTCCCATCGGCATATTCCCTTGTTTCGTCGATATGAGCCCTGGTTGAGCCATGACCTCCGAGATGGAAAATTTCACCGCGCCCATCATGAGCCAGTCTCGCACCGACTCGAAGAATTGTGCGGTATCTGCCTCGATCGTTTCTACAAATCTCCATTTCACCGTTAACAAAGAGTGCAAGGCGCTAGACCGCCCGATTTGCCTCCATCGCGCGTACCACTCTCAGCGGGGACCGCCTGATGAAATCGCTGGTCGCCTCGGCTCCGAGCGGCCGACCCAGGAAATTGCCCTGCAGGCAATCGCAGTTCTCCTTGATCAGCCACCGTGCCTGTACCGACGTCTCGACCCCCTCGGCGGTGACGCTTATTCCCAGGCCGTGCGCCAGACTTATGATCGATCGCACGATCGTCTGGCTCTTGAGGTCGGTGTCTAGGTCTGCAATGAAGTATTGGTCTATCTTCAATGTGTCGAATGGAAAGTTCTTGAGGTAACTCAACGACGAATAGTATGTTCCGAAATCGTCGAGCGAAATTCGTATTCCTAAGACATTCAGAGTATTTAACGTGTCGATATTGTCGATCGTCTTCTCAAGAAGAACCGTCTCCGTTATCTCAAGTTCAAGTCTGTCTGCCCGGATTCCAACTGCATCGATGATCTGAGCGACCGTGTCTGTCAGCGTGCCGCTAAGGAACTGAGCCGGCGAGAGGTTGACTGCGACTGTCAGCGAGGAAGGCCAGGTCAATGCCTGGCGACAGGCTTCCTCGAGCACCCATCGTCCAATCTGATCCATCAGGCCGTCGGCTTCGGCGATCGGTATGAACACGCCGGGAGGAATGATTCCGACCTCGGGGTGCCGCCACCGCAACAGCGCTTCGAAACCGATCACCGACGCGGGAGGGCGAATGAGCGGCTGATACTCCAGATAAAGCTCGCCCCGCTCCAGCGCGGTTCGAAGGCTGCGCCTCAGATTCTCGCGTTGCTCGAGTAAGAGCAGCATCGAGCGGTTGAATGTTCGAGCGCAACCGCGTCCATCTGTCTTGGCTGCGTAAAGAGCAATGTCAGCGGCTTTCATCAACTGCTCGCCATCGGTCCCGTGTTCCGGCCCGAAAGCAATTCCGATGCTCGAGCCGACGAAGACGGGGATGCCGTTGATGACGAAGGGGATCTTGAAGGCGTCGACCAGCGACCCGGCGAGGCGCTCAGCCTCTGCTGGCTGCTCCCTTCCCAATTGGATGACAGCGAACTCATCGCCGGCATACCGGTACGCGGATTCGCCGTCCTGCAGCGCGTCGCGGATACGGCCCGCAGCCAGCTGAAGAAGCGTATCGCCCGCTCCATGGCCGAGCGTATCGTTGACCGATTTGAAATCGTCAAGGTCGATCTGCAGCAGGGCGGCTTTCGGCTTTGGTTCACCGAGGGTCGCCAGGGCCTGCTGCAACTGCTCGCCGAATCGCCGCCGATTCTGCAGTCCAGTCAGCACGTCATGCGTCGCCAGATGGAGCAGAATTCCATGCTCCTGCTCCTCCGCCGCGCTTCGCCCGCCATGCTTCCTTGATTCGATGATCCCCACACCATTTGCGGTGCCGAAGACGAAAACGGACCGGGGCGCTTCGCCCGATGATGGCGGCAAGTCGATGCTTGCCGGAGAGCCGCCCTGGAACACCCGAAGAAATTCGTCGCGGCACCTCGCATCGAGGAAGCTCGGGTAGATCGCCCAGATGGCGGCGCCCGTCGCCACCACGCCTCCGTATACGCCTTTGAGCTTGGTTGCGTAGTGTGTGAGACAGAAGTCGCGGTCATAGAACGACAAGAGTTCGGTCGTGTTCGCCAAAAGGTCAGCGAGAAGCGCTTCGCCCGGACGCGGAGCATCGCTTGAGGAAGGCCCCTCACTCTCCGAGCCGACGCCTGATGCCTCTGGGTGCAAGAACCACCTCGGTGCGAATCCACGTCCCCCAAATGTAGAAATAGCATAACCGCCAGACTTGGCAAACTTTCCACTTGCAGTCTTAACAAGTGCCGACGCGGCGTAGTTGCAATGTGTGCTCCGCTGCGGTTGGCGGCGACAACGATGAACAGTCCAGTTGGTTACTAAATCGAAAATTGGCGGGAATTGGCTATATGATTGACGGCGTGGTGGACGGGACACGAAATATTCTGGCCCATGACACGGCGTGGCTCGCCCCTGTGTTGAGCCCGCTCAATCTCGATCATCGCCGGTCCTGCACTCAGCTTCCGAGCGCTTTGAGCCAACCTTCAAAGGAAGAGGTCTTCTCGCGTTCAGCAAGCGAAACAGAGTGGGCGGGGCGCGGCAACATCATGGTGCTGCGGCCTTCTCGGGGGCTGTAACCGAATTCCTTGCTGAATGCCCGGCTGAAATTAGCCGCTGAACTAAACCCGAAGGTCTCAGCAATATCAACAATTCGCCGACTGTCCGCCGGGTCGCTGAGCGCAACATGGGCTGCCAGAAGTCGGCGACTTTGTATGTAGTGGAGAACACCCCCGCTCGGTTCGAACAATTGATAGAGACGGGAGCGTGATACGCCGAGAGCCCTGCACATTGAATCCGGCGTCAAATGAGCCGCATCCAGATTGTTTTGGACGTATCGACGCGCTCGCTCCATCAGCCCGACGCTCGCCAATTGTTCGGCGGCCGCAGCATGGTCCGCCGGAGGCGCGAGGCAGGCAATGATCATGCTGCGGGTTGCGTGTACGATGCGGGGCAGATCTTCAGCCGTGAGACTGCGCAGTCTTGCTTCGACGCTATTGACGTAGTCGGCCAAGAGGTCGGCAAAGTTGCCGGACAGAATTGAATTGTTCTTTGCGTCGAGGGTTGATGCCGCATCAGAGAACAAATCGCGCGGCAGATAGAGGAAGAGACTTTCCGAGTCCGTTACCCTCCCCCGAAACGGGTAGCCAAGCGATCTGATCTCCAATTTGCCTGACTGGGTCTCCGCAACGCGGCGATCGACCTCCGTCCACGACCGGCCAGTGCGTGGCAAGACGATATACCAATGATCGATTGAACTGGATCGGAGCTTGGCGGCCGAACGGATGTAGCTATGTGCCGGCGCGCGCTGCTGAACGATCAGCATTCCACCGAGATTCCAAGCTGTGTGGGAGGCGGGAAAGCCATCGTCCGGCGATTTGTCATCCGGCAATCTGACATCGACAAGCGGCGCCATATGCAATTGCCAAGCGGCGAATTGATCGCGTGGCGCCAGTTCGAGCGTTGAAAAGGCCAGAGGTTCGAGCACTGGCACGAGCGATGGAGCGGCCTCATCGTGGGGTTGACCTTCGCGCGGCCAGCGACGCCTATCACGGTCCCGCGGCTGCCTCGCTGGGGCCTCGTCTTGCCTCTTAGTATCCATCGCGTGGTGCCATATCCGAATCGGGTATGCCCATGCCCCTCTCAATCATGTGGTGTATTTCAGCCATCTGGCAAGACTGGCGGAACTCGAGTCGACCGAAACGGCGATCCGCTGGATTGCAGTAAGAAATGCATTCCGAGATAAGTTTATGGATGCGAAGCTAACGACACTCTTCAACTCGATGCATATAGAATCTGGCATCGTGAACTAGGAGTTGAGGAAGCCGCGAAATGAACACAAAACTCAACAGCGAAGCTCGGCGCAAGATAATTCTTGATGGATACGGTAACAACGAGCCGTTGAAGGTTATTGCGGAAAGGATCGGATGCTCACTGGCGAGTCTGAAAGTCACCGCCAGTAAGCTCGGATGCACTCGAACTCCGAAAGAGGCGGCGGAATTTCGGCGCGGTTTTCACGTCCCGGAAAACAAACGGCGAGATTACTACCAGCTTATGATTGCTGGGCAGTATAGAGCTCGCGAGTGTGCGGTGATTTTGGGACTCCTAACAGAGGAATCATCAGGCAACAGGTAACTGATTCCAATACACTGTGGACGATATTTTCGCTTGAGAATTGCATCGCGTCAGCGGTTCATCAGCAAAGCCCGCCGCAAGTAAGGGGCGGGCCCTGAAAGGTTCGCACAGATGCTGCGTCGACGTTTCAATCGCACCTGCCTGAGCCCTCACGATCTGGCTATTTGCGAACGCGTGTTCGAACAGGTCTGCTCGGATGAGAAGCTCGACCCTTTGGACCCGGACGCCGAAATCTTGGCGGTGATAGTTGTGTCCATTTTTCGAAATGCTCGCACCAGCGAGCGCGAGCTGCTGGAGGCGGTCAGGTCTCGTCGGCAAAGGCTCCGGCAACCGGGCACCCGAGCAATTCCAGGAAAAGTGTGAAGCGGCTTGGCTTGTCGCGGCGACGTGACGGTATGATCGGAATTGGTCACGGCGGGCTCGGGGCGGCCCCAGCGCACAAATCATCCCCCGGTCAGCGCTTCTATGTCGTGGCGCAGTTTCAGGATAGCCGCCGTGAGGCCGGCCTCGCCTTGTTTGAAGCGCGTCGACGGCGTCGGGATCGACACGCCGTAGAAGTCCCCCTTCCAGTCCTTGAACGCGATACCGACCGCCGAAATGCCTGATGTATGTTCATCGCGGTCGAAGGCGACACCGTGCTGGCGGACTTGCGCAATTTCTTCGATGAAGCCACGCATGTCGCGCTTGATGCCCGCGCGCGCCCATTCGCCGCGCGCGAAGCGCTCCAACGCGTCGTCATCCATCAGCGCCAGGCAGGCCTTGCCGTTCGCGGTTGTCGTCAGCGGGAACGTTTCCCCGACTGAGGAAACCGCGCGCAACCTTTGCGTGCCAGCGATCTGGTCGATGAAGATCAGGATGTTGCCACGCAGGATCGACAGGTCGACGGTCTCCTCGGTATCGCGCGACAGGTCCTGAAGCAGCGGCCGGATGGTTTCCGCGATGTTGTAGTGGGCGGATTCTGCGAGCGAATGCAACTCGGGCCCGAGCCTTATGCCTGAGCCGGCGCTCGAAGCGATCACCAGCCGCTCGGCTTGAAGCGCGCCGACGATGCGCTGCACGGTCGATCTCGGCAGGTCGACCCGTTCGGCGATCTGGCCGAGGCTCATCCCGGTCTGCGAACCCTTCAGCGCCCGCAGCACCGATGCCGCGCGCGCGATGACTTGAATGCCGTTCCTCGCCTCGGCTGTATCGGCTTCCGACATCGTCCTGCTCCAACTCTCCGCAGTCTGGCGTTTGCCACGGAAACCCTGGGCGCGCCAGCCTCATTGTGGGTTTCGTAAACCGTATCATGATACAGCTTGACTGCAATACGGTACATATGTATCAAATTGCAGTACAGGAAACTCGGGAGGAGCTTTCCATATTTCAATCTGCAGACCTGGCCCGCCTCGGTGGGGGATGGAGGATTTTGTCATGACGATCACGGTTCGCGGCATCGAATTCCAGAGCAATCTGGACAATCCGATGGGCATCGAATTCTACAATCTGTCGCATCGTTTCGGCTACCAGTGCCCGAACTGGCCCTATTTCCGCGACGTCCGCATCGAGCGCATGCACTACATGGCCAAGTCCGGCGTGCTGTCGCAGACCATCACCACGACCATGCATGTGACGACGCATATCGACGCGCCGGCGCATGTCGTGCAGGGCACCCCCTTCATCGACGAAGTGCCGCTGCCGCATTTCTTCGGCTCCGGCATCGTCGTGTCGCTGCCGAAGAAGAAGTGGGAACAGATCACCGCAGACGACCTCGAAAAGGCCTGCGGCAAGGCAATCCGCAAGGGCGACGTGCTGATCATCAACACCGGCTGGCACAAGGTCTACGAAGACGGCGATTATTTCCCCTACTGCCCGGGCTTCGTGCCCTCGGCCGCCGACTGGATGATCGAGAAGGGCGTCAAGGTGGTGGGGCACGACACCCAGGCCAATGACCATCCGCTGGCCACCGCCATCGGGCCGCAGCGCAACGGTCCGCTGCTGCCGCATCTGGCGGAGGAGTACAAGCAGTGGTCGGGCGGCATCGACTGGAAAGATGCTTTCCCCGAATGGGAGCCGGTGCACCAGAAGATATTCAAGGCGGGCATCCTCGGCATCGAGAATGTCGGCGGCGATCTCGATGCCGTCACCGGCAAGCGCTGCACCTTCGCCTTCTTCCCGATCAACTGGGACCGCGGCGATGGCTGCATTATCCGCCTAGTGGCGATGATCGACAAAGGCCAGAAATACCGCATCGAGCCCGGCGAGGCGTTCTGATGCTTGCCAAACGCTTTGCCGACGCAAAGCCCTACTTGGCGCCCAACCATCGCGACGTTGTTGGGCTTCGTCTCCAGGGCTTCGAGGCAGGCGGCCCGGAGAACCAGTGGGTCGGCCTGTCGCAATTCCTTCCGTGGGGTGGAGCAGGGCCGGACTCGACGCCGTTCGAAAAAGTCTACGTCGTCCTCGAGGGGCAAATGACGGTGATCGCTAATGGCGTCGAGACGGTCCTGCAGAAATATGATTCCTGCACCATCGCACCAGGCGAAGTGCGCGAGATCGTCAATCGCACGAACCATGTCTGCACGATGCTGGTCGTCATTCCCTATCCGCCCGGAGCGAAGCCATGAGCGACCTGAAGACCAGGAATGCGAAGCCATGAGCGACCTGAAGACCAGGAATGCGAAGCCATGAGCGACCTGAAGACCAGAGGTGGGAAGCCATGAGCGACTTTCTAAAGAAACCACTGTCGCTGTTCGACATTGCCGGCAAGGTTGCAATCATCACGGGCGCATCCGGCGCCTTCGGCGCACTGGCCTCGCAGGTCCTTGCCGGAGCGGGAGCAAAACTCGCCATTGTTGCGGGCAGCGCAAAGGCCCTGGAGGACACGGCGGCAGCGTGTCGTGAACTCGGCGCCGAGGTCGAAGCGATCAATGCTCGCCCGTCCGATGAGGCCGCCTGCGAGGCGATCATATCGAAGACGGTCGAACGTTTCGGCCGAGTCGACATTCTCGTCGTTGCGTCAGGCAAGAACGACGTCGCGAAAATCACCGAGATGGCGCCGGCCCGGTTCCTGGACGTGATGGATGCCAACGTCACGCAATCCTGGCTGATGGCGCGCGCCGCCGGCAAGCAGATGCTGGCGCAAGGCGAGGGCGGCAAGATGGTGCTGATGTCCTCGGCGCGCGGCCTGCTCGGCCATCCCGCCGGATACACCGCCTATTGCGCGTCGAAGGCCGCCGTCGACGGCATCACCAGGGCGCTCGGCTGCGAGTGGGGGGCGACCGGCATCACAGTCAACGCCATCGCGCCGACCGTCTTCCGCTCGCCGCTGACAGCCTGGATGTTCGAGGATACGGAAAACGCCCAAACTGTCCGCAAGGGGTTTCTGGCGCGCGTACCCAAGGGCCGCCTCGGCGAGCCCCAGGACCTGGCCGGGCCTCTGCTGTTTCTGGTCTCGAAGGCGTCGGATTTCTACACCGGCCACACGCTTTACGCCGATGGCGGCTATACGGCAGGCTGAGGCATGACCCGAGCCAAGCAAACCATCGCGATCGTCGGCGCCGGCCTCATGGGCCATGGCATCGCTCAGGTCTTTGCAAGGGCCGGCCATCGCGTCCGCGTCTTCGACGCGCAAGCGATGGCTCTTGATACGCTGCAGTCGCGCATCGCGAAAAACCTCGCTGACCTGGGTTTCGGGATCGGCTCGGAACGCAACGTGTCCGGCCACGCCGATCTCGCCGAGGCCGTCGCCGTTGCCGATATCGTCATCGAGGCGGCGCCGGAAAAGCTTGAGCTGAAACGCTCGATCTTTGCCGAGTTGGTTCGGCTGGCGCCGAAATCGGCGCTGCTTGCCTCCAACACATCGGTCATTCCGATCGGCCAGATCGCCGAAGGGCTGGAAACACGCGCGCGTATTCTCGGTACACATTGGTGGAATCCGCCCTTCCTGGTGCCGCTGGTCGAAGTGGTGGGATCCCCCGATACATCACCCGAGGCGATCGCCGCGATGATCGCCCTCTTGTCGTCGGTGGGCAAAACACCGGTGCATGTGAGGAAGGATGTTCCAGGCTTTGTCGGCAACCGGCTTCAGCACGCGCTGTGGCGCGAGGCAATCGCCATCGTTGCGGAGGGCATCGCCGATGCAGAGACCGTCGACACGGTCGTCAAGGCCAGTTTCGGCCGGCGGCTCGCGGTGCTCGGTCCGCTCGAGAATGCCGATCTCGTCGGCACCGATCTGACGCTCGACATCCACAATGTGGTTCTCCAGCATTTGAACCGCTCGCCTGAGCCGTCGCCTTACCTTAGCGATCTCGTCGCGTCGGGCAGGCTCGGCATGAAGTCGGGCGAAGGGTTTCGCAACTGGACCGACGAACAGGCCGGCGGGCTGCGGGGCACGGTATTTTCCTATCTGAGAAATTTCGCATCAACGCCAACAGGCTCGGGAGGAGACCATGGTGAAGACGATGAAAGCAGCCGGCGCGGAGCATAAGGTCACGCGCCGCAACTTTTTGAAGACTGCGGCCGGGACGGCGCTTGCCGCACCGGCAATCCTCAGCATGACGCGCGCCTATGCCGACACGCCGACCATCAAGGTCGGCTATGTCAGCCCGAAGACCGGACCGCTTGCCGGTTTCGCGGAAGCCGACGATTACATCGTCGGCGGCATCAACAAGGCCTTCGCCGGCGGACTGCAGAACAATGGCAAGTCGTGGGCGGTCGAAATCATCGTCCGCGACAGTCAGTCGAACCCGAACCGCGCCGCCGAGGTCGCTTCGCAGTTGATCCTCAAGGACGAGGTCGACATCCTGCTGGGCGCCGCGACGCCCGACACGACCAATCCGGTTTCCGACCAGGCCGAGATCAACGGCAAGCCATGCATCACCACGGATTGCCCCTGGCAGCCCTACTTCTTCGGCCGCGGCGGCAAGCCGGACAAGGGCTTCGAGTCGACCTATCATTTCTTCTGGGGGCTGGAAGACGTCATCGCCAATTTTACCGCGCTGTGGAACCATCCCGGCGTCGAGAAGAAAGTCGGCGGGCTGTTCCCCAACGATGCCGATGGCAATGCCTGGGGCGACGCCGAGCTCGGCTTCCCCAAACCGCTCGCGGCAGGCGGTTTCGCGCTCACCGATCCGGGCCGCTATCAACCGCTGAGCGACGATTTCTCGGCACAGATATCGGCCTTCAAGGCCGCCAATGCCGAAATCATCACCGGCGTGATGATCCCGCCGGACTTCGGCACCTTCTGGGCGCAGGCTGGCCAGCAAGGTCTCAAGCCAAAGATCGTCACCGTCGGCAAGGCTCTGCTGTTCCCCTCGGCCGTGGCGGCGCTGGGCGAGCGCGGCAACGGCTTGTCCTCCGAGATATGGTGGTCGCCCAACCATCCCTTCGTCTCATCGCTCGACGGCATGACCTCGAAAGCCCTTGCCAATGGCTACACCGCCGCGACAGGCAAGCCGTGGACGCAGCCGATCGGCTTTCGCCATGCGCTGTTCGAAGTGGTGGCGGACGTGGTCAAGCGCGCGGCCGATCTGGAGGACGCGGCCGCGATCGTCGAGGCGATCCGCGCCACCAGCCTGAAGACCATCGTCGGCACGATCGACTGGTCGAAGGGGCCGGTGAAGAACGTCTCCAAGACACCGCTCGTCGCGGGCCAATGGCAGCGCAGGGATGACAAGCTGGAACTGGTGATCACCACCAACACCCAGGCGCCGGAAATTGCGATCGGCGGCGAACTCGTCCTTCTGTAAGCTTCGGGCGGCGGCCGTGCTCCGGCACGGTCGCTGCCGCACTCATTTGAAGGAAACTCGCTTTGCCCATCCTGGCTGTCAACGGCGTAAGCAAGCGCTACGGAGCCCTGCAGGTTACCGACAATGTCACGCTGTCGGTTGCCAAGGGCGAAGCTCTGGGCATCATCGGCCCCAACGGCGCGGGCAAGACCACCCTGTTCAACCTGATCGCCGGCACCGTGCTGGCCGACGCCGGCACGATCGACTTCGACGGCACCGATGTCACCCGCATGCCGGCACGCCAGCGCTGCCACCACGGCATTGCCCGTTCCTTTCAGATTCCGCATCCCTTTGCCGGGATGACGACCTACGAGAACATCCTGGTGGGTGCTGCCTTCGGCCGCAAGGCATCGGAGCGCGACAGCGAGGCGAGGGCGGTAGAGGTGCTCGAACTTACCGGTCTCCGGCGCAAGGCGAATGTGCTGGCCGGCCAGTTGACGTTGTTGGAACGCAAGCGCCTGGAAATGGCCCGCGCCCTGGCAAGCGATCCCAAGCTGCTTCTGCTCGACGAGATTGCCGGCGGGCTGACCGAACCGGAATGCCTGGACCTTGTCGAGGCGATCCGGCAGGTGCGCGCCGCTGGCGTCTCGATCATCTGGATCGAGCATGTCGTCAACGCCCTGCTTGCCGTGGTCGACCGCATCGCGGTGATCGACTTCGGCCGGAAGATCGCCGACGGTGACCCGCGCACCGTCATGGCCAGCCCGCAGGTCGCCGAAATCTACATGGGTCTGGACGCGGAGGCCGTGCATGGCTGAAGCATTGCTCGCCATATGTGGGCTCAGGGCCTTCTATGGCGATTTCCAGGCCTTGTTCGGTGTTGACCTCGAGCTTGGGGCCGGTGAGGTGCTGGCACTTATCGGCGCCAACGGAGCCGGAAAATCGACTCTGCTCAAGGCGATCACCGGGCTGGTGCCCTGCAGCCCGGACATGGTGCTGCTGCGCGGCGAGCCGATCGGCGGCGAACGGCCTGACCGTATCGCGCGGCGCGGCATCGCCCTGGTGCCGGAAGGGCGCCGCTTGTTCCGCTCGCTCAGCGTCGAGGAGAATCTGGTGATCGGCGGCGAGCGCGCCAAACCCGGCCGCTGGACGCTCGACGCGGTCTACCAGCTGTTTCCGATCCTTGGCGAGCGGCGGCGCAGACCCGGTACGGCGCTGTCGGGCGGCCAGCAGCAGATGGTCGCCATCGGCCGTGCCTTGATGGCCAATCCCGACATCATCCTGTTCGACGAAATCTCGCTTGGGCTGGCACCGGTGGTCATCAAGGATATCTACGCCGCCTTGCCCCCAATTGCCGCCACCGGCGTCTCGATCATCCTGGTCGAGCAGGACGTCTCGCGGGCGCTTGGCGTCGCCAAGACATTCGTCTGCCTGCAAGAGGGCAAGGTATCGCTTGCGGGCCGTCCCGCCGAGCATGACCGCGCGGCGATCACCGCCGCCTATTTCGGGATGCATCGCTGATGGACTGGGTCAACGCCATCGTCCAGGGCGTGCTGCTCGGCGGGCTCTACGCGCTGTTCGCCGCCGGCCTGTCGCTGATCTTCGGCGTCATGCGGCTGGTCAACATTGCCCATGGCGATCTGATCGTGCTCGCTGCCTATATCGCCCTGGTCGTGGTGCACGCGACCGGCCTTCACCCGCTGGCGTCGGCCATCATCGTCGTACCGCTCATGGCGGCGATCGGCTACGGCCTGCAGCGCCTGCTGCTCAACCCGACGATCGGCAAGGATCTCTTGTCGCCGCTGCTCGTCACCTTCGGCATCTCGGTCATCCTGCAGA
>Ga0075365_10001133_pt1 | contig 11668 bp, 13 predicted proteins | sample EndMetdeltDD1765_FD_71387 | JGI IMG/M metagenome (GOLD analysis project Ga0075365, IMG submission 71387) | Populus endosphere microbial communities from Tennessee, USA - Endosphere MetaG P. deltoides DD176-5 | ecosystem: Host-associated > Plants > Roots > Endosphere | place: USA: Tennessee... | reverse complement strand
AGAGAATCCCGGCGCACGCCAGCGCGCCGAGGAAAAGCGCGCCCCTCTTGAGGACGCCAAGTCCTGCCATCGTTTCCGCCATCGACCTTTCCAATACCGAGAGGCGCACGGATGTTGCGCCGCCCGAAGTCAGATTACTTACTCGACGAATGCAAGCAGCGAGTCCCTGCCACAGCTTGGGATCGGGGCCCCGTGGGCGCACATGATGCCGTCGAACTCGAGTTCACACAGCCTCCGGTAGGCGGCCCGCAGGCCCTCCTTGACCGTCTCCGGGTCGTCGCCGATCAAATTGTCGGGGACGAACCGGAGACCGTCGTAGTTGACGACGCCGTCCGCGACTGCGAGGAACCCGTCGCCGAGCTCGATGTGGAGGGCTGACTCGTCGGGGCAGATCGAGCCGACCTCCAGGGCGGTGATGCCCTCGGCCAGTTGGTCGCCGAAGGCGAAGCCCTCGACGGGCCGGTCGTCTCCGAACTCGTGGAGCCCCGGCTCGCTGGCGAGGACCGTGCAGCCGAACTCCGCCTGGAAGCGGTCGCTGTGCCGGTAGTGGTGGCGGTTGGTGAGGACGATCCGCTCGGGCGCGCGGCGTGAGCCGAACCACTCGATGCCCTCGGGCGGGAGCAGCGGATCGACGAGGGTCGCCGCGGGCTCGACGTAGTAGGAGCTCACCTCGGTCTGGATCCTGGGATGCACGGCCGTCCAGTGGTGGATGCCCGGTCCGATTTCTTTCATCGGTGCCTCCTTCGGTCGGTGTTAGCATCGCGCCTCGTGTCCGCCACAGCGCTCGCCGACCTCAAACTCCACTCAAGCGGCAAGGTCCGCGAGATGTACGAGGTGGACGACGACCTGCTGATGGTCGCGTCCGATCGGATCTCGGCGTACGACGTGATCATGCCGACGCCCATACCCGACAAGGGGCGGGTGCTGACCCAGATGTCCCTGTTCTGGTTCGACACGACGCGCGAGATCTGCCCGAACCACTTCGTCTCCGAGGACGTGCCCGAGGAGGTCGCCGGACGCGCGATCCGGGTGCGCCGGCTCGAGATGTACCCGGTCGAATGCGTCGTCCGCGGCTATCTCGCCGGCTCGGGCTGGAAGGAGTACCGGGAGTCCGGAGCCGTCTGCGGAATCGCTCTGCCGGAGGGCCTCCAGGAATCCGATCGCCTTCCGGAGCCGATCTTCACTCCCGCGACCAAGGCCGAGATCGGCGACCACGACGAGAACGTCGACTTCGAGCGGGCCGCCGAGATCGTCGGCGACCGGCCGCTGATGGAGGAGCTCCGCCGGGTATCGCTCGAGCTCTACACCCACGCCGCCGCGCACGCTGAGCAGGCCGGGATCATCCTCGCCGACACGAAGTTCGAGTTCGGCGCCTCACCGGGTGCCGAGGTCGTCCTGGCGGACGAGGTCTTCACGCCCGACTCCTCCCGGTTCTGGCCCGCCGACGAGTATGAGCCGGGCCGCGCTCAGCACTCGTTCGACAAGCAGTACCTGCGCGACTGGCTCGACGAGATCGGCTGGGATCACTCCCCGCCGGCACCGGAGCTTCCCGACGAGGTCGTCGAGAACACCCGCTCGAAGTACGTCGAGGCCCACGAGCGCATCACGGGCCGCCCACTGAACTAGCTCAGTCCGGTACCTCGTAACCCAGCTTCTTCAGGAGGCCGCCCGCGACCTCCTCGAACGCCTTGCGGTTCTCCTCGGACATGTCGGTCTTCCAGCGCCCCGCGCGGCTGGCGCTGGGCTTCTCGAAGACGAGCTGATGCTGGCGCGTGCGCTCCTCGGCGGTGATCGTCCCACCGCCGAGCGGCTTCAGGGTGCGCTCCATCTCGCCACGCATCCGCTCCGCGGCGCGCTCCGGATAGTTCAGCATCTCGTCGCTCCACGGCAGATCGGTGAACTCGGCGACCTTCCGGAGCACGGGCTCGGGATCGGTCACGAGATCCTCGTAGTGGATCTCCATGTAGGTGCCGCGGACCAGGTTCTTGGCGCGCTTGCGGGCCTTGCGCAGCTCACTCGCCCACTTCTCCGCTGCGACGGTGATGTCGTCGGGCCCCCAGCTCACCTCGCCTAGCGACAGGGCCACGTCGCGGCCGTCGCGGATGATGTGGATGAACACCGCCTCCGGCAGGGCCCTCTGGATGCGCCCGGCCTTGTAGGTGTAGGGAGGCGACTTGTCGCCCCAGCGAGGCTTTCCCTCGAGCGCCGCGCACGCCTCGTAGAACGAGCGGATCGCGTCTCCGGCGGTCAGCGGGTCGTGCTGCTCCATCCGGGCGCGGACGTCGGCCTCGTCGAGCCGGAAGTCGCCCCACCGCGGATGCCCGGTCATCGTCTCCATCGCGCGTGCGCGGACAACCTCGGTCGAGGCGCCCTCCTCAACCGCCCGGTCGACGGCGTTCGCGACCATCGGGACGAAGTGGGTCTCAGCAGGGATCGTCAGATCCGGGTGTGCGTCGAGCATCAGTCGCAGCAGCGTGGTGCCCGAGCGCGAGACGCCCACGACGAACGGTGCCGGCTGATGCCCGGCGGCGGCACGGCGATGAGCGAGGGCGCGTCTTGGCGACGGGAGGCGCATGCGGCGGCGTATTGTGGCACGGCGCCGGTTGCAACCCGCCCGTCCACCAGCAGCCGGTGGGAGGCCCGCCCACTACCCTGTGACCGCCTTGGTCAAGCCTGAGGACAAGCCGATGCGCAAGCCGTGGAACGCCCCGCTGGTGATCCCCGAATGCCCCGAGGGCTTCCAGACCGGCACGCCCGACTACGTGGGGATCGGTGCCCAGCGGTGCGGCACGAGCTGGTGGTACGACTCGATGCGCCGCTATCCGGGCATCCAGCGCTCCCCGCTGGGCAAGGAGGTCCACTACTTCGACAAGTACTGGCAGGGGAACCCGCCGGAGGACATCGCGGCGGAGTACGCCTCGCTGTTTCCGCACAAGCCCGGAACGATCGTCGGCGAGTGGACGCCTCGTTACCTGGCCGACCCCGTATCGATCCGGCTGCTCAAGGAGGCCGCGCCGACCGCCAAGCTCCTGGTCATGTTCCGCGACCCGGTGGCGCGCTACCGGTCCGCGATCGCGCGCCTGCAGCGCCTCGCGGATGAGCGCGGCGACCGCGTGCTCCTGGCGCAGATGAACGACGCCATCTGGCGCGGCTACTACTTCGAGCAGCTTCGGCACGTGTTCGAACTGTTCCCGCGCGAGCAGGTGCTCGTCCTCCAGTTCGAGCGCTGCTCGGCGGATCCGGTAACGGAGATGGAGCGCACGCTGAGCTTTCTCGGCATCGAGGCCCCGGACGAGCCGCCGGAGCGCCTGATGCTCCACAAGCAGGCCGGCCGCCAGACCGCCGAGCTCGCGCCGATCGTCGGCGACGAGCTCGCCGAGCGCTATCGCGAGGACTCGAAGCAGCTGGCGGAGCTATGCCCCGAGATCGACCTGTCGTTGTGGCCAAGCGTGTCGGGCCCGAGCCGCCGCGGTGCCGGCGCCGTGCCTGAGGTGGCCGCCCGCTGACGTAGCCATGCGACTCGTCATGACCCTGAAGGTCCGTGACGAGGCGGACATCATCTCCGACAACCTGCGGTTTCACCGCGCCATGGGCGTGGACTTCTTCGTCGTCACGGACAACGGCTCCGTCGACGGGACCTCGGAGATCCTCGACCGCTACGTCTCGGCCGGCCTCGCCCACGTGATCCAGGAGCCGACGAGCGGTCTGCGGTCCAACGAGATGGACTGGACGACCCGAATGGCCCGCCTGGCGGCGCGGGAGTACGAGGCCGACTGGGTCTTCAACAACGACGCGGACGAGTTCTGGTGGCCGCTGACCGGAACGATCAAGGAGATGCTCGAGGCGATCCCGGAGCAATACGGGGGCGTCGTCGCGCCTCGGGCGGAGTACGTCGCGCGGCCCGATGGACCAGGCTCGTTCGCGGACCGGCTGGTGGTGCGCGAGGCGCATTCCAACCTTCAGCCCAAGGTGGCTCATCGCGGAGACCCCGACGTCGTCGTGCTGAGCAACACGCATGAGGTCGCGTCCGCGGGCGGCGGGGACCTGTTCGAGGCGTTGCGTCCGCCGGGGCGAGTGGTGCACCGCGGCGTCCGTGGCAGCGCCGAGGACGAGGAGGAAGGGGGCGCCGCCGGGGCCGAGGAGATGCGCCTCGTCTGGGCGCCGACGCACCCGCTTCGGATCTTCCACTTCCCGCTTCGCTCCTACGAGCAGTTCGTGAAGCGCACGGAGATCTTCATTCGGCACGGCGGCTTCCGCGACACGGGCCGCTTCCGGCGGCTGCGGATCGCCTACGAGGAGGGTCGCCTGGACGAGATCTATGCCGGCCTGGTTTGGGACGACGCGGCGGTCGAGGATGGGATGCGCGAGGGCAAGCTCGTGCGCGACGACCGTCTCGCAAGGATCCTGCCGCGCTGTCCTGACCCCCTGCACGGCGATTCCGGCGGCACGGTGTCAGTTGGGCTCGGCCCGGACGAGCTGGCCGCCGAGCGCGACGAGGTCGAGCTCGACGCGATGCGGCTCATGACCCGCACCCAGAGGTTCCACATGATCCAGCTCGAGCGGTCGCGGCAGCGAATCGACGAGCTGCACGGGGTCAACAGGGAGCTCCGCTCGAAGCTCGGACGGACGCTGGGCCGGCGACTGCTGAAGATCACTCGGCGCCGGCGCCGGGGCGGAAAGCAGCTCGAGCCCACCGCGGACAGCGGCCAGCCCGCCGACGGGGACTAGGGCCTCTACTCGCCGGTCGCGGCCCGCAGGCGGATCGCCTCGAGGTAATCCCGCAGGCGGGTGTCCTCGATCAGGTCGGCGCCCGCCTCGTCGGCCACCACGTTCGCCTCGTAGTGGGCCGGCAGGCCACCCTCCTCCCACGTCTCGTACAGGCGTCGCCAGGTGCGTCCCGTCTTCTTGGGGAGGTCCTTGTTGCGGGCGTAGGCGCGACCGCCCTTGACGATCTTGTTCTCGAACTGGGCGTAGGACCGCATCGGGAAGTGGAAGATCTCGATCGAGCCGTCGTCCAGCTCCGAACCTAGGTCCGCGCCCTTGATCCGGTGGTTGCCCTGTGCGACCTCGATCTCCGGGTGGGCGCGGTGCGCGAGCTTCGGTGGCAGCGGCTTGCCGACCGGGTTCAGGGACTCCCGCTCCCGGAGGATCATGCGCTCCCAGTAAGGGCGGTCGTCCTCCGGCCGCGGGATGAAGTTGGTCCGGTGCCCGACGACGGCACCGACGTCTTCGCCGAGGTCCTCGAACACCGAGCGCAGCGATCCGGTGTGCGGCCACCAGAACTCGTCCGCGTCGTTGTTGATGACCCAGTCCGCGCCGTGCTCCGCCGCGGCCAGCCGCGCCATCCGCGTCACCCATACGCCCTGCGAGTAGTCGTCGGTGGGCTCGTGGATGACCCGAACGACGCCGCGGGCCTCATAGCCGGCCAGGATCTCGAGCGTTCCGTCGACCGACCCGTTGTCCGTCACGATCACCTCATCGACCCCCTGGGCCAGGTGGAAGTCGAGGTTGTCGGCGACGATGTCCTCCTCGTCGCGCACCAGGAGCGTCATCACGAGCTTCATCGCGGTCGATTCCTAGCAGGTGTGAAGGGCGGCGACTTCGTCGACGCACTGACATGTGTCGTTAGGCGGCGGAGCCGCCGTAACTGGTTGCGCTCCTACAATGCCCGCCCTTGAGCGAAGCAGGATCCCCACAGCCCGGTAGACGCGTCGTCATGGCGCTCAAGGTGCGAGACGAGGGCGACATCCTCGAGGCGAACCTGCGCTATCACCACGCGCTCGGCGTCGATCACTTCGTCGTCACCGACAACGGCTCGACCGACGAGACCCCCGAGATTCTCGGGCGCTATCAGGAGGCCGGCCTCGTGACCGCGATCTCCGAACCGGGGACGGACTATCGAGTGGCCGGAGCCGGCTGGCTGACGAACATGGCGCGGCTCGCCACGACCGAGCTCAACGCGGACTGGGTCGTCCATACGGACGCCGACGAGTTCTGGTGGCCGGTGGAGGGCTCGATCAGGGACACGCTCGCGGGAATCCCTGAGCGGTACGGCGTCGTCGTGGCGCCCCGCGTCGAGTTCGTGGGTAGGCCCGACAGCCCGGGCACCTTCGCCGAGCGGCTCACCGTGCGGGAGGCTCGCTCCCGCCTGCAGCCAAAGGTGGCGCACCGGGCCGAGCCCGACGTGGTCAGCCTCGATCGCGGCGCGCACGACGTCGCGGTGGAGGGCCCGGATGGCGTCGCCGAGACGCTCCGGCCGCCCGGGCGGGCGGTCCACCGGACCGTGCGGGACGCCGAGGGCACCCAGCCGGAGACCGGCCGGGAGGAGACCCGCCTCGTCTGGGCGCCGACGTGGCCGCTCCGGATCCTCCACTTCCCGGTGCGCTCGTTCGCGCAGTTCAAGCGCCGAACGGAGGTGGCGATCTTCGAGGGCCACTATCCGGACTGGGGACGGTTCAAGCGCCTCAGGGAGATCTACGAGGAGGGGCGGTTCGAGGAGCTCTACTCCGAGCTCGTCTACGACGACGAGGACGTTGACGAGGGGATCCGGGAGGGCCGGCTCGCGAGGGACGAGCGCTTCGTTCGCGTTCTGGAACGATGCCCGGATCCGCTGGATGGGGGCGAGCCCGGCTCGGTCGGAGTCGACGCAAGCCCCGAGGAGGCGGAGGCGGAGCGGGCGGAGCTCGAGTTCGACGCGATGCAGCTCCTCGCCCGCACCTCGAGGTGGACGAGCCTGCAGCGCGACCGTGGACGCGAGCGATCGGAGTCGCTCATGAGCGACCTCAAGGAGTCCAACAAGCAGCGCGATGCCGCCAGGAGGGTCGTCAAGCGCAGGGACCGCCGGATCGAGAAGAAGAACCAGCGCATCGAGGGGGCGGAGTCCCGGCTCGAGCACAAGAAGCAGCGAGTCGCGAAGCTGCGAAGGCGCCTCCGCGCGGAGCGCAGACGGCCGTGGTCCCGCATGCGGCGCCAGGTCCGGGGCGTCCGCCGTCGGGTCGGCCGGATGCTGGGACGGCACTAAGGTAGCCGCGTGCCGCGGTACCTCGTCACCGGCTGCGCCGGGTTCATCGGCTCGACGCTCACCGACTCGCTTCTGGAGGGCGGGGCGGACGTCGTGGGCGTCGACGCGTTCACGGACTACTACCCGCGCGAGCGGAAGGAGGGCCACCTCGAGTCCGCGCGCGCGCACTCATCCTTCGAGCTCGTCGAGCTCGACCTCGGCGCCGGCGAGCTCCCCGAATCGGTGCTCGACCGGGTGGACGGGGTGTTCCACCTCGCCGCCCGCCCCGGGGTCCGCGCGAGCTGGGGGGCGGGCTTTCCGGGCTACCTGAACGACAACCTCGCGGCCACCCACGCGGTGGCGGAGGCGGCCGTGTCGCAGGACGTCCCGATGGTGTTCGCCTCCTCGTCATCGATTTACGGCGACGCGCTCAGCTATCCCACGACCGAGGACACGGGCCCGGCGCCGATTTCGCCCTATGGAGTCACCAAGCTGGCCTGCGAGCACCTGATCGGCGCCTACATCCGCGACTTCGACCTCCGCTGCACGGCTCTGCGCTACTTCACCGTCTACGGGCCGCGCCAGCGACCCGACATGGCGTTCCAGCGCATCGTGGAGGCGCTCGTCGCCGGAGCGGAGTTCGAGGTCTACGGCGACGGGAGCCAGTCGCGCGACTTCACCTACGTCGCCGATGCGGTGGCCGCAACGATCGCGGCGATGGAGGCGGCGCCGGACGGGCGCACCTACAACGTCGGCGGCGGCAGCGAAGCGACCCTGCGCGACGTCGTGACCACCGTCGAGGAGCTCTCCGGCCGCTCCCTCCAGATCCGCTACGGCGATCGCGCCGCCGGCGACGTCCGGCGCACCCTCGCGGACACCTCGAGCATCCGGAGGGAGCTCGGATGGGAGCCGCGGTTCGACCTCCGCACCGGGCTGGCGGCTCAGCTTGAGGCCGCGGGAGCGCGAGCCTCGGCGGGCTAGCCCCGGCCCGCCGCGTCAGGTTCTAACCTCGAGGGCGTGAAGGCCAAGGTCCTGATCCGGCCCAAAGAGGGAATCCTCGATCCCCAGGGGAAGGCCGTCGAGCGCGCGCTCCCGGCCCTCGGCTTCGAGGGCGTGTCCCAGGTGCGGGTCGGAAGGCTGGTCGAGCTGGAGACAGATGATCCGGATGCGCTCGCGGAGCTCTGCGAGAAGCTCCTGGCCAACCCCCTGATCGAGGACTACGAGATCGAGCTGAACGGCGGCGCCGGCGCGTGAGGTTCGGCGTCCTTCAGTTCCCGGGATCGTGCGACGACCGCGATGCCGTGGAGGCCTGCGGGCGGATCGGGGAGTCCCGCCTCGTCTGGCACGAGGAACCCGACCTGGACGGGATCGACGTCGTGGTCGTCCCGGGCGGGTTCTCGTACGGCGACTACCTGCGGCCCGGAGCCATCGCCAGGTTCGCGCCGGCGATGGAGGCGGTCGCTCGCCATGCCGAGGCGGGCGGAGCGGTGCTCGGAATCTGCAACGGCTTCCAGGTCCTCTGTGAGTCGCGGCTCCTGCCCGGCGCGCTCCTCACCAACGAATCCCTTCATTTCGTCTGCCGCCAGGTGGACCTGGTGGTGGAGAGCGCCGACACCGCCTTCACCCGGGAGTGCCGAGTCGGCGACCGGCTGTCGATCCCGGTCAAGCACCAGTCGGGTCGCTACTTCGCGCCGCCGGATGAGCTGGACGCGCTGGAGTCGCGCGGCGGAGTGGTTCTCCGCTACACGCCGGGCAGCAACCCGAACGGATCCGTCCGCGACATCGCGGGCATCGCCAACGAGCGGGGCAACGTGGTCGGGCTGATGCCGCATCCCGAGCACGCGGTCGATGCGCTCACGGGGTCCGAAGACGGCCTGCGGCTGTTCGCCTCCGCGGCGGCCCACGCGGCCGGCCGCGAGACCACCGGCGTCAGCGCTTAACCGAAGCGTCTGCCTGCGCGGCGACGAGGGGCGCGGTGATCCGCGCGAGCTCGCCGTTCGCGTCGGGCTCGATCAACTGGCGGTAGAACCCCTCGTCGCGCTTGACCAGCTCGAACACCTCGTCGTTCACCTCGGCAAGCTGGTCGGCGAGCGCCTCCCGGTAGCGATAGACGGGGTCGATCTTGCGCCGCAGGTAGCCCAGCCGTCCCTTCCGCGGGAGCCTCGCGGCCAGCCGACCGCGCCAGGTCGATCGCAGCGCGCGGCGCTGGGGCATCCACGAGATGCGGCCGCCGGCCGTGCGCCGGAAGCCGCCGCCGTGGTGGTAGACGAGGTCGCCGTAGACGCCGAACTGCAGCGGATGGGGATTGACCTTGTTGGTGCGCAGGAGCGGGTACCACTCGATTCCGCGCTTCTTCAGCAGCCCGAGGAGGTTGCCGCCGACATCGGTGACGGTCTGGCCCTGCTCGTCCTTCCAGGTGTATCCGCGGCGCCAGTCTCCCGGCAGCTCGAGCCATAGCGACGCCCGCATGGCGCAGAAGAGCGGGTGCGGCTGCGGGTCGCCGTTGTTCTCGTCCCGCCGGACCGCGACCAGTGGGTACTGATCCAGCTTCTCGCGCAGGAACGGTGCGATCGGAGCGATCGGAAACGCGTCGCCGTCGATGAACAGGATCACGTCGTCGGGGTCCGCCGAGCGGGCGACGAGGTCGCCGAGGACCGTGAGCTTGTACTCGTGCTCCTTGAGCGGCACGTCCGTGCTGTAGAAGAACTTGCCGGCGTGGTCGCCCATGCCCTTGTCGAGCCAGGCGTAGACGCGGTACGGCTCGTCGATGTTGCGCTCGAAGTAGTCGAGCTGGATGTCGATCCACCGGTCGTGCGCCCAGTGGACCGTCGCGATGTGAATCATGGGAGGGCGGGAGCCTAGACTCGTGCGGTCAGATATGCGGAATCGACTGGGGGAAACGCCGCCACTCCCCACGTTCCTCGGTGTCGGGGCCCCGAGAACGGGGACCACCTGGCTGCACGCGAACCTCCGCCGCCATCCCGAGATCTGGATGCCTCCGCTGAAGGAGATCCACTACTTCGACAAGCGCCAGCTGGCCCGCTCGAAGAACCCCTTCTACCGAAGCCATCTGCGAAAGCGGATGCGCAGGTACGGCCGCTTCAAGACCTACAGGAAGGCGCTCACGCCCGGGAACTCGGGCTTTCTCCGGAACCTTTCGTGGGACGCCCACTTCTTCCTCGGCAGGCGCGACAACGACTGGTACCGCGGCGTGTTTCGCCCGAGGCCGGGGCAGATCGCCGGCGAGATCACGCCCGCCTACTCGACCATGAAGGTGAAGGTCGTCGAGGAGATCCACGGGATCAACCCCGACCTCCGCATCATCTACCTGCTGCGCGACCCGATCGAGCGGAGCTGGTCGTCGGCCCTGATGACGCTGTCGAAGCGCGGCGGGCGGCCGGTCGAGAGCATCACCGACGACGAGCTGATGAATCACTTCGACAAGGCGGGCCACACGCTGCGGAGCGACTATGTGCGCACGCTCGACAACTGGGAGGGCGTTTTCGGTCGCGAGCAGATCTTCGTCGGCTTCCTCGACGAGATCCAGAACGATCCCAGGGGCCTCCTCCTCCGCGTCTACCGGTTCCTCGGGGTGGCCGCGGACGAGGCGCACATCCCCGCCGGGGTGTCCGCCCGGGTCAACACCTCTCCCCGCGAGCGGAGCGTCATCCCGGAGCAGTACCGGAGCCACCTGGCGCGGATGTACCTGCCGCAGCTCCAGGAGCTCTCCGAACGGTTCGGGGAGCCCGCGACGGACTGGCTGCGGCGCGCGGAGGAGACCATCTCCTCCTCGCCCTCGGCCTGATGCGCCTGCCGAACCCCCTCGAGGGCATCCGCCGCAGTCCCGAAGCTCCGCCAGAGCTCGCGTCGAAGACCGTGGTTGCGATCCTCGGCATGCACCGGAGCGGAACCTCGGCGGTCGCCGGGATGCTCGCCGACCACGGCCTCGCGTTCGGGCCGGTGCGGGAGCGCAACCGGTTCAACCGCCGTGGCAATCGCGAGATCCCGGAGCTCAACGAGCTTCACGAGGCGATCCTCGAGCGCAACGGCGGCACGTGGTGGCGACCTCCGGCGGCGGCGGCCGTGAGCCGGGGGGACCTGCGCCGCCGCAACCGGATCCTGGGGTCGATCGAAGGAGACGCGATCGCCGTGAAGGACCCCCGCATGCTCGTGTGCCGTGACCTGTGGCGAGACCTCGACCTGTCGCCGATCGGCGTCATCCGCAACCCGGTGGCCGTCCGCAATTCGCTCGCGCACCGGGCCAGCGAACGTCCCGAGAAGCACCCGCAGCTCTCGGCACGGGAGTGGGAGGAAGTCTGGGTCGTCTACAACCAGGCGCTTCTCGAATGGCACCGGCGGAGCCCGTTCCCCCTCATCGATTTCGACCGCGGTGACGAGCTCGAGGCGCGGGTCACCGCCGCGCTCGAGTTCTGGGGCCTCGACCCAGGTGCCGCGTCCGAGTTCTTCGATCCCTCGCTCGCAAGCGCGGGCGGCGAGGGCGACTGGAGGTCCGACGTCGAGAGCCCGGAGGCGCTGCAGCTCGGGCGGACGCTGGCGGAGATCGCCTCATCCTGAGCGGGAACGGGCGGCAGACCGGGTCCTGCCACCTATCCTTTCGCCGCATGCGACGCCCCCGGGGGAGGCCGGCCCTGTGACCGGACTGCTGCA
>Ga0075365_10001131_pt1 | contig 11668 bp, 12 predicted proteins | sample EndMetdeltDD1765_FD_71387 | JGI IMG/M metagenome (GOLD analysis project Ga0075365, IMG submission 71387) | Populus endosphere microbial communities from Tennessee, USA - Endosphere MetaG P. deltoides DD176-5 | ecosystem: Host-associated > Plants > Roots > Endosphere | place: USA: Tennessee... | reverse complement strand
ATCTTGAAGGGTGCTCGTCGCATCATCGATCTTGGCGCTGCACCCGGAAGCTGGTCGCAGATCGCTGCCAAGGTCACCGGCTCGACCGATGAGGATATCCGTGTCGCGGCGATCGACTTTTTGGAGATGACTCAACTGCCGGGCGTGAAGATCCTGCAGCTGGACTTCCTCGATCCGTCAGCACCGGCTCAGTTGATCGAGGCCGTCGGCGGCACGCCGGATTTGGTAATCTCGGATATGGCGGCGCCCACCACCGGCCATCATCGGACCGACCATCTGCGCACCATGCACCTCTGCGAAGTAGCGGCCCACTTTGCTGTCGAAGTGTTAGGTGAGGGCGGTCACTTCCTGGCAAAGACGTTCCAGGGCGGCACGGAACGCGAGCTTCTCAACATGCTGAAGCGGCATTTCAAGCAGGTCGTTCACGTCAAGCCGGCGTCCTCGCGCGCGGAGTCGGTCGAAATGTTCCTGCTGGCGAAAGGCTTCAAGGGTCGCCAAGCGGAGCCCGACATTCCCGAAGCTTGATCTTTGGGTCGGTCTTGAGTGATGATCGGCCTCCCAAGACTTGGAATGCCCGGCTACCATGCTCCTCTACGTCACCCTCGGAACCAACGACATCGATCAGGCGAGGCGGTTCTACGACATCGTCCTGCCGCTGCTCGGTTACCGCCGCCAGCGCTACTCCGAAGAAGAAATTGGCTATGCCGCAGATGGGGATACCCGCTGCCGGCTCTGGATCGTAACCCCATTCAACTGCAGGCGGGCGTCGAGCGGAAATGGTTCGATGGTCGCGCTTCATGCCGAGCGCCGTGCTGACGTGGACGCATTCCACGCCGCAGCGCTTGCCGCTGGCGGTGTTGATGAAGGCGCGCCGGGATTGCGACCGTTCCATGCCAATTTCTATGCTGCTTATGTCCGCGATCCGGATGGCAACAAGTTGAGCGCCGTCTGTGAGAACCCGGAATAGCCTTACTTCACGGCCTGTTGTTCCGCCTCGATCGTCGCTGGGGCGAGACGCTTTGCCCGGTGGCCGGAAACGAGAGCGCCGGCGCTCTTGTCCATCCGGATGAAGGGGATGGTTGCCACGACGGTCAGGATCGCGATGACATAGAAGGCAATGTGGAAGTCGGCCACCTGCAGCGCCTCGCCGCGGAAATAGATCGACGTCTCCAGGATCGCGGCGGCAACAGCAACTCCCAGTGCCAAGCTGATCTGCTGCATCACCGAACTCATCGACGTTGCCTGGCTCGCCTGCGCGTCGTCGATGTCGGCGTATGCCAGGGCGTTGACGCCGGTAAAGAAGAACGACCGCGAAAGGCCGCCGATCAGAAGAATGGCGATGATGACGAGGTGCGGCGTCTGCGGCGTGAAGAAGCCGGTCGTGACCGTCACGATCGTCGTCACGCCTGCCGCCGAAAGCAGTGTGGTGCGGAAGCCGGCCGCCGCGAAGACGCGGCGAGCCATGAACTTGGTGGTGATGGCGCCGATCGCGCCGGCAAAGGTGATGAGACCCGACTGGAAGGGCGTCAGGCCGAAGCCGAGCTGCAGCATCAAAGGCGTCAGGAAGGGCATGGCGCCGATACAGATGCGAAACAGCGTGCCGCCGGTTGTCGATGCGCGGAAGGTCGGGTTTCGGAAGAGGTTCAGGTTGAGGATCGGCGCCGGATGTCGTTTGGCATGGCGCACGTAGAGAAAACCGCAGACGAGACCGATTGCCGTCGCCGTGATGCCGATAATAGGAGGCAACGCCGGCAGGCTGACGACGGAAAGGCCGAAGACGACGCCGGCGGCCGAAAACGACGTCAGCAGGAAGCCGATAAGATCCAGCTTCGGCGGCGCCGTCGCCTCCACCTCGGGCAGGAAGATCGTTGCGAGCCAGACGCCGATGATGCCAACCGGCACGTTGATCAGGAAGATCCAGTGCCAGGTGAAATAGGTGGTGATGAAGCCGCCGAGCGGCGGGCCGGCCAACGGTCCGACGAGCGCCGGAATGGTCAGCAGCGCCATTGCCGAGACAAGCTCGCTTCGTTTCGTCGTTCTCAGAAGCACGAGGCGACCGACCGGCGTCATCATCGCACCGCCCATGCCCTGCAGGAAGCGGGCGAAGACGAACTCGATCAGGCCAGACGGATTGCGCAGAAGATCGAGCCGACGACGAAGACGCAGATGGCGAGGCGGAAGATGCGCTTCGCGCCGAACCGGTCCGCCATCCAGCCGCTGATCGGAATGAAGACCGCGAGCGACACCATGTAGGAGGTCAGCGCCAGCTTCAAAGTGATCGGCCCGACGTGAAGATCGTTGGCGATTGCTGGCAGGGCGGTCGATATGACGGTGGAGTCCATCTGCTCCATGAAGAGAGCGACGGCGAGGATCAGCGGGACGATGCGGTTCATACGCGAATGCCTTGAAGGTCTTGCGAAGGCGGCTCGGGAAGCCAGTGCTCTGTAGTCCTCGGAAAAGGCTCTGCCAACCGCTCTTTCCGCTTCTGAAGCACGTTTGCATCACGTCTGCGTGAGACGGCTTGCTCAGCAATTTCAACGGTCAAGATTGACATATGTTTGTTTCGACCAGCTGCAAGAAACGCGGCGGTCGGTTCGTCATTGGGGGTGTCGGTAAAGAGGTCGCACGTTATTGGAAGGATTGGATATGGCAGTACCGTCGGGGATGAAACGGCGCACTTTGTTTGCTTCGGGCATCGGCCTGCTGGCGGCGCCGATGATTTTGAGAGAGACGGCCGCAATGGCCGCAAGTGGAGAAAAGACCAAGATGGATGCGACGACGCAGCCCCAGTTCAATCAATTCAAGCTCGGCTCTTATAAGTTTACTGTCTTCAAGGACGGGGCCACGATTGCCGAAAAGCCTTATGACACCTTCGGGACTAACCAGAAGCCGGAAACGGTCCAGGAGCTGCTCGCGAAGAATTTCCTGCCGACCGATAAGTTCGTTAATACCTATGCCCCGACGCTGATCGATACCGGATCGGATGTCATCCTCGTCGACACCGGCTTTGGCGAAGGCGGCCGCGCCCGCGGCAGCGGCCAGCTTCGCGAGGGGCTCAAGGCTGCCGGCTATACGCCCGACGACATCACGCTGGTCGCACTGACCCATTTGCATGGCGATCATATCGGCGGCCTGATGGAAGGTGGCGCTCCGGCTTTCAAGAATGCGCGTTATGTCATCGGCCAGATCGAATTTGATTTCTGGACCGATAAGGCCCGCGAGGGCACTCCTGCCGAAGGTGGCCACAAGGCGGTTCTCGCCAATGTGGTGCCCCTTGCAGAGAAAGCGACCTTCATCGGCGATGGCGGCAAAGTCGCAGGCGGTATCACCGCGATGCTGGCGCCGGGTCACACGCAGGGCCACATGGTTTTCCATGTCGAATCCGAGGGCAAGCGCCTCCTGGCGACGGGTGACACTGCCAATCACTATATTCTGTCGCTGCAGAAACCGGACTGGGAGGTTCGCTTCGATATGGACAAGGCGCAGGCAGCAGCCACGCGCCGCAAGGTGTTCGGCATGATCGCCGCCGACAAGGTTGCCTTCCTCGGCTACCACATTCCGTTCCCGGCCGTCGGCTTTGTCGAGACATACGAGGACGGCTATCGCTTCGTTCCGAAGACCTATCAGTTCGATCTGTGAGGTCGCTGCATGGCAGCCATACCAAGCCCGGCGGACACGTCGGGCTTTTTGCTATTCCCTTCCTGTCATAGACGTGTTACCAGCCCTCGCCAACTTCCAACGCAACCCTTGCACACCGCCGGTGCGGACGATTCGTTCCGGGAGGCGTTGCATTTTCTTAATTGAAGGAAATTGGCCATGGCTCGCATCATAGAAACGCCCACCGGTTTGGACGCACTCACCTTCGATGACGTGCTCCTGCAGCCCGGTCATTCCGAGGTTTTGCCCGGTCAGACGAGCGTTGCAACACGCATCGCCACTGATTTCGAGCTGAACATCCCGATCATCTCTTCGGCCATGGATACCGTCACGGAAAGCCGCCTTGCCATCGCCATGGCGCAGGCCGGCGGTCTTGGCGTCATCCACAAGAACCTGACGCCGTCCGAGCAGGCCGAGCAGGTCCGCCAGGTCAAGAAGTTCGAAAGCGGCATGGTCGTCAACCCGGTGACGATCGGCCCTGATGCGACGCTCGCCGATGCGCTGGGCCTGATGAAGACCTACAGCATCTCGGGCATTCCGGTCGTAGAAAAGTCCGGCCGTCTCGTCGGCATTCTGACCAACCGCGACGTCCGCTTCGCGTCGGATCCGAAGCAGAAGATCTACGAGTTGATGACGCGCGAGAACCTCGTCACCGTCAAGGAAAGCGTCGACCAGCAGGAAGCCAAGCGTCTGCTTCATGCGCATCGCATAGAGAAGCTGCTGGTGGTCGACGGCGAAGGTCGCTGCGTCGGTCTTATCACCGTCAAGGATATTGAAAAGTCGCAGCTGAACCCGAACGCATCCAAGGATGCGCAGGGCCGCCTGCGCGCCGCTGCTGCCGTTGGCGTCGGTGACGATGGTTTCGAACGTGCGGAACGCTTGATCGAGGCAGGCGTCGATCTTCTGGTCGTCGATACCGCCCATGGCCATTCGCAAGGCGTTCTCAATGCCGTGGCACGCGTAAAGAAGCTTTCCAACTCCGTGCGCGTCATGGCTGGCAACGTGGCGACATCGGAAGGCACCAGGGCATTGATCGATGCCGGTGCGGATGCCGTCAAGGTCGGTATCGGCCCGGGCTCGATCTGCACGACACGCATCGTCGCCGGTGTCGGCGTTCCCCAACTCGCCGCCATCATGTCGGCCGTCGAGGCAGCCCAGGCCCAGGACATTCCCGTCATCGCGGACGGTGGCATCAAGTTCTCGGGCGACGTCGCCAAGGCGATCGCATCCGGCGCTTCCGCCGTCATGATCGGCTCGCTGCTTGCCGGTACCGATGAAAGCCCGGGCGAAGTCTATCTCTACCAGGGCCGTTCCTTCAAAGCCTACCGTGGCATGGGCTCCGTCGGCGCCATGGCGCGCGGCTCGGCAGACCGCTACTTCCAGGCCGAAGTGCGTGACACGCTGAAGCTCGTGCCTGAGGGCATCGAAGGCCAGGTTCCCTACAAGGGTCCGGTCTCCGGCGTCCTCCACCAGCTTGCAGGCGGCCTCAAGGCGGCCATGGGTTATGTCGGCGGCAAGGATATCAAGGAGTTCCAGGAGCGCGCGACCTTCGTCCGCATCTCTGGCGCTGGCCTTCGCGAAAGCCATCCCCACGACGTCACGATCACCCGCGAAAGCCCCAACTATCCGAGCGCCGGCGGCTGACAATGAACGCGGGCAGCCGTATTCCGCTCTGGATTATCGCGCTGCTCGCGGCCATCTGCCTTGGCGTGCTTGCGTGGACGACATTCGGCTTTGTCGTCCCCTTCAAACATGAGACCGGGCAGGCGGTTCTCGATATCTATTTCGCCGGTTACGACGAATTGACCATCGGCCGGATGCAGCGACTCCTCGGCGAGAACGAGATCGCCAACAATTTGCTTCGGGCGATGTATGCCGGTCCCGAGCTGATCTTCCCGGCGCTTTTGACTGCACTTCTGCTGCTGGTGTTGATGAGGTTGAGGCCCAGCGGCTCATACTTCAATCGCCCGATCCGTCCTTCCCTGACCAAGCTCGTCTATGCGCTTCCCTTCATCTATGGCCTTTCCGACTACGGCGAGAACATCTCCAGCCTGGTTGCTTTCGGAGACAGCGCCTGGACGGATCAGGCCGCTGACCTATTGCCGTGGATGACGCGACTGAAGTTTGCGAGTCTAGCCATCTGTGTGATCGTCATTGCCCGTTTCGCCCTCGTGCGCGCGATGCATCGCGAAGAGAGCGAGTGATAGTCTCACCGCGGCCGACGGCGGCATTGCTCAAGTCTGACATCGCCGCGCCCGCCGCAGAACTGTGGCGGGCATTTGCGGCCTTGCTGTTTTTCCTCTACAGCACGGAAATCAAACGGAAAGCCGCAAGGAAGAGACAGCATGACCGGCTACGAAATGTTCTGGCCCGCAATCGCCCACGTAGCCTTGGTTTATTTCCTCTACATGCTTCTCGGTTATCGCCGCCAGAAATTGGTGCAGGTCGGAAAGGTGCACCGCTCGAACTACCGCGAAAATCGCGACGAGCCACCGGAAGGCCTCGTCGTCAAGAATTGTCTCGCCAATCAGTTCGAGTTGCCGGTGCTCTTCTACGCGTGCTGCTTCCTCCTCTATATCACGGAGGCCGACAACCTCGTTGCCGTCGTCCTTGCCTGGGTTTTCGTGGCGCTACGCTACCTGCACGCCTTCGTCCATGTCACCAGCAACGACCTCCGTTACCGTAGCCCGCTCTTTGCAGCCGGTTATGTGGTGCTCGGCGCCATGTGGCTGTGGCTTGCCGTCTGGATGGCCTTCCCGAACGGCTGAGCGACTTGAAGTAACGTAGTTTTGTTCCTGCGTTACCGGCGGCTGACCTATCTTCCCCGGCAGGCGAAAGCCAACAAGTAGGGAGCAGGAGGACCCAAATGAGCAAGCCGGAAATCACGCAGGCGATGATTAGCGCCTACGACGAATACACGCATCTGACACTCGACCGCCGCAGCTTCATGGATAAGCTGACGAAACTGGCTGGCTCGGCTAGCGCCGCCGCGGTCATCGCGCCGATGCTCGCCGCCAATAAGGCGAGCGCGGAAATGATCGCCGCCGACGACAAACGGCTGATCGCAAAAAACGTGACCTATCCCGGCGGTGCCGGCGAGATGAAGGGTTACCTGGTCGAGCCGAAGGATGCTTCAGGCAAACTCGGCGCGGTGATCGTGATCCACGAGAACCGCGGCCTCAACCCGCATATCCGTGATGTTGCGCGCCGCATGGCATTGGAAGGCTTCATCGCGCTGGCACCGGATTTCCTTTCGCCCAATGGTGGCACCCCCGAGAACGAAGACAAGGCCCGCGAGATGTTCAGCGCGCTGGACCGGCCCGCCACGGTGGCGAACGCCGAGGCAACGCTCGCCTATCTGACCAAGCTCGACAATTCCAACGGCAAGGTCGGCGTGATCGGATTTTGCTGGGGTGGTGGGCTGGTAAACGACTTCGCCACCAAATCGCCGGAGCTGAAGGCCGGCGTCGCCTATTACGGGGCGCAGCCGCAGGCGGCCGATGTGCCGAACATCAAGGCTGCCTTGATGTTGCACTATGCCGGTCTCGACGACCGCATCAATGCCGGCATCGATGCCTACAAGAAGGCGCTGCAGGAGAACGGCAAGGACTTCCAGATCTTCGTTTATGACGGCGTCAACCACGCCTTCAACAACGATACGTCGTCGGCTCGCTATGACAAGAAGGCTGCAGATCTTGCCTGGAGCAGGACGGTTGAATTCCTGAAGAAGAACTTGGCCTGATCAGGCGGCCAATTCGTGCGGGGCAGGGGCGACAGCGATGATCGCCTCTGCCAGCGCCTCCATCTCCTTGCCACGATGATTGCTACGCCGCCAGGCGAGGCCGATCTCGCGCGACGGCTGCGGGTCGGCAAACGGGACGATGCGGATCGAATTGCGACTGGTCTCCGTCGGAATGGCCATTTCAGGAATGAGCGTCATGCCCATGTCGTGCGACACCATCTGCAGCAACGTCGCCATCGACGTCGCGCCGAAGTTCACAAGGCTGCGCTTGCCGGCGCTGCAGACGGCGAGCGCCTGATCGCGTAGGCAATGTCCCTCCTCGAGCAGCAGGAGGCGGTCCACATTAACCTCATGCTCGGTCAGCGGTGACATCAGCACCGCCTCGCCGTTGTCGGCCACGGCCATGAAGAAGCGGTCGGTGAAGAGCGGCCGCGTCTGGATGCCTTCGATGTCGAGCGGCAACGCCGCGATCACGGCATCCAGTTTCCCTGTCAGAAGATCTGCCATCAGTCGATCGGTTACCGCCTCCCGTAGCTCCACCTCGACGCTGGGGTATGTCTTGCGCAGATGTGGCACGAACTGCGGGACGAGGTAAGGCGCGACGGTGGGAATAATTCCGATGCGGATCAGACCTTCAAGTGTTCCGCCGCCTTTTCGGGCCGTCTGCTCGAGCAGGTCGACTTGATGCAGGATGGCGCGGGCGTAGTGCAGCACCTCTTCGCCTTTCGGCGTCAGAATAGTATTCTGACGGGTGCGCTCGACGAGTTTGGCGCCGAGATACTCTTCCATCTCCATGATCTGGGTCGACAGCGCGGGCTGGCTGATGTGGACCATTTCGGCGGCGCGGCCAAAATGGCGCGTCGTTGCCAGCGCATCGAAGTAGCGCATCTGTCGAAGTGTCAGCATGATAATTTCTTCCAATCGAATCTCTTAATGAATACGACTGGAGATTATCGAAGGTCAATGGACAACCATTCCGGTGGTGCGGGGCGACAATCATCAACAGGCACACTTCAAGCGCGCCCAAGCGGATGCTAATCGCGCGTGCGTCCAGGACGGCTATAAGATCGCCGCGATCAGTGCTGAGCCGGAGGCAGCCGAGTAAGTTCGCAGTCGGAAGCTGGCCAAATCGGGGCGTATCACCCCGATTTTTTTATACTTTTCCCAATCCAGACAATCCGATCTATCTCGTTTACGAGTCGTGAAGACCTGCATGTCATATCGGCCAAATGGCGCCGGCATGAACCACTCCGTCGCTTCAAATAGAACAAATGGGAACGACATGAAGGTCGGAAGTTTGGATCGTATTGGCCTCCGCCGGAAGCCGAAACAGGAACGCAGTATTCAGAGGCTCGACCTCATCTTGTCGGCTGCTGCAGCAATCATTGCCGAGAAGGGTGTGAGCGCCATGCGGATGACGGAACTGGCCGTCGCCGCCAAGGTGCCGATCGGCTCCGTCTATCAATATTTTCCCGAGAAGGCCGCGATCGTCAAAGCTCTCTTTGACCGCCAGGCATTGACGATCCAGACGCGGATAGCCGATGCCTTTGCGTCTGTGCACTCCGTCGACCATGCGCTCGAGGTACTCGCCGCCACGATTGACTGGCACTATGACGACTACCGCAACGATGCCGCCTATCTCGGTATCTGGATGGGCACTGAAACCGATCACGATCTGCTGCGCCTCAACATCGAGCACAGCAAGCGGATTGCGGACATTTTCCAGGAGACCGTCCGCCGCGTCGCACCGGAACTCTCGGTAGCCGACATGCAGGCCCGTAGCTATCTGTTCAGCCACCTGCTAGGGGCCTCGATCCGCCTTGCCGTCGTCAGCGAGGACTCGCTTGCCAGACGCATTCTCGACGAGTGGAAGCGCGTGATCCGCAAGGCTTTCCTCTCGCCGGCTGCTGCGTGACGTCTACCAGCTCGGTACGATGTTGGCGATCTTGAGGCGGGGTTGCACCCGCCCATAGGCATTCTTCACCTCAGGTTCGAGATTGTCGTCGACGACGGCGGGCGTGATGTTGTCGAGGCAGGCGGTGATATGCGCGGTAATAGCGTTCATCAGTGAGATCGACACACCCGGCCGCTTCATGATGCCGATCTGAACAGGGGGCAGGGCAGGGAAACCGTCTGCCTGGCTCAGCACCTTCATCCCCGTACGCAGCGCCGATTCTGGCATGACCGAAACGGCCATGCCGGCAAGCACTGCGGCCGCGACGACGGTGCACGACCAACTGGTGAACAGGATCTGGTGCTCGCGCCCGACCGCATCGAGCGCAGAGCAGGCGAGCTGGCGCCACTGGCAGTCGCGACGACCGACGGCGAGCGGCACCGGCGCGTCGTCACGGATGGGATGGTTGGCCGAGCCGACCCAGCAGAGCGGTTCCGTTCGCACGACATCCGACATGCGCTCGCGCGGATTGTGTGTCACCAGCGCGATGTCGAGTTCGCCGCGATTCATGCGCTCGGCGAGACCCACGGAGGGCTCGCAGACGATATAGAGCTCGACGTTCGGGTGTGTCTTGGCGAAACGGCCGATGATCTCCGGCATGTAGCGGTCGGCGTAGTCATCGGGTGTGCCGATGCGCAGCGTGCCCTCGAGACGATTGTCGTCGAAGGCCGCGATCGCCTCATTGTTGAGGCGAATGATGCGCCGCGCATAGTTCAACAGCTTTTCGCCCTCGGCGGTCAGGCGGTTGCCGCGGCCGTCCTTGATGAAAAGCTGCTTGCCAATGCGCTCTTCCAGCCGCCGCATCTGCATGGAAACGGCCGATTGCGTCTTGTAGACCCTGTCGGCGGCCTTGGTGAAGCTGCCGGAATCGACAATCGCGATGAAGGTCTGCAACTGATCAATATCAAGAGGCGCGGTCATGAGTTCACCCATAAAGTTCTCTGATGATAATCATTAGAAACATTCGTTGGACTGATCAATAGGTGTTTGGCATCTTCGGGGTGCAAATCAAGCAAAGTGAAGGACAGGCACCCTGCCTGTCCGCTCCGATTTCAACCCGATGCCTTCCCGCTCGAACTCGCGGGAGGGGTGGGTTGTTGCGCGCCAATGAGAGGATTAACCATGCGCACGACAGACCGGATACTCGAACTCGACTGCAGCCAGACCACCCCGACGTTCTCCCAGCGTCTCGCAAATGGCTTTGCAACGTTGTCATCCGTACTGCGCGTGTTCCGCAACCGTATGGAGATCAACCGGCTGCACGATCTCGATGACAAGCAATTGAGGGATATCGGCCTTACCAGGGCCGATCTGACCTCGGCGTTCCTGGCGTCCACCTTCTTTGAAGATCCGTCGGAGCACCTGACGCGTTCCGCGCGCAATCGTGGACCTAAGTCGCTCTTCCGGTCCCGAAAGGATTAAGGCCGGCTCAGATTTCCCCGCAGGGTGATAGCCAATAGCCCTGCCTCTTGCCCGGTGACCGGCCTCCCAGCCGTCTCCGGGTTTTTTTATGCCTTTGGAGGCGTGGAGGAAGGCGTCTTAGGCATATAGGTTTCGAAGATCGCTTCCATACTTTTCTGGTAGTTCTTCTGCACCTCGAGCCCGCTGTCGAACATGCTGTTCAGCATGTCCATGTAGCGTTCCGTCTCCGCTTTCGCCTGCTCCTTCTGAGCTTCGGCTGCTTTCGGCTCGACCGGCTTTCCAAGCGAGCCCATCATGTCCTGAAAGGTCTTTGCGAACGGGTTGTCGAAAAACGGGTTAGTGACCGTCTTCTCGGCCTCCGGCTTCTGCATGCCGAACATCAGCTGCATGGCCTGGGTGAAAGGGTTGTCGAAGATACTTGGCTCGGGGGTAGGCTTCTGCTTCGGCGCGAAGCCGGTACTTTCGAGCCATTTCTGGATGGTTTCGCCCATCGCCGTGTTGACGAACGGATTGACCGGGGTCGTCATCTGCCCCATCGACTGCTTGAACAGGCCACCCATCAGCGTATCGGCCATCACGGGCAGCATCTGTTTGTAGATTTCCTGTCCGATTCCCGTCATCTGGGCCGCCTGCGCAGCCACCGCGCGCGAGACCTCTTTGGAGCCGAACAGCTGCGCAAGGATGTTGTTGCCGTCCGATATCCCCTGCGGCGTGAAAGCCTTGCTCATGTCCTCGAAATATTTGGCATAGTTGCCGGAGGCGACCGCCTGCATCAGCCCCATAAAGTCGTAAGGGCTGCTGGTGCTCCGCTTCAGGCCGGTGGAAAATGCCGGCGTCAGCGCCGCCATCGCCTTGGCGGTCTGCTCCTGGGCAAGATTGAACTGCTTGGAGAC
>Ga0075365_10001130_pt1 | contig 11674 bp, 7 predicted proteins | sample EndMetdeltDD1765_FD_71387 | JGI IMG/M metagenome (GOLD analysis project Ga0075365, IMG submission 71387) | Populus endosphere microbial communities from Tennessee, USA - Endosphere MetaG P. deltoides DD176-5 | ecosystem: Host-associated > Plants > Roots > Endosphere | place: USA: Tennessee... | reverse complement strand
CGGATCACCGCGCCGCTGATCGAGGCACAGCTGATCGAGACGGTGCTGCTCAACCAGATCAACTTTCAGACCATGATCGCGACCAAGGCTGCCCGTATCGTGCTGGCCGCCGGAGCCGGCGAGCCGGGCGCCGGGGACTCCGTCATCGACTTCTCCCCTCGGCGCGACCACGGCACCGACGCGGCGATGAAGGTCGCGCGCTCCGCTGCGGCCGCCGGCTGCGGAGGGACCTCCAACGTCGCCGCCGCCATGCGCTACGGCCTACGGCCCGTGGGGACGATGGCGCACTCCTACGTCCTCGCGTTCGACACCGAGGAACAGGCGTTCCGGTGCTTCATCGAGAGCTTCCCGGAGGGCACCGTCCTGCTTGTCGACACATACGACACGGCCCAGGGAGTCCGGAACGCAATCGCCGCCGCGCGCGACGCGGGGGTTGAGCTGGCCGGCGTTCGCCTCGACTCCGGCGACCTGCCGGCACTCTCGCGGGAGGCGCGCGGGCTGCTGGACGAGGCCGGAATGAGCGAAACCAAGATCACGGCCAGCGGAGACCTCAACGAGGACCGCATCGCCGAGCTCGTAGCGGCGGGCGTCCCCATCGACCTATGGGGGGTGGGAACCGACCTCGGCACCAGCCGGGACTCCCCCGTCGTGAACGGCGTCTACAAGCTCGTGGCTCGCCACCACGAGGGCGAGTGGCAGGGCGTCTGGAAGCGCTCGGCGGACAAGGCGACCGTACCCGGCCCCAAGCAGGTGTTCAGGACCTACCGCGACAGCACGATGCGTGGCGACGTGATCGCCGCAGCCGACGAGGAGCTGGACGGGGAGCCCCTGTTGCGGCCGGCCATGCGGGGAGGAGAGATCGTCGATCCAGACTCGCTCGCCGAGATCCGTCAGCGGACCCACTCGCAGCTCACCGCCCTGCCCGAGGAGCTGCGGCGCGGCGGGGCCGGCGGGCCCGCGCACCCGTATCCGGTGCGGTACTCCGACCGGCTGCGCGCGCTCGTCGAAGCCGGCTAGCGGCGGGCGGCGAAGAACGCCGCGAGCAGCCGGGCCGACTCGTCGGCAAGCAGGCCGGGCTCCACGAGCGGTCGGTGATTCAGGCTCGGCTCGCCGAGGACGTCGAGGACGCTGCCGGCGGCGCCGGCCTTCGGGTCGGCGGCGCCGTAGACGACCCGCGGCACCCGGGCCAGGACGATGGCACCGGCGCACATCGCGCACGGCTCGAGTGTCACGTAGATGGTCGATTCGGGAATGCGCCAGCCGCCCAGCAGCTCCGCCGCGGCGCGCAGGGCGAGGACCTCCGCGTGGGCGGTGGGGTCGGCGCGCAGCTCGCGCTCGTTGCCGGCGGCCGCGAGCACCTCACCTCCTCGTGCGACCACGGCCCCGATCGGCACGTCATCATGTGTGGATGCGCGATCCGCCTCGCGCAGGGCGAGGCGCATCATCTCCGCGTCGGCAGGCGAACACGTGTCCGGGGAAGCCATTCCGGGCACAAGTATCGGCAATCGGCAACTTCGACCCCGGACCCGTGTTTCAACCAAGCGCAATGTCTCAGCCGTGCCTGTGGCCCTCGAGGAGGGCTCGTGGGGTCCTCGTGACCCTGCTACTCCTGGGTGGCCTGCTCGCCGCCCAGGCCGCCCATGCCGGCGCCAGCGCCGGGCCGCGCCCGTACGCAGCCGGCGAGGTCCTGGTCCACTACCGCGGCGATCCCGGCGAGACGAGCGTGAAGGTCGCGCCGGAGGAATCCGTCGCCGGTGCCGTCGCGAGGCTCCGTCGCGACCCCGCGGTGGCCTACGCGCATCCAGACTATGCGGTGCGCGCGTCCAGGTTCTCACCCAACGATCCGGGGTCCGCGGGACGCGGTCGCTGGTACCGCGACCAATGGAACTTCCTCTCCCCCACCCGAATCCCGGGCGGGATCGGCATCCCAGCCGGCTGGCAACAGGCGATCCGCGACCATGCGGCGGGCGGCCGCGGAGTGACCGTGGCCGTGCTCGACAGCGGCGTCGCCTACCGGAAGAAGGGCCACCGCTACCGCCGGGACCCCGACCTTCCTCCCACGAGGCGCTTCGTCGATCCGAAGGATTACGTGGACGGCGATCGGGTCGCGCTCGACCGCGACGGCCACGGCACTCACATCGCGAGCACGATCGCCCAGGCGACCGACAACGGGATCGGCCTGACGGGCATCGCCTACGAGGCCAAGATCATGCCGATCCGGGTCCTGAACCGGCGAGACGTCGGGATGGGCAGCGACGTGGCCAAGGGCGTGCGGTTCGCGACCCGCCACGGCGCCGACATCATCAACCTGAGCCTCGAGTTCGAGCCAGTCGTCCGGCACTGCCGTCAGATCCGCAGCGTCTGCGACGCGATCCGCAACGCGACCGACGCGGGGGTCACGGTCGTCGCATCGGCCGGCAATCACGACCAGTCGCAGGTCGCCTATCCGGCCGCCGCGCCGGACGTGATCGGCGTCGGGGCCACGACCTACCGCGCCTGCGTGGCGAGCTACTCGAACTACGGCCAGGGACTCGACCTGACCGCGCCCGGGGGCGGCACCGACAAGGCACGGTTGCTGGCCCACGATCGCCACTGCCGGCCGACTGCGCCGGGGTACGAGGTGCGCCAGTACAGCCTGCTACCCGAGGCGACCCGCAAGGGGAACTACCGGAAGTTCGGGATCGTGGGCCACCGGGGGACCTCGATGGCCGCCGCTCACGTGAGCGGCGTCGCGGCCCTGCTCATCGCCGACGGCGTCTGCGGCCCTCATCCGGCGCCGGCGACTGTCGAGGAGCGTTTGGAGAACACGGCGGTGGACCACGGGAGACTGGGCCCCGACGAGATGTACGGGGCGGGCCTCCTGGACGCAACCCGCGCGACGAACCCGACGAACCCCTGCTGAGCCCGATCGCGGCGCGGGGGCGCGGCGGCTACGTGGTGCGGACGATGTAGACGCTGCAGGGCGCGTGGTGGGAGACCTTGTTCGGCACGCTGCCGAGCAGAAAGCGCTTCGCCCCGGTCATCCCCTTGTTCCCGACGACGATGACGTCCGCGTTGGACTCCTCGGCGACGTCCAGGATCGCATCCGCCGGATCGCCCTCGCGCGGATACGGCTCGGCGTCGACGCCCTCCTGCTTCGCCAGGCCCACGGACGAATCGAGGATCACGTTGACGTCCTCGCGCGGCCCGACCGCGTGCGACACGTCTCCGGGAAGCTCCGCCTGCTCCTCGCGGATCCGCGTCTCCGGGACCGGTTCGAACGCCGCCACGATGCCGAGCTTTCCGCCCGAGAGCTTGGCGAGCTCGATTGCCTGCCGGACCGCCTCGCTGGCGGTGTCGGAGCCATCGGTGCCAACCACTATGCGATCGAACAAGCCACATCCCCCTTCGTGTCGCCGGGTCGCGGGCATCCTATCCCGTCACCGCACGGCGCCCGCCGGTCGCCGTGGTGCGCCCAGCCCGCAGCTCGACTCAGGCCAGTAGCTCAGGCCGGGTCGCTCGACTCAGGCCGGGTTAGGCAAGTAGGGGACGGCCTACACCGAACCGGTTCTTGCAACCCATGCCCGCACCGCCGTCCCGCAAGCGACGGAACGCACCACGGGGCCCGATAACTGCACACGCGCCGGGGGCGCCATACGCCGTTGGTCACTTAACGCCTATATGAGCGGTCAAGTGACCAATCGCCCACCTAGGAGCCGGCGGTTGTGCAGTTATCCGGCCGCGGCGCGATAGATCGAAGGATCAGTGGCCTGTCCCGACCGCATGGCGTTGTCGGCCGGGATCGACTCCTCGTTGCCGGCATCGCCGCTCATCTCATCGACAGCCGTGTTGCATCCGGCTGGTTGCGACCGATGTACCGAGGCGTGTATGCCGTCGGACCGCTGCAGTCGGCCGATGCACGGAAGCACGCCGCGGTCCTCGCGTGCGGCCAACGGGCGGCGTTGAGCCACGAGGCCGCCGGAATCATGTGGCGCTTGGTCCGTTACGAGGCCCGCGGACCGGTGGATGTCACCGTGCCTGCCCCTCGTCGCCCTCGCCGTGAAGGGATCCGAGCCCACCGGGTCAAAACGCTTCCCGCCGACGAGGTGACCCGGCTTCGCCAAATCACGATCACCACGCCCGCCCGAACCGTGCTCGACCTCGCCAGCAGGTTCCCGATCCGCGAGCTCGAGCAGACCGTGGCGCAGGCGGTGAGGACCTATGCCGGCACTGAGCGCCGCCTCATCGCTTTGCTTGCCCGATACCCGGCTCGACCCGGCACACCGAGGCTGCGTCAGCTGCTCGGCGGCACGAACCAACCCGCGCTGGCGCGCTCGGAGGCGGAGGAGCGGCTCCTGACGCTCGTCCGGCGGGCCGGGCTCCCGGACCCGGAGGTCAACGTCGCGCTGTTCGGTTACGAAGTCGATTTCCTGTGGCGCGACCCCAGGCTCGCCGTCGAGATGGACGGGTTCGCATTTCATGGGGATCGCCTCGCCTTCGAGGCCGACCGCCGCCGTGACGCCGAGCTCGCCGCGCGTGGGATTCAGGTGATCCGCGTCACGTGGCGGCAGATCGTGGACGAGCCCCAGGCGACCCTGGTGCTCCTGGCGCAGGCGCTCGCTAGATCAGCTTCACCAGCGCGATGACGATCGACGCCAGCAGGCACAGGATGAGGATGGTCATCGCGATCGCCCAGGTGCGCGGCACGCTCTTAGGGTACGTTCCGCCTGTGGCAACCATCGAGACGGTCACCGGGCCGATCGACGCCGGGGAGCTCGGGACCACCCTGATCCACGAGCACCTCGTCTTCCGCGACGAGGCGGTGCTGGCCGAATGGCCGCACGCGGGAACGGTCAGGGAGTCCGAGCCCCCCGAGCTGGTCGACGAGGAGGGCGCCTACCAGGCGGCCGTCGAGGCCGCGAGCGCGGCCGTCGAGCGAGGCGTCAAGACGATCGGCGAGCCCACGGCGATGTTCGGCGGCCGGGATGTCGAGTTCTCGCGCCGCGTCGCCGAGGAGACCGGCCTGCAGGTCGTGCCGTGCACCGGGATCTACACCTACGACTACCTGCCCCCGTACTTCATGTTCCGCGACGAGGACGCGATGGCGGACCTGTTCGTCCACGACATCGAGCAGGGCATCCAGGGGACGGAGATCAAGGCGGCGTTTCTCAAGTGCGCCGCCGACGAGCCGGGAGTCACGCCGAACGTCGAGAAGGTGCACCGCGCCATCGCCCGGGCGAGCGTACGCACCGGCACGCCGATCATGGCCCACTCACGTCCCGCCAGCGAGACCGGACCGAGGCAGGTGGAGATCTTCGAGGAGGAGGGCGTGGACCTGTCGCGGGTCCAGATCGCCCACACGGGCGACACCGACGACCTGGACTACATCGAGCGGCTGCTCGACCGGGGCGTCTACATCGGGATGGACCGCTACGGGCTGGAGATCTTCCTGCCGATGGAGCAGCGCAACGCGACCGTCACGGCGCTGCTGGAGCGCGGCTACGCCGATCGCATGTTCCTGTCCCAGGACTTCTGCGCGACGCTTGACTGGTATCCGCCGGAGGTTGGGAAGCAGTTGATGGAGTCTGGGGCGGCGAAGGACTGGAGCATGACGCTCGTGCACGATCAGGTGATCCCGACGCTGCGGGAGTCAGGGATGACTGACGATCAGCTTCAGACGATGATGGTCGAGAACCCGAAGCGCTGGCTGAACGCCTGAAATCCACCCCGCGGTCGACGACCAGGGGCCGCCCGACGTTCCCCTCGTAATCCACGGCGCGGACCGCGACGAAGCGCTCCGCATCCGACGGGATCCAGAAGTTCTGGGTGCCTCCCGCCTCCTTTGGAACCGGCGGATTGGGGAGGCGCCGGGCGGTGTCGAAGGTCTCCGCCGTGATCCGCGTGTCCGACGTGGCGACCTGGTACCGCGCTGCGGTGCCGCAGAGCAGATCGTTACCGGGCGCCTTGAAGGTGAGCGTCCGGCCCGAGACGCTCCCTTCATACGGCTTGCCCGGCAGGATCGCGTCGCGGCTGTAGTCGCCCGAGTTCGCGTTGTCGTGGTGGAATCGCGGCCACGCCGACGGAGAGCACGCGGGGGCGGCCGTCCGGTGGGCGTTGATGTATCCGGAGCGGGTCTCGGAGATCACCACCTTGCGCGCGGTGGAATCCGTGTCAAAGGTCCCGAACGAGCCGATGGTGGGATTCGCAACCGTCCAGTCGCCGGTCAGCTTCGGCCAGCCGTTGAGCTCGGAGCCGTTGGCGCTGAACGCATTGAGCTCCATGCTCGCAGTCCCCTCGACGATCTCCTGGCCGGCGCTTCCGTCGAGGTCGGCCACGGAGGGGCCGGTGAGGAACTGGAGGTCGTTGACGGGCTGCGGGAAGTTGGGTTGTAGCTGGCCGGCGGCTGAGACGTTCCATGCTGCGAGGAAGTCCTGGCCGGTCGGCTGGTAGTCGGGGAAGGCCACGTCGAGGGCCCTGGCCAGGCCCGCCGCCGGCGCCAAGAACGAGAGCCCACCCCCGCCGAGATTCGCGAACGCAGGCGACCCGACGGCGGGAACGAGCGGATGATCGGGTTGCGTCCCGTAACCGTCCGTCTGCAGCGGGATGTCGGCACCGCCGGCTCGGCCGTAACAGGACTGGCCGTTTGGATTGAAGACATACGCCAGGCCGTTGTTGGACATGGCCCCGACCTTCGGCCCCTCCCCGCTGCCACAGCTGACGTTCCCGATGATCGGATAGCCGGTGACGCCCTCCCCCACGACCGGGAGGAGCTCAGCGTTCACGATCGCAGGCTTGGCCGGCCACCCGGGGAGGAACGGCCCTCCGGCGCGCCGGTCACCCACGCGGCTGACCGCGTAGATGCGCGAGTTCGCCGGCTTGAGCGGCGGGTCCGGCAGGTTGTTGCAGACGTCGCCGCCGCCCTGGTCGTCGCACTCCTGCTTGAACGCGTCGATTCCCTGCCCGATCTGGTCGAGGAGGTTGAACGAGGAGCTGTTCGCCGGTGCGGCGTTCCAGCCGCCGTCGGAGTCTGCCGCGTACTCCTCGTTCGTACCGACGACGATCTCGGGCTTGCCGTCGTCGTTCAGGTCGCCGACGGCGGGCGTGTCGACGATCGCGCCCTGCTGGTAGGAGCCCGCGTCGGCCTTGAAGGTCACCTGGTGCGTCTGCGGGTCGACGGATTGCACCTTGCTGGGATCGACGACGAGCACCGGGAAGCCGGCGACCGTCGTGCCGTCACGGTTCCAGGCATAGAGGTGGCGGTCCATTCCGGCGGCGATCACCTCCAGCTCGCCGTCCCCGTTCAGGTCGTCGAGCACCGGCGACGAGACGAAGCCGCCCTGCGTGCGGTGGAACTCGGATTGCCCGGGTTGGTAGCGGGGCTCGACGAACGGTTGCAGCGGCCGGCCCGAGTAGGCCGGGTTGGCCTGCGCCGCGAAGAATCGGTGGCCATCGGGCTCCCAGCCGTAGACGTTGCCGTTCATGTCATCAGCGAACACCTCGGGCACTCCGTCCCGATTCGTGTCGGCGACCGCCACCGACCCGAGGATCGCCCCGCCCAGGTTGGTTGGCACTGAGCCGGAGGCGAAGGCCCGCTCCGCGGTGTGAAGGGGCAGGCTCTCGGTGCGCACCGGCCAGCCGGGCAGCTCCGACCCGTTTCGGCGGATCGCGTGGACGAACCCATCGCTCCCGGCGACGACCAGCTCGTTGCGGTTGTCGCCGTTGAGGTCGGCGAGGACCGGCGATGACTCGCCGTCGCTGGTCGGCGTCCCCGTTGTGATCGCGCCGCTCGTGATCGCCTTGGGGAAGCCCGCGAGCATGCTGCCGTCGCGCTCCAGGTACGCCGCGCGCCTGTCCGCACCCGTCAGGTTGTGCCCGCCCTGACTCGAGTGGACGACGACCTCGACGGTGAATGCGTGCGGAGCGGCGTTCGGGCGTCCGTTGTCGTTCGCCGGACTTGCCTGGGGCTCGGGCCCGTTGAAGTTCGTGCCCGGCGGGAATCTGCTCATGAGGTCCGAGGTGGTGATCGAGCCGAGCGCGCCGGAGTGGTAGTCCGTGTGACTGGTGGAGCCGTCGCACCAGCCGTTGTCCAAGGCCTCGAAGTCGCCGGGGGACGAGTCCGTCGTGAGGGAGTTGTTGGGGTATTCCCCTGGAGCGACCAGGACCTCGCACGTGTAGGAGCCCCCGCGTGCGTAGACGTCGCCGTCCACGCTGATGGTTGAGCTCGCCGGATCCACCGGCTCGTACCACTGCGGCGACGTGATCTCGGCCTCCGGCGGGATGCGGGACGCGCTGGGCGAGCTGGGGTCGGAGAGCACGGCGTTGAGGACGCGCGACATGTTCACGCGCCCGTATCCGTAGAACTGGTCCGGTCCCCGTCGCGCCGGGTAGCTCTGGAACAGCCCCGGAGGGCCGATCGGCGCCTGGCGGTTGGCGTCGACCTGCGCCTGGAGGGCACCCGCGGGACCACCGGGATCCGTGCAGCCCGGCGCTGGCACCGGCGAGCAGGAGGGCTCCGGGCCGCCGGCCGCCGAGGCGAAGTTGACGTCGTCGGCCTGGGGCACGGTGTCGATTGCCCCCGATGCCATCACCTGGCGGACCTCGTTCGGGGTGATCACACAGGGGGTGCCGTCGGTTCGCTCGCAGTGGGCGGGCGCCGGGTAGCTGGCGAGTGCGCCCTTGGCCTCGGCGTTGAGCGCCGCCGAGTAGACGAGCCCGGCCATGCCGGCGGCGAGGCCGGTGGCATTCGACGAGCAGCTCGTCGACGGAATCGCAAGCGTGATCTTGGCGTTGAAGTTCGTGCAGCCGTTGAAGGACAGATACGACTGGTCGGGCGTCGGCGCGGCCCCGGTCGTCACGGAGTTGACGAGGATCACGTGGGGCAGCGACGAGGGCCAGTTGTTGTGCTGCGCGGCCTCGTCGGCTGCCGACGCGATCACGGTGACGCCGTGCCGGTAGGCGTAGTCGACCGCCTCGCGGGCGAGCGTCGAGTTGTTGAGCGTGCCCAGCGCCTCCTGCACGACGTCGATCCCGTTGTCGGTGGCGTACAGGGTCGCCTGAGCGAAGTTGTTGACGTCGGCGATGAAGCTGTCGCCGACCCTGAGGGGCAGGACCATGCAGTTGGGGCAGGTGCCGGTCTGGTCGCCGTTGTTGGCCTCGGCGCTGGAGTCGTTCGCCTCACCGGTGCCGTGGCCGTACTGGACGTCGTCGAAGGGGTCGTTGTCGTCGTCCAGGAAGTCCCAGCCGGCGATGTCGTCCACGAAGCCGTTGTGGTCGGAATCGGTCCCGTTTGCGAACGCGATGATCAGGTCCTCGGGCGTCAGGACCCCGGACGGCCCGGCGCGCCGGGGGTCGTGCTGGACCACCTGGGCGACCCCGCTGTCGCACGCGTAGTCGTCGATGTTCAAAACGCCATCGCCGTTGGCGTCGCGGTGCGCGGAGTAGCTCGAACAGTCGTTGGTGCCGGGGTTGGAGATCGCGGTCCCCAGATCGTGCAGCGGGATCGGGAGCTCGACCGGATTCAGCCGTACCTTCAGCCGCAGATCGGCCATGGCGCCCGGGTCGTTCCACTTGATGCCGGAATCCAGGACCGCGATCGAGACATCGGGGCGGCCGGTGGTGGTCATCCATGCGGTGTCGACGCTCGGGTCGGCGTCGTTGACGTGGGCGCCCCGGACGCCGAACAGCTCGAACGGGTTCCCGTTGATCTGAGGGCCGTTGCTCGGGTCGCTCGTGGCCGCGAACTTGAAGGTGTTGCCGTCGCCGCCGAGGTCGTTGGGCGTCTCGCCCGCGTTGAGGTAGAGGTCCCCGTAGTTGTGGGTGTTGGCGCCGGGACGCGCGTAGGGGACCGCGCCCATGGCCGTGGGCGCGAGTGCCAGCACTGCGGCCACCACGGCCAGCCCGATGCAGCCTCCCCTCTTCATCCGCGGCGGGTCATTGTGCAGAGCCGTTGTCGCTCACGCGCCGGTCCGGCGGCGGCGGAGGGATGCTCGCGGTCCGCTCGAGGCCCCAGTTCCCGGCCTCGTCGCGGTACAGGACGGCGACATGGCTCGCAGTGCCGATGATGTTCCTGCCGAGGGTTCGGCTGACCGTTGCCCCCGACGGGCCGTCGACGGCGCCGCCGGCGATCACCTGGCCGTCGCTCGGATGCGAGATCGGGTTATCGGAGGCGATCATCTGGTAGCGGGCCGGCCGGCCGCACATCCAGTCATCTCCGGGCTGCGTCCAGGTGATCTTCACCGACGCGTTCAGCCGGTTCCGGTTGGCGCGCAGGTCCTGGGGCGAGCCCGGTGGGCGGGCGTCGGTTCCGTAGTTGGCGCTGTTGTGCTCGTCGTGGTGGAAGGTCCACCACTCGTCGTTCGAGCCGTCGCATGCCGGCACGCCGGTCCGCCACAGGAACGACCAGCCCTCACGCGTGACGACGCTGACGTCGAGGTTGCCGTTTCCATCCGCGTCGCCGACCGCCGGCGTCGACTCGATCCAGCCGCCCGTGAACTTGGGCCAGCCGGCGGCCTCGGCGCCGGTCGGGCCGTAGGCGTGCACCTGATAGAGGCCGGTGCCCACGAGAGCCTGGCGCTGCGGCCCCCCACCCGAGACCCGGGCGATCGCCGCCTCGGACAGGAGCTGGAAGTCGTCGGTGGCGCGGGGATACCCCGGCAGCGGGCTGCCGGTCGCCGGATCCCACGCCTGCTCGACGTGGCTGAACGGCAGGTTCTGGTTGACCGCGAGCAGGTTCGCGACCCCGTTCAGGGTCAGTCCGCCCTTGACGACGGAGGGGGAACCCGATCCCGCGAGGTCCCCCACCGACGGATAGTCGGCCAGGTTGACGATCGGTCCCTGATCGGGGCTGTTCGCGGGGCCGGACTGGAACGTGCTCACGGTGGAGCCGCCCCCGTCGACGACCTTCGGGCCCTGGTCGGTGAGCGAGGTCGCCGCCGACACGACCACGTCGTCGCTGCCGTCGCCGTCGGCATCGAGCACGGCTGCGTCGTTGCCCGGCAGCACCATCGGCAGCAGGTCGCCGGCGAGCACGCCGACCATGACCGGCCAGCCGCCCACCGGGCTTCCGTCTCCGTGCACGGCGTAGACCGGGTTGGAGCCGGTGCTGGACCCGACGATCGCGTTGAAGACGTCGAAGATCGTGCCGGGCGGCTGCGGGTCGCCCGGGACGACCTCGTTGGTCGCCGCGATCACCTCGGGCGGGCCGTGTCCGTCCAGCTGCGCGATGGCCGGGGTGGTGACGATCTCGGCCCCGTCAGCGTCGGGAGACGACAGCTTCACCGGGAATCCCGGCATCGCGTGGGCGGAGCCGTCCCACGCGTAGAGGTGCTGGTCGAGCGCCCCCGCGACGATGTCGAGGCGCCCGTCGCCGTCGAGGTCCCCGAGCGCCGGGGAGCCGAGGAATCCCCGCTTGATGTGATTCTCGGTCGTGATCGCCCGGTCGGCGGCGTTGAAGCATGGGTGCGGCGCGCCCGGCTTGCACGGGTCCGAGAGGCGCGGATCGATGCGGATCGGGAAGCCGCTCACGATCGAGCCGTCCAGGTGCCAGGCGTACGCGCGCTCACCGGCCGTCGTCACGATGTCCGCCTCGCGGTCACCGTCGATGTCGCCGATCGCGGGCACGCGGATCGGCTCGCGAGGCGCCGGCAACGAGGATGGGATCGGGTGGCTGCGGGCCAGCGCGCTCACCCGGGTGAGC